>ERZ791915.6-NODE-6-length-381232-cov-8.564035_pt1 | contig 381232 bp, 368 predicted proteins | sample MGYA00510139_ERZ791915 | MGnify/ENA primary metagenome ERZ791915 (study PRJEB30046, sample SAMN00792117) | human gut metagenome | study: EMG produced TPA metagenomics assembly of the A metagenome-wide association study of gut microbiota in type 2... | reverse complement strand
CGCCTATCGAATTTCTTAATAATAGTGTCCAATATGATTGACAAACCTACATTTAGGAGGTTGACATTATGGCAAATATCACTATGAATCGTGATAAAAATGGTATTCCTATTTCTTACAAAATCAGAGTATATCGAGGCAGAAATGCAGAAGGCAAGCTTTTAAAGCCTTTCTGTACGACTTGGAAAATACCAGCGGGAAAGATCAAAAGACAAATCGAGAAGGAACTGCAAGCTGTTGTCATTGATTTTGAAAACAGGTGCAAGCAGGGGCTTGTTTCGGCTGACCCTAAACTTACTATTGAACAGTTTGTGCCGCAGTATCTTGCGATAGCAAAGAACAGTCTATCAAAAGATACTCTTGAACGTTATGAACAGACCATACAACGGTTTATCATTCCAGAGTTAGGCTATTTGAAGTTGACGGACGTTAAGCCGATACATATTCAGAATTTCATAAACAAGCTTTGTGATACAAAGGTTCAAAGGTCTGCAAAATGGCAGGATAGTGAAAGAACCCTTTCGGCTGCAAGCATTACAAGATATATGAATGTTGTAAAATCTATATTCAGACAGGCTTTCAAGTTGGGTCTTATATCTGAGAACCCGACAAACTCTCAGCGGCTCACATTACCGAAAGTGGCAACGCCTAAAATTGAAATATTTACAAAGCAAGAGGCACAAGAAATGCTTACCTGTCTTTTGAAAGAGGATATACAATTTCAAGTGCTTATCCAACTAGCTATAATCACAGGTGCAAGGCGTGGCGAACTTGTGGCATTAAAGTTCAGCGATGTTAATTTTGACACACATATGATAACGATAGAGCGAGCGGCGATAAAGCTTAGAGGTCAACCCATAACAACAAAACCGCCGAAAGATTATGAGGTACGTTCTGTGACTGTTGATGATTATTGTATCGAGCTTATAAAGCTTTTAAAACAGGACAAGGAAAGACAGAAGAATGAACTTTGTGACCTTTGGAATGATGAGGATTGGTTGTTTACTCAATGGAACGGCGAGATAATGAACCCACAAACCCCTACAAAGTGGTTTTCAAAGTTTCTTAAGCGTAACGAGCTGCAACATAAAAAATTTCATAGTTTAAGACACACGTCAGCAACGCTGCTGTTGTATGGTGGTTTAAACATCAAACAGGTGCAAAACAGATTGGGTCACGGCGATATCACTACCACAAATAAATACTTGCATTACATTGATGAGGCTGATAAGCTAGGTGCAAATATTCTTCACAATATGCTTACGGTCAAATAACACATAAGTAAAAAGCAAGGTAATCGAATTTGATTATCTTGCTTATTTTTTTATAGTTGTCTTTTTGTTGCACTTTTTTCGATTTTCGCCGAAAATAAAAAATACCCGACTTCACGCAAATGACGTAAAATCGGGTTTTTCCGTGGAGCTGCTAACCGGGCTTGAACCGGTGACCTCGTCCTTACCAAGGACGTGCTCTACCTACTGAGCCATAGCAGCAAACCAATTACAGTAATATATTATACACTATCTCTGCCGCTTTGTCAAGCCCTTTTCACAACTTTTTTACTCTATTCCCTCATCATCATCGTCATCTGCCTGAACGCTTGGGTCGTAATCATCATATGTGTCCATAAAATTGTACTTCTTGCCCTTGTATTCATATTGTATCACAGTGCGCAGATTGACGTTATAAACGCTCTTGAAAATATTGTTTTCGATGTTGGGATTGGTGGCACGAAACTTTGCTATAAGCTCCTTCATTTCCTGACGCTTTGATACCTCACCCTTTTTCTCTGACCCCTCGTAGCTCTCAGTGAAACGGCAGGCACAGCGGATAAAATGCAGATCGTTCTGCTCCACCCAGCGGATAATGTCCGCCTCTTTCACCATGTACAGGGGTCTGATAAGCTCCATGCCTGCGTAGTTCCTCGAGTGCAGCTTCGGCATCATAGTCTGAATCTGTCCTCCGTATACCATGCTCATGAGTATGGTTTCTATAACATCATCAAAATGATGTCCCAAAGCTATCTTGTTGCACCCAAGATCCTGCGCAAATTTGTAAAGCCAGCCACGCCTCATTCTTGCACAAAGATAGCATGGGTTCCGTTTTGTGTTGTATGCAATGTCAAAAACTTTCGTTTCAAACATCTTTATGGGTATTCCCATAAGCGCTGCATTGTCAATTATTCTCTGTCTGTTGGCATCACTGTAACCGGGGTTCATTACAATAAACTCCAGCCCGATATCCATTCCCTGATATTTCTGCAAATGCTGCATACACTTAGCAAGGAGCATTGAGTCCTTGCCGCCTGATATGCACACCGCTATTTTGTCCCCTGGCTTTATCATATCGTAACGCTCATATCCCATTACGAATTTATTCCATATATCTCTGCGAAAATCAGTAACGATGCTCCGCTCTATCTTCTGCTGTGGCGTCAATATTCTTGACATCTCAAACTCTCCTTAAAATCATATACTTAAATTCTACTATTTTTATGGGAATTTGTCAACCATATTCATGTTGACATTGTATTGTGATATTGTTATAATATAATAAAGTATTAAAGCAGGAGGATATCATGAGCGAAAATATAGAACGTGAGATAAAAATTTCTCTCACACAGGAGCAGTACAAGACCGCTGAAAAGCTTTTTCAGTGGGGCAAAATAATAGAGCAGACCAATTTTTATTATATTCCACAGCAGGATACGGGCATGACAAGTATCCGTGTCAGGCAGATAGGGGATAGGTATTTTTTACAGCTTAAAGCACCTATCTCCGAAAACGGTGCGCTTCATGTGAAAAAAGAGTATGAACAACAGCTTGACAGCCTGCCAGAAAAGCTCACCGCACAGGAGCTTTCACAGCTTGTGGGGAGAGATTTCCCTGCCGCTGACCTTGCAGGTTCTTTGTATACTCAGCGCAAGCTCTGCACCGATTTCGACCATGTTGAGATATGCCTTGACAAAAGCGAATATCTCGGCGTCACAGACTATGAGCTGGAGCTTGAATATACAGCCGACTATCCCGAAAAGCCTTTGGAGATACTGAAAAATGCAGGTATCACACAGGGAGAAGCGGTCATAGGCAAGTATGCAAGGTTCATGGAAAGAGCGAAAAAGCTTGGTAAGTGCTGATTTTTCCACTGTCTGCGGTCATTTTCTATGAAAAAGCACCCACAGCCTGCAAAGGTTTGGGCAATAATGATAATTGACAGTGACGTTATAATATGTTATTATATTAAAGTGTTAAAACGTATGAAATGGTATTTTGACGATACCCGAAAGGAAGTTAATAATGAAAAGATCTATTTTTAAGACTATCGCATCACTTTCCGCTGCTGCCATGATGCTTTTGGCTGTAGGCTGCGGAAGCACATCTGATTCTTCATCAGCAGCAGGCACAAACAGCACAGCCGCTGCAACAGGCGAGGATAACTCACTTCAGAAAGTTCTTGATTCAGGCAAGCTTGTGCTTGGTCTTGACCCAACATTCAAGCCAATGGGATACACAGACGAGAACGACAACATCGTAGGTTTTGATATCGACGTTGCAAAGGAAGTTTGCTCAAGACTTGGTGTAGAGCTTGAAACTTACTCTGTAAACTGGGATACAAAGGAGCAGGACCTTAATGCAGGCACAATAGATTGTATCTGGAACGGCCTTTCTGTCAGCGATGAGAGAAAGAAAGTAATGCTCATGAGCGAGCCTTACATGAAGAATGAAATGGTGTTCGTTGTAAACGGCTCAAGCGACGTTGCTTCACAGGCTGACCTTGCAGGCAAGAACATTGCCGTACAGAACGGCTCAACAGCACAGGAAACACTTCTTGCATCTGACGTTGTAGCAAATGGTGCGACAACAACAGAGCTTGCAACAAATGTTGAAGCCCTCCAGCAGCTGGAGCTTAACATGGTAGACGCAGCGTTCCTTGACTCAGTAGTTGCAAACTACGAGATATCCACATCAGGCAAGGATTACAAGGTGCTTCCTGACGGCCTTGACCCAGAGGAGTACGCTATCGGCTTCAGACTTGGCGATCAGGCACTTTGCGACAAGATCGAGGAGATCCTTCACGAAATGAAGCAGGACGGCAAGCTTGCTGAGATATCAACAACTTGGTTCGGAAGCGACATCACGACCATAGAATAATCACAAAACATTCAATCGGGCAGTCTTCGGGCTGTCCGATTTTTTGCTTTATGAAGTTTTTTGCGTGTCATATCTTTAGAAAATAAAAAGTCTCGCAAACAACGTGTTTACGAGATTTTTTGGCAAAGAACCGTAATTTGATAGAAACCATCAAAGGGGGTGCAACTTCGGTTCAGAGGGGGGTGCAGTTCTCGATTTGAGGGGGTGCATTGTTTATGACAACTCCACTGCCACTCCACGTCAAACCAGAATTTATAAATTAAGTTCTTCAATGAAATTTAGAATACGCTGCGTTGCCAACTCATCCCTGGACAGTTTTAGCAATCTATCAGCCGTAATCCATTTATAATTAGATGTTTCTCCTTCTTGCAAAACGATACTATCCTTATCTATATCCGTAATGCAAAGATACTCCACATAAAACGATTTATGGTTGTGGTGGAGCACCCTTCCTATTTCCACTAAATTATCGGAGGTAATTCCCGTTTCTTCATGAAGTTCTCTAGCGGCACAGGTTACAGGGGCTTCACCTTGTAAAGCAGAACCACCCGCTGTAGCCTCCCACATTCCGCCCAAATGCTTTCTTTTATCCCTTTGCATGATGAGATAACTTCCATCTATATGTCTAACGATTATTTCACAGACCAAATGAAAAAAACCTTCCGGAATTGCCTCTCCTCGAACCAGAGTTACACCTTGAATCTTTTTGAAATCTCTATCATAAGCGTCCCACAGTTCCATACTTCATTTTTCTCCATAAATTCCGATTTGTCTAACTCATTATAGCATAAAAATTCACCGCAATTCTATCAAAATTACGGTGGACTTATGGCGGAGAAGGAGGGATTCGAACCCTCGATGAGCTATTAACCCATACACGAGTTCCAGTCGTGCGCCATAAACCGGGCTAGGCGACTTCTCCAGTTTATCATTTTTTTATATGTGTCACACTATCCAAGCGACTTTAATATTATACCATATGATCTTTTACTTGTCAAGACATTTTTGAAACTTTTTTTGTTCTTTTCTTGTTCGATATTACCGTGTAAAAAAAGATCTCTCTGTGATGTTTTATTTATTAACAATATTCTTGAAAGTTTTTATTTTGTTGTCTATATGAACATGCTACCGAAAATTTTCGCAATTTGGAAATCGATTAAGTGAATTGTTTAGTTTATTTGCAACAAATTTAATCAAATAAACGGTATTGGTAATATTGAAAATAGCTTAATAATTTTATCACAAAAATAAAAAAGTCGTTAAAATATTTACGAAAATTCACAAAACAACTTTGACAAATCAAACCAAATGTGGTATAATATCTGAACAAAGGTAGGGTGCAGTGCGTCTAAATGCGACATTATGGAGAAGGTGAGACATTTTGGGAAGAAAACGCATTGGAGTGATATTGTCTGAGGCAGAAAGCTATTATCAGGAAAGATTGCTGAAAGGCGTAATGACAAAGGCTTTTCAGCTTGACTATGATGTGCTTATCTTCACAAGCTTTGTCAAAGAGTCATTCTTAAAAGCAGTGTCTGTTGGAGAAATGCAGATATATGACGCTATAAATTATGATAAGCTCGATGGCGTTATCGTTCTGGCAGATACATTAAAAATGCCAGGGCTTTTTGACAAAATATGTAGAGATATAGATGAGAAATGTCATGTTCCTGTGGTCTTTATAGATGGAAGCTATAAGGACTATGAAAGTATTTATACCCGTGACGAAATACCTTTTATGCAATTGACAGAACATCTTATCGAGGTCCATGGATGCAGGAAGATACTTTTTTTGAGCGGTCCGCTGGAGACTGCCACCACTCGTGAACGGCTTGCAGGCTATAAGCGTGCCCTTGAAAAGCATGGCATAGAGTATGATCCGGACTTTGTCTGCTTTGACGGAGGCTTCTGGTATGATAAAGCGGCAGAGGTGGCAAATAATATCATTTATGGCAGACGTAAAAAACCTGACGCTATCGTTTGCTGTGGAGATTATATGGCTATAGGCGTTGTTCATGAATATCAGAAAAACGGTTTGAGCGTGCCTGAGGATATGATAGTTGCAGGTTATGATGCAATAGATGAGGCTATCCATTGCGTGCCGGCTATAACCTCGTGCTCACCGCCAATCTTTGAAACTGGCGTGAACGCAGTAATGACCATTGAGGCAAGGATCAAAGGTGTTGAACCGCAGGGTCTTATAGAGGACGGCGGCAAGGTGGAGATAGGTGCTTCCTGTGGCTGTCATGAGGATTATAGCTATACAAAACGTGATTTGCTATCTCCGCAGAACAAGATGAATTATCATGACTTTTTGGACAGCAGTATGACCGATATAATGGCTTGCTCTAAAGATCCCGATGATCTGATGGCCAGGATACAATATTTTCTCTATCTTATCATTGGTCAGAAGAGGTATTATCTCTGCCTTAATGAGGATTGCCTTGGAGAGCATGAGATAGTCGGTGAGATATCCGCTGTTCCAAAGGAATATACAGAAAATATGGTGCTTTATATAAGAAATGTTGACGGCAAAAGCAGAACTCTCCATGATCCTTTTGAACTCAAAGAGATATTTCCTGATCTGGATGAAGAACGAGAAAGCCCTTGTGCATTCTTTATCACTCCGGTACATTTTATAGATCGGTGCTATGGCTATGCTGTATTGTCTTACGGTGACGAAATAAAATCGATAGATATCACTTATCGTAATTGGACAAATCATGTAAGCAATGCTCTGGAATCAATGCGGATACGAAACTCCATAGCTAATCTTGCAGTCCGTGACGCTATGACAGGTGTTTATTCGAGAATAGGCATTGAGAAAAATATCCAGTTTGTTATTGACAGAATGTCAGATCCGAAAAATAAGGCTTTTATCGCTGTCTGCGATCTGGACTGCCTTAAAAAGATAAATGATAATTTTGGCCATAACTGCGGTGATATTGCAATAAAAGCGATCGCAGACGCAGTTTTGGCATCGACAAAAAATCATGAGATATGTGCAAGGGTAGGCGGCGATGAGTTTGTGGTGATAGGCTGTAACGACTATAACGACAACTATCCTGAACGATTTTCTGCAAGGGTCAACGACCGCCTTAAAGTATATAACAGGTTTGCAGGTAACGATTTTGAGGTCAGCGTTAGTATAGGCGGTATTTGTAAACATATAACAGATATCCACGAGCTTGAAGATATGTTTACACAGGCGGATAAGATAATGTATGCAAGTAAATTGGAAAGACATAAAAACAGGAAATAGCAATAGATAAAATATCAGTGAATTACAACGGACGGTCAGTGATCGTCCGTTTTTGCGTGTGAGAGACACATATCCACTTGACTTATAGGCTCAAATGTAGTATAATGTAAAAGTTAAGGCGGTTTTCTGCCTGTTAGTAAGACGATTTTTTTCGGAAAGGAAATGGATAATAAAATGGCTAAAGCTAAAAAAATAACGGCTGCTCTTACTGCCGCATTGCTTTGTACTGCGAGCCTTACCGCTTGCTCAGACACAAGCTATGTGATGACAGCAGGTGACAGCAAGATAAACGCAGGAATCTACATTTATAATGAGCTTACAGAAATGTCATATCAAATGACGATGATGTATTATCAGAAAGGCATCAAAAAGGACTATTTCGATCAGAAGGTAGACGGAAAGGCATTTGACGAGTATCTTTCAGATTATGCTCTCACTGCAACTAAGGAGTATGCGGCTGTAGTTGACAAGTTCAACGAGCTTGGACTTACTCTTTCAGATGAGGATATAAAGTCCATTAATGACAGCATAAGCAGCACATGGGATTCTCAGGGCGAGTTTTACGAATCAGAGGGTATCTCAAAGGAATCTGTAAAGCTTGCGCTCAAAGGCTCGAAAATGAGGGAAGAACTTTTTGATCATTACTATGCAGAGGGTGGCGAGGAAGCCGTTTCAGACGATGAAATGGTGAAGTATCTTGATGATAACTACCTGAGATATAAGTCCATTTCCTTTGCAAAAACTAAAGCATCAACTGATTCTTCATCATCAGCCACCGATTCTTCTACAGACTCAGCAGACGCTGCAAATGAGGAAGCCAAGGCAAAAAGAGATGAGTTCCTTGAAAAGGCTCAGGGCGTTTCGTTTGACGATTTTGATAGCATCATAGATGAATACAATGATTATGTTGCATCAAAGAAAGCCTCAGATTCAAGCTCCGCCGCTGACAGCGATTCATCAGCCTCAGACAGTTCAACAGCGTCAGATGACACTTCTTCTGTAGCAGAGAGCGACACAAGCTCCACAGCTTCCGACGATACATCTTCTGTATCTGACAGCACAGCAGAATCAAGCTCCGCTTCAGACAGCGACTCGTCAACGGACAGCTCATCATCAGAGCCTGACCCATATGCAAATGAGAAAATGATGAATTACGGTGCAATGGACGATTCACAGAAAGACACTGTAAACGGCAAGATACTCAAAGAAGTAAGCGGTATGAGCACAGACGTTGCAACAGCTTATGAGGACGATAACGCATATTACATTCTTATCAAGGGCGATATCAAGGGAAGAGATACAGAATATGCCAAGGACAAACATGAAGATCTTCTTAAAGAAATGAAGAGCGATGAATTTCAGAAGAAATTAACAAGCTGGGTAGAAAAGCTTGACATCAAGGTAAACAACAAGGCAATAAAACGTTACACTCCGAAAGTTGTCTACGATAAGCAGACAGAGTATTACAGCAAGAACAAAAATTCATAGCAGATAAAATTACCGCCGCAACCGAGTTTGGTTGCGGCGGTTTTGTCATATCCGAAATTCACTTATGATACCTTGTATTAGCACTTATCTGAAACGCCCTGTAAACCTGCTCCAAAAGCATTATCCTTGCAAGCTGGTGCGGGAACGTCATCTCCGACATTGATAAGCGCAGATCAGCGGCCGACTTTATCTCAGGGGCAATGCCGAATGACGAGCCTATTATGAAATTCACTGTGCTGAATCCGTTCAGACCGCATTCGCTGAGCTTTTTGGACAGCTTTTCACTTGAAAGCTGCTTGCCCTCAATGCACATTGCAATATTGTATGCGCCCTTGATGTCAGTGTAGCCTTTCATGGTTTTTGCTTCGTTTTCAAGCGCCGCCGCTATCTCCTTTTCGGAGGGGTTGTCAGATAACCTCGACTCATTCAGCTCAACTATTTCAAGCTTGCAGAACGCCCCCAGCCGCTTTGAGTATTCCGCCGCAGCGTCACGCCAGTATTTTTCTTTCAGCTTTCCAACTGTAATAAGATTTATCCTTATCAAAATGCCACCGCCATTCCGCTGCCCTCAGGCTTTGCTATATGTAAAATATAGTCGCTGTTGCGCTCGTAATCCCCAAGCGCTCCCACAGCCGAGTTTTCAGCCTGCAAAGGCGTGTTGTTTTCCTGACTTAAATGCCCTAAAATAAATTTATATGTACCTGCTGTCATAAGCTTTTTTAGCTGTTCTCCGCAGGCTGAGTTTGAAAGGTGACCATGGTCTGAAGCGATGCGCCTTTTCAGCTCATATGGATAAGGTCCATTTTTCAACATTGACTCATCATAATTTGACTCCAGCAAAACAAGGTCAGAACCGCTCAGGTGCATATCGACCTCATTTGTAACAGTGCCAAGGTCGGTGCATACGCACACCTGCTTGCCGTCAGGGGTCTTTATCTGATATCCACAGCTTGCAGGGGTATCATGAAATGTGGCAAAACCTTTTACGGCATAATCTCCTATGCAGACTTCATTGCCGTCCACCTCGTTGACATCACAGGCAGGGTCTATTTTGCCGTCAGATACAAGTATCTCAAGATTTGTCTTTTGGGCAAATACAGGGATATGATATTTCTTCGTGAGAACTTTAAGCCCCGAAACATGGTCTGAATGTGTGTGTGTGATAAAAATTCCCTGTATCACAGCAGGGTCGATCTCGTTAGCTTTCAAAGCCTCACAAAGACGTTTGCAGGAAACTCCTGCGTCAACAAGTATCCCGCCGTCACTGTTGCCGATAAAAGAGCTGTTGCCCTTGCTTGATGAAAAAAGTGGATATATCCTTGCCATAACTAATTCCTTTCAAAAGTTTTCAGAAGATACTCTGCAACACCGTCTTCTTCATTTGTGCCTGTCACCTCGTCACAGCCTTCAAGCACCTCTTTGCAGGCGTTTTTTACTGCCACTCTTTTATCGGCCGCCTTGAACATAGGCAGATCGTTGGTGTTGTCGCCAAAAGCCGTGACAAAGTCAAAGCCGTAATTCTCACGAAGATACCTCACGCCCTGCTCCTTAGAAGCCACCGAAGAAAACACTTCAAGATACCAAAGCTTGGGGTCATAGACATCATAATAGTATGTGATGTTAAGCTTTTCATTTTCTTTAAGAGCGTCATACAGCGGTACAAGTTTTTCTTTTTCTGCAATAAAAGTGAAGTATATCACATTGTCGATGTACTGAGAAAGGTCACTGACCTGCGTGAAGGACTTGTAATATTTCTCTCTGCGTTCGTTGTAAAAGCTCTCCATTGCAGGTAAAATAAGCCTTTCATATCTTGTGGAAAGCTGGTTATCTGAAACCGAGTACATAAAAGGCTCTAAACCAAGTCCTTTTGAAAGACTTATGATAAGACCGCAAAGCTCCCTGGAAAGGCTGTTTATCTTGACGTATTTTTTCTCCGCCATATCATAAATAAGCACACCGTTCATAAGTATAACGGGAAGCTTCAGGTCAAGCCCCGAAAGTATTTTTCCTGCGGAAGCAAGCGTCCTTGCCGTGGCAGCAGTGAAGTTAAGCCCCTTTGCCATGAGCCTGTTCAAAGTGTCTCTTGTGAACTCCGTCACCTCTGCATTGCCGTTAAGCAACGTTCCGTCAAGGTCGGAAATAAAAAGCTCCATATCATGTCCTCTCAAATGCTGTAAAAAACGGCGGCAAATAATATGCCGCCGCAGTGTTATCAATATTTATCAGCCGCTAAGTTCCATTTCGTTAGCGTCAGGCTTGTAAACACGCTGAATGTCAGCTCCAAGCCCTCTGAGCTTCTCATCTATCTTTTCATATCCTCTTTCGATGTAGAAAATATTGTCTATCTCAGTAGTGCCCTCTGCGGCAAGTCCTGCTATCACCATGGCAGCGCCTGCTCTCAGGTCAGTTGCTACAACAGGAGCGCCTTTGAGCTTGCCAACGCCCTGAATAACAGCCACCTTGCCGTCAACAGAAATGTCAGCGCCCATTCTTCTAAGCTCAGCCACATATCTGAATCTGTTGTCAAAAATATCGTCTGTAACGATGCTCGTACCCTCTGCAAGGGTCAGCAGTGTTGAGAACTGCGGCTGCATATCAGTAGGGAAGCCAGGGTGCGGCATAGTTTTTATAGAAGTTTTCACGAGCGGACCGTCCACCCAAACATGAACGCTCTCGTCGCTTTCCTCAACGTTTACGCCTACCTTGCGTAGCTTTGCCGTGATAGACTCAAGGTGTTTAGGGATAACATTTGCGATAACAACGTCGCCCTTTGTGGCAGCCGCCGCTACCATATAAGTGCCTGCCTCTATCTGGTCAGGGATAGTCGCATAGGTAACGCCTTTGAGGTAATCAACGCCTCTTATCTTGATAACGTCTGTACCTGCGCCTCTGATATCAGCACCCATTGAGTTAAGGAAGTTCGCAAGGTCAACGATATGAGGCTCTTTCGCCGCATTTTCGATTATAGTAAGCCCCTTTGCCTTTACAGAGGCAAATATTGCATTCATAGTTGCGCCAACTGTAACAAAGTCAAAGTAAATCTGATTGCCCACAAGCTCGTCTGCTGTGACATGATTAGCTCCGTTCACTATCTCGTCAGACGCACCAAGCGCCTTGAAAGCTTTCAAATGCTGATCTATAGGTCTGTCACCAAGGTCACAGCCGCCCGGCATCGGAACAAAAGCCTCGTGAAATCTTCCAAGCAGCGTGCCAAGAAAATAGCATGACGCTCTCATGGTTCTTGCAAGCTCATATGGCACTTCAGGCTTTTCAATACCCTTTGTGTCAAAATATATAGTATTTTTATCTAAAAGTCTGACCTCTGCGCCCATTTCACGCAGGATCTTCATGCACTTAGTTATATCGCTTATCTCAGGCACGTTCTCAAGAACGCACGGCTCGTCGCACAGGATAGTTGCCGCAACCAATGCAACAGCAGCGTTTTTTGCACCGCTTATCTGCACAGTACCATGCAGCGGCTTACCTCCATGTATAACAAACTTCTCCAAGTTTACACACTCCTTAACGAGATTGTCGGCTTCTCTCTCTGCCGACGCTCAGATTATTATACCACAGCCACAGGCAAAATAAAAGCAAAAAGCAAGAATTTCAACGATTTGGTTAAAATCATTTAACATACACCCAAGCAATCGTTAAATCTGCCCATATAATGCAGGCTATGGCGGTCTATAAAAAGAACAAATGTTCACATACTCTTAACAATAGAATATTCAACTCTTATATTCTAACACACCCCATTCAAAAAATCAATAGTGAATAAGGATATTTTGATAAATTTTCGACAATTTTTTCGGCTTTTTCGGTGAAAATTACAGCAATGTTACAACTGTACGAAATATTGTACCTTATTGTAACCTTAGTGTAATATTTAAGTACAAAAAATCAGACACTTGCCGTTTGTCTTGACGAAAAAGAACGGCTGTGGTATACTCATAACAACAGATATACTGTAAAAAGGGGAGTGCGGCAGTGGTAAAAAGAAAGAATCTCATATGGGCGGCAGCTTTTGCGGCTGTTATCGCTGCGTGCCTGATATTTATTTTCCTCACAGGTGGAAAGAGCGGAGAAAATTCTGCCGAGATATATGAAAACGGCAAGCTAATAAAGACTATCTCTGACCTTTCCCCCGATAAGGAGTATTCCTTTGAGATAAAAACAGAAAACGGCACTAATACCATAACCGTTGGCGGGGGAAGCATTTGGGTGTCTGTCGCAGATTGCTCGAACCAGACCTGTGTTCATGCAGGAAAGATATCCCACGCAGGACAGACCGTCATTTGTGCTCCGCACAAGCTTGTGATAAAAATAGTCGGCGAGACATCTGCTGACGCTGTGATATAGGGGTGGAAGCATGAAGATATCAGTACAAAAAATCACCCTTATAGGAATTTTCACCGCCTTGTCACTTATCATTTTCATGGTTGAGGCACAATTCCCTGTCATGCCCATAGGCGGCATGAAGCTTGGGCTTGCAAATATCGTCACAATGGCAGCAATGCTTTTTATCGGCAGAAAAGAGGCAGGTTTGGTGCTTCTTTTGAGGATAGTCCTTGCGGCAGGGCTTTACGGAACTGTGGTGAGCTTTGCGTTCTCACTTACAGGCGGAATTTTAGCGTATCTCGCCATGTACATTGCGGTTTCGAGAGTTGGTGAAAACCAGCTTTGGGTGACATCAGTTTTTGGTGGCTTTTTTCATAATATAGGTCAGCTTTGTGCGGCGGCAGTGATATCAGGCACATGGGCGGTGTTCAGCCTTTTGCCTTATCTTATAATAAGCGGCATTCTCACAGGCACGCTCAATGGTCTTATCCTCCAAAGATTGTGGAAGTCGCCGCTTAGAAAATACAGCATAAAAAGATAACAGCGGTGTCAGGGGCATACCTGATGACCGCTGTTTTGTTCTATAGTCAGTTTAGCCAAAAACAGACTTTTCACAAAGTGGCATTTCTACATTTTTGCCTTGTGAGAAATAGGTGAAAACTCAGCGTTTTGCTTGCATTTGACCGAAAAATATGGTATAATTAGTTGTTATAATAGGGTCATTATAGGATAGCGTTGAAATTGAACGGAGGAGTGGATTTGAGAATACTTGGTATCGACCCGGGTTACGCCATTGTGGGATTCGGAGTGCTTGAATACAACAGCGGAAAATTCACTGTTGTTGACTATGGTGCAATAACCACTTCTGCGGATATGGATTTCAACAGACGGCTGAAAGTCATCTATGACGATATGACTGAGATAATAACCACCTATAAGCCTGACGAAATGGGAATAGAAAAGCTTTTTTTCAATACCAATGAAAAGACCGCCATTGACGTTGCACAGGCAAGGGGAGTGACCCTGCTTCCTGCCATAATAAGAAATATTCCAATCTATGAATATACGCCTTTGCAGGTGAAATGCTCCATAGTCGGCTATGGACGTGCCGAGAAAAAGCAGGTGCAGGAAATGACAAAGACCATGCTTCATCTTAAAGCTATCCCAAAGCCTGACGATACAGCGGACGCAGTGGCTATCGCTATAACTCACGGGCTTTCGGTGAACACAAGGCGTGTTATGAAAAATTTTGAGGAGAAATAATATGATATATTCACTTAGCGGAAAGCTCGTTCATACCGAGAGCGACCTTGCCGTAATAGAATGTGCAGGCGTGGGCTATGCCTGCAAAACTACTTTTTCCACCTTGCAGCAGATTGCAGGCAAAAGCGAGGTCAAGCTTTACACTCACCTCTCCGTAAGGGAGGACGCGGTGGAGCTTTTCGGCTTTGCAACTAAGGAGGAGCTTAAAAGCTTCCGTATGCTCATATCTGTCAGCGGAGTAGGCCCGAAGGCAGGTCTTGCCATACTTTCAGCTTGCACTCCGTCACAGTTTGCGCTTGCGGTTGCAACGGGGGATTCAAAGGCTTTCACAAAGATAAAGGGTATCGGTACAAAGATAGCACAAAGGATAGTCCTCGAGCTTAAGGATAAGGTGGCAAAAGAGAATACCATATCCGTCAGAGGAAATGCGGCTCAGGGCTTTGCGGCTGTTCCGAGCGGAGCTGTCGAAGAGGCTGTCACAGCCCTTGTGGTGCTTGGATATACCGAGGGCGAAGCAATGTCAGTGATATCAAAGCTTGACCCGAATTTGAGCGTTGAAGAGCTTATAAAGAAAGCCCTTATCGGACTTGCGAAATTTTGAGAGGAGAACTCCATAAATGATCGAAAAAGGAGATTTTGATATAGACAGGATAGTCACCCCGAAAGAAACTCAGGCGGAAACAACTGACGATTTCGAGGTGAGCCTTAGACCTAAAACACTTGACGAGTATATCGGTCAGGAAAAGGTCAAGGAGAACCTGAAAATATATATACAAGCGGCAAAAAACAGGGGCGACAGCCTTGACCATGTTCTGCTTTACGGCCCGCCTGGTCTGGGCAAGACCACTCTTTCTGCCATAATTGCTCATGAAATGGGAGTGAATATCAGGATAACATCAGGTCCTGCCATTGAAAAACCGGGCGATCTTGCGGCGCTTCTCACAAACCTTGAAAAAGGCGACGTACTTTTTATAGACGAGATTCACCGCCTTTCAAGACAGGTGGAGGAAGTTCTTTATCCTGCCCTTGAAGATTATGCCTTGGATATAATCATGGGCAAAGGTCCTGCGGCAAGGTCTATAAGGATCGAGCTTAACAAGTTCACTCTTATAGGTGCGACCACAAGAGCAGGCTCGCTTTCTGCACCGCTGAGAGATCGTTTTGGCGTTATCCAGCGTTTGGAGCTTTACAATACAGAACAGCTTTCCGATATCGTAAAGCGTTCCGCAGTTTTGCTTGGCGTGGCTTGTGATGATGACGGTGCAGAGGAGATAGCGAAGCGTTCAAGAGGAACTCCAAGAATAGCAAACCGCTTTTTAAGGCGTGTGCGTGATTTTGCCGAAGTCATGGGCGACGGCAGGATAACCGCAGACATTGCAAAGATAGCACTCAACAGAATGGACGTTGATAAGCTGGGACTTGACTCTCTCGACAAACGTCTGCTGACTATGATAATAAAAGGCTATGACGGCGGCCCAGTGGGACTTGAAACCCTTGCGGCGGCTATTGGCGAGGAGTCAGTCACCATTGAGGACGTTTGCGAGCCGTATCTTATGCAGTTAGGTTTCCTATCAAAGACCCCAAGGGGACGTGTGGCGACACAGCTTGCTTACGATCATCTGGGATTTCTCAAGGACGGACAAACGCACCTGTGAGCTTAGTGAGGAATGCTTAATGAGGAATGAGGAGTGAGGAATGAGGAATTATGGTATCGCCTGCGGCGATGAATTTCTTGTTCTGTAGGGGCGAACAGTGTTCGCCTGCCACTGCACTTTCTATCTTTGGAAAAATTTTATTATCGGATCAATTTAATGTGTGTGTTAATATAGAGTTTACATAAATAAAAAATAATATAGAGGTATGACCTCGAAAAGGAGCTAATTATTATGGGAAGATTATTTGGAACTGACGGCGCAAGAGGAGTAGCTATCACAGAGCTTACCTGTGAGCTTGCTATGCAGATAGGCAGAGCTGCCGCAATGGTGCTCACGAAGGAAACAAACCACAAGGCTAAGATAATCATAGGCAAGGATACCCGTATCTCAGGCGACATTCTGGAGTCCGCACTGGTGGCTGGTATTTGCTCAGTTGGTGCAGACGCTCATATACTCGGTGTTGTTCCTACCCCTGCCGTTGCAATGCTTGTAAAGAAATACAACGCAGACGCAGGCGTTATGATATCCGCTTCACACAATTCTGTTGAGTTTAACGGCATAAAGCTTTTCTCAGGCACAGGCTTCAAGCTTTCTGACGAGATAGAAAACGAGATAGAAGCACTTATCCTTGACACACCTGAGAAGATAGAGCTGAAAGACGGCTGTGATATAGGTCACGTTTATTACGAAAAGGACGCAGCTTGGGATTATATCCGCTACGTTATGAAAACAGTTCAGACAGATTTCAACGGTATCCGTGTGGCGCTTGATTGTGCAAATGGCTCGGCTTCCGTGTGCGCAAAGAGAATTTTCGAGGGACTTGGTGCAAAGTGCATAATGCTCAACGATAAGCCGGACGGAACGAATATAAATAAGGACTGCGGCTCAACACATATCGAGGGTCTGCAAAAGGCAGTTGTTGATAATCATTGCGATATAGGTCTTGCCTTTGACGGCGACGCTGACAGATGTCTTGCAGTTGACGAAAAGGGCGAGCTAATCGACGGTGACAAGATACTTGCTATTTTCTCGAAATATATGAAGAACATGGGTATCCTCAAAAACAACACCTGCGTTGTTACAGTTATGACAAACCTCGGTTTCTTCAAGTATGCAAAGGCAAACGGCATCGTTGCCGCTACCACAAAGGTTGGCGACAGATACGTTCTTGAAGAAATGCTCAAAGGCGGTTATAATATAGGCGGCGAGCAGTCAGGTCATATCATTCTTCTTGACTATGCAAACACAGGCGACGGTGAGCTGACAGGTACAAAGCTTCTGACAGTCCTCAAATGTACAGGCGAAAAGGCAAGCGAGCTTGCTTCCTGCATGGAGTGCTACCCACAGGTGCTTGTGAACGTTAAGATAACAGCAGACAAAAAGGGTATGTGGGATAAAGTCCCTGAGATAACAGACGCTATAAAGATGTATTCCGAAAAGCTTGGTGACGAGGGCAGGATACTTGTCCGTGAGTCAGGCACAGAGCCTCTCGTTCGTGTTATGATAGAGGGCAAGAGAACAGGCATAATCACAGAATATGCACACAAGATAGCGGAGCTTATCGAAAAAATGTAAGGTGATATTTTGAAAATAGCTTTGATAAACGGTCAAAACCATAAAGGCTCTACATATCATATAGGCAGAATGTTAGCCGATAAGCTGGGCGGCGAGGTGACAGAGTTCTTCCTGCCGAGAGATTTCGGCGAGTTCTGCTGCGGCTGTACCAATTGCTTTATGAAAGGCGAAGAAAAGTGTCCCCACTTTGAAAAGCTCGACCCTATCACAAAAGCGGTGGACGAAGCAGACGTGCTGATACTCACTTCCCCTGTGTATGTCTACCACTGCACAGGCTCAATGAAAGCATGGCTCGACCATTACGGCTGGCGCTGGATAGTCCACAGACCTGAAGAGAAAATGTTCTCAAAGCGTGCCGTTGTAATATCGACCGCCGCAGGTGCAGGTATGAACAGTACGAACAAAGATATGGCGGATAGCTTGTCATTCTGGGGAGTGCCTAAGATATATAAGATAGGCTTCGGCATACACGCAACGAGCTGGAGCAAGGTTTCCGACAAAATGCTTGCAAAGATAGAGAAAAAGACCGGTCGCATTGCCGCAAAGCTTAAAAGCGACAGCTTTGAGCCAAAGGTCAGTGCTAAGGGCAGAATGTATTTCACTATTTTCCACTTTGCAAACAAAAAGGGCTGGAACCCTGCTGACAGTGCATATTGGCAGGCAAAGGGCTGGACGGAAAATAAAAGGCCGTGGAAAAAGTAAATTTTATATAAGGATAGAATTATGAGAATTGCAGAAAACTGGAAAGACTATAAGATAATAGATACCTCAAGCGGAGATAAGCTTGAAAGCTGGGGCGGAAAGGTGCTTGTAAGACCTGACCCTCAGATAATCTGGAAGTCACCGAAGCGTTCTGACCTTTGGACAAAGGCAGACGGCATTTATCACCGCTCCTCAAAGGGCGGCGGTGAATGGGAATACAGAAAGCGCCTGCCTGAAAGCTGGAACATAGGCTATAAAAATTTGAAGTTTATAATCAGACCAACGGGCTTCAAACACACAGGCCTTTTCCCTGAACAGGCTGTGAACTGGGACTTCATGGCTGACAAAATAAGAAACGCAGACAGAGAGATAAAGGTGTTAAACCTCTTTGCATACACAGGCGGAGCTACCCTTGCCTGTGCCGAAGCAGGCGCAAGCGTTTCACACGTTGACGCATCAAAGGGCATGGTTCAGTGGGCAAGAGAAAACGCTACTGTGTCAGGACTTTCTGATAAGCCTATTCGCTGGCTTGTGGACGATTGCGAAAAGTTCGTTCAGCGTGAGATACGCCGTGGCAAGACCTATGACGCTATCGTTATGGATCCTCCGTCCTACGGCAGAGGACCTGGCGGAGAGATATGGAAGCTTGAAGATTGTATCTATGACCTTGTAAAGACCTGTTCAGGCGTTTTGAGTGATGAACCGCTTTTCTTCCTGCTCAACAGCTATACCACAGGACTTTCACCCTCAGTTATGGCATATATCCTTAGAGATGTCCTCGGAACGAGGTTTGGCGGAAACGTCACGGCTGATGAGATAGGATTGCCTGTGGAGGCAACAGGCGGTGTGCTTCCATGCGGTTCAACGGCAATTTGGCAGAAATAGCTTTGCTATAGTAAGGAATGGTGTTCACATGAAATATGCTGAAAATTATGTTTATATGTACGGCCAAATGATCTCCACCTGTTCGTTTCTTCTTGACGGTGATTTTCCAAAGGCAGACGGCACGGCAGAGATAAAGGAAAAATATCACCTTGTCGGTGGTGAGACCGGAACAGCGGCGGCTGTTCTTTGCAGTCTGAATGTGCCTGTAAAGCTTGGCGGTACTCACCTTGGAAGCGACAATGAAAAGCTTATAAAGGATTATTTTTCAGACAAGACCGCTGACCTTTCGGAGCTTGTAACGGAGGACTTTGAAGGCGTGACCGACTATGTTATCATAGATAAAAATACACGCACCTGTTTTGGTGAGTGGGATAAGCTTTATTCACGCCCGAAGGCTTTTTATGAACAGCCTTCGGAGGAGTCGGTGAAAAATTCAGCCTGCGTTGCGGCTGACCCTTATTTTGGTGATAAGATAGCTGAGTATTGCGTAAAATATGGCAAGAAATACGTCACCATAGATTGTGCCTATGACAGCTATATACATAAGCATTGTGCAGTAAATTGCATATCTCATCAGCACCTTGATGAATATTATCCGAATAAAAGCTATGATGAGCTTTTCATGCTTTATACAGATAATACAGACGGGCTTGTGATATTTACCCTTGGTGAAATGGGTGCGATGTATGGCAGAAAGGGTGCTGTGCCAAAGATGTGCCCTGCATTTAAAGTAGACGTAGTGTCAACACTTGGCGCAGGGGACAGCTTTAAGGCGGGCGCTGTATATGGGCTTTATAAAGGTCTTGATGACGATACATTGGTGAAAACAGCCTGTGCTGTGGCAGGTGCGGCGGTGGAAAAGTTCCCTATTGCACTTTATCCGCCAACAGTAAAAGATATTGAAAAGCTTATGGGCAATATGTAGGGGCGAACAGCGTTCGCATACCCATATATTATAATAAGGTATAAACCGAAATTTCAGACAGGAGGAAAGGTTATGTCTTTTGATTTTGATGAACTTAAACACAAGGCAGGAAATATGCTTGAAAAGGGCAAAGAAAAAGCTCACGAGGCTGCCGAAAGTGAAAAGGGGCAGAAGATAAAGAGCAAGGCAGGAGAGCTGTTTGAAAAGGGCAAGGAAAAAGCCCATGAGTTCGCCGAGAGCGATACGGGCAAAAAGGTAAAGAACAAGGCTGAAAAGCTCCTTGATAAAGGAATAGACAAAGCCGAAAATGTTTACGAAAAGCATAAGGAAAGAAAGGCTGAACAGAAAGAACAGCCTGAAGATAAGGAATAAACTAAATTTGGTAAGGAAAGTAAAATGAGCAGTTTTATTGAAATAAAGGATCTGCACTTTTCCTATGTGAACGACCTTGAAGAGCCGCCTGTTAAAACGGAGGTGCTTAAAGGCATTAATCTGAACATAGAAAAGGGCGAGTTTGTGGCAGTGCTTGGTCATAACGGCTCAGGCAAATCTACACTTGCAAAGTGCATAAACGCTATAAATCTTCCTGAGTCGGGGGCTGTCTATGTGAACGGCATGGACACTTTGGACGAAAATAACCTCTTGCCTATAAGAGAAAAGGTGGGCATGGTATTCCAAAACCCTGATAACCAGATAGTCGCAACTATCGTGGAGGAGGACGTGGCTTTCGCCCTTGAAAATATGGGCGTCGAGCCGAATGAGATACGCAGGCGTGTTGACGAGGCTCTTAAAACCGTCGGTATGTATGAATACAGACTTCATGCACCTCATAAGCTTTCAGGCGGACAGAAACAGCGTGTGGCTATCGCTGGCATAATCGCAATGAAGCCTGATTGTATACTTCTTGACGAGCCTACCGCCATGCTCGATCCTCACGGCAGGGACGAGGTAATGAAAACTGTCAAAATGCTCAACGAGCAGGGCGTTACTATCGTGCTTATCACCCACTATATGGAGGAAGCCGCACAGGCACAGCGTGTGGTGGTCATTGACGGCGGCGAAGTAATAATGGATAACGTTCCGAAGAAGATATTCTCAAATGTGGAAACCATGAAAAATCTAGGACTTGACGTGCCGCAGGTGACAGAGCTTTGCTGGGAGCTTAAAAGGGCAGGCTATGACATCTCCACCGAGATAATCCACGAGGACGAGTGTGTTCAGAAGCTTTATGAAATGCTTAAATGATAGGGAGTAACAATGGCAGTAATTAAAACGGAAAACTTGACTTATGTTTACGGTGAGGGTACGCCCTTTCGCAAAACAGCCGTAGACAATGTTAATATAGAGATAAATGACGGCGAAATGGTGGGTATAATAGGACATACAGGCTCAGGCAAATCTACCCTTATCCAGCATTTCAACGGTCTTTTGAAGCCCACGAGCGGAAGCGTCTATATAGACGGCGAAAGGCTGTGGGACGATAAAGCAAGGCTTCGCCCCATAAGATTTAAGGTGGGTCTTGTGTTTCAGTATCCTGAGTATCAGCTCTTTGAGGAAACTTGCTATAAGGATATCGCATTCGGACCTAAGAATATGGGTATCAAGGAAGAGCAGATAGACAAGTATGTCAAAGAAGCCGCAAGAATGGTGGGACTAAGCCCTGAGATACTTGATAAATCGCCTTTCGAGCTTTCAGGCGGACAGAAAAGGCGTGTGGCTATAGCAGGCGTTATGGCAATGAACCCAAAGGTGCTTATCCTTGACGAACCTGCTTCGGGTCTTGACCCAAAGGGCAGAGAGCAGATACTTGGTCTTATAAGAGAGTATCATGAGCAGATGAAAAACACTGTTTTGCTGGTATCCCACTCTATGGAAGATATCGCAAAGAACGTTTCAAAGATACTCGTCATGAACGAATCGAAGCTTTTCTGCTATGACGATACAGTAAAGGTGTTCCACCGCTCTGAGGAGCTTGTGTCAATGGGACTTGCAGTGCCACAGATAACAAGAGTTATAAACAGGCTCAAAGCCATGGGCATAGATATTAAGGACGATGTGTATACAGTTGGCTATGCGAAAAAGGTCATACTTGAAATGCTGGAGCAAAAAAAGAATAAGTAAGCAGCGGACTGCCTTTGACCCATATGAGCAGAGAGCAGGACTGTGTAAGTTGAGATAGAAAATTGGAGGAATATACCTTGATAAAGGATATTACTATAGGACAGTATTTTCCCGGAAATTCTGTCATTCACCGAATGGACGCACGAATAAAGATAATAATGACGGCGGTTTTCATAGTAATGCTTTTCGCCGCAAACAGCGTGTGGGGACTTCTTGTGGGCATAGCTTTTACTATTCTCACTTTTATCATATCGAAAATACCCGGCAAACTCATGCTAAAAAGCTTGAAGCCTATCGTGCCGATAATAATATTCACGGCGATACTCAATCTGCTTTTTATCAGAACGGGCAAAGCCTATTTTGAGTGGAAATTTCTCAAGATAACCGATGAAGGCGTTGACACGGCAGTGTTCATGATGATAAGGATAATCTGCCTTATTGTCGGCACTTCGCTTCTTACCTACACCACCTCGCCTATCGACTTGACAGACGCTATCGAAAGATTGCTTTCACCGCTGAAAAAGATAAAAGTGCCTGTCCATGAGCTTGCAATGATGATGACTATTGCCCTGAGATTTATCCCTACCCTTATCGAGGAAACAGACAAGATAATGTCAGCCCAGAAAGCAAGAGGAGCGGATATGGAAACAGGCTCGCTCATTCAGAAAGCTAAAGCCCTTATCCCTGTGCTGATACCGCTTTTTGTGGCGTCGTTCAGACACGCTGAGGAGCTTGCTCTCGCTATGGAGTGCCGTTGTTATCACGGTGGAGAGGGCAGAACAAGAATGAAACAGCTCCATATGAGCATAGTCGATCTCTATGGCTCGGTATTCTGCGTGCTGTTCCTTGCAGGCGTTATCGTCATAAATATAGTCGTTTAGGAGGGGTATTATGAGCAGTGTTTTTAAAGATATGGACCAGGACGACAGACTTGATGCTTTGGAAAGAAAAGTCAAGAAACTTGAGAGAAATGTAAATGGGGGAAGTAAAATGTCAGGCATTATAAAAGACCTTATCGGTATGGAATGTACCATTGACGGCGATGGTTTTTTCAGTACAAGATGCACCATTCTTGATGTCGATGACGAATGGGTAAAGCTCATCGTACACGAGAAGAAAAAGGAATTGACAAAAATAATAAGGATCGACAATATAGATTCCATAACACTCGACTAAAGAAACGGGATATGCTCATGACAAATTTCAGGATAATACTTGCCTATAACGGCACAGCATATCATGGGTGGCAAAGGCAGAACAATGCCCTTGCCGTTCAGCAGGTGCTTGAAGAAGCTATCCTCGCCCTGACGGGACAGACAGTCACAGTGAACGGCTGTTCACGAACAGATGCAGGAGTGCACGCAAGAAGATTTTGTGCAAGCTTTCTTATAGAGTCCACAATAACCTGCCGTGGGATAGTTTTTGGACTAAATTCAAAGCTGCCTGACGATATCTCAGTGCTGGAGTGCGAAAAAGTCCCCCTTGATTTTCACGCAAGATATATGTGCAGCGGCAAGGAGTATGAGTATATTATACATAACAGCGAGATAAAAAATCCCTTTTATAAAGATACAGCCTACCGCAGTTGGTTTCCCATAGACGAAAAAAAGCTGGATAAAGCGGCACAGGATTTTGTGGGAACGCACGATTTCAAAGCTATGTGTTCCACCGATTGCACAAAGGAGAATACAGTTAGGACTATATTCTCTTTCCATGTAAGACGTGAAGGGGAGCTTGTGATATTCACAGTTTCGGGAGACGGCTTTCTGTACAATATGGTAAGGATAATGGTAGGCACGCTTATTTTTATAAATGAGGGCAAGATAGGAGAAACTCAAATACCCGATATACTTGCGTCAAAGGACAGAACAAGAGGCGGAAAGACCGTTCCGCCGCAGGGATTGTATCTTAACGAAGTGTATTATGATAAAGATAAAGGATCTGAACAAGGTGAATGATAAAAGATCAAAGAGCAGGCGGAGAAAGAAAAATCCGCCTACCAAAGAAGAAAAAACAATAAGAATAACCAAGCAGACGGATTTTGTTCAGCGTGACGAGTTTCACGGTGCAGAAGAGCCTATGCCGAACGTTACTTTCAGAGAGATAAAGCGTCAGAAAAAGGCGGCTCAGAAAGCGGCGGAACGTGAGCAGGAAGAACAGCTCCGAAAAGAAGCGGAAGAAGCCGAGGAGTCACGAAGCAGAATAGAGCTGACGAACACCGAGGATAAAGCTGAGGAGGAAAAGCCTGAAAAAGCTGATGAAAGCAAGATAACAGTATCAGGCGGTGAAAATAAAGAGCAGGCTTCAGAAAGCAAAGAGGAAAAATCCGAGCATAAAAGCAGAAAAGAGAAAAAGGCTGAGAAAGCAGAGAGGTCTGACGAGGAGATATCCAACGTCACCGATATAAGAGCGGCAAGAAAGAAAGAGAAAAACAAAAAGCTCTATAAAAAGATAGCCGCCATAGCAGTGGTGGTCGCTTTCGGCGTGGGCGTTTACGCTTCAAGAGGAGTGTGGGTGCCGAAGCTTGAGGGCATTTTGGACAGACCTCATGCCACTATAGTAAACGACGGCAAAAAGCAAAGCGGAAATTTCCCGCTGACCTTTGATGAAAGCTCCGTTAACGTTATAAAACAGCTTTCCGACGGTATAGTTCGAGTTGACGACAGGAACATTGCTTTTTATGACGAGTCTGGCAATAAGATATCGGATAATTCTCACAACTTTGCAAACCCTGTTGTAAGAACATCCGGAAAGCGTGTGCTTGTTTACGATAACGGTGGAAATTCTTTCAGAGTGCTGAATAAAAAGGGCGAGCTGCTCTCAAAGGATATAGACCAGTCTATACTTTTGGCGGAGATAGCCCCTGACAGCACAGTTGCAGTGGTCACCCAGACTGAGAAATATGCCGCAGTGCTGACAGTTTATGACTCCTCGGGAGCAGAGATATATCAGTGGTCAAGCTCACGAAGAATACTTGATATAAGCTTTGATAAGGACGGTAGCGGCTGTTGTATCTCAACATTTTCAAGCAGTGGCGGAGCGTTACGCTCGGTCATCTATTATGTGACCTTTGACAGCACAGAGGAGAAGATGAAGAGCGAACAGCTTGAAACTCTCGCAGTTGCCGTTCAGCGAAACGATAACGGCGATTATTGGGTAGTGGGCGATACCTGCTTCTACAAGCTTGACAGCAATGGTAAAATACTTATGCAGTATGAATATCCTGAGGAACTTTCAGACTATGCCCTGACAGACACCACTGCCGCAGTAGCATTCGATGGCATACAGCGTAAAACAGGAACTCTTGCGGTGTTCCGTTCGGACTCTGACGGAGATAAGCCTGACAGCGTTGTTTATACTCAAAGCGGCAAGCCTAAGAAAATGACCGCAGAGAACAAGAAGGTGATCCTACTCGGCGAGGATAATATAGAAGCCTATGACAGTGCAGGAAATCTACTTGCAACAGCGGCAGTGTCCTCTGAGTATCTTGACTTTGTTTACCTTAACGACAGCGTTTATTTCCTGGGTCTGCATGAGATAAACAAAATAGCTTTCGAGACCTGACGAAAGGCAGGAAAATATGGCATATTTTTTTGACGGAGCAGTTATAATGATCCTTATCGTGACCGCTCTGACAGGATACTGTAAGGGCTTTGTGAGATATGTCATCACAATGCTCGGAACAGTGGCAGCCGTTCTTGTGGCTTTTCTTATAGCCAATATGTCGGCTGAAAATGTATATAACAAATATTTTAAAACACAGCTTATAACGAGCCTTGAAAACGCTGCTGAACAGACGGATCTTTCAAAGCTTGTGAGCAATGAACTGAAAAACGAGGGCGTTGATATCGACCTTTCAGATGAGGAGATAAAAAACGTCCTGTCAGGGGCAGGCACTCTTGCGGAGAATACCGAAAAGCTGCTTGTTTCAAAGGGAACAGACCTTGATACTGCTCAGCAAAAGGGCGAGGAGCTTTCAGAGTATATCCACAGCGTTATGCCCCAAAAGCTCAGCGAAAAGCTGGAGGGCAATAAGCTTGGAAAAAGTTTGTCGAAAGCGGTGAAATTCACTGCCGAGCAGATAGACGAAGCCGTCAAGGCTCTCTCTGAGGGTGGCAGAACTGGTGCTGAGTATCTGGAAAAGAACATTTTCCGACCGATCGCTCTGACTTTTATAAGGCTTTGCGTGTTCATGGCGGTGTATGTGCTTATGGAGATAGTCATAAGGCTGATCCTGCGTTTGTCGGGAGTTTTTACCCGAATGGCAGGTCTGACAGCGGCAAACCGTTTCGCAGGCATGGCGCTTGGTCTTTGCAAAGGCGGTCTGTATCTGGTGTTGATAGCCTTTATGGTCTGCACTGTGATAAATGCCACCGAAAACAAGCTTCCAAAGTTCAACAGCGCTGTTTTTGAAAATACCTATCTGTTCAGTTACTTCTTTGATATTCTGTATAAATGATTACCGTAAGGTGTATCAGTAAGGAAAGGAGCAAATAAAAATGTTAATGTGTTCAAGATGTAAAAAGCGTCCTGCTGTGGTGTTCATCTCACAGATGAACGCCAAGGACCCTCAGCACAAGAAGAACGAGGGACTTTGCCTTGTTTGTGCCAAGGAGCTTGGAATTTCGCAGGTGGACGATTATATGAAAGCAATGGGCATCTCAGACGATGACCTTGAAGCAATGTCAAATCAGCTTATGGAGGCTTCCGACGGGGACGATTTTGAGCCGGGCGGAACGAACTTCCTGAGCAATCTTTTCGGCGGTGACGCAGCCAATCTTTTCAGCAACCTCGCAGGAGGTATGCCTAAAGCCACCGATGAGGGCGGAGAGCAAAAGCCAAAGGACAAAAAGAAAAAGCTTAAATTTCTCAACAACTATTGCACAAATCTTACTCAGAAAGCAAGAGAGGGCAAGCTTGATAACGTTGTGGGCAGAGATAAGGAGATATCAAGAGTTATCCATATCCTGTCAAGACGTCAGAAGAACAACCCATGCCTTATAGGCGAACCTGGCGTTGGTAAAACAGCCATTGCCGAGGGTATCGCACAGAGGATAGTTGGCGGAGATGTGCCGTTCCATATCAAGGATAAGGAGCTTTACCTCCTTGACCTTACCGCACTTGTTGCAGGCACTCAGTTCAGAGGACAGTTCGAGAGCCGTTGCAAAGGTCTTGTGGAAGAGGTAAAAGAGCAGGGCAATGTTATCCTCTTTATCGACGAGGTGCATACCCTTGTTGGCACAGGCGACAATGAGGGAACGATGAACGCAGCTAATATCCTGAAACCGTCCCTTTCAAGAGGCGAGATACAGGTAATAGGTGCAACGACTTTCAAGGAGTACAGAAAGTATATCGAAAAGGACTCTGCACTTGAAAGACGTTTCCAGCCTGTAACAGTTTCCGAGCCGACAGTTGAGGACACTATCACGGTTCTTGAGGGCATAAAGCAGTATTACGAGAATTTCCATAGAGTAAAAATTTCAGACGATATGCTCAGAGAGTGTGCAGTGCTTTCTGAAAGATATATCAACGACAGATTTCTCCCTGACAAGGCGATAGATCTTCTTGACGAAGCCTGCGCCTGCACAAGTATCAGAACACCTGAAATAGAGGAGTTCGACGCACTTAACGAGGAGCTTAAAAAACATGAAAAGCTCGTTGAGGACTACGAACAGAAGTCAGACCCTGACTATGAGATAATCGCAAAGGAAAAGGGCGAGATACTCAGGATCCAGAACAGACTCAAAGAGGTGGAAGAAACTCTTAAAAACGTTCAGGTCACAGAGGAAGATATCTCAAAGGTAATAGAGCTTTGGACAGGTATCCCTGCCAATAAGATAGCTCAGACCGAGTATGATAAGATAAAGCATCTTAAAGAAGCCCTTTCAAAGCGTGTTATCGGCCAGGACGAAGCGGTTGATAAGGTCGCAAAGGCAATAAAGCGTACAAGGGTTCAGCTTTCAAAACGTCGCAGACCGGCTTCATTTATTTTCGTCGGCCCAACAGGCGTTGGAAAAACAGAGCTTGTGAAAGTCCTTGGAGAAGAGCTTTTTGACGCCACCGAGCCGCTTATCAGAGTTGACATGACCGAGTATATGGAGAAGCACTCAGTATCAAAGCTTATCGGCTCACCTCCGGGATATGTAGGCTTTGATGAAGCAGGTCAGCTCACCGAAAAGGTGCGTCGCAGACCATATTCAGTGGTGCTCTTTGACGAGATAGAAAAGGCTCACCCTGACGTTATGAACATACTTCTTCAGATACTTGACGAGGGACGTATCAACGATTCACAGGGCAGGAGCGTTTCATTTGAGAATACAGTTATCGTCATGACCTCAAATGCAGGTTCGACTGACAGAGATACAGGTGTGGGCTTCAATAAGACCGACAGTGATATCGCCAAGGATAAGGCAATGAAAGCCCTGAGAGATTTCCTGCGTCCTGAGTTTCTTGGAAGAATAGACGAGATAGTTGTGTTCAACCCGCTCACAGAGGAGAATTTCGCAGGCATAGCAGGTCTTATGCTGGACGAGATGAAGTCGCCGCTGGAGGAGAAACATATCAGCCTGAGATATACAGATGAAGCTCTGAAAACTATTGCACATAAGGCATACGGTCAGAAGCTTGGTGCAAGAGATATCCGCCGTGTCATAAGAAACGAGGTTGAGGATAAGATAGCCGAACTGCTTATAGACAAGGGCGAGGGAGCGGTGTCCGCCGTGGCAATATCCGCTGACAACGGAGAGATAAAGGTGGACGCACTTTAAAAGCCTGAAGTTATAAAATCAGGGTAAAAAATATAAAAAAATACTTGATTTTTATGGCGGTATGTTATATAATAAAGGTAAGGTTGTTAGTTTTTTAACAACGTGAATTAAAAAATTAAATTGAGAGGTGTCTTTAAAATGGCAGGTTTAAACAAAGTTACTGTTGATGACATTAATGTAAAGGGCAAAAAGGTACTCGTAAGAGTTGACTTTAACGTTCCTCTTAAGGACGGCGTTATTACAAACGATAACAGAATAACAGCTGCTCTCCCAACTATCAAGAAGCTGGTAGCTGACGGCGGCAAGGTAGTTCTGTGTTCACATCTCGGCAAGCCAAAGAACGGCCCAGAGGCTAAGTTCTCACTTGCTCCTGCTGCTGCAAGACTTGCAGAGCTTCTTCCTGAAACAAAGGTAACATTCGCTGCTGATGATACAGTAGTTGGCGACAACGCTAAGAAGGCAGTTGCTGAAATGGCTGACGGTGATATCGTTGTTCTTGAGAACACAAGATTCAGAGGCGCAGAGGAAACAAAGAACGGCGAAGCTTTCGCTAAGGAACTTGCTGACCTCGTTGACGACGAAGTATTCGTAATGGACGCTTTCGGTTCAGCTCACAGAGCTCATGCTTCTACAGCTGGCGTTACAAAGTTCGTTAAGGAAACAGCAGTTGGTTACCTCATGCAGAAAGAGATCAACTATCTCGGAAATGCAGTTGAAACACCTGTTAGACCATTCGTTGCTATTCTCGGCGGCGCAAAGGTAGCAGATAAGCTCAACGTTATCTCAAACCTCCTCGAGAAGTGCGATACACTTATCATCGGCGGCGGTATGGCATATACATTCCTTAAGGCACAGGGCAAGGAAGTTGGTCTTTCCCTCGTTGACGATACAAAGATCGACTACTGCAAGGAAATGATGGCAAAGGCTGAAAAGCTCGGCAAGAAGCTTCTTCTCCCTATCGACACAACAGTTGCAGCAGGTTTCCCTGATCCAATCGACGCTCCTATCGACGTAGAAGTTGTTGATTCTGACAAGATCCCAGCTGACAAGGAAGGTCTTGATATCGGCACAAAGACACAGGCTCTCTTCGGCGAGGCTGTTAAGTCCGCAAAGACAGTTGTTTGGAACGGTCCTATGGGCGTGTTCGAGAACCCAACACTTGCAAAGGGTACTATCGCAGTTGCAAAGGCACTTGCTGAAACAGACGCTACAACTATCATCGGCGGCGGCGACTCAGCAGCAGCAGTTATCCAGCTCGGTTTCGCTGACAAGATGTCACACATCTCAACAGGCGGCGGAGCTTCACTTGAATACCTCGAGGGCAAGGTTCTTCCGGGTATCGACGTTATTGCCGACAAGTAATTTATATATTTGCTCGACTTAAAAGCTGGGGCAGGCAGTCATTTGCCTGCCCCTTTTTAATTATGGGGGTATCAATGATTTACCGTGAACCTTTGGTTTTGACAGTATACTATTCACAAAGCAGTATTACTGCGGCATTTGTTTTTGCCTGTATATTGGCTGTTGCGTCGGCACTGGCGGCAGTTGGATTTGTAAAGATCGGCTGTAAGCGTTACGGAAATTCAGAAAGTTCCGATGATTGCAGTAAATATGTTAAAACGTTTGCTAAGGTAGTAGGGGAAAGCAGATCCGAATATGAGGATTTTTCCGAAAGCAGGGGAGCGTATACTTCCTATGTAAACCAGCTTGAAATCGAATATACAGATCAAAGCGGCATAGTTTACCGCAAATTTATCGAAAACATTCTTAACGACGGCTATGTAAATATATGTTATGGTGAGAATGATCCCGACGATTTTTACCTTTCGGATTATGCAGACGGTATCGCCGAAATTGAAAATGAATGCCGCGGCGAATTTGTTTACGGGATAAGCATGAGAATTTTTTTCGGAGCTTTTGCAGCGGTGTTTGCTGTAATATCTATAATGACTTTCATACATACTTTTAATATGAAAACCTTCGAGGACAGCGGGTCGGAAAGCGGACATATTGTCATTATCTCGCCCGATTCCTCTGAAAGAAACGAGGTGACGGAATGAACGAATTAATGCTTTTAGCTGAAAATTTCAAGGTCAGTGTTTTGGCAGGCGTTAACCTTGGCTGGCAGGGAATCGGAGGGATAATTCTGTTCCTCACAGGCATTGGACTTATCTATTTCGGTATAAAAGCCTTGCAGGGCTATCGCTTTTTCCCCGAGCAGGAACATAATATCCCTGAGGAGGATCACTACGAACCAACTCAGGCAAAAGCCTTGCAGAAAGTCAAGACCACAATGCCTGATTTCAACGGCGGTGAGGACAGAGTTTTTACCGAGTGGAAAATCGGCTATACCATTGACGGCGAGAAGTATACACAAATAGTCACAGACAACGGCTATGAAAAGGGCGACATGATAGACATAAAGTATAACCCCGCAAACCCGCAGGAATTTTACCTTGACGATGAAAAATCAAAGGTAGAAGTCACTGAGGAGGAAAAGGAAGCCGAGGAAAAAGAGGAGAAAACCCCTTTTGGCTATGCGGCTATCGCTATCGGTGTCCTGCTTGGCGTTTTCGGTGTCGTTATGCTTATAGATAAGCTGTAAAAAACAGATAAAATAAGTCCAAGCCTTTGTTAATTAGTTGACAAATACGAGTGAATGTTGTATAATAGACTTGGAAAACTAGCAGGAGCAGTTTTTTCTGTTCCCTATAAAAAATAAAGGAGTTTTTTATCATGAAAAAAGCTGTAAGAAAAGCAATTATTGCAGGAAACTGGAAAATGAACAAGACAAGACCTGAGGCTAAGGAGCTTCTCGAAGCTATCAAGCCATTGGTTGCAAACGCTGAGGGCAAGGTTGAAGTTATCGCTTGCGTTCCTTTCACAAACCTTGAAACTGCTATCAACGCAACAGCAGGTTCAAACGTAAAGATCGGCGCAGAGAACGTTCACTTTGAGAAGAGCGGTGCTTTCACAGGCGAGATCTCAGCAGATATGCTCGTTGAGCTTGGCGTTGAGTACGTTGTTATCGGTCACTCTGAGAGAAGACAGTATTTCGGTGAAACAGACGAAACAGTAAACAAGAGAACAAAGGCAGCTCTTGCAGCCGGTCTTAAGCCTATCGTTTGCGTTGGCGAGCTTCTCTGGGAGCGTGAGTGCAACATCACAGAGGAAGTTATCGCAAGACAGGTAAAGCTTGATTTCTTCGGTGTATCAGCAGAGGACGTTAAGAAGTCCGTTATCGCTTACGAGCCAGTTTGGGCTATCGGCACAGGCAAGACAGCTACTGCAGATCAGGCAGAGGAAGTTTGCGCATTCATCAGAGCAACACTTGCTAAGATCTATGACGAGGCTACAGCAGAGGCAGTTACAATCCAGTACGGTGGCTCAATGAACGCTAAGAACTGCGCAGAGCTTCTTTCTAAGGAGAACGTAGACGGCGGTCTTATCGGCGGCGCATCACTGAAGGCTGCTGACTTCAACACTATCGTTCAGGCAGCTGTTGAGGGCTAATTAACAGACGGATATCCAGGGGCAAAATATCATTCGTCACAAGAACAAACAAATAAAAAGTTCCGCAGGGGACGGCTGCGGCTGTCCTCTGCTTTTTTTGAACAGGGGGGCGCAACTATGAAAAAAATAATATTTGCAGCATTAGTATTATCCATGTGTATGTCATTTGCAGCCTGCGGAAGCACTGACGAAAGCAGCGCACCAGCGGCAGAAAGCTCTCAGACAACATCTGAAGCTCAGCTTGAAAATGTAACTATCAAAATGGACTCTAGTAAGCTCCTTAGAGGCGTTAAGTTCACAGACAGCGAGCTTCTCGACAAAACCGCAGAGTTCACCAAAAAGGTAACTGAGAACGCAGAAGAAAAAGAGCCGGATTCAAAGGAGTACGTTGTTGGCGGCGATTGGCTGGATATAAAATGTTCAGAAGGTCCAGCTATCTACTATGAGTCAGGAGAGAGCAACTATGTCCGTATTGGCGCAAAGACCTATTACACAAGCGACGATACCGCCAAGGAATTTAAGGAATATGTCCTGAGCTTCCTTGAAAATGGCGGTTATTGGGGATAATACGAATATAAATGATGTTGAAAGGACTAAGAAATATGTCAAAGAAACCCATAGCACTTATCATTATGGACGGCTTCGGCTATAATCACAAGGATTACGGCAACGCTATCAGAGCTGCCAAAACACCTAATATCGACAGACTTCTTGCCAACTATCCGCACACTCTTATCGGTGCAAGCGGCATGGACGTTGGACTTCCTGAGGGACAAATGGGTAACTCAGAGGTAGGCCATACAAATATCGGCGCAGGAAGAATAGTTTATCAGGAACTTACAAGAATTACAAAGTCTATCAAGGACGGCGAATTCTTCTCAAACGAAGCTTTCACAGCAGCCGTTGAGAACTGCAAGAAGAATGACAGCGCACTCCACCTGTTCGGACTTCTTTCAAACGGCGGCGTTCATTCACATAATTCACACCTCTATGGTCTTTTGGAGCTTGCTAAGAAAGCTGGTCTTACAAAGGTTTACGTTCATTGCTTCATGGACGGCAGAGATGTTCCTCCTACAAGCGGTGTTGACTTCGTAGCTGAGCTTGAAGAAAAGCTCAAGGAAATTGGTGTCGGCAAGATAGCAACAGTAATGGGACGTTACTATGCAATGGACAGAGATAACCGTTGGGAGCGTGTAGGCAAGGCTTATGACGCAATGGTATACGGCGAGGGCAATAAGGCTGATAACGCAGTTGACGCTATCAAGGCTTCCTATGCCGCTGACGTTACAGACGAGTTCGTTGTTCCTACAGTTATCGATGAGAACGGCAAGATATCCGCTAACGACAGCGTTATCTTCTTCAACTTCCGTCCTGACAGAGCAAGAGAGATAACAAGAACTCTCGTTGACGACGACTTCACAGGCTTTGAGAGAAGAAACGGCAGATTCCCACTTTACTATGTCTGCATGACACAGTATGACGCAACAATGCCAAACGTTGACGTTGCATTCAAGCCAGCAAGCCTTGAAAATACTTTCGGCGAGTATATCGCAAAGAAGGGTCTTTCACAGCTTAGAATCGCTGAAACAGAGAAGTATGCACACGTTACATTCTTCTTCAACGGCGGCGTAGAAGCTCCATTCGAGAACGAGGACAGAGCACTCATCAATTCACCAAAGGTAGCAACTTATGACCTCCAGCCTGAAATGAGCGCATATCTTGTTTGTGACGAAGTTCTCAAGAGAATTGAGTCTGATAAGTATGACGCAATTATCCTCAACTATGCAAACTGCGACATGGTAGGTCACACAGGCGTGTTTGACGCAGCCGTAGCAGCAGTAGAAGCAGTTGACGAGTGCGTAGGCAAAACGGTTGACGCAGTTCTTGCAAAGGGCGGTATAGCACTTATCACAGCAGACCACGGCAACGCAGATAAGATGATGGAAGAGGACGGCTCACCGTTCACAGCCCACACAACAAACCTTGTACCTCTTATTATCGCAGGCGCAGGCAATGTTCTTATCAGAGAGGGCGGCGTTCTTGCTGATCTTTCACCAACAATGCTCAAACTCATGGGTCTGGAGCAGCCAAAGGAAATGACAGGTAAGTCTATCATCAAGGACTAATTTCCATAAAATAATCAAGGCAGTACCGAGAAAATCGGCACTGCCTTTTTTGTATTCCATCTATTCACTTGCTCAGGATATTGTCAAAACCCTATTTCAGCGGGTCAAGCCCTTTAGCCATTATGCAGTAGGTACTGCCGTATGGGTTCGGTATGGGTGGCATTCTGCTCACATGGAACTCTTTCGGCAAACCACGGCTGTCACATGGGAAACTCATGGTCACACAAGTGCCTTTGCCGATCTCACTGCGATAACTCAGCTCACCGTCAAAACGGTCGCAAAAGCATTTTGCCAGTGCAAGCCCCAACGCCTCACTGCTGCTGTATTTCTGGAATGTGCCAAAGGGCGTGATAGCCGCCTGCCATACATCGTCTGTCATGCCGTTGCCGTTATCACTTACTGACAGTATTATCCTGTCGTCATCAGTTTTTAGGATAAGCTCCACCTGCCGTTGTTCCTTGTCATTGTACATATATGCGTTCACAAGCAGATTTACAAGCACATTTTTAATAAGGCTTTTGTTTGTTTCAAAATAAATGCACAGGTCAATGGAGTACCTGAAAATACAGCCGTCCTCCTCAAGCAAATTGCCTTCTTCGTCGCACACCTCACCACATATGTCTGATAGGCTCTGATATTCAGTTGTGAAATTGCCACTGAAATATTTTGCAAGTTCTGTCATGTTCACCGTTGCGGAAAATGTCTTCAGTATACGAAGCCTTGCCTCATGGTCAAAATGCTCATATTCAGTGCCGGCTTTTGAAGAAAAGGATTCCTTTTGGCTGTCAAGCATCGCTAACATTTTAGAAAGCTCCATCCTTATGTTGCCGAGAAAATTCGATTTGAAACGTAAATACCCAGACTTGTCCGAAAGACGTTCTATGTCCATGCAGGAGTAATAGTGTATGAGATAATTCGTTATAATGCCATTATCTCTCAGTGGTTCAAACCGCATTGCCGCCGAGTCTGCAAACCTGCCCTTATATTCAAAGGTAGCTGTCTTTTCAACAGGCAGAATGAAAGCGTTTTCCGGAGTATCGCATAAAGCAGAAATATCTATAACATCAGGCAGATCGCCATGATTTTTCCAAATGACATTAAGCTCAGCGTCAGTGAGGATAATGTTTTCCTCAGACTGAGCGTATATCTCTTTCACAGAAGATGTCAGTTCCACTTTGTTAGCCTGCCTTTCATAAAGATCTCATGTAAATATTATAACCTAAACTGTCGGGGTAGTCAATAAAAAATCATCAATATTTGATCACATTTTAAAGAATTTAGCAGTGCTTTGACGAATCAGGACGCAGGTGGCTTTGCGGTATTGCCTTAAAGAAAAAAAGTTCTAAGTTTTTTGTAAAAACACTTGCAATGTATAGAAAAATGTAGTATAATAAGTACAGAAAAATTTTTAGGAGGTAAATTAATTATGGCAGTTAAAGTCGCAATTAATGGTTTTGGACGTATTGGACGTCTTGCATTCAGACAGATGTTTGGCGCAGAGGGCTACGAGGTAGTTGCAATCAACGACCTGACAAAGCCTTCAATGCTCGCTGATCTTCTTAAGTATGATACAGCTCAGGGCGGTTACTGTGGCAAGATCGGTGAGAATCTCCACACAGTATCAGCTGACGATGAGGCTAATACTATCACTGTTGACGGCAAGACTCTTCAGATTTATGCAGAAAAGGACGCTAAGGATTGTCCTTGGGGCAAGCTTGGTGTAGACGTAGTTCTCGAGTGCACAGGCTTCTATACATCAAAGGCTAAGAGCCAGGCTCACCTCGATGCTGGCGCTAAGAAGGTAGTTATCTCAGCTCCTGCTGGTAACGACCTCAAGACTATCGTTTACTCAGTAAACGAGAAGACACTTACAGCTGACGATACAATCATTTCAGCTGCATCTTGCACAACAAACTGTCTTGCTCCTATGGCTAATGCTCTTAACAAGTATGCTCCTATCCAGAGCGGTATCATGAGCACTATCCATGCTTACACAGGCGACCAGATGATCCTCGACGGTCCTCACAGAAAGGGTGACCTGAGAAGAGCAAGAGCTGGTGCTGCAAACATCGTTCCTAACTCAACAGGTGCTGCAAAGGCTATCGGCCTTGTAATCCCAGAGCTTAACGGCAAGCTCATCGGTTCTGCACAGAGAGTTCCAGTTCCAACTGGTTCAACAACAATCCTTACAGCAGTTGTAAAGGGTGCTGACGTAACAGTTGAAGGCATCAACGCTGCTATGAAGGCTGCATCTTCTGAGTCATTTGGCTACAACGAGGATCCAATCGTTTCTTCTGACGTTATCGGCATGAGATTTGGTTCACTCTTCGATGCTACTCAGACAATGGTATCTAAGATCGCTGATGACCTCTATGAGGTACAGGTAGTTTCTTGGTACGACAACGAGAACTCTTACACATCACAGATGGTAAGAACAATCAAGTACTTTGCTGAGCTTGCATAATCTGCACAGCTAAAACTAAATTGCTTACTAAAGACCGCTTCATCATGAGGCGGTCTTTTTTTTGCGTATGTATACAACAAAGGTGAGCAAAAACTGGCGAACACTGTTCGCCCCTACGATTTATATTACACAAATGTAGGGGACGGCGCCCTCGACGTCCCGCATACTATGAACGATAAATCAGCCAAATAAAAAGGACGAACCCCAAGCTCGTCCTTTTTTCGTTCATGTCAGAAACCACGTCCTCCGCCATGACCACCGCCAAAGTTCTTTCCCGAGGAGTTAGAAGTAACAATGCCGTCAATAGTCACAGTTTCCGACTGCGATCCTGCCGTAATGGTGTAAGTTTCGCCTTCTTTCAGGTCAGCGCTTGTAAACACCACGCTCTGCCAAGTCTTTGTAGGGGTAAAGCTTAAGATCTCCTTGCCGTCACTGTCAGTGATAGTCAGTTTTTCGTTTGCCGAAACTGTCGAACCAAGATCGTGCAGAACACTGTATTGTGTGGAGTTGTCACCGAAGCCTTCTTCCATTCCAACTGCACCACAGGCGATGAGCGTTCCCCCTGTTACAGTTGCAGTGCCGTTGTAGTCAAGTGCACCGTTGCCACCGTTAGTAGGTCCGCAAACGCAAACTGTACCGCCTGCGCAGTTTATTCCGTCATCGCTTGCTGCCACTGATATGGTGCCACCGTCTATTGTCACGATAGATCCCTCGATACCTTCGTAGCTCTTTGTGATGTCTACAGTGCCGTCGGATATGGTCAGATTTCCGTTAGCGTGCATTCCGTTGTCACCCGACGCCACAGAAATGTTTCCTCCTGTTATAACAATGTTTCCGTTGCTGTGTACTGAATCGTCTGCCGAATCTATCTTGAACTCACCGCCGCTTATGTTTACCTCGCTGCCTGCCTTTAAAGCCTTTGCAGATGTTGAAGTGCTGTCCGTTGTATCTGTGTTGTCAGCCGTAGGCATTGCAGGCGGTTCGCCTCCCGTGCCGTTTCCGTTATCGTCAGGTCTGCCCATTCCGTTCGGACCACCACCACCGTTGCCCATGTTGTTCTGCCAATTTCTGTTTGGCGTGCCGTCAGACTTTATAGAAGCGTTTGCACTTCCACCTCCTGTGGTGATGTCAAAGCTTCCGTCCTGGATAGAAAGCACAGTTTCCGCCTCGAATGCGTCATTGTTTGCGACTACTGTGAAAGTGCCGCCCGTCACGCTTATAAAGCCTTTGTCAGAAGCCTCTGTGTTATTGGATTTTATGCCGTTCGTGCCTGCGGAAATGTTGAATGTTCCGCCAGATATCTTAACGCTGTCCTTGCCCTCCATGGCGGTTGAAGCCGAGGTCACATTGATATTGCCGTCAGTGATAACAAGATCATCCTTTGAAACTATGCCGTGCTTGTAGTTCGCATTCACAGTAAGTGTACCGCTGCCGTTTATAGTAAGGTCTGCTTTGGAGAAAATAGCACCGTCTGTGTTGCTGTCATCTTCTCCTAAAGAGTAGCTTGCACTGTCCGTCAAAACGTTCTCTGTGCCATCCTCCAGCACGATATAAACTTTTTTAGCCTTGCTCACAAGCAGTGGAGCGTTGTCAGCACAAGTTATGTCAACTCCATTGAAAATAAGCTTTATTTCAGCCGTCTTGTCCGCTGAAACGATTATCCTGCCGTTGGTCGCCGTGCCTGAAAGAATGTAGGTGCCTGCCTGCGAAATGGTGACAGTTTCCCCCTCAGCGGTTGCACCCTCACCGTCTATAGCCGCACTGCCATCAGCAAATTTGATCCCTACTGAGCTTTCCTCGTCATATCCAACGTCAATGTCCTCTGCCGCAATGCTTGCGTCAATGTCAGACTTTGCTGCCTGAGAAACACTGCTTGTGGTCTGTGAAGAACTTGCACTCTCTGAACAGCCTGAAAAAGCTGTGACCGTGATAAAAAACGCTACCATGATAGCCACCAGCTTTTTAGTGTCCGAAATTTTCATGAAAAATACCCCCTTGTATGGTAAAAAAGGTTGAAAAAACCGCACAAGACCGCTTTAGCCTTGTGCGGTTTTGCTTATGGATACTTTTGTTATTTTGTCAGAATGATTGTTCCTCAATGTCTGCTGCCACTGCACACATTATCTCAAGGTTGCCATTTCTGCATCTAAGTTCGTCAATAAGCTGCTTTTCGTTAGCATCACCTTTAAGCTCAATGCGGTATTTCAGCTTGAAAAGGCTTCCCATATTTGTGGTCTTTACCGAAACAAGCTCACATTCTGATAGATACTTTTCAAATATATCGTCAAATACCTCAGTGTAATCAAGGCTTTCAGGGATAGTGATACTAAGCTCCTTGTGACCCGACTTCTTTTTGCCAATAGGCAGAAGCGTGTAAATAATGTTCAGCAGGCTCACGCACACAGCAAGCATAAGAGCCAACGCAAGGTGGTTCGTGCCCGTTGCAAGACCCACCGCCATTGAAAGGAATATAGCGCATATGTCCATGGCACTTCCCGGTACAGAACGGAATCTTACCAAGCTGAATGCACCCATAACAGCCACGCCAGTACCGATGTTTCCGTTTACAAGCATTATCACTACCTGTACTATAACAGGCAGGATAGCTAGCGTCATCATAAAGCTCTTTGTCTTTTTCTGCTTGAAGTTGAATGCAAACGCTATTATAAGACCAAGCACCAACGAAGCCGCAGTGCAGAAAATAAATTCGTTTGTAGTTATTGCCGCCACGGTCGTTTCAGTGGTGGTCACAGTAGTAGCCGCAAGAGTAGTTGAATTAAGCACAGCTTATCACCTTACCTTTATGTATTTTTTCAGAAAACTCGTTAAGATACGCAGTTCCGTATTTTGAGAATGACGCAGGATATATCTCCAGTTCATCAAGTATAGCCGATAACCAAAGAGGCATAGCGTTCGGTATCTTTATCTCCATTACCCTCATGCCAGCAGGCAGAAGCTCTTTTCCCCAAATGCCCTTGTCAAGCTCCTTTTGCTCCTCACGGTAAAGAATGTGCGTGTCAAAGGTCAGCCTAAGGGACGGGTCTCCCGCACCGCAGTAAGCGAGCCTGTCATAACTCAGATACATTGCAGGAGCAATGCCCTCATAGAATTTGAGAAAATATTTCAGCTCGTTCTCTATCTGCGGATTATCATGAGGTACCTCTTTGCCTGCAAAGAAATCACGGGTCTGTGCAAGGGTCATTTCAATACGCCTCTTGTAGACCACACCCTTGTATTTCTTTTTAAGCTCCACAAAGACCATGTCTTCATCATTAGGTACGCCGTAGCTCCTCACTCTCAGCTTTTCCTTGTAAACAGGCTTTTCAATGGAGTTTCTCACAAGCTGATGACTTGGTGTGTCATAATATATGTTGCAGATAGTGCTTTTGTAATATCTGTCTTTGACAAAATGCCCATCGAGCTTTTTTATAAGCTTTTCATAAGTCGGTTCATCAACGATATATTTTTTCTCTATTCGTCTGAACACTTCCTGACTGCCATTCATATCCACGCCTCTTTTCGTGATTTTTTCGTATGTCTTGTGTAAACTTTTCTTTGATTAAAAGTATATATGAATAACTTTAAATATAGCTAAACCTTATATGTATTTTGTGTAAAAGTTTATGAATATTGCAAAATTCCTTATACTTATATACAAAACACGGGCGAACTTCTGTCCGCCCGTGGAAATTATTTTGCACTATATTATTCCGCAATAGCCTTGTGGAAGATCTTCTTACCCTTTTTGATAACAACAGGCTCAGAGAGATCAACAAGGCCCTTAGGGTCAGTGAACTTCTCGCCATTCACCGCAATGCCGTTCTGAGTAACAAGACGTCTAGCCTCGCCATTTGAAGGGCAAAGTCCGCACTTAACAAGAAGCGTAAGAATACCTATCTTGCCGTCAGTCAGATCAGCCGCCGCAATAGTCGTGCTAGGCATATCGTCGCTGTTTCCACCGCCAGCAAAAATAGCCTTTGCCGCAGCGTCAGCCTTGTCAGCCTCTTCTTTGCCGTGAACAAGCTTTGTCAGCTCGTAAGCCAAAAGCTCCTTAGCCTTGTTGTATTCAGCACCCTCCATGTGTTTCTCCATTTCCTCTATCTCCTCGATAGGAACGAATGTGAGCATCTTCAGGCACTTGATAACGTCAGCGTCACCAACGTTTCTCCAATACTGATAGAACTCGTATGGAGAAGTTTTTTCAGGGTCGAGCCATACAGCGCCCTTTTCTGTCTTGCCCATTTTCTTGCCCTCAGAGTTAAGAAGCAGAGTGATAGTCATTGCATAAGCGTCCTTGCCAAGTTTCTTTCTGATAAGCTCAGTACCGCCCAGCATATTAGCCCACTGATCGTCACCGCCGAACTGCATATTACAGCCGTAATCCTGGAAAAGTCTGTAGAAATCGTAGGACTGCATTATCATGTAGTTGAACTCAAGGAAAGTCAGTCCCCTTTCCATTCTCTGCTTGTAGCACTCGAATGTAAGCATCTTGTTTACAGAGAAGCAAGCGCCAACGTCACGAAGCACGTCGATGTAGTTAAGGTCCATGAGCCAGTCAGCGTTGTTTACCACAAGAGCCTTGCCGTCAGAGAAATCAATGAAACGGCTCATCTGCTTTTTAAAGCAAGCAACGTTGTGCTCGATAGTTTCCTTTGTGAGCATCTTTCTCATGTCAGACTTGCCCGAAGGGTCGCCTATCATGCCTGTTCCGCCGCCCAGCAGAGCGATAGGCTTGTTGCCTGCCATCTGAAGTCTTTTCATAAGGCAAAGTGCCATAAAGTGACCAACGTGGAGCGAGTCAGCAGTCGGGTCAAAGCCGATGTAGAAAGTTGCTTTGCCAGCGTTGATAAGCTCCTTTATCTCCTCCTCATCAGTAAGCTGAGCGAGAAGACCTCTTCTTTTCAGTTCTTCAAATACTGTCATTTTTCATACCTCCGTATTATTTTCTTGCGGTACATAAATAAAAAATCCCCTGACAGAATATCTGTCAGAGGACGAATTATCGTGGTACCACCTCAGTTTATCGGGAAACTCCCGACCTTACAGGCTCAGCAGAAAGCGAAGCCATAGCACTGTAACGTGTGCAAACCGTTTCGCCTTACGCAAAAGCTTTCTCAGCGAACAGCTCAGGAATGTATTCACACTTTGTAGAAATGCTTTCTCGCACCGACCGAAAGCTCTCTGAAATTTCGCAAAAGGCTACTTATTTCCGTCATAGCATTTAAACCTATTGATATGACTATAGCACACTTTCACCCTTTTGTCAACCCCCTTTTTGTTAGAAGTGAGGAATGAGGAGTGAGGAGTGAGGAGTGAGGAATGAGGAATGAAGGTATCGCCTGCGGCGATGATTATTGTAGGGGACGACGCCCTCGGCGTCCCGCTCGGAGGTGCGAGGCTTGAATTTTCACAAACTATGCCGGCGTATAAAGACGGGCGACCTTTTTGCCCCTGCATTATCCCCCACTTTTTTAAAGAATTAACTTATTCGTCTACAAATGTACAAAAACATATGATATAATAAAATTTATATGATTTTATTTAGTTGGGAGATAGAAAAATGCTGAAGCTTTTTAGGTATCTGAAAAACTATAAAAAAGAAAGCATAATCGGTCCGCTGTTCAAGCTTATCGAAGCCTGCTTCGAGCTTGCAGTGCCGCTTGTTATGGCTAATATCATTGACGTGGGTATAAAAAATCAAGATAAGCCCTACATCTATAAAATGGGTGGCGTGCTTGTCCTCCTCGCCTTCTGTGGTCTGGCTTGTTCGCTGACTGCTCAGTATTTTGCTGCAAAAGCGTCCCTGGGCTTTGGAACAGCCCTCCGACGTGACCTTTTCAAGCATATCAATTCACTGTCCTATGCGGAAATAGACAGCGTTGGAAGTCATACCCTCGTCACAAGAATGACAGCGGATATCAATACCGCACAGCAGGGCGTGAATATCCTCCTTCGTCTGTTTCTTCGTTCACCTTTTATCGTTTTAGGCTCAATCATAATGGCATTCTCTATCTCAGTGAAGCTTACCCTTATCTTCCTGATAATCGCACCTTGCCTTGCCTATGTTATCTACCTTATAATGCACATCACTATCCCGCAGTATAAGAATATCCAGAAAAAGCTGGATAAAACTAACCTTATGACAAGCGAAACTCTCACAGGCGCAAGAGTTATCAGAGCCTTTTCCCGTCAGAAAGACGAGGAAAAAGAGTTCGCCGATAACACCGAGGAGCTTAAACGTCAGCAGATTATCGCAGGAAGAATTTCCGCTCTTATGAACCCTGCCACATATGTCATCGTAAACTTCGCTATCATCGCTATCATTTGGTTTGGCGGCAAAACGGTTTATACAGGCTTTATCTCACAGGGCGAAGTGATAGCCCTTGTAAACTATATGAACCAGATACTCTTAGCACTCCTTGCTATGGCGATACTCGTTACAAATATCACCAAAATGCAGGCTTCCGCTATCAGAATAAATGACGTTTTCGCTGTGGAGCCAAGTGTATCCGATAAGGATAATAAGCCTGTCGCAACTGACGGTAATGCCCCATGCGTAGAGTTTAGAAACTGTTTCTTCTCGTACGCATCAGCCGAAGCCGACTCTCTTTCGGATATAAGCTTCAAAGCCATGAAAGGCGAAACTATCGGTATAATCGGCGGTACAGGCTCAGGCAAGACCTCTCTTATCAACCTTATACCAAGATTTTATGACGTCCGTCAGGGCGAAGTCCTTGTTGACGGCGTTGACGTAAAGGAGTATCCATTCTCACAGCTCAGGGGTATGATAGGCATCGTCCCTCAGAAAGCCGTCCTCTTTAAGGGTACTATAAGACACAATATGCAGTGGCGTGATAAAAACGCCACGGACGAGGATATCTGGAACGCTCTTGATATCGCTCAGGCGAAAGATTTTGTTGAGAAAAAGCCTGATAAGCTTGACGAAATGATCTTGCAGGAGGGCAAAAACCTCTCAGGCGGTCAACGTCAAAGACTTACCATTGCAAGAGCATTGGTGGGCGACCCTGAGATACTCATTCTCGATGACTCAGCCTCCGCCCTTGACCTTGCCACAGATGCAAGACTAAGAAAAGCTATCCACGAAAAAACAAGCGGCATGACCGTTTTCATAGTTTCACAGAGGATCTCATCTATAAAAAGTGCCGATAAGATAATCGTCCTTGATGATGGCAAAATAGCAGGTATCGGCACTCATTCAGAGCTTTATAACGGCTGCGAGGTATATAAAGAAATATGCCTTTCACAGCTTTCAGAAAAGGAGGCACAGGCAAATGGCTAAACAAAGTACAAAAAATAAGCTTGATACCTCTGCTCTCAGACCGCTTCTCAGATACGCAAAACCGCATATGTGGCTGTTCATACTGTCCATGGTCTTTGCGGTCATAACCGTTGCCACCACACTTTATGCACCTATCCTCGTGGGAAATGCCGTTGACCTTATCGTAGAAATGGGCTTTGTTGATTTTGACGGCATCATTAATATAATAATAAAGCTTGGCGTAACAGTCACCGTAACAGGCATTGCCCAGTGGCTCATGTCACTTTGTACAAATAAGATAACCTATTGCGTGGTAAGAGATATCCGAAACGATGCTTTCGCTAAGCTCCAAAAGCTACCCCTTTCTTATATCGACTCCCACCCTCACGGTGATATAATCAGCCGTATAATCTCCGACTTGGAGCAGGTGTCAGACGGACTTCTCATGGGCTTTTCACAACTCTTTACAGGCGTATGTACAATTTTTGGTACACTTGGCTTCATGCTCTCCATAAACGTGAAAATAACCCTTATCGTGGTTATCCTCACGCCGCTCTCACTTTTTGTGGCGAGATTTATCGCCAAGAACACATTCAAGCTTTTCCACCAGCAATCAGTTGCAAGAGGCGACATGACCAGCCTTGTTGAGGAAATGACAGGCAATCAGAAGGTAGTAACAGCATTCGGCTATCAGGAAGAAGCCGAGGAGCAGTTTGAAGAAGTGAACCTGAAACTCCAGAAAGTTGGACTTAACGCCACATTCTTCTCCTCACTCACCAACCCATGCACACGTTTTGTAAACAACCTCGTCTACATGGCTGTCGGTATCGTTGGAGCACTCTCCGTAATAAAAGGCGTGGGCTTCACAGTTGGTAACCTTAGCTGTTTCCTCACCTATGCAAATCAGTATACAAAGCCTTTCAATGAAATATCAGGCGTTATCACCGAGCTTCAAAGTGCATTCGCTTCTGCAAAGCGTGTCTTTGAGGTCATAGACGAAACAGAGGAGATACCTGACAGCTCTAACGCTGCTGTCCTTACCTCAGTTGATGGCACATTAGACGTTGACAACGTGTCATTTAGCTATGTGCCTGATGTGAAGCTTATCGAGAATTTTAACCTCCATGTAAAGAGCGGTCAGCGTACAGCTATCGTAGGACCAACAGGCTGCGGCAAGACCACCATGATAAATCTCCTTATGAGGTTCTATGATACCGACAGCGGCGAGATACGCATAAGCGGCGAGCCTATAAAGGATTGTACCCGTGATTCCATGAGAAGTATGTACGGCATGGTCTTGCAGGAAACGTGGCTGAAAACAGGCACCATAAGAGAGAACCTCTGCTACGGCAAGCCTGACGCCACTGAGGAAGAAATGATAGCCGCCGCCAAGTCAGCCCATTGTCACGGCTTTATAAAGCGTCTGCCAAAGGGCTATGATACCGTTATTTCAGACAGCTACAGCACTATCTCCGCAGGACAGAAACAGCTTCTCTGTATCGCACGAGTAATGCTCTCCCTGCCGCCAATGCTCATTCTGGACGAAGCTACATCGTCTATAGATACCCGTACGGAGATATTGGTACAGCGTGCCTTTGAGAAAATGATGCAGGGCAGAACGAGCTTTATAATCGCTCATAGACTTTCTACTATCAAGAACGCAGATACTATCATAGTAATGGATTCGGGACACATAGTAGAGCAGGGAAGTCATGATGAGCTTATGGCAAAGAACGGCTTCTATGCCGATCTCTATAACTCACAGTTTGCTGTGACCTGATCCCGGCGTTTGTTTATAAAAACCTGATAGGGGCGGCCTTTGGTCGCCCTTTTGTATTTTGCCCTATATTTTTATCCCGTCCGTCTTTTCGATCCCTCCATTACCCCACCCTTATTTTTATCATAAAAATTATTGACTTTTATCTTAAAATTGTTGTATAATGTTATATATTTCACGGGATATACACAATCGTGTTTTATAATGTATAGTAACGAAAACCTAAGGAGTGCCTATGTTCGGATATGTCCGCCCTTTCAAACCCTATATGCGAATGTTTGAATACGATATCTATAAAGCTGTCTACTGCGGACTCTGTAAGGATATGGGCAGGCGCTATGGCTTTGTGACACGTTTTACCTTAAGCTACGATTTCGCATTTCTCTCCCTTATGGATCTCTCTGTGAGGGGAGTGAAGCTTGACGCAGAAAAGCAACGCTGTATCGCACACCCTTTCAAAAAAACAATGTGTGCAAAATGTACTTGCGACTTGAAATATACGTCCTCAGCCGCCGTGATACTCACATATCATAAGCTCCGTGACGATATAGCCGATAAAGGGCTAAAAGGCAAGCTTGCCGCATTTGCACTTTTGCCTTTTTTCAAAAAGCCTTATAAGAAAGCGGCTAGCCTTTATCCGGATCTTGCCCCTGCCGTTGAAAACGCAATGGAATTGCAAAATAAAATAGAGCGTGAAAAAACAGCAGGCATAGACCTTGCCTGCGAGCCTACCGCACTTATGATGCAAGCCGTCGCAGGCGGACTTACAAGCAAGCATGACCAACGCCGACCGCTCCTTGAACGATTCGGCTATCTCCTCGGCAGATTTATCTATATCTGCGACGCTCTTGATGACCTGCCCGACGACCACGAGAGTGAAAGCTACAATCCGCTCCTTGCAAAATTTCCACCCAACGAGGGCATAAGTGCGGACTATCTAAAACAAGTTCACGCCTTTTGTGATGACAGCATAAATTTCACACTGGGCGAAATGGCAGATATCTATGTGAAGCTCGATCTTAAAAGATATCGTGATATACTTGATAATATCGTGTATCTTGGACTTAAAAATGTCTATACTCAAATAAGAAGCGGAAAATTCCGCAATAACAGGAAAGGAAATAACGATCAATGATCTCCAAAGACCCTTACAAAATTTTAGGTGTATCCCCAACAGCTTCAGACGCTGAAATAAAATCAGCTTATAAAGAGCTTGTGAAAAAATATCACCCCGACCAGTATCAGGATAACCCCCTAGCTGACGTAGCTGAGGAGAAAATGTCCGAGATAAACGCTGCCTACGATCAGATCATGACTTCAAGACGTGGGGGAGGATACCAGTCCGCAGAAAGCGGCTATGACGGCTATGCCTCCTCACAGGGCTTTGACTCAGGCTATATCAGAAGCCTTATCCAAAGCGGAAGCTACACACAGGCAGATCAGATACTTGATAACGTGTCCGCCTCCGAAAGAAATGCCGAGTGGTATTTCCTCAAAGGCACTATCTGCCACCGCAGAGGCTGGCTCAATGAGGCTTATAACAACTTCACAAGAGCCGTCCAGCTCGACCCAAATAACATGGAGTACCAAAGCGTGCTGGCACAAATGAACAGACAGCGAAGCGGCTATATGAGCGGCAACCCAACCCAAGGCTACCGAGCAGGCGGCATGAGCGGTCCTGACTGCTGTTCCTCCCTTTGCTGTGCAGACTGCTGCTGTGAAATGATGGGCGGCGACCTTATACCGTGCTGCTAAAGACCCATGAGAAATAAAATAGCTTTTCGAGTGGCACTTGGCGGCATATGCTCTGCTGTCTGCCTGCTTTTGATGTTTTCAAGCAGCTTTTTGCCCATGCTCGATTATACTATCCCTACCTTCGCAGGCTTTATGATGGTTGTGATGATAGTGGAGGTGGATAAAAACTGGGCGATAGCCACCTATTGCGCAGTGAGCCTGCTGAGCATTTTCGTGACCCCAAATTACGAAGCAACCCTGCTTTTTATATTGTTCATGGGGTATTATCCAATACTTAAATATTATCTCGACCAAAAGAAAAACCGCCTGTTGGTGTGGGCAATAAAGCTCGCAGTGTTCAATGTGGCGATAGTCATCTTCTTTTTGGCATTTCAGTATATCTTTACTTCGGTGGATATGCTCGAGGGCATGGAGATGTTTGGCAAGTATGCCGTGCTTGTTCTGTGGGCGGCGGCAAACCTGTTTTTCTTTATTTATGACTATGCCCTCACACAGTTGACAGATATGTACATAAATTGGTTTAGAAAAAAAATACTCAGAAGAAAATGACGGTGACGTTTTTATGAACGAAGAACAAGAGAAAGAAATATTAAACGAGGCGAAAATACAAACTGCAAGGCACAAGAAAAAAATACAGATAATAAGCCTTGTTGCAATAATAGCGGTCATAGCAATGGCTACAGTGGCGTGCATACCTCTTATAAAAGCGCTTCACAGCAAGGCAGGCATTGCGGCCTTGGAGCGTAAACTAGATAACTACAGTGGCATTGTGGGAGTGCTTATCTTTACTTTCATACAAGCTCTTCAAGTGGTCATAGCGGTCATACCGCCTATACAAGTGGTGGGTGGAGTGCTGTTTGGCTGGTTCTGGGGCGGTTTGCTATCATTCTTAGGTACGCTCCTTGGCACAATGGCAATATTCGTGCTTGTGAAAAAATTTGGCAGACCGATAGTGGAAGCCTTTGTTGACGAGAAACAGCTAAAAAAATTCAAATTCCTGCAAAATGAGAAAAAGCTAACCGTTATCCTTATAATCCTCTATCTCATACCGGGAATACCAAAGGACGTTATCTCATATATCGTCCCACTGACTCCCATAAGCAAGAAGGATTTTTTCTATTATGTCATGCCTTGCAGACTTCCGGCAATAATGCTCTCCACGATTTTGGGGAGCAATGTAAAAAGCGGTAACTTCACAGTTGCACTTGTGGTGCTTGGAGTAGCTCTAGTAGCAGGTATCGTTGGCTTTTTGTTCAAAGATGTTATAGTGAATAAAATGAAACAACATAAGAAGAACAAATAAGTAAAGTTGCACAAAGTTGAGTTTAGATGAAAAAAATATAAAAAAGTGCTTGACAAAAGGCTCTTGTAGTGGTATAATAAATATTGTTGATTGAGCGGTAAGCTTGAAAGACCACCAAAAAAGCCTGGTCAGGCAGTATGCGGGTGTAGTTCAGTGGTAGAACTCCAGCCTTCCAAGCTGGTCATGTGGGTTCGATTCCCATCACCCGCTCCAATATATCTTAAACTTTTATCCGAGTTTGAGATATTAATGAGTACAGTATGCGTCATTAGCTCAGTTGGATAGAGCAACCGCCTTCTAAGCGGTAGGTCACTGGTTCGAATCCAGTATGGCGTACCATTAAACTCGTTCCAGATGAAAATCTGCTGCGAGTATTTTCTTCTAATATGTATGGTGGGTATAGCGTAGCTGGCCTAACGCGTCAGTTTGTGGCACTGAAGACCGTGAGTTCGAATCTCACTACCCACCCCACTGAATACGTTCTGCGTTAAGCAGAGCGTATTTTTTTGTTTACATATCGCAGGGCGACCTTTGGTCGCTCATTTTTTTTGTACCACTGACAATGACCTGTATCCTACCGACTTGTATTATTATATCCCACCTGCAAATAGACAGAAAAAGGACGGCAACTTAAAAGCTGCCGCCCAGATCCAGAGGTTATATATTTTATAAAGCGAAATTTTTGTTGTAAACAGCCTCGGCTATCCTGAATGTTTCGTCATCAAGTGCAGGAACAGCGTCAGCAGTGATCAAGGCTGCACCTCTCTCAAAAGCGTCCTCCGCAATGCCATCGGCACCATGCTGAATAACAACGCTTCTTAACTCAGAGCAATCCACGAAAGCCTTTGCACCAAGCTTCTTCACAGATGATGGGATAACAACTTCTCTCAAAGTCTTACAGCCACGGAAAGCCTCGCTTCCAACATAAGCGATCTTGCCTGATATTCTCACCGTCTTAACTACAGTATTCTGAGCAAACGCTCTCTTGCCTATCCTGCTAACGTAATCAGGAAGATAAACGCTCTCGAGCTTCTCACAAAGTGCAAATGCACACTCGCCTATCTTTCTTACAGATCCTGCGAACTCAACCTTTTTCAGAGCAGAGCAGCCGAAGAATGCGTAGTCGCCAACAGCCTCGATTCCAAATGGTATAGAGATCGCTTCCAGACCTGAGCAGAATGTGAAAGCATTCTCTGCGATCTCGATCATAGCTGTCGGTATCTCAAGCTCTCTCAGAGAAATGCAGTTCTGGAAAGCTCCGTTTCCTATGGAAACTATATTTTCATTAAGATAAATTTCTTTCATTGAAGAGCAGAAACCAAATGCAGACTCACCGATCTCTCTTACGCTCTCGGGTAGGTCAGCTCTCTCCAAACTGTCGCAATTGTAGAATGTGAATGGCAGTATCCTTTCCACACCATCAGGTATAGTCGCAAATCTCAGAGATTCACAACCGCAGAATGCCATCTCACCAATAAACCTTACGCTCTCAGGTATAGTCACATTCACCAGTGAACAGCATTTGTAAAATGCTTTTCTTCCGATGATAACAACGTCCTTTGAGATAACAGCACATTTAAGGTCATAAAGATGTGCGAAAGCACCGCCTGCAACAGCTATGACCTTTTTGCCGCGAAGCTCAAAAGGAAGCCCCAGCACTTCGATATGGCTGTCACCGCAGTATCCGGTGATAATACACATATCGTCAGCCGTAACATATTTAAAACAGCCCGAGATCTTCTCGCTGCTGATACTGCTGCTTGCAGTTACACCAACGCTCTCAAGTGCTTCTTTGAAACCATTGTCGCCCATAAAATTAATGCTTTTCATCAGCGTGACCTCCATTATACCCACTATAAATATATACCTCGTAACTAAACTTAAACGTTTTCTGTGTTTTCTAATGAAATTATACTACAGTAAACTATGTTTGTCAATGGTATTCGCAATATTTTATTTATAAAAAATTAATTTTCAGAACTTTTTCACTGATTGTGAACGGCTTTTTTGTCACTTTTCACAATTAATTTACGCAAAATAATTTTAGTTTTCACATATCGTTCTCAATCTTTGAGAATGCTGTAATTTTATAGCAGCAAACGTTTTCGCAAATGATACAAAAGACTAATACCAATTTATAGAATTTGCTTGATTAAATCGACCAAACCATAAGATGATGTTTTTCTTATATTTGTAAGATTGTCATAAATTATATTTATATAATATTAATAAAGAATGATATACCGTTCATAATAATGCAAGAAAACACCAACAACTGCATTAAAATAGGAGATTAATATACTAACGATAAACAAAAATGTATAATACTATCATAAAGGTTTACAAAATAGAAACTTAATTATTACAGATTGTAATAATTAACGATGTATAATAATATACATGAAATCGTATAAGTACATGAATACAAAAACTGGAAAGGACTGATCCGCTATCAACATAATAAGAAAAATAACAGCAGTAATAATTTCATCAGTTATAATGATAAGCTTTGTGGCATTTGCACCGCAGGAATCCGCTAAGACTTATGTGAATGTTATAACAGCTTCTGCTGCCGACTCGATGACAAAACCTGTTTTGATAAAAAGACAAGCGTATTCAAACAAAATAGAAGCAGGAGTAAAAAATCTCACCAGATTTTCATCAAAGACTACATTTGAGGTCTATGTAAACGGACGCTATGTAAGAAAATATACATGGCAGGCACTTAAAAAGGATAACTATATAAATATAACCGATGACGGGAAGCTTTATCTTAAAGCTTCCACAAAATATAAAGTCACTGTCAAAGCAGTAAACGGCAGTGCCAAGTCAGAGTCATCGGTCCTCAACGTAAAGACAGCAGCAAAAACATACTATCATATAGATAAAAACGTTCAGCTTTATAGCTTTAAAAACGGTAGGTTCAAGAAATCTTCAAAAACAAAAGCCTCTGTGGCTGTGTCGGGTACTCTCACTACCGATAAAAATAAGCGTGTGGCAGGTAAGAGCAAGAATATCGGCGGAGCAAATTATGTCCTTATCAATGAAGGCGATCATAAGGGTAAGTACGTCAAGGTAGGAAAAGGTGTGAATCGTACACCTGAGAGAAAAGCAAGAATAAAAACAGCCGTTGATTATGCCGCAAGCATGAACGGCGGAAGATATGTCTGGGGCGGAACAAAGTATAAGGCAACGGACTGCTGTGGATTGACAATGCAAGCCTATAGAAAAGCCGGTGTGAATATGTATAACAGCGTATATTCGCAGGCGAAAATGGGAAAAGCAGTGTCTTTGAAGAATATAGAAGCAGGCGACCTGATAATCTGTAATAACTATGGCCATGTAGCAATGTATATAGGCGGTGGAAAAATAGTCCATGCCATGAGTACATATTATGGGATCAGAATACAGCCTCTTGCAAACATCAAGTATTGCGGAAAGATAAACACTATCAGGAGAATACTGTAAAGCAAAGCGATCTTGCGGCATAACAAACTGTCGAATAACTGTAGGGGCGACCTTTGGTCGCCCGCTTGGTTTCATAGCACTGTATCGGCAAATTTTCAAATGTAAATGTAGGGGCTGGCGCCCTCGACAGCCCGATTTTGTTTGCTCGATAATACTTGCGATATCTGCACAATTTTTCCTTGACAATCTCGCTGACCAGTGTTATAATAAAAAAGCAGAAAAACTGCGAAAAATCGAATAATGTTTGCAGGGGGACCCAGGCAAAAAGCTGGGTTGAGAAGGTAAAACCTGACCCTTTGAACCTGTTGGTCAAGACCAGTGTAGGAAGCAATTTGCGTAAATTTTACCTCCTGCATTGTCAGGAGGTTTTTTTGTTTCCCCTTTTCCATGAGAAAGGAATAAAGTATGTTAAAATGTTTGTCAGTGGCAGGCTCGGATTGCTCCGGTGGCGCAGGTATACAAGCCGACCTTAAAGCTTTCAGCGCTAATGAAACTTTCGGCATGAGCGTTATTACCTCTGTCGTCGCTGAAAATACTACCCGTGTGCTGTCTGTTTTCAACGTACCCGTTGAGGAGATACAAAAACAGATAGACGCTGTGTTTGAGGATATCCACGTCGATGCCGTAAAACTCGGTATGCTCCCAACTGCCGAAATTATTTCAGCAGTTGCGGATAAGCTTAATGAGTATAAACCAAGTATTATCGTCTGCGATCCCGTCATGGTCGCTACAAGCGGAGACGCTCTCTCTGAGGGCGGAACTGTTTCCACCATGAGGGAAAAGCTCTTTCCTATAGTTACGCTCCTTACACCGAATATCCCCGAAGCCGAAGCTATCTCAGGCTTGGAGATAAAGAATGAAAACCATATGGAAAAAGCCGCAAGGATAATAATGGATATGGGCGTAAAAAACGTCCTCGTCAAAGGCGGTCATCTCACCGGCGACGCTGTGGATTATCTCTGTACCCCAGAGGGTGTTCATAAGCTTGCCTGCAAGCGTGTTGATTCGCCAAATACCCATGGCACTGGCTGTACTTTGTCATCTGCCATAACTGCAAACCTTGCCCACGGTATGGATATGCTCTCCGCTGTAACAAAGGCGAAAAACTATATCACCGAGGCAATAGAAAAATCATTCACAGTGGGCAAAGGACATAGCCCCGTTAATCACTTTTATGACTATTACGATTTGAAAGGAACTGTTCTATGAGAAATTATAAAACTCAAATGGAAGCCGCTAAAAAGGGTATCGTTACCCCTGAAATGGAAACAGTGGCTAAGAAAGAAAATATGGACGTAAACGAGCTTATGGCTCTTGTTGCAGCAGGTCAGGTGGCGATCCCTGCCAACGTAAACCATACTGCTCTCTCTGCCGAGGGTATCGGTAAAGGTCTTAAAACTAAGATAAATGTAAATCTCGGTATCTCAGGTGACGCTAAGAATTATGACATTGAGATGCAGAAAGTGGATATGGCTATCAAGTTCGGCGCTGAAGCTATCATGGATCTGTCAAACTACGGCAAGACCAATACTTTCAGAAAAGAGCTAGTAGCAAAGTCGCCTGCCATGATAGGCACTGTTCCTATGTATGACGCTATCGGCTACCTCGATAAAGACCTCCTTGAGATATCCGCTCAGGACTTTCTTAAGGTAGTAAAAGCTCATGCAGAAGAGGGCGTTGACTTTATGACTATTCACGCAGGTATCAACAGACGTGCAATTGAAGCTTTCAGACGTGAGGGAAGAAAAATGAATATCGTTTCCCGTGGCGGTTCACTGCTCTTCGCATGGATGATGATGACAGGCAACGAGAACCCATTCTTCGAGTATTATGACGAAGTTCTCGAAATACTCAGAGAGTATGACGTTACTATCTCACTTGGCGACGCACTCCGTCCGGGATGTCTTGCAGACGCTTCCGACGCAGCTCAGATCTCCGAGCTTATCGAGCTTGGCAACCTCACAAAGAGAGCGTGGGAAAAGGACGTTCAGGTAATGGTAGAGGGTCCTGGCCATATGGCAATGAACGAGATCGCCGCAAATATGATAATGGAAAAGAAGATATGCCACGGCGCACCTTTCTATGTACTTGGACCTCTGGTAACAGATATCGCCCCTGGCTATGACCATATCACATCAGCTATCGGCGGAGCAATAGCCGCAGCAAGCGGTGCAGACTTCCTCTGCTATGTTACTCCTGCCGAGCATCTCAGACTTCCGGACGTTGACGACGTTAAGGAGGGCATTATCGCCAGCAAGATAGCAGCCCATGCCGCAGATATCGCAAAGGGCGTAAAGGGCGCAAGAGATATCGACGATAAAATGGCAGCAGCACGTCACAAGATGGATTGGGACGAAATGTTCGAGATAGCACTTGACGGTGAAAAGGCAAGAAGATTCTTTGAGCAGACCCCACCTGCCGACAGACATACCTGCTCAATGTGCGGCAAGATGTGTGCCGTTAGAACAACAAACATGATACTCGAGGGCAAAGAGGTTAAATTCTGCTCAGAGAAGTAGAAAACTCGATGCAGGGGCGAACAGCGTTCGCCCGCATGATATAAAAATTGAATGTCAGCTCGACAATTGTACGAAAAATCGGACAATTGCATGAGAGCAGATATAAAAAGAATGTAATGTGCAAGAGGAGCGTCTTGCGAACTTTTTCATAAAAAGTATTCAGCGAGGGAACCCGTGTTTCGGGGTGAGAGGGTGCAATGGAGCACCGACCGAAAATAATTAACGTCAGATCGTGAGCGGATAGCATAGCCACGGTCTGTGCGCCGCTGGATAACTTGCTCTTTTTCGTTCGGCGGTGCGATACGATATGGAGGAATAAAAATGAAAAAGACAAACATTCACAAATTGGTATTTGCAGCAGTATTGGTAGCCCTTGCAGTGGTAGGTTCGCTCATCTCGTTTCCTATCGGCGCTTCAAAGTGCGCGCCTGTTCAGCACCTTGTAAACATAATTGGTGCAGTTTTCCTTGGACCTGCATGGGCAGTGGGCGTTGGCTTCACAGCCGCACTTCTCAGAAATCTTCTGGGACTTGGCTCTCTCCTTGCGTTCCCGGGCTCAATGGTTGGCGCATTCGTTGCAGGTATGCTTTATAAGTACATAAAGAAGCTCCCTGCCGCTTATGTCGGCGAACTTTTCGGCACATCAGTTCTCGGCGGACTTCTTGCATATCCTGTTGCCAGATTTCTCGTTGGCGCACCAGCCGCAGCAATAACAGTTTATATCCTGCCTTTCTTTGTAAGCTGTGCAGGCGGTACAGTTCTTGCTATCGTTATCGTTACAGCTCTTAAAAAGGCAAAAGTATTTGATAATTTCCTTGGCTTCTCAAAGGAGGTAAGAGCATAATGGGCACTATAATTGAAAGCTGTGCGAAAGCAGCAGACAAGGTAAGAGATATATGCCCTTTGGTGCATTGTATCACAAATTATGTTACTGTAAATGACGTTGCAAACTGCATTCTCGCCATTGGCGCTTCACCTATCATGGCAGACGATATCGCAGAAGCAGCAGATATAACTTCTATCTCAAAGGCTCTCGTTATAAACATGGGTACTCTCAATGCAAGGACAGTTGAGTCAATGGTAGCTGCTGGAAAGAAAGCCAACGAGCTTGGCGTTCCTGTGGTTTTTGACCCGGTTGGAGCAGGCGCATCAAATTTCAGAAATGAAACTGCAAAGCGTATACTTGAAAATGTGAAAATAAGCATACTCAGAGGAAATCTTTCTGAAATGTCATATCTTGCAGGACTAGAAGTTTCCACAAAGGGTGTTGACACCTCGGAAGCTGACGAGAAAAACGACCCTGTTTCCGTTGCGAAAAAAACAGCCGCAAAGTATAACTGCGTTGCAGCTATCACAGGTGCGGTGGATACAATAACAGACGGAAAAAGAGTCGCAAGGATATCAAACGGTCACCCATATCTTTCAAAGGTAACAGGCACAGGCTGTATGACAACAGGACTTGTAGGCTCATTCGCAGGTGCTTGCGACGATATGTATACCGCCGCTGTAACAGGCATTGCAAGCATGGGCATAGCAGGCGAGTTCGTATATGAAAATTCTGGAGAGATAGGCTCTGGAAGCTTCCATATTTCTATCATTGACGCAATCAGCAAAATGAATAGTCAGGTATTTGCGGCTAAGGCTAGGATAGAAGAAGTTTAGTATTGCAATATTTCAGATCTAGTGGTATCATATCAATGTGATGCCACTAAATTTTATGTGGTGATGTTGCTTGCGGGGGCGAACAGTGTTCGTCCGTTTGCACTGCATATTATACTTTTTCATACAAAGGAGAATGAAAAATGACCGTAAGATTTGCTTGTGAAAAGGATATACCGCAAATGAACAGCTTGCTCTATCAGGTAGAGAGAGTTCATCAGCAGGGCAGACCTGACCTTTTTAAAGAGGGTGCGAAAAAGTATACTGATAACGAGCTTAAAGATATGCTCAAGGATAAAACTAAGCCTATATTTGCCGCAGTTGATGAAAATGATGTGATGAAGGGCTACGCTTTTTGTGTGTTTCAGGAGCATAAGGGCGACAATGTTCTCACGGATATAAAGACTTTGTATATCGACGATCTGTGTGTTGATGAAAATTGCAGAGGTCAGCATATCGGCTCGGTACTTTACGAGGCGGTGAAGAAATTCGCTAAGGAGCAGGGCTGTTATAATGTTACTCTCAACGTGTGGGAGTGTAATCCATCGGCAAGAAAATTTTACGAAAAAGCAGGGTTGAAGCCATACAAGACAGGTATGGAAGTTATTTTATGATAAAAGATAAGAGGGTAAAAAAATGGACAAATCGAAAATTGACTACACGCTTTATCTCTGCACTGACCGTGGACTTATGTCCTGCGAAACTATCGAGCAGTCGGTAGAGGAGGGCGTAAAAGGCGGCTGTACAGTTATCCAGCTAAGAGAGAAGGACTGCACTTCAAGAGAGTTCTATGAGCTTGCAGTCAGAGTAAAAAAGATAACGGACAAATACAATGTGCCGCTTATCATCAACGACAGACTTGATATTGCACAGGCTGTTGATTGTGCAGGCGTTCATCTGGGACAGAGCGATATGCCATGTGCAGTTGCAAGAAAAATCCTCGGTGAGGACAAGATAATAGGTATTTCTGCGGCAACTCTTGAAGAAGCTAAAAAAGCACAGGCAGACGGTGCAGATTACCTTGGCGTTGGCGCAATGTATGCCACCAACACAAAGACAGACGCAAGAGCTGTCACAAAGGAACAACTTGTAGAAATAAGAGCCGCTGTGGATATCCCTATCGTAATAATAGGCGGAGTCAATCAAAAAACTGTGCCGAACTTTAAGGGTATGGGTATTGATGGTGCTGCGGTAGTTTCTGCGGTGGTATCTCAGCCTGATATTGAAAAGGCGGCAAAGGATCTTCGTGAGCTTTGCGAGGGTTGCTTCGGAAGATAAGATGTTGAACGGGCGGTTATTGATATCGTCCGTTTTTGTTTAAAACAAATGTCTGATATTGCCTTTGGATTTTACACAAATTATACATTGCGCTATTGACGATTAAGTTAAAATCGGTTATAATAAATTAAAAAGATTTATTTTTTGGATTAAAACGCTAATGCGTTGAAATAGTAATGTATGTTAGGAGAGTAAAAATGAAAAAAACTAAGATCGTATGCACTATCGGACCTTCCACAGATGACGAAACCATTATGCGTGAGCTTATGAAAAATGGCATGGACGTTGCGAGATTCAATTTCTCACACTCTGACCACAGTGTTCATAAGGCTCGTTTTGAAACTGTATGCAAGCTAAGGGAAGAACTTGGCGTTAATATTGCAACTCTTCTTGATACAAAAGGACCTGAGGTAAGACTTAAAAACTTTAAGGATCACAAGCCTGTTACTATCAAGGACGGCGATACATTCACACTTACCACAAGAGAAGTGGAGGGCGACGAAACTATCTGCTCTATCACATTCCCACAGCTTCCAAAGGACGTTTCTGTAGGCACTAGAATACTTATCAATGACGGAAATATCGAGCTGAAAGCTACCAGAGTTGACAGCACTGACATCGTCTGCGAAGTTATCCACGGCGGAGTTGTTTCCGACCACAAGGGTATCAACGTTCCTGATGTGAACCTTTCTATGCCTTACATTTCTGATGCTGATATGGCTGACCTTGAATTTGGCGCAAAAATGGGATTTGACTATATCGCAGCTTCATTCGTAAGAACAGGCGCTGACGTTATTTATCTTAGAAAATTTACCCAGAGCCTTGGATGGTTCAATCCTAGAATTATCGCTAAGATAGAAAACGCTCAGGGTGTTGCCAATATCGACGAGATCCTTGACGCTGCTGACGGAATAATGGTAGCAAGAGGAGATATGGGCGTTGAGATACCTTTCGAGCAGATACCTGCTATCCAGAAAGAGCTTATCAGAAAAGCCTACAACGCAGGCAAGAACGTTATCACAGCTACTCAGATGCTGGAGTCTATGATAACAAATGCACGTCCTACAAGAGCCGAGATAACCGACGTTGCAAACGCTATTTATGACGGCTCGTCTGCTATAATGCTTTCAGGGGAAACTGCCGCAGGTAAATATCCTGTTGAGGCTGTCAAGACCATGAGCCTTATCGCAGAAACGACCGAAAAGGATATCGACTATATCTCACGTTTCAAGAAAAGAGCAGACGAGAGAAATTCATCTATCACTGACGCTATCTCACACGCTACTGTTACAACTGCCCATGACCTTAATGCTGTAGCGATCCTGACAGTAACAAAGGGTGGAACAACAGCAAGAACGCTTTCAAAATTCCGTCCGAACTGTCCTATAATCGCACTTACAACTGACGATACAACATATCATCAGCTCAGCCTTTCATGGGGTATCAGAGCAGGCGTTATCGAAGAGAAAACAAACACTGACGAACTCATCAGACACGCTCTGGAGCGTTCTGTGGAGCTTGGCTATCTGAAGAAGGGCGACCTTGTCGTTATTACAGCAGGAGTACCGCTTGGAATGAGCGGAACGACAAATCTGCTCAAAGTCGAGAGAGCGTAATTTCCTTTGCAAAGTAAAAGCACCCACAAACTAAGCTGATGAAAGGTCTGCGGAGAGAGCCTTGATAGGTGTAAGCCTGCAAGCGGTGCAGAAAAGCAACAGAAGAATTGCAAAAAATAAATCACAAAGCGGTGTCGGAGCGGAATGCTCTGCACCGCTTTTGTTGCAAAAAATGTTTGAGCTTTTTGTAGGCGATCACTTTTTTTATTCAAATAATTTTCCGTGAATTGGGTAACCGATTCTAACATATGAAAGAAGTATGGCGTAAGAGTAATATTTCTGAATGTGACTTGACTTTGATTTTGAAGTATGTTATTATTTTAACATACGAGCGGTAGTATTATTAATAGGTATGCAATACTGAATATTGAGGTAATATGTGCTGCCCGAAATCTTATGTCAGGAGAGTATAAAATGGAAAGACAGTTTTATGACGAATGGGAAGGCTTTAAGCCCGGCAGATGGTCAAACACTTCTATCAATCTTCGTGATTTTATCCAGAAGAACTTCACACCATATGACGGTGACGACAGCTTTCTTACAGGCCCTACAGAAGCAACTACTAAGCTCTGGGAACAGGTAATGGAGCTTTCAAAGAAGGAGAGAGAAGCCGGCGGTGTTCTCGATATGGACACTAAGATCGTTTCTACTATCACCTCACACGGCCCTGGTTACCTTAACAAAGATCTTGAAAAGATCGTTGGTTTCCAGACTGACAAGCCTTTCAAGCGTTCTCTTCAGCCTTTCGGCGGTATCAGAATGGCTATGAATGCTTGCGAGCAGAACGGCTACACGGTTGATCCTGAAGTTGTAAAGATCTTTACTGAATATAGAAAAACTCACAATCAGGGCGTTTTTGACGCTTACACACCTGAGATGAAGCTCGCCAGACACGCTGCTATCATCACAGGTCTTCCGGACGCTTACGGCAGAGGAAGGATCATAGGCGACTACAGAAGAGTTGCTCTTTATGGTATAGACTATCTCGTTGAGGACAAGAAGGATCAGCTTGCTACTTCACTGGTAAGAATGACTTCTAAGAACATCAGACTCAGAGAAGAGCTTTCTGAGCAGATCAGAGCCCTTGGCGAACTCAAGAAGCTTGGCGAGATCTACGGCTACGATATCTCACGTCCTGCTAAGAACGCTAAGGAAGCTATCCAGTGGCTGTACTTCGGCTACCTTGCTGCTGTTAAGGAGCAGAACGGTGCTGCAATGTCACTTGGCAGAACTTCTACATTTATCGATATCTACATCAAGAGAGATATGGACAGAGGTATCCTCACAGAGCAGGAGGCTCAGGAGCTTGTTGACCACTTTATCATGAAGCTCAGACTTGTTAAGTTCGCTAGAACACCTGAGTATAACTCACTGTTCTCAGGCGACCCAACTTGGGTAACAGAGTCTATCGGCGGCGTTTCTATCGACGGCGTTCCAATGGTAACAAAGACTTCATTCAGATATCTCCACACACTTGAGAACCTTGGTCCTGCACCAGAGCCGAACATGACAGTTCTGTGGAGCACAAAGCTTCCTTCAAACTTCAAGAAGTTCTGCGCTAAGACTTCTATCAAGACTTCTGCTATCCAGTACGAGAACGACGACCTTATGAGAGTTACACACGGCGATGACTACGCTATCGCTTGCTGCGTATCTTCAATGAGGATCGGTAAGGAAATGCAGTTCTTCGGTGCAAGAGCTAACCTTGCTAAGTGCTTGCTTTACGCTATCAACGGCGGTGTTGACGAAAGACTTAAGATACAGGTTGGTCCTAAGTATCGTCCTGTTACAGGCGATTACCTCGATTATGATGATGTAATGGCTAAGTATGACGATATGATGGAGTGGCTGGCTGGTCTGTATGTAAATACACTGAACGTTATCCACTATATGCACGATAAGTATTCTTATGAGAGAGTTCAGATGGCTCTTCATGACAGAGATGTTAAGAGATACTTCGCTACAGGTATCGCAGGTCTGTCAGTTGTTGCTGATTCACTTTCTGCTATCAAGTACGCTAAGGTAAAGTGCATCAGAGATGAGGACGGAATCGTAACTGACTACGAAGTTGAGGGCGATTTCCCTAAGTATGGCAACAACGACGAGAGAGTTGACAAGATCGCAGTTGACCTCGTCAGAACATTCATGGACAAGATCAGAAAGCACCACACATACAGAGATGGTGTTCCTACAATGTCTATCCTTACTATCACATCTAACGTTGTTTATGGTAAGAAGACCGGTTCTACACCTGACGGAAGAAAGATCGGTGTGCCTCTTGCTCCTGGTGCTAACCCAATGCACGGCAGAGATACTCACGGCGCATCTGCATCACTTTCTTCAGTTGCTAAGCTGCCATTCAGACACGCTCAGGACGGTATCTCAAACACATTCTCTATCATTCCTGACGCTCTTGGCAAGGACGACAAGGTATTCATGGGCGACCTTGATATCGAAAGCATAGCTAAGGAGCTTAACGAAGATGGGGTTTAATGTTAAAAAGGACGAGGACGAGGCTCAGGTAAACGAGCTTGTTGACGTCATTGACAGACTTATGATGGGCGGTCAGGGTCATCTTACGATAGACATTGACGAAACTGAAGAAGGTCTGAACGTTAAAACTTACAGCACTTCCGATTGTGGTGGTGACGGCAAGACGGCTTGCTGTCAGCCTACAGAAGAGGACGCTGTTGACAGAGATGAAGATTAACTCCCTATTTTAGAAAACGGCGGAGATAAATGCTCCGCTTGTTTTCCATAAATACTAAGAAAGGAATGTAATACTATGGCAAACTTTGAACCAACAGAGGCACAGGTAGACAACCTTATCGGACTTCTTGACGGATATGCTGAAAAAGGCGGTCATCACCTTAATGTAAATGTACTTAACAGAGAAACTCTTCTGGACGCTCAGGCTCACCCTGAGAAGTATCCACAGCTCACAATAAGAGTTTCAGGCTACGCTGTAAACTTCGTAAAACTTACTAAGGAGCAGCAGGACGACGTTATTTCAAGAACGTTCCACAAGAGCCTTTAATTTGAGCTTTGTCGCATAGAATGAGTTTCTTTGCGGATAATATGCACACGGGCGGTCGGCGTCGTCTTACATGGAACATCTTGTTTTATGTGGATGAGAGCTGCCGCTCGTTTGTTGCTTTTTGCGGATAGGTGTGCGGTGATATAAATTTGTGAGCGAGCAGAAACGGGACGTCGAGGGCGCCGTCCCCCACAGAATGGTTTGTGCAGGCTGAACGGGCGTGCGTTCATGCGAAATAAAAAAGGAGGGATATCCCATGGAGGGATTTATACATTCTACGGAAAGCTTTGGTACGGTGGATGGACCGGGGATAAGGTTTGTTATTTTCTTTCAGGGCTGTCCTATGCGGTGTCTTTACTGCCACAATCCTGATACTTGGAAGATAGGCACGGGTACAAAGAGGACGGTTGAAAGTCTGCTGGCGGAATATGACTCGGTAAAAGAGTTCATGAAAAACGGCGGAATTACCTGCACGGGCGGTGAGCCTTTGGTACAGATAGACTTTGTGACGGAACTTTTTGAAAAGGCTAAGGAAAAGGGGATACACACTTGTCTTGACAGCTCGGGCATCACTTTTACGCCTGACAGCACGGAAAAGTTTGAAAGACTTTGCAAATGCACTGACCTTGTTATGCTGGATATAAAGCACATTGACCGTGAGGAACACAAGAAGCTTACGGGGCATTACAATGACAACATTCTTGCGTTTGCGAAGTTTTTGTCGGAGCATGGTGTGCCTATATGGATACGTCATGTTGTTGTGCCGGGTATCACGGACAAGGAAGAATATCTTTTCAGGCTGGGCGAGTTTATCTCACAGCTCAAGACTTTGAAAGCGCTTGACGTTTTGCCTTACCACACCATGGGCAAGGTGAAGTATGAGCAGCTCGGTATAGATTATCCTCTGGGTGACACGCCGCCTCTTGACAAGGAGGACGCTGTTAAGGCGAGAGATGTTATCATGAGAGGGCTTAAAGCGGCGTTGAAAAAGAGAAAATAGTATTTTAGACGAGTGGACTTCGGTCTGCTCGTTTTTTTGTGTAAAAGTATATATTTTTCTCGACAAGTTTTTGAAAATATTCTGCATATTTGGATAATTGACGGCAGGCTTAAAATATGGTAAAATGAATGAGTAAGGAATACAGCAATAGAATATTGTTAAGACAGGTTTATATTGGAAACGCACATTCTCTGAATGATAACGAACAACACAGCGTCTGCGAAAGGGCTGTAGGTTTGATATCATAAGGAGGATTTTTTTATGCCAAAGAATTTGTTTCAGGAGATAGTTTTTACGGTGCTGATGGTGTTTGTGATGGTATACGCCATGATATGCTACAACATTGCACTCAACATGGGCGGAATGTCAAATGCCGTATTTCTCAAGGCTTTTCATGAGCTTGTGATAATGGCTCCAATAGCTTTTGTTCTTGACATTTTTGCTGTGGGAAAGATAGCAAAGAAAAAGGCTTTCAGCATTGTTGATGTGAGAAAGGATAATCCTTTTCATCTTGTGCTTGCCATATCTGTTATCTCTGTTATTTTTATGTGCCCACTCATGAGCCTTGCGGCTACGCTTCTTTTTAAGGACGCAGGCAGAGAAGTTATTGCGGTATGGTTAGAAACAACGGCTATGAACTTTCCTATGGCTCTTTGCTGGCAGCTTTTCTTTGCAGGCCCTATAGTGAGGTTTGTCTTCGGACTTATTTTCAGAGAACGTGAACAGAAAAGCGGGGCTGTATCTGCAGCTGCGGAATAAGGTTTTTACGAGTGGACTTCAGTCTGCTCGTTTTTTATTTTACACTGAAAAATAAAAACTAAAAAAAGTGTTAAAAGCCTTTACAAAGGCAGGCGGTTGTGTTATAATAGTAATCGTAAAAATTTGCGTGAAAAAGGAGGAGCTTATAGTGCAGAAGGCGTATCTGATTTTGGAGAACGGTACTATTTTCGAGGGTAAAAGTTTCGGCGCAGCTGGCGAAGCTATTGGCGAAATTGTTTTTACTACGGCTATGACAGGCTATCTCGAAACACTTACTGACCCTAGTTACTACGGACAGATAGTTGTTCAGACATTTCCGTTAATTGGTAACTATGGCGTTATTCCTGAGGATTTTGAAAGTGAATGTCCTCATGTTAAAGCTTATATTGTTAGAGATTGGTGTCAAGAGCCTAGCAACTTCCGTTGTGAGGGTGATCTTGACACTTTTTTAAAGCAGCATAACATCGTAGGTCTTTACGGTATCGACACTCGTCAGCTCACAAAAATAGTTCGTGAGTCGGGTGTTATGAACGGAAAGATCGTTCCTGAGGGATCAAGTTTCGGACTGACAGATCTTAAGAACTACACGATAGTTGAGGCTGTAAAGAACACGACCTGCTCGGAAGAAAAGACATTCGAGCCTGAGGGAGAGGTCAAGAGGAAGGTAGTGCTTTACGATTTCGGTGCAAAGCACAACATTGGAAGAGAGCTTGTTAAGAGAGGCTGCGAGGTAACTGTTGTTCCTGCATACACAAAGGCAGAGAGGATAAAGGAGCTTGCACCTGACGGCATAATGCTTTCAAACGGCCCTGGAGATCCTGCGGAGAATGTGGAGATAATCGAGGAGCTTAAAAAGCTTTCTGAGATGAAGATACCTACTTTTGGAATTTGTCTGGGTCATCAGCTTTTGGCACTTGCACATGGTGCGATGACACACAAGCTGAAGTATGGTCACAGAGGTGCAAACCAGCCTGCTGAGAACACTGAAACAGGCAGAGTTTACATAACATCACAGAACCATGGATATGCAGTAGAGAACGATTCGCTCCCTGAGGGTGAAGCAAAGGTGCTTTATGTAAATGCCAATGACGGCACTTGTGAGGGTATCAGATATCTCAACGGGCCTGCATTTTCTGTACAGTTCCACCCGGAGGCTTGTGGTGGTCCGCATGATACTGACTTCTTGTTTGATGAGTTTATTGAGCTCATTGACACTAACAAGAAATAAGCTCTGATTTTTTGAAGTATAGAAATTATTGATCTCAGTTTCTGCAACAGTAGGGGCGAACAGTGTTCGCCCGTGGCTGACGGAATGTGTTTGATATGACTATTGTAGTGTTCATTATTCGAGCGGCTTTTATATGGGGCGGTCGTGATAGTGAACGGGCGAACGCTGTTCGCCTCTACATTATGTTTTACTGAGGTCGTTAAGCTTTAACACAGAGGGTTGCTGGGTGCGGTTTTCGAGAGTGTGAGAAGGGATAACTCCTCATTCCTCACTCCTCACTTTCAGCGTTTCCCTAAACTTTTCAGAAAGGATTGAATTTAAGTGCCTTTAAATAAAGATATAAAGCGAGTTCTCGTTATCGGCTCGGGTCCTATCGTTATAGGTCAGGCTGCAGAGTTTGACTATGCAGGTACACAGGCTTGCCGTGCGCTCAAGCAGGAGGGTCTGGAGGTTATTCTTATAAACTCTAACCCTGCTACTATCATGACGGACAATGCTATGGCTGACAAGATATACATTGAGCCGCTTACTCTTGAAACTGTTAAGAGAGTTATCAAAAAAGAACGCCCTGACAGCCTGCTTTCTACCCTTGGTGGTCAGACGGGTCTTACGCTTTCTATGCAGCTTGCTAAGGAGGGATTCCTTGACAAGTATAATGTTAAGCTTCTTGGTGCTAACCCTGAAACTATCGACAAGGCTGAGGACAGACAGATGTTCAAGGACACTATGGAGTCTATCGGTCAGCCATGTATCCCTTCTAAGGTCGTTAATACTGTTGAGGACGCTGTAGACTTCGCTAATCAGCCCGGTATCGGTTATCCTCTTATCATCAGACCAGCTTTTACCCTTGGCGGTACAGGCGGAGGAATCGTTAATGACGAGGAAGAACTCAAGGAGATCACAAGAAACGGTCTTTATCTTTCACCTATCACTCAGGTGCTTGTTGAGAAATGTATCGCAGGCTGGAAAGAGATAGAGTTCGAGGTAATGAGAGACGCTAAGGGCAACGTTATCACTGTTTGCTCAATGGAGAACTTTGACCCTGTTGGTGTTCACACAGGCGACTCTATCGTTATCGCTCCTGCTGTTACGCTGGCTGATAAGGAATATCAGATGCTCCGTTCCGCAGCTTTGAAGATAATCGACACACTGAAGGTAGAGGGTGGCTGTAACTGTCAGTTCGCTCTTAACCCTGATAGCTTCGAGTATGCTGTTATCGAGGTAAACCCTAGAGTTTCACGTTCTTCTGCACTGGCATCTAAGGCGACCGGTTATCCTATCGCTAAGGTCGCAGCTCAGATAGCTATCGGATATACTCTTGATGAGATAAAGAATGCTGTAACAGGCAAGACTTACGCTTGCTTTGAGCCTGCCCTTGACTATGTTGTTGTTAAGCTCCCTAAGTGGCCTTTCGACAAGTTCGTTTATGCTAAGCGTGAGCTTGGTACACAGATGAAGGCTACTGGTGAAGTTATGGCTATCGGCTCAACTTTTGAGCAGGCTATAATGAAGGCTGTAAGAGGAGCTGAGATAGGTCATGACTGCCTTATCTCACCTAAGATGCTTGACCTTGATGACAAGACTATCCATGACAGACTTTCTGACTGCACAGACGAAAGACTTTTCGTTGTATACGAGGCTCTCAGACGTGGAGTTTCTGTTGATGAGATACACAGCATCACTAAGATAGACGAGTGGTTCCTCAATAAGCTTTGCAAGCTTATTGACATGGAAAAGACACTCAAGAATAACTTCAACGAGGACACTTATCTTGAAGCTAAGAAGATAGGCTATACTGATAAGGTCATCGAGAAGATAACAGGCAAGAAGATAGAAAAGCCTGTTCATGCTGTATTTAAAATGGTAGATACCTGTGCGGCTGAGTTTGCGGCTATGACACCTTACTTCTACTCAACATATGACAATGAGGACGAGGCAAGCGAGTTCATTGCAAACAGGGGTCATGACAGAAAGACTGTTATAGTATTCGGTTCAGGTCCTATCAGAATAGGTCAGGGTATCGAGTTCGACTATGCGTCAGTTCACTGCGTATGGGCTTTGAAAGAAAAGGGCTATGACGTTGTTATCGTAAACAACAATCCTGAGACAGTTTCAACTGACTTTGATACTGCTGACAGACTTTATTTCGAGCCTCTTACTGACGAGGACGTTATGAACATCATCAGAGTTGAAAAGCCTGTTGGAGTTGTTGTGGCATTCGGCGGACAGACTGCTATCAAGCTCACAAAGCATATGGCTGAGCATGGTGTAAACATTCTTGGTACTCCTCCTGACGCTATCGACGCTGCTGAGGACAGAGAAAGATTTGACGAGCTTCTTGAACAGCTTAAGATAAAAAGACCGCAGGGCTTCACTGTCATGACTTGTGACGAGGCTCTTGAAGTTGCAAATAAGATACATTATCCTGTTCTTATGAGACCTTCTTACGTTCTTGGCGGACAGAACATGATAATCGCATTCAACGATGACGATATCAAGGAATACATGGCTATCATTCTCGACCAGGGAATAGAGAACCCTGTACTTATAGACAAGTATCTTATGGGTACTGAGCTTGAAATAGACGCTATCTGTGACGGCGAGGATATTCTTATCCCTGGTATCATGGAGCATATCGAGAGAACAGGTATCCACTCAGGCGACTCTATTGCGGTTTATCCTGCATGGAACGTTTCTGACAGCCTGATAAACAGAATTATCGAATGCTCAAAGAAACTTGCTATTGCACTTAACACAAAGGGTCTTGTAAACATTCAGTATATCGCTTACCATGACGAGATATATGTTATCGAGGTAAACCCACGTTCTTCAAGAACTATCCCATATATTTCTAAGGTAACGGGCGTTCCTATGGTAGACCTTGCTACTAAGTGTATGCTTGGCGAGAAGCTCAAGGACATGGGCTACGGCACCGGTCTTTACAGAAATTCACCATATGTTGCCGTTAAAGTTCCTGTATTCTCATTCGAGAAGCTTATCGGTGTTGACAACCACCTTGGACCTGAGATGAAGTCAACAGGTGAGGTGCTTGCAGTTTCTAATTCTCTTGAAGAGTCACTGTATAAGGGCCTTACTGCTGCTGGCTACAAGCTTGGCAAGAAGGGCGGAGTATTCATCACTGTCAGAGATTCTGACAAGGGCGAGATACCACAGACGGCTAAGATGTTCGCTGACCTTGGATTTAAGATATACGCTACAAACGGCACAGCTAAGGTGCTTCACGAGCATGGCATCGACGCTGAGGTAGTGGCAAAGATACACGAGAACGAGGACAATAACACTCTCACGCTTATCGAGAGCGGAAAGATAGCTTATGTTATCTCCACTTCTTCAAAGGGCAGGATACCTACAAGAGATTCTGTTAAGATAAGAAGAAAGACAGTTGAGTGGAATATTCCTTGTCTTACTTCTATCGACACTGCAAACGCTATTGCGGCATCTATCAGAAGTAAATACACTGAGTCAACTACTGAGATAGTTGATATCAACAACATGAGAACTGAAAAGCAGACATTTGAGTTCACAAAGATGCAGGGCTGCGGCAATGACTACATCTACTTCAACTGCTTTGACCAGAGAATAGACAATCCTGAGGGCCTGGCACTCAATCTGTCTGACAGACACTTCGGTATCGGCGGCGACGGCGTTATCCTTATCTGCCGTTCAAAGGTCGCAGACGCTAAGATGAGAATGTTCAATCTTGACGGTTCTGAGGGCAAGATGTGCGGAAACGGTATCAGATGCGTTGCTAAGTTCATGAGAGATAACGGCATTGTTGACAAGGACGAAATGACTATCGAAACACTTTCGGGTATCATGACAGTTTCACTTATCCGTCACTACGGCGAGGTAAGCGGTGCTACTGTAAACATGGGCAAGGCTATTCTTGCTCCTCACCTTGTTCCTGTTGAACTTGAGCCTGACGAGAACGGCAGGGTAGTTGACAGAAAGGTGAACATTGCAGGAAATGACTACAACATCACCTGCGTTTCAATGGGCAATCCTCACGCTGTTGTATTCATGAACAATGTTGACAGCCTTGACATTGACAAGGTAGGTCCTGAGTTCGAGCATGACAAGATATTCCCTGAGAGAGTGAACGCTGAGTTCATCAAGGTGATCGACGACCACACACTCAAGATGAGAGTATGGGAGAGAGGCTCCGGCGAAACTTGGGCTTGCGGCACTGGTGCTTGTGCAGCAGCAGTTGCGGCTGTTCTTAACGGATTCTGCAAAAAGGACGAGGAAATATCTGTTATACTTAAGGGAGGCACTCTTAAGATAAGATACACAGACGAGGCTGTATATCTTACAGGCGACGCTGTAACAGTATTCTCAGGTCACATCGTAATGTAAATTTCGCAGCGGACACTGCGTTAAAAAAGCGGCAGCCGCAGAGCGTTTTGAATGTGCTTTGCGGCTGTGTGCGTTTTATAAGTTTGACCCGTGAAACTTCGGGTCGCAAAAATGAAAAGGAGTTGGAATTATGCCAAGTATAAACGAAAATTTTCTCAAGCTGGAAAAGAATTATCTTTTTATAAACATTGCCAAGAAGGTAAAGGCTTTCACTGAGGCACACCCTGAGGCTGACATCATCAGAATGGGTATCGGCGACGTTACTCAGCCTATCGCAAAGTGCGTTGTTGATGCAATGAAAAAGGGTGCTGACGAAATGGGCGTCAAGGAAACATTCAAGGGCTATGAAGACAGCGGTGCAGGATATGACTTCCTGAAAGAGGCTGTTGCAGGCTACTACAAGAGCTTCGGTGTTGACATTCCTGCTGACGACATCAGGATAAACGACGGTGCAAAGTCTGACTGCGGAAACATTGTTGACATTTTCGGTGACGACAATGTAGTGCTTATCACAGACCCTGCATATCCTGTTTATGTTGACACGAACCTTATGAACGGCAGAAAGGTAATTTATGCTGATTCAAACGAGGAGAACAACTTTGCGGCTATGCCTGACGAGAACGTAAAGTGCGACATTATTTATCTTTGCTCACCTAACAATCCAACGGGTTCTGTTTACACTAAGGAGCAGCTTAAAGTTTGGATAGACTATGCAAAGAAGAACAACGCTATCATCATTTACGATTCTGCATACGAGGCATTCATTACAGAAAAGGACGTACCAAGAAGTATTTTTGCTGTTGAGGGTGCGAAGGAATGTGCTATCGAGATGTGCTCACTTTCAAAGACAGCAGGCTTCACAGGTATGAGATGCGGATATACAGTTATCCCACACGAGCTTGTTGTTAAGGCATCTGACGGTAGTGAAGTTTCTATCGCTCAGCTTTGGGGCAGACGTGAAGGCTCAAAGTTCAATGGTGTATCATATCCTGTTCAGTGTGCTGCTGCGGCTGTATTCACTGAGGAGGGTCAGAAACAGACAAGAGCAAACATTGAATACTATCAGAACAACGCAAAGGTAATGGCTTCCACACTTGACGAGCTTGGTATCAAGTACACAGGCGGCAAGAACTCACCATACATTTGGCTTAAATGCCCTAACAACATGGGTTCATGGGATTTCTTTGATTATCTTCTTGAGAATGCAAATGTTGTTGGCACACCTGGCGCAGGTTTTGGCAAGAATGGCGAAGGCTGGTTCAGACTTACTGCTTTTGGTGATAAGGACAGAACTGTTGAGGCTATGGAGAGAATAAAGAAGCTGCTTTCTAAGTAGTGAGGAGTGAGGAGTGAGGAATTATTCTTGCTTTTACTCTGATATTCTCGGATAGGTTTTATATGATTTTAAAAGGGCGGTTTTGACCGCTCTTTTTTTGTTCACAAATTCTACCGCCGCAAAATCGTTTCGCTCTTTGCGGAGTGGGATCGTAAAATGAGATAGTAAAAGCAGTGCAGAGTTTTTTACTCCGACACCGCTTTGTTATTTGCTTTAGTTTGTGTTTCTTCTACTTGGTAGTGGCTCTTTGCTAGGTTTGGCTATGCCATTCCTCACTTCTCACTTAGCCTACACCTTTATTCTTCGATACTCTCCCGGAGTCATATTTTCATACCGTTTGAATACCACGGAGAAATAAGATCCGTCCTGAAAGCCCGTTTCATCTGATATCTCGCCTATGGTCTTGTTGGAATACACAAGCAGATCCTTTGCGTGCTGTACTCTTACTTGCGCAAGATACTCCATAGGTCTGAGCTGAAAATTTTTCTTAAAAAGTCTGCATAAGTGCTGCTCGGATACTCCTGCGATTTTTGCAAGCTCGTTAAGCTTTATTTGCTCCGGATAATGCTCTTCAATATATTGCAATACGTCTGCCAAGGCAACAGATTGTGCGGTATAAAATGACGAGAGCCTGTTATCAGCTATTTTACGATATTCTATAAGAAAGTCGTAAAGCTGTGCTGAAGCGTAATGATTGCCATAAAGCTTATCACTTTTCAGAGTATAATAGATGCGTGTTATGATACGGCGTAATCTGTCCATATCCACCCCTTGAATGGCGGTGAACTTATTAAGCTTCCACTGCTCCAAGAGGGGAATGACCTGTGAGCCGGAAAAGGCTATCCAATCCAGATACCACGCATCGCTTAGCGCATGATACTCATGTGGACAGAATGGGGGGATATAGAAAACAGTATCGGGCGGTATTTTTGTGGTTTCTCCGTTTATTATGACCTCGCCCTCCCCTGAGCGTGACAAAAATATTTGTGGGTACTCGTAGCCATCTGCACGTTTTATTGGAAACTGCCAGCTTTCAAGTCCCAGACCTACCACATAAAAGGGCAGGTTTTTTTCGTCGCCTATGACGGGATATATCTGTTTGTACATTATTCTGCACCCCCAATTTACATATCTTTATAATACCACTGGGTTTGGGGTTTGTCAAGATAAAACTATTCTTTTGCTGAGCTTTTAAAGAAAAGCGAAAAGATAAAGGCGAATGTCATGGCTGCAGTTATGCCTGCGGCGGAGGCGGTAAGTCCCCCTGTGAAAATGCCTAGGAAGCCTATTTTATCTATCTGTTCACGGACACCGTTATAGAGAAGATAGCCGAAGCCCGTGAGAGGGACAGTTGCGCCACAGCCTGCGAGGTCTATAAGTGGCTTATAAAGTCCCAGCGCACCCAGAAGCACGCCGCCTGTGACGTATGCCACCAGTATTCGTGCGGGGGTCAGTTTTGTGAAGTCCATAAGCACCTGTCCTATGGCACAAAAAAGACCTCCTATAAGAAAAGCCATTAGATAGTCCATTAGTTTGCTCCTTTCGTATCTTTTCTCCCTGACAGCCATACGAGATGTGATATAGATGGAATAGATTCCCCTTGCTGATTTACTGTTGGTGACATTAGCGCACCTGTGGCAGCAAAGAGGATATTTTTTATTTCACCTGCACGGAGTTTCGGGAGAAAATAGCCGCACAGAACGCTTCCTGCACACCCGCAGCCGCTTCCACCTGCGTGGATATCCTGCTCGTCAAAGTCGTAGAGCATCATGCCGCAATCTTTATGATTGTCACGGATATTTATATTTTCACGCTCGAAAAGCTCACAGAGAATACGGCTTCCGACTTTGCCAAGGTCGCCTGTGACGATGTAATCAAAGTCGGAGGGGGTCATGCCTGTGTCGGTGAAAAATGTGCTTATGGTGGAAAAGGCTGCAGGAGCCATGGCTGCACCCATGTTGTTGGCGTCGCTTACGCCCAAGTCAACTATTTTTCCGATAGTACAGCCCCTGATGTAGGGAGGCTTGTCCGAGGGGGCAACCACCAATGAGCCTGAGGCTGTGGCTGTCCACTGAGATGTGGGAGTACGCTGTCCACCGTAGTTGAGGGGAAAACGGTACTGTCTTTCAGCGGTGCAGAAGTGGGAAGATGTGACCGCCATTGCTTTTTTTGCGAGGCCGTTGTCAACGAAAAGAGAGGCGAGGAGAAGTCCCTCCGCCATGGTGGAGCAGGCTCCGTAAATGCCAAGAAAGGGCATTTCAAAGGCTCTCACGCCATAGGTAGTGCCGACACACTGATTTAGCAGGTCACCGCCGAAAAGCACATCTATATCCTCGGGGGAGAGGGCGGCTTTATCCAAAGCGTGAAGCACTGCCTGCTTTTGAAGTTGACTTTCGCCCTTTTCAAAGCTATCTGTGGAGAAATAGGGATCATCGTTTATTTTGTCAAAATAGTCGCCCAAAGGTCCTTCGTTTTCTTTCTTGCCGCCTATGGCTGCAAAAGAGATGACAGAGGGTGAGGTTTTCATAAGCTTAGTAGCTTTCATTTTATCACTCCTATTAATGAATATCGTCATTTGATGTTATTTTCTACATTGCAGATGAAAATATGCAAAAAAGTTTGGCGTTTTAAACGTAAACTTAAAACTATCTTAAAATAAGCTTGTTTTGATCTCAAAATCGTTGACATATTCACAAAAAAAAGATATAATTAAATAGTCGATTTATTGTTGATTATGTAGTGTTTTGTTAAGTGGTATGTGTGAAGGGAGGATATGTCCCATTGGGGGCATAGTTTTAGATGAAGAAAAATGAAGATATGCCGGTGGTCATAAAGCTTGACCGAAAAAAAATAAAGCAGTCGGCTAAAGGCAGGGTGAAGCGAAATTATATCGCCTGCATAGCAGTGTGCTTCATAATGGTATTTATTGCAGGAGAATATGGCTCGACAACGCAGAATGTGTCAAGCTATGATAATTCTCACGTTGCTGATCTTAAATATGACGCCGAAGATAAGGAAGAGATCATTGAGGATATGGTTAAAAATGGTCTTACAGCAGACCATGTCAGTGACAAGTGGCAGATAGATAACCCTGACGCTGTAAAAAAGTGGTTGGAAGCTTATAAAAAATACGGAGTTGACGGGCTAAATTCAAAGGAAGTCACGTTCTTTGGTTCATCAAACGACACTTCTAATCTGGAAGCACTGGCAGACGCTTTTTCTTTTAGCCGAAATGCAAAGGAAAAGGCACAGACCTATCTTAATGACAGGCTCAATAATTTTACAGCCTCTGCTTCGGTTTATTTTGACAGCGCAACAAGCTCTAATTCCTATCAGTTTTCATTGCTTACGGCGATAATGAATGTTTTAGGAAAAAAATCCACATGGGATACTATAGTTTCATTCGTGTATTTTATTTTCCAGTTGATGTTCACCATATTCATAGTGAATGTGCTTTGGGTATGTGAGAGAAGATTTTTCCTTGAAAATCACACATACAAGAAAACGAAGATAGGCAGACTAGGCTTTCTTTTCCGCGAGAGAACGCTTCACCCCGCAAGGACTATGTTTGTAACCAGCATATATCAGACCTTATGGGCGTTTACTATCGTGGGATATCCTATAAAACATTATGCCTATTCAATGGTGCCGTTCATATGTGCGGAAAACCCTAACATCAAGACGAGAAAGGCAATAAAGCTTTCTATCGCCATGACTAGGGGATACAAGTGGCAGCTTTTCAAGGTGGATCTTTCTATGATAGGCTGGACACTGCTTTCGAGCATATCGTTCGGTGCGGTGGGAGTGTTCTGGTCTAACCCATACACAACTGCGATAGACGCAGAGGTGTATTTACAGCTAAGGCGTGAGGCTATCAAGAACAAGATAGAGGGCTATGAGGAGCTTAATGACAAGCTGCTTGACCTTGACCTTCTGGAAGAGCTTATGGCTGAGGAAGCTGCACAAAAGGGTGAAAATCCGGACATTGTTAGAAGCATACCGATATGCACGATAAAAGTGCCTGAAAATAATGAGAATGGGGGCGGTGAATAATGGAGAGAACGCTGACGCTTGATGATCTGCGGGAATTTGAGCAATACCCCGGTCTTGCGGTAGACAGAAAGGCGCATTTCAGCCGATTTGCCAACAAGACTATAGTTCACCGTGACTATCACAGAAACTATACACTCATGACGTATATACTGCTGTTTTTCATATTCGCATTTATAGGCTGGATATGGGAAGTGGGCATACACATCGTTGAGGACGGAGTTTTCGTCAATCGAGGAACCATGTTTGGCCCGTGGCTTCCTATATATGGTTTTGGCGGTGTGTGCGGTATCATACTGCTGAAGCGGTTCATAGACCACCATGTGGCGACTTTTTTCCTTGTTGTGGGGCTATGCTCGGTGGTCGAATACGCAACGAGCTGGTATCTTGAAACGTTCAAGCACATGAAATATTGGGATTACACGGGATATTTCTGCAACATCAATGGCAGGATATGTCTTGAGGGAGCGTTGATATTTGGCTTTGCAGGCTGTGCAGGAATATACATCATGGCACCGTTTTTTGATGATCTTTTGAAGAAGATACCATTCAAGGCAAGGCTTGCGGCGTGCGTGATACTTGTTGTATTATTCTGTTGTGACGCTGTTTACTCAAAGGCTAATCCTAATCAGGGCAAGGGCATAACTGATTATGCGGCTTACAATCTGCCTTTTCATAGGGTCATGGTTAGTGAGGAGCTAGGAGTGAGGAGTGAGGAATTATTATTGCTACACTCTGATATTCTCGGATAGGTTTGATATGATTTTTAGAAGGGCGGTTTTTGACCGCCCTTTTTCTGTGTGGAAATTCTGTAGGGGCTGGCGTCCTAGATGTCCCAAATTTGGTCGCCTGCTTAATCCTGTGTTATCCGCACAACATTCGACGTATTGTTTCAAAATGCTTAACGGCGTAACATTTGCAACACGGTACGTCTACACAAAATTGTGATAAAGCAAAACCTTGACACTCTCCGAACGGGACGTCGAGGGCGCCGTCCCCTACATTTTGTTCGCAAGTTCTATTGCTGCAAAATCGCTGGCGCTCTTTGCGGGGGGAGTTTGTAAAATGAGATAGTAAAAGCGGTGCAGAGTTTTCACTCCGACACCGCTTTGTTTTGTTATTGTGATTTGTTCGGTTTGGCGTTGTCATTCCTCATTTCTCATTAAACTAGAGCTTTAATCCAAAGCTTATTGATAATGCCGAATTTACTGCGGACATGGAGCTTACGTCAAGTGTTCCCATTTTCTCCTTTAGCCTTTTCTTGTCCAATGTACGGATCTGTTCCAACAATACCACGGAATCTTTCGCTAGTCCGCAGGTGCCACCGCCAACTTCTATATGTGTCGGCAGTTTCGCTTTATCAAGGCGGCTCGTTATTGCCGCTGCTATCACTGTGGGTGAATGCTTATTGCCTATGTCATTTTGTACTATCAGCACCGGTCGCATACCACCTTGCTCTGAGCCTACCACTGGGCTGAGATCTGCATAATATATATCGCCCCTGTGTACAGTCACTTGTAAACACTCCTATTCTATGGGCTTTCGCCTTGATTTGCAGGCTTTTGCTCCTGCTTGTTCCTATTATTGCCTTATTATCGGGGTATTATACCAAAGTATCTATTTTGTTACAAGGTGCAGGGCTGTTTTATTTTATGCGGCAGCAGTGCTTTGGGTGAAAAGTCAGTATTGGTTGACTTTTCACGGTCAAAGTGATATACTTAACATAGTAAATAAAGGCGTAAATGCCTTGAAAGGAATGATTCTATGAGCGAAGGCTGCACACATGATTGCGAAAACTGTGCTTCAAAATGCTCTGATAAAAAGAGCTTGAAAGAGGAGCTTAATGCTGCGAGCTCTGTGAAAAAGGTATATGCAGTAATGAGTGGAAAGGGTGGCGTAGGCAAGTCTTTGGTGACAAGTATGCTTGCAGTAACGGCACAAAGACGTGGTTTTAAGACCGCTGTGCTGGACGCTGACATAACAGGCCCGTCTATACCGACAGCGTTTAATATCCACGAGAGAGCTAATACCAATATGTATGGAATTATCCCTGCGGTGAGCAAGACCGGTATCGAGATAATGAGCCTTAATCTGCTTCTTGAAAATGAAACTGACCCTGTTGTATGGCGTGGCCCTGTTATCGCAGGTGCAGTGAAGCAGTTTTGGACAGATGTGGCATGGAACGACGTTGACGTGATGTTTATAGATATGCCACCAGGAACAGGCGACGTGCCACTGACAGTTTTTCAATCCATTAAGGTTGACGGCATAGTTATCGTCACTTCGCCACAGGAATTGGTTTCCATGATAGTCGAGAAAGCGGTGCATATGGCGGATATGATGAAAGTACCGGTGCTTGGAATAGTGGAGAATATGTCATATTTTGAGTGCCCTGATTGTGGAAAGAAGCATAATATCTATGGTGAGAGCCATGTGGACGAAGCGGCAGTGAAGTTTGGTATCGACGCTGTGGCGAAAATGCCTATAGACCCGAAGTTTGCGAAAGCTTGCGATAATGGTGAGATAGAAGAAGTCGAGGGCGGCTGGCTGGATACGATCGCGGATAAACTTCTCGGTTAAAGTGAGAAGTGAGGAATGGCATAGCCAACCGAACAAATCACAAGCATAAAGTAAAAGTCAACACCTAGCGTAGCGAGAGATAAAACGCAGGCACAAGCCCGGCGTTAGAGGTATTGCGGAGCTTGAGGCAGAGCCTCAATAGGCGTAAGCCTACCAAGCGGTGCAGAAAAAGTAAAGAAGAAATATAAAGTAGTGATTAAAACAAAGCGGTGTCGGAGTAAAAAAACTCTGCACCGCTTTTTCCATCCCATAGCACAACGTAAAATCCGCAAAGAACGGAGCGATTTTGCGGTACAGCGAATTTGTCTGAACAAGATGTAGGGGCTGGCGTCCTCGACAGCCCGCTCGAAGCGGTAAGGTTTGATTATTCATGAATTTGTGTAGACGTGCCGTGTGCGGAAATGTTGTGCCGTACAGTGTTTTGAAAAATTATGCCGAACGTTGTGCGGATAACGTAGAATTGGACAGGCAAACGAGAAGCGGGACGTCGCATTTCTGCTTGCAGAAATTGCGCTGCTCCCCTACATGGTTTGTGAAACGCAAAGCATTGTGCGGATATCGCAAATAAAAAAGCAGGTGGGTCAAAAAACCGCCTGCTTTCGCTATATTCAGTAATTATTAGAAACCAAGAATGCCCTTGAAATCTTCAATAAGCTTTTCTTCCTGTGCTTCTGCATCAGCTCTTGTGTCGCCGATAGTTGTGTAGTATGCCTTGATCTTTGGCTCTGTGCCGGAAGGTCTGATTATTACACTTGCACCCTGCTCAAGCTTGAATGCGATAACATCTGACTTTGGAAGTGTAAGAACTGTCTTTACGCCTGTTTCAAGGTTTGTTTCCTCAGATGCAAGATAATCTGCTATGTCTACTACCTTGAGTCCGCCAATAGTCTTAGGTGGATTAGCTCTCAGATCAGTCATGATCTCCTTCATTCTCTCCATTCCGCTTGCACCCTCGCACTGGAATGACTTCTGGCTGTGGAGATAGTTGCCGTACTTCTTGTACATATCTTCTCTTGCCTGAAGCAGTGAGATGCCCTTTGTTCTGTAGAATGCTGCCATTTCACAAATGAGCATTGAGCCTACTACTGCGTCCTTATCTCTTACATATGAGCCTGCAAGATAACCATAGCTCTCTTCAAATCCGAAGATATATCTGTCGTCCTGTCCCTCTTTCTCAAGGAAACCGATCTGCTCGCCGATAAACTTGAAGCCTGTGAGAACTTCTCTAAGCTCTACATTGTATTCTGCTGCGATCTTCTTACAGATGTCTGTTGTTACGATAGTCTTAACAGCTACAGGGTCCTTTGGCATTGTGCCAAGGGCTGTTCTTTCCTGACAAATGTATTTGAGAAGCATTGCGCCTACTTCGTTTCCGCTGAACAGTACATAGTTTCCATCTGGGTCTGGTACTGCGATACCAACTCTGTCACAGTCCGGGTCTGTTGCAAGAAGAAGATCAGGCTTTACTGTTTTGCAAAGCTCAAGTCCCTTTGCAAGGGCTTCCTTTATCTCAGGGTTAGGGAACGGGCAGGTAGGGAAGTTTCCGTCAGGATTTTCCTGCTCAGGTACTACTGTTACTTCCTTTATGCCTATCTTCTTGAGGATAGCTCTTACAGGTTTGTTTCCTGTGCCGTTAAGAGGAGTGTATACTACCTTCAGACCGCTGTCTGCTACGAGGTCAGTATGTACGCCCTGCTGTGCTACCTTGTCAAGATACTTGTCGATAACTTCCTGCTTGATATATTCGATCTTGCCTGACTTGATACCGTCCTCAAAGTCCATTACCTTTGCACCGCCGAACATCTCAACTGCATTGATCTTGCCGATAACAGTGTTTGCAACATCGAGTGTGATCTGACAGCCGTCCTCGCCGTAAACCTTGTAACCATTGTACTTTGCAGGATTGTGTGATGCAGTTATAACGATACCTGCCTGACATTTAAGCTCTCTTACAGCCCAGGAAAGCATTGGAGTCGGCATAAGCTCTGAATAGATGTATACCTTTATGCCGTTTGCAGCCAGAACCGCAGCAGCTTCCTTTGCGAACTTGTCAGACTTGATACGGCTGTCATATGCGATAGCTACGCTGCCGTTTTCAAATGCGCCGTTTACATAGTCTGCAAGACCCTGTGTTGCACGTCTGATAGTGTAAACATTAAGTCTGTATGCGCCTGCACCGATAACTCCTCTGAGTCCGCCTGTGCCAAATTCAAGATCTCTGTAAAATCTGTCCTGAATTGCAGCCTCGTCGCCCTCGATAGACTTAAGTTCTGTCTGGAGATCAGGATCGTCAACAGCCTTTTCACACCAAAGCTTGTAAAGTTCCATTTCTGTCATTGTTAAATCACCTCATATAAATATTTCGCTTATAAAATACATATTTCTATAGGATACATTATAGCACACTCCCCTATTTATTTCAAGAGTTGTAACAGTTATTTAACAAATTCCTGCAACTATTTACAAATGAGTTTCCGGAAACATTTCTGGGCATAATGCTAATTTCGGGACAGGGTGAATATAAATATAAAAATAGTATATGTGAGAGGTGGAAAATGTGAAAATATTAAGGAAAATATGCTCGGCAGTGTTATGTGCGGCGGTGGCAGTGTTTATGGTGTGTTCGCTGGCGGAGGGAAAAGAAAAAGCAGGTGCGCTGTCATCGGAGGACTTTGTGCCTGCGGACACTGTGGCGGTGAGTGATATCATAGATGGGCTTACGGCTAGGTCTGCAGTGGTGACGGAGATGACCACAGGCAGGGTGCTTTTTGAGAAAGAGCCGCAGGAGCATTGTGAGTGCGGTCACTATGCGAAGCTCATGGTGCTTTTGCTTACAGCAGAAAAGATAGACAGCGGTGAGCTTTCCATGAGCGACACGTCAGTGGTGTCGGAGTATGCCAACTCTCAGCAGGGAAGCCAGATATGGCTTGACAAGGGAGAGAAGATATCTGTGGAGGAGCTTATAAAATCAGTGTCTGCAGGCAATGCAAACGACGGCTGTGCGGCGCTTGCGGAAAAGGTGGCAGGCTCGGCAGACAAGGCGGTGGAGCTTATGAACAGCCGTGCGAAAATGCTTGGCATGAATGACACTGTTTACACTGACTGCACAGGAATGGGAGAGGGCAATGTTACAACAGCAAAGGACACGGCTTTGCTTTGTTCGGAACTTGCAAAATACAAAAATCTCACTCCTTACCTTACCTGCTGGCTTGACACTGTGAGAGACGGCAAGGCGGAGCTTGTGAACCTTAATAGGCTTGTGCGTACTTACAAGGGCGTAACAGGCATGAAAGCGTGGGGAAGTGAAAAGGCTGGGAGCTGTATTGCGGCAACGGCTGAAAAAGGGGATATGTCAGTATGCGTAGTGCTTAACGGCTGTGATTCGCAGGAGAATATGAATGCTGAGGCGAAGAAACTTCTGAACCTGGCGTTCGATACATATGAGATATACACCCCTGAACTTCCTGAGAATATGGTAAAGGAAACTGTGGTGTGCGGAGGAGAGGAGCTTTCTGTGGAGCTTGCTCCCGAGGGGCTTTATCCTATAGTTATACCGAGGGGAACATATCGTATGGTGGAGTGCGATTTTACGGCAGAGGAGAAGCTTGACGCACCTGTGAAAAATGGCGAAACTGCGGGAGAAATAAGATACACCATGGGTGGCGAGGTGATATTAGAGGGAAAGATAGTCGCCTGCAAAGAGGTGAAGAAAATGAATTTTATCTGCGGCATAAAAAAGCTTGTGTACAATCTGCTGAGTATGCAATGAGAGATTTGTTTAAAATGCACAAAAGATGATTTCGCTTTATAAAACTCTTGAAATGTTCACAAAAATATAGTATAATTTATCTAGTATTAACGGAGAAACGTGTTTTATGGTATCACGCTCTCCGACAGGTAAGGAAAGGAAATGAAGGATAATGTCATTAAAGCTTAACACAAAGTATCTTGAGGGTTTTGTAAGTGAACATGAATACGAGGGTATGGCTGCGCAGGTAACTGCAGCTCATAACACTCTGGTGAACAGAAACGGTCTTGGAAACGACTTTCTCGGCTGGGTAACTCTCCCTGAGGATTATGATAAGGAAGAATTTGCAAGGATCAAGGCTGCTGCCGCAAGGATCAAGGAAAAGTGCGATGTTCTCATCGTTATCGGTATCGGCGGTTCTTATCTTGGTGCAAGAGCTGCTATCGAGCTGCTCAAGTCGCCATTCTACAACAATCTTAAGAAGGATACTCCTGACATCTATTTTGTCGGAAACAATATCAGCTCGGCTTACCTTAACGAGGTGCTTTCGATCTGCGATGGCAGAGATATCTGCGTAAACGTAATTTCAAAGTCGGGCACAACAACTGAGCCTGCACTAGCTTTCAGAATTTTCAAGAAGCTTCTTGAAGATAAGTATGGCAAGGAAGAGGCTAAGACAAGAATTTTTGCCACAACAGACAAGGCTAAGGGTACTCTCAAGCAGCTTTCTGACGAGGAAGGCTATGAGACATTCGTGGTTCCTGACGATGTTGGCGGAAGATTTTCAGTTCTTACAGCAGTTGGTCTTCTCCCTATCGCAGCAGCAGGCTGTGATATCGACAAGCTCATGGCTGGTGCAAGAGAGGGTATGAAGAAGTATTCTGCTGATGATAACAACGATTGCTATAAGTATGCAGCACTCAGAAACATTCTCTACAGAAAAGGCAAGAGCGTTGAGATGCTCGTTTCATATGACCCTTCATTTACAATGATGGGCGAGTGGTTCAAGCAGCTGTTCGGCGAGAGCGAGGGCAAGGACGATAAGGGTATATTCCCATCTGCCGCTACATTCTCTACAGACCTGCACTCACTTGGTCAGTTCATTCAGGACGGCTCAAAACTTATGTTTGAGACAGTTATGCACATCAAGACACCAAAGAGCGACCTGTTCTTGGAGCCTGACAAGGATAATCTTGACGGACTTAACTTCCTCACAAATCAGAATATGTCAGTTGTAAATGAAAAGGCATATCAGGGTACTATCCTTGCTCACACTGAGGGCGGCGTTCCTAATATCGTTATAGATGTTGACAAGCTCGATGAGGAAAACCTTGGCGAGATGATCTACTTCTTTGAGAAGGCTTGTGCTATCTCAGGTTATATGCTTGGCGTAAACCCATTCAATCAGCCGGGCGTTGAGAGCTACAAGAAGAATATGTTCGCTCTTCTCGGCAAGCCGGGTTATGAGTCACAGAAGGCTGAACTCGAGGCTAAGCTGGGTTAATATTCCAAAGGCAGAACAAAAGGAAATTTTGAGCGTTTCCCCTTCGGGGGTCTGCTCTTAAAATAAATGCTTTAATAAGCGGAACGGAGAGTTTATATGATTAATTTGATTCCAGGTAAAAAGGGCACAGGCAAGACTAAGATACTTGTTGATTCTATCAAGAAGGCTGCTGAAAATGCTACAGGCAACGTTGTTTGCATCGAAAGAGGTATGCAGCTTACCTATGACCTTCCTCATAATGTAAGATTGGCTGACGCTGAAGAGTACGGTATCAACAGCTTTGACAGCTTCTATGGCTTTGTTGCAGGTCTGATGGCTGGCAACTATGACATTCAGGAAGTTTTCGTTGACGGTATCCTGAAGATCAGCGGCAGAGATTATGACGCTCTTGGCAATATGCTTGAAAAGGTAGCAGTTCTCACAAAGGACGTAAACGTTACTTTCACAGTATCTGCTGACGTTGACGAGCTGCCTGCAAAGGTAAAGGCTTTCATCAAGTAAGGCTTTGCGCTTCGTTTATTGGTATTTTGATAGCAAAAACGAAAAAATTGAAAAAAAGTATTGACAAATCACGTTTCTCAGGTTATAATGGAATTTGTGATGTTTGAGGTGCAAGTATGAATGTACAGTTGAAGGAACTTTTCGATATAATCGGAGAGCGAAAAACGATCGATTATTCCATAACAGCAGACAAGCTGTCGGAGTATGGTGGATATTCTTTTGCATCGCCCGTTGCGGTAACAGGTGAGATAGAGAACAGGGCAGGGGTGGTAACGCTCAGGTTCAAGACTGTTTTTACTATGGATCACACCTGTGACAGATGTCTAAAGGAGTTCAGCAGGGAGTATGTTTATGACTTTGAACACACTCTGGTGAGAAGTGTTCAAAGCGACAGAGACGATTATGTGGTCTGCGAGAACAATACTCTTGATCTGGACGAACTGGCTATTTCAGATTTGTTGTTACAGCTGCCTACAAAAATTCTTTGCAGGGATGACTGCAAGGGTTTGTGTTACGTTTGCGGACAGGATTTGAATGAGGGCAAATGTAACTGCTCTTGACGGGAAATAGCTGAACAGACTATAATGATTTTACTGACGAGGAGGTGCCAGAATGGCAGTACCAAAGAGAAAAGTATCCAAGGCTAGACGTGACAAGAGACGTTCAGCAGTTTGGAAGCTTGACGCACCTGCACTTTGTAAATGTTCTAACTGCGGTGAGCTTACTTCACCACACAAGGTTTGCAAGAATTGCGGTTATTATAAGGGCGTAGAGGTTATCAAGAAGGAAGCATAATTTTTGATAAGCACATAGAGCAGAATGGCTTAGGCCGTTCTGCTCTTTTTTGTTGTAGCAGTGAAAAAGGCGGGCAAACGCTGTTCACTTCTACATATTTGTAGTAAAAAAATCTATGGAATGTGGGTGCTGTATTTCTCGTATGGTTGACAAAACGTGAGAAATTGTGTTATACTATACGATGTATCAATGTGCAAATTTATATGAAATGAGGTCGATATATATGTCATTGCCGATCGTTGCGATAGTGGGCAGACCTAATGTTGGTAAGTCTACTCTTTTTAATAAGCTTATCGGTCAAAGACTTTCTATAGTTGAAGATACTCCTGGCGTCACAAGAGATAGGATATATGCAAAGTGCGAATGGCTCGGACACGAGTTCATGCTGGTTGATACGGGCGGAATCGAGCCTGAGTCTGATGATATTATCCTTGCTCAGATGCGCAGACAGGCGGAGCTTGCTATACTGAAAGCTGATGTCACCATTCTTGTGACAGACCTTAAATGCGGAGTTACTGCCACTGATTATGAGGTGGCACAGATGCTTTTGAAATCGGGCAAGCCTATCGTGCTTTGCGTGAACAAGGTGGATAATGTGGGCGAACCGCCTATGGAGCTGTATGAGTTCTATAATCTCGGTTTGGGCGAACCGTTCCCTGTTTCTTCTGTTCATGGTCACGGAACGGGCGATCTCCTTGACGAGGTGCTGAAATATCTTCCGGAGGAAAATGAAGAGGACGATGACGATGATTCGATAAAGGTCGCTGTTATCGGCAAGCCTAACGTTGGAAAGTCCTCTATAATAAACAAGATATGCGGTGAGGAACGTGTTATCGTATCAAATATCGCAGGCACTACCCGTGACGCTACTGATTCGGTTGTAGAAAATGAAAAGGGCAAGTTCGTTTTCATAGATACGGCCGGTATCAGACGCAAGTCAAAGGTGCTGGAGACTATTGAGAAATACTCTGTGTTGAGGGCTTATATGGCTGTTGACAGAGCCGATGTTGCCGTTATCGTTATTGACGCAACTGTGGGCTTTACTGAGCAGGATTCAAAGGTGGCAGGCTATGCTCACGAAAAGGGCAAGGCTTGCGTTGTTGCGGTGAACAAGTGGGACGCTATCGAGAAAGAAACTAACACCATGAACGAGTTCCAGAAAAAGCTTCAGGACGATTTCAGCTTCATGAGCTATGTGCCTTTTGTGTTCATCTCTGCAAAAACAGGTCTTAGAATGGACAAGCTTTTTGATACTATCAAGTTCGTTGCAGAGCAGAACTCTATTAGAATACCGACAGGCAGACTTAACGATGTTCTCGCATATGCTACCCAAAGGGTACAGCCACCGTCTGACAAGGGCAGAAGGCTGAAGATATACTACATGACGCAGGTTTCTACCAAACCGCCTACATTCGTGTTTTTTGTAAACAGAGCCGATCTGTATCATTTTTCCTATCAGCGTTATATTGAAAATCAGATAAGAGAGACCTTCGGACTTGAAGGCACGCCTATCGTTTTCAAGATAAGAGAGCGTGACAAGGACGACGTTAAATAAAATTCTGGAGGTTATTTTGTGGACATATTTTTAAGTCTGGCATTCACTATAATTTTTTCCTATCTTTTCGGAAGTCTTAATTCTGCCATAATCGTGTGCAGAGTTTTAAAGCATAAGGATATCCGTGATTACGGAAGCAACAACGCAGGTTTGACCAATGTTCTGAGAGTATTCGGAAAAGGGCCTGCGGCGGCAACGCTGTTGTGCGATCTTGCAAAGGGCGTGCTTGCGGTAGTTATCTGCCGACTTGTGGTGACAAACGGTTTCGGCGTGACATTTTTTCATGACGATAAATTTATCGGATATCTTGCGGGCTTTTTTGTAATGCTTGGACATATTTTCCCGGTATTCTATGGTTTTCACGGTGGAAAGGGCGTTCTTATTGCGGCAACGACTCTTATCGCTATCGACCCGCTGACCTGTGCTTTCTCGGTGGCTGTTTTCGCTATCGTGCTTGCGGCAACAAAATACGTGTCTGTAGGTTCTATATGCGCCGCTATCGCATATCCTGTTTTTACGCCTATCGTTCAGCTTTTTATAATCAAGGGCGACGGCGTTCTTGCAAATACTCTTATGGCAACGGCTATCGGTCTGCTTATCATTTATATGCACAGACCTAATATCAAACGCCTTATGAACGGCACCGAAAACAAATTTGGAAGCAAGAAAAAGGCGTAAGGGAGGTTTTATTATGGCATATATTACTATACTCGGTTCAGGCGGATTTGGTCTTGCACTGGCAATAATGTGCGACAATGCAGGGCATAAAGTAACAGTATGGTCAAAGTTTCAGGACGAGATAGATGCTATCAAGAGAACAGGCGAGCTTAAAGCAAAGCTCCCTGGCGTTCAGGTGAACAAGACTATCGAGCTTACAACGGATATAAGCTGTGTTAAGGATAAAGACATGGTGATACTTGGCATACCTTCACCTTTTCTCAGAGAGGTCTGCGAAAGCGTTGTGCCTTATCTTGAAAGCAGGACAATAGTTGTGAACACGGCAAAGGGTCTTGAGGGCGGAAGCCTTAAAACTATGTGCTGTGTGGCGAGAGAGTGCTTTCCGAACAATCATGTTGCGGTGCTTACCGGTCCGTCACACGCAGAGGAAGTGGCAAGAAAAGTTCCCACTACTGTTGTTACTGCTTCTGACGACAGGGAGGTTTCATATTATATACAGAACACTCTTTCTAACGATACGTTCAGAGTGTATGTTAATGATGACGTTATGGGCTGCGAGATAGGCGGTTCGCTGAAAAACGTCATCGCTTTGGCGGCAGGCGTTTGCGACGGCCTTGGACTTGGTGACAACACAAAGGCTGCACTTATGACAAGGGGTATCAGAGAGATATCACGTCTTGGAGTTGCAATGGGCGCAAAGCTTGAAACCTTTGGCGGACTTAGCGGCATAGGCGACCTTATCGTTACCTGCTGTTCAATGCACAGCAGAAACCGCCGTGCGGGTATTCTCATAGGCAAGGGAGTTACCCCTGAGGAAGCTGTAAGACAGGTGGGCACTGTTGAGGGCTATGTATGCACCAAAAACGCATGGGAGCTTTCAAAGAGAATGGGCATTGAAATGCCTATCACAGAACAGCTTGCAAGAGTGCTTTTTGAGGGTGAGCCTGCGGCTAACGCTATCAAAAATCTTATGGGCAGACCGAACAGAAATGAAACTGAGTCAACTTTTCTGAGTTAGGAAAGCGACCTTTGAAAGGACGGATACATATGCTTAAAAGATACACTATCAAGACAGAACGCAGAGGGCTTTACAACATCACGAGCTATGTAAGGCAGGCTGTGACCGAATCAGGGGTTCAGGAGGGCATTGCAGTTATATTTTGTCCACACACCACGGCGGCGATAACCATAAATGAGAATGCCGACCCCGACGTAAAAACTGATCTTCTTTACGCTTTGGAGGAAACATTTCCGAACAGACCGCAGTTCCGTCACGCTGAGGGAAACTCTGACGCTCATATGAAGTCAAGCTGTGTTGGTGCTTCGGAAACTGTTATCATCGACGATAACGAACTTCTTCTCGGCACTTGGCAGGGTATCTATTTCGCTGAGTTTGACGGACCGAGAACAAGAAACTTTTTTGTGAAGATAATAAAGGGCTGATTTTGGCGTTTTTCCTCTTTACAATCTGCTGAAAATATTGTATAATTAATATGGATAATTCCAACGAAATATGTGTTAAGGAGTGCTTTGAAATATGGAACCTAAATATAAGAGAATATTGCTCAAATTAAGCGGTGAGGCTCTCGCAGGCGATAAGAAGATAGGTCTTGATTATGACGTTATCACCTCATTCGGCAAGAGCATAAAAAAATGTGTTGACGCCGGCGTTGAGGTAGGTATCGTTGTAGGCGGCGGCAATTTCTGGAGAGGCAGATCAAGCGGTGCAATGGACAGAACAAGAGCCGACCATATCGGTATGCTCGCAACTGCTATGAACGCACTTGCTGTTGCTGACGGACTTGAGAACTGTGGTCTTGAAGTGAGAGTACAGACGGCTATATCCATGCCACAGGTGGCTGAGCCTTACATCAGAAACAAGGCTATGCGTCATTTTGAAAAGGGCAGAGTAGTTATCTTCGGCTGTGGCACCGGTAACCCATTCTTCTCAACTGATACGGCTGCTGCACTGAGAGCGGCTGAGATCGAGGCTGACATATTCTTTAAGGCTACCATGGTAGACGGTGTTTATGACAAGGATCCTCACAAGTATCCTGACGCTGTTAAGTATGACACTCTTACATTTGCTGATATCCTTGCAAAGGGTCTGCAGGTAATGGACTCGACCGCTGCGGCAATGTGTAAGGATAACAATATCCCGATACTTGTTTTCGATCTTGCAAGACCAGACAATATCTATGACGCTTGCATGGGCGAAAATATAGGCACTCTCGTAAAATAATAAAGAAATCAAGAAAGGATCGTTTGAATATGAAACAGATCAAGGAAAATGCTAAGACAAAAATGGAGAAATCCATAAACGTTATGCTTTCGGACTTTGCAGGCATCAGAGCAGGCAGAGCTAATCCGTCCGTACTCAACAAAGTCCAGGTAGAATATTATGGCGCAATGACACCTGTTACACAGATGGCGGCAGTTTCTGTTGCTGAGGCAAGAGTGCTTGTTATACAGCCATGGGATAAGTCAACTCTCAAGCCTATCGAAAAGGCTATCCAGGCTTCTGATATCGGCATCAATCCACAGAATGACGGCTCTGTTATAAGACTTACTTTCCCACAGCTCACTGAGGACAGACGTAAGGAGCTTGTTAAGGACATCAAGAAAATGGGCGAGGAGTGCAAGGTCGCTATCCGTTCTATCAGACGTGACGCTATGGAAAAGTTCAAGGCAATGAAGAAGAACAACGAGATCACAGAGGACGATCTTAAGGACTGCGAGGACGAGATCCAGAAGCTTACTGACAAGTTCGTTAAGGAAGTTGACGGTCACGTTGCCGAAAAGGAAAAAGAGATACTCTCTATCTAAGCCATGGCGAAGAATGAGAAGATAAGCCTTGGAGAGAACGTGTCTGTGCCTGTTCATGTGGGCGTTATAATGGACGGCAACGGCAGATGGGCGAAAAAGAGGGGCTTGCCCCGAAAGTTCGGACACAGAGAGGGCGCAAAGACCTTTCGTGCCATAACAAGACACGCCAAGGCGCTTGGAATACAGTATATAACTTACTATGCGTTTTCTACCGAGAACTGGAAAAGACCTAAGGACGAGGTAGACGCAATTATGGATCTTTTTGAAAAGTATCTTGACGAGGTCAGGGACTTTATCGAGGAGAATATCAGGGTGCGCTTTATAGGCGACAGAACAAGGCTCAGCGAAAATCTGCAAAGGAAAATGGCTTCCGTTGAGGAGGACTCAAAGGACTTTGACTCTATGACCCTTGTGCTTGCTATCAACTACGGCGGCAGGGACGAGATTTGCCATGCGGCTAAGGCGTTGGCGCAGCAGGTGAAAGAAGGCAAGCTGGAGCCTGAGGATATCACAATGGATATGATAGAGAGAAATCTCTACACTGAGGAGATACCTCCTGTTGACCTTGTTATAAGACCTAGCGGAGAGCAAAGATTGTCAAACTTTATGATATGGCAGGCGGCTTACGCAGAGTTTTATTACACAAATATCCTATGGCCTGACTTCAAAGGCAGCGACCTTGACAAGGCTGTTATCGCATACAGCGAAAGAAACAGAAGATTTGGAGGGGTGTAAAAAATGTCTACCCGTATTAAATCTGCGGCAGTTGCCATTGTTATCGCAGTGATACTGCTTATCGCACACGGAACGTTCCTGTTCAACATTGCGGTGGGCGCAATTTCTGCACTTGCAATATATGAGATATTCAGGGCGACAAAAATGACAGAGCATAAGTATCAGACCATTGCCTGCTGTGCGTTTGCCTTTGTGGACGCTTTCATGCCTGTGTTCTACAGACACGGCTGGCTGTACTTTTTCAGCTACAAGCTTTATATGGGGCTTTTCGTTATAGCAATGTGTCTGCTTTATCTTAAAGAGCATACAAAATTCCAGTATACAGAGTTTTTCTTCATGCTGGGCGTGGGCATACTTCTGCCGTATTCATTCTCAACTTTGGTCACAATGGCAGGCTTGGGCGGCAAGGGCGTATTTATGATAGTTCTTACTCTTGCAGCGGCTTGGCTGGCTGACAGCGGTGCTTATTTTGCAGGAACTTTCTTCGGCAAAACAAAGCTTTGCCCTGAGATAAGCCCTAAGAAAACTGTGGAGGGACTTATAGGCGGCGTTATCTCAAATGGTATTCTTATGCTTGTAATAAGCCTGTTCTATCAGTTCGTACTTAAAGGCGAGCCTATCCACTATCTAGGCGTTCTAATCGCAGGTATGCTTGCGGCTCTTATCGGACTTGTGGGCGACCTTACAGCTTCGGTGATAAAAAGACAGACAGGTATAAAGGACTATGGCAACATAATGCCGGGTCACGGTGGAATAATGGATCGCTTTGACAGCGTTCTGCTCGTTGCACCTTTTATGTACTATATGTTCACACAGGGGCTTATACTTAAATAGAAAATTATGACTTTTAGGGGCAGGCTTAGGCTTACCCCTTTTAAGCGTTATTAAGGCAACACCGCTTGCAAACCATCTTTATGCGGAATTGCCTGAATTTATTTTATATGATGAGGGACAATAAATGAAAACAATGACCATACTCGGTTCAACGGGTTCTATAGGCACGCAGGCATTAGAAGTGGCTGCAAAGCATAATATTAAAGTAAAGGCGCTTGCGGCAAATTCTGACGTTGAAAAGCTTGCGGCTCAGTCAAAAGAGCTTTTGCCTGAGCGTGTGTGTATCTACCGTGAGGACAAAAAGGCAGAGCTTGAAAAGCTTCTCAGTGGCACTGGCATAAAAATATCCACAGGCATGGAGGGACTTAAAGAGATAGCAAGAATGGACGGGGTCGATATCATGCTCAACTCAGTCGTTGGCATGGTGGGTCTTGTGCCAACCCTTACGGCTATCGAAAAAGGCACTGACATTGCCCTTGCCAACAAGGAAACACTTGTGGCAGGCGGTGAGCTTGTTATAAAGGCTGCGGCTGAAAAGGGCGTGAAGATATATCCTGTTGACAGCGAACATTCGGCTATCTTTCAGTGCCTGCAGGGGAACGAGGGCAACAAGCTCAAAGGGATAATCCTTACTGCTTCGGGCGGACCATTCCTTGGCAAAACAAAGTCTGACCTGGAGGGCGTGACAGTTGAGCAGGCTCTTAATCACCCTAATTGGTCAATGGGCAGAAAGATAACCATTGACTCTGCTACGCTTATGAACAAGGGTCTTGAATTTATCGAAGCAATGTGGCTTTTCAAGCTCAGACCTGAGCAGATCGAGATAGTTGTCCATAGACAGAGCGTTGTACATTCAGCGGTGGAGTATGAGGATAATTCTGTTATCGCACAGCTTGGCGTGCCTGATATGAAAATACCCATACAGTATGCTCTGCTTTATCCTGAGAGAGTGGAATGTGATGTGAAAAAGCTGTCCCTTACAGACTATGGAAAGCTCACTTTCGAGAAGCCTGACTATGATACGTTCGATTGTCTGAGGGCTTGTATAAAGGCTGTCACTATCGGTGGAAATCTTCCTGCGGCAGTGAATGGAGCGAATGAGGAAGCCGTTGCGGCTTTTCTTGACAGCAGGATAGATTTTCTGGATATCGGCAGAATAGTAATGAATGTCTGCGAGAATACACCACGGGAAGAGATAAAGTGCGTGGAAGATGTGCTGGAAGCGGATAGAAAGGCTAGGGAGAGAGCGAAGGAGCTTATCAAAGCTTAGTGAGGAGCGGCTTTTAAGTGAGGAGTGAGGAGTGAGGAATGGCAAAGCCGACCAAGCAAATCACCAGAAAAAAGTAAAATAAAGCATCGAGCAAAGCGATCTTGCGGCAAGATAAACTATCCCGAATATTTGTAGGGGCTTGGCGAAATTTCTGTTCGCAAGCTCACAGAAATGCGACAGCCCGCTCGGAGAAGCGAGGTTTGAATTATCCAGAGCTTATGTAGAAAACATTATGTGGATAACACAAATGAGATTGTAGACGAAATGTCGGAGGGGTCGGGACGTCGGATTTATGCAAAGCAGAAATTGCGCCGCTCCCCTACAGAAAATTAATTACAACAGCATTAGTAAATCAAACGCACAGAGTGTTCATGCGAGGTAAAAAAATGAGTATATTATTTGCAATATTGATCTTTGAAGCTATCATAATAATACACGAGCTTGGTCACTTTATTGCGGCGAAAGCCAGCGGAGTAAAGGTCAACGAGTTCGCTATTGGCATGGGTCCTGCCATTATCAAAAAGAAAAAGGGCGATACCCTTTATGCTTGGCGTGTGTTTCCCATAGGCGGCTATTGTGCCATGGAGGGCGAGGATAACGGAAGCGAGGACGGCGGTGCGTTTTGTAATAAAAGCCTGCCAAAAAGAATGCTTATCGTGGTGGCAGGCGTTATAATGAATCTTGTGCTTGGATATATTATCCTTTGTATCAGCACCGCAAGGTCTGACGGCATCGCAACCACCACTATATCGTGGTTTGAGGATAACGCTATGTCCCAATCGACCGGCTTGCAAGTGGGTGACGAGATAATCGAGGTCAACGGCATGAAGATTTTCACTACTATGGATATGTCCTATCAGTTTGGAAACGATGAGGACGGCAAGTTCGATATGGTGGTGAAGCGTGACGGAAAAAAGGTGGAGCTTAAAGATGTCACCTTTGCAACGGACGATAATACCATGCACATTGATTTCAAGGTCGCGCCAAAAGCTGTGACCGTCGGCTCTGTGATAACTCAGTCTTTCAAGCAGGGCTGTACTGACGGCAGACTTATCTATATCTCCTTTGCCGACCTTATAAGAGGAAAGTATTCCATAAAAGACCTCAGCGGTCCTGTGGGTATCGTTGATACTATTGACAATGTTATCGACAGCGAAAGGGATAGCCAGTCAGGTAAAATAGACTGGTCGTCACTTGTTGACACAATGTTGTCGCTGGGTGCGTTCATGACCATAAATATCGGCATTTTCAATCTCTTGCCATTGCCTGCACTTGACGGCGGAAGACTTTTGTTTCTTATTATCGAAGCGGTACGTCGTAAGCCTGTCAAGCCTGAGCATGAGGGAATGGTACACGCTATAGGCATGGCGGCTCTGTTGCTTCTTATGGTAGTGGTAACGGTGAGCGATATCATCAAGCTTGTTTAAAGGAGGAACTGTTTATGTCAGGTGAAAATAAGAGAAACGTAAGACCTGTCAAGGTGGGAGGACTTGTCCTTGACGGCAAAAAGATATTTATCCAATCAATGCTCAATGTGCCGTCTACGGACATAGAAGGCTCTGTTAAGCAGGCGGTGGAGCTTGAAAAGGCTGGCTGTGAAATAGTCAGGGCGGCTATACCGAACATGGAAGCCGTTAAGCTTATCCCTGCTATCAAAGAGAAGATCTCTATCCCTCTTGTGGCGGATATCCACTTTGACTATCGCCTTGCCATTGCGGCGGCGGAAGCAGGTATCGACAAGATAAGGATTAACCCCGGAAATATCGGCTCTATGGATAGGGTGAAAGCGGTGGTTAAAGCTTGTCGTGAAAGAAATATCCCTATCAGGATAGGTGTGAACGGTGGCTCTCTGGAAAAGGAGTTGCTTGCGAAATACGGTTCGCCAACTGCTGAAGCCCTAGTGGAAAGCGCAATGGGTCATGTGAGGATATTGGAGCAGTGCGACTTTGAGGATATCGTTATTTCTATAAAGTCATCAGATGTGCCGACCATGATAAAGGCATACAGACTGTGTGCACAGACCTGTAACTATCCTCTTCACCTTGGAGTAACTGAGGCTGGCACCGAGAGAATGGGTCTTATAAAATCATCTATCGGTATAGGTTCGCTTCTGTGCGACGGCATTGGCGAAACTATAAGAGTTTCACTTACCGACGAGCCTGTAAAAGAGATATACGCCGCAAAGGATATTTTAAAGGCTATCGGCAAAAGTGGCGGAGTAAGGATAGTTTCCTGCCCTACCTGCGGAAGAACTAGGATAGACCTTATAGGTCTTGCAAAAAAGGTTGAGGAAGCCACCAAGGATATAGACAAGGATATCAAGATAGCCGTTATGGGCTGTGTTGTGAACGGCATAGGCGAGTCGGGCAACGCTGATATCGGCATTGCAGGCGGTGACGGCTGTGCGGTGATATTCAGCCACGGTGAAAAGCTCAGAAAGGTATCAGAGGAGGAGGCTTTGCCTGCGCTTCTGGCGGAAATAGAAAAACTTTAAAAGGATATACCATAAATGAATACATACACCATTGAAAGCTTCTTTGAGAACTATAAGGAGCTTATACCCTCTGTGATAGAAAAGGGCAGGATATTAAGGCTGGGCTATAACGAGGAAAACGGCACTTTTACCTGTCAGGCGGCTTTTGACAAGCTGGTGCCTTTTGACAGCACAGTGGAATTTGAAATGAAAATGAGGGCGGCTCTCGGAGCAGGAAAGTTTATTTTGCAGCTCAAATATACCCCTGATATGCTTTGTGCGGAGTATTTTCCTGAGCTTTGCAAGTTTCTTAAAAGCAGATTTCCTCTTGTGAACGGCTTTTTTGACAACGCTGAGGCTGTTTATGAAAACGGCATTTTCACCGTGGATATAAAACACGGAGGCGAAGCGTTGCTGAAAAAGGCGGGCATAGAAACGGCTTTTCCTGCGCTCACCATGGAGCTTTTTTCCGTAAGGGCGGATATAAAGCTCACAGGTGTGCTTGAAACTGATATGGAAGAGCATCAGCGTGAGCAGGAGGAGTTTTTGAACTCTCTCCCTGTGCCGAAAATAGACCCTGCACAGCCTGAGAAAAAGGCGGCTGTTACCACTAATACTGCAAGTGGAGCTTCTGTGGATTTCCGAACTGCAAATGTAGACTTCACAAGGTTCTCGCTTCTGTGCGATGACGCTCTTGTGCTTATGGGTGCGCCAATATCAGGAAACGAGCAGGTGATGCAGATGAAAGATATCCCTGCGGATTACCGTGGACGTGTGGTGGTCTGGGGCGATATTTTCGGACCTGTGGAAACAAAGGAAACAAAGTCGGGTATGCTTATAGCACATCTGAATTTTACCGACTATACTTCCTCAAACTCTATAAAGTTCATAGGCTCAAACAAGAATTTCAGAAACATGAAAGGCTTGAAAAGGGCAGTGCTTGAGGCAATGCTGGAACACCTTAAGGCAGGCAAGACCATACTTGTGGCAGGTGAGATAGAGGAGGACGATTTCGACCACTCTATAAACATCAAGCCTGACAGCATTATGGTGGTAAAGCGTGAAAAGGAAAAGGATACCTGCGAGCATAAGCGTGTGGAGCTTCATTGCCATACCAATATGTCTATGATGGACGCTCTCACTCCTGCGGGCAAGCTTGTGGAAAGAGCCTATTCATGGGGACACAAAGCCCTTGCCATAACAGACCACGGTGTCGTTCAGGGCTATCCTGACGCCGGAAATACCTGTATCGGCATACGCAAGGGCGGCGGTGACTTCAAGGTGCTTTACGGCATAGAGTCATACGAGGTCAACAATGACGAAAAGATATTCCGTGGAACGGACAAGCGTGAGCTTACAGACGAGATAATCTGCTTTGACCTTGAAACAACGGGTACAAATCCTAATGAAGATAGGATCATCGAGATAGGCGCTGTCAAGCTTAGAGATCTTGAAGTTGTGGACAAGCTCGATATTTTCGTAAACCCTGAAAGACCTATCCCTGAGTTTATCTCAAACCTCACCCACATAACTGACGATATGGTAAAGGACGGCGCAAGCGAAAGGGAAGCTCTCCTTAAATTCAAGGAGTTTATCGGTGACGACCCTGTTCTTGTGGCGCACAATTCTCAGTTCGATACGGGCTTTATATCCGCCTGTGCAAAAAGACAGGGCATCGAGATAAAATATTCTTCTATAGACACTGTGCCAATGTCGCAGATAATGCTTCCTGAGCTTGAAAAGCATAAACTCAACTATGTGGCGGAGCATTTCGGACTTGGGGATTTTCAGCACCACCGTGGCTGTGATGACGCAGAGGTGCTTGCAGGGATATTCATAAGGCTGTCGAAAATGCTCATGGAGCAGTATCCTCTGATTCTTATAACAGTGGATATGCTCAACAGCTTGCTTGCAAATGAAAATCAGGTGCTTGCAAAGCCGACTTATCACCAAATTATTATCGTAAGAAATAACACGGGTCTGAAAAATCTGTATAGGCTTATATCAGACTCCAATCTTAAATATTTCAAAAGACGTCCGAGAATACCAAAATCTGAGCTTGTAAGACACCGTGAGGGTCTTATCCTCGGTAGTGCCTGCGAGCGTGGCGAGGTCATTCAGGCTTATCTCGAGGGCAGAAACTATGAGGAGATCAAGCAGATAGCAAGCTTTTATGACTATCTGGAGATCCAGCCTGACGGAAACAACAAATTTATGCTCACCACCGAAAAGCCTCCTTATGACAGGATCCACACAGCGGAGGATATAAAGGATATAAACCGCTTTATTGTAAAACTTGGGGAGGACTTGGGCATACCCGTCTGCGCAACAGGCGACGTGCATTTTATGGACAAGACCGACGCACAGTTCAGGTCGGTGATACAGGCTTCAATGGGCTTCCCTGACGCCGATACTCAGCCTCCTTTGTATCTTAAGACCACAAACCAAATGCTTGACGAGCTGAGCTATCTTGGCGAGGAAAAGGCGTTTGAGGTCGTTGTTACAAATACAAACAACGTGGCTGATATGGTAGACCCTGACCTGAAAGCGTTCCCGAACGGTACTTATACGCCTTTTATCGAAGGCTCGGTTTATCAGCTTCAGTATATATGCTGGAAGAAATGCTGTTCCATTTACGGCGACTGTGACCCTGAGACCATAGAAGTTCCTGAGGGCGAGGACGTTGACGTATCAAAATATTTTGAGGGACACATTCCAGACCTTGTTTTCAAAAGACTTAAAAGAGAGCTTGACTCTATTATCAAGCACGGATTTGCAGTGCTTTACATGATATCTCAGAAGCTTGTTGCCAACTCCAACGAGAATGGCTATCAGGTAGGTTCAAGAGGCTCTGTAGGCTCGTCCTTCGTTGCCTCCATGTCAGGTATCTCTGAGGTAAATCCTCTTGTGCCACACTATGTCTGTCTTAACTGCCACCACAGCGAGTTCATTACAGACGGCTCGGTAGGCTCAGGCTTTGACCTGCCGCCGAAAAACTGTCCTGTGTGCGGAGAGAATATGCACCGTGACGGACACGATATCCCATTTGAAACATTCCTTGGCTTTGACGGAGATAAAGCCCCTGATATCGACCTTAACTTCTCAGGTGACTATCAGGCGAAGGCACATAAATATACGGAAGTTCTTTTCGGTGAGGACCATGTGTTCAAAGCCGGTACTATCGGCATGATACAGGAAAAGACAGCTTTCGGATATGTTATGAAATATCTTGACGAGCGTGGAAAAACAGTGCCAAAGGCTGAGATAGAGCGTCTTAAGCTTGGTTGCTGCGGCATAAAGAGAACGACTTCTCAGCACCCGGGTGGAATGGTCGTTATCCCTAGCGACTATGAGGTCTATGACTTCACACCTGTTCAGCACCCTGCGGAAAAAGTGGACTCTGACATGGTAACTACCCACTTCGACTTCCATTCTCTCCACGATACTATCTTGAAGCTTGACGAGCTTGGTCACGATAACCCGACAATGTATAAGTATCTGGAAATGTTCACAGGACGAGATATCCTCGATTGCCCCATGTCTGACCCTGCGGTCTATTCGCTGTTCACTTCCCCTGAGTCACTTGGAGTGACGGAGGAGGATATAATGTGTCAGACGGGAACGCTCGGTATACCTGAAATGGGTACGCCGTTCGTAAGACAAATGCTTCTTGACTGTCAGCCGAAAAACTTCTCTGACCTTTTGCAGATATCAGGACTTTCACACGGCACTGACGTATGGCTCGGCAACGCACAGGAGCTTATCAAAAACGGAACCTGCGATATCTCAAATGTTATCGGTACTCGTGACAGTATCATGACATATCTGCTTTATCATGGCGTTGAGCCAAAGCTGTCATTTAAGATAATGGAGATAACCCGTAAGGGAAAAGCTCCGAAACTGCTCACAGAGGAAATGAAAGAGAATATGCGTCAGCATGACGTTCCGGAGTGGTATATCGACAGTTGTTTGAAGATAAAATATATGTTCCCGAAAGCCCATGCGGCGGCATATGTTACGGCAGCTATAAGACTTTGTTGGTTCAAGGTCCATGAGCCGCTTGCGTTCTATGCAACTTATTTTACGGTTAAGGGCGAGGATTTTGATGCAGAGATCGCTCTCAAGGGAAAATATATCGTCAGAAGCAAGATAGAAGAAATAAAGAATAAACCAAAAGACGAGGTGTCGGGCAAGGACAGCGGTGTGCTTGAAATTCTCATGCTTGTGAATGAAATGCTCAGCCGTGGATATGACTTTTTGCCTGTAAACATCAAAAAATCTCACGCAACTATCTATCAGATAGAGGACGGCAAGATAAGGCTTCCGTTCTGTTCACTTAACGGAGTGGGCGAGTCTGCGGCGATAAGCATTTACGAAAAGGCACAGAACGGCGAGTTTATCTCTATCGAGGAGTTCCAACAGCAGAGCGGAGTGTCCAAATCTGTTATCGAAACTCTGGAGAAAAACGGAGCTTTCGGCGATATGCCTAAATCTAACCAGATATCGTTGTTCTGATAGTTACTATGCACAATTTCATACTTTGCCCTTGTAACACTATTGACAAACAAGGGCGGGTGTGATAAAATTATTTGTGTTGATACTATGCTATCACTTTACTACGATAAAGTAAGCAAAGGCGTTACATAACAACATAGAAAGCGGGACGTGGAGGACGCCGTCCCACTACAATTCACTTAAATGTGTGTTTATGCGGATATTTATTCAAACGTCAACTTAAAAAGTACAATCTATAATTTATATACAGGAAGGGAAAGTGTATGAAAAGATATGATCTTATAACCCCTGAGGGTACGAGAGATCTGCTGTTTGAGGGCTGTCTGGCACGAAGAATGGTGGAGGACAGGCTGTCAAAGCTGTTTGAGGGCTTTGGCTACAGCGAGGTGGTAACACCGGGAATAGAGTTTTACGATCTGTTTATGGGAAGCTCGAGAAACTTCCAGCAGGAGAGCCTTTATAAGCTTACAGATTCAAAGGGCAGACTTATCGTTATGCGTCCTGATTCCACGATACCTATAGCAAGACTTGCTTCCACAAGACTAAAGGGAGCAAAGCTTCCCCTTAGACTATACTACAATCAGAGCATTTTTGAAAATAACTCCCTGCTCAAAGGACGTTCAGACGAGGTAGTTCAGGCAGGTATCGAGCTTATTGGTGGGGAAAATTCCAAGAGAGCAGATTACGAGGTGCTATGCACTGCTGTTGAGGCCCTTTCAAGCTTTGATAAGGAGAATTTCAGACTTGAGATAGGTCATATCGGATATTTCAAGGAGCTTGTGGCTCAGCTTGACGTTGACGACGCAGTAAGAGAGGAGATTAGACTTCTTATCTCTGCAAAGAACTATCCTGCACTTAACGATATTCTTGACGAGGTGGGCGACAATCAGGTGACTAACGCGCTCAGACAGCTCCCAAGACTTTTCGGAGGTGTTGAGGTGTTCGACAAGGCTGCCGATATTTATACTGACGATAAGATAACAGGTATACTTTATAACCTTAAAGAGGTCTACACCAGACTTTCAAGCCTTGGTTATGAGGGCAAGATATCTGTTGACCTTGGCATCGTGAGTCATGCGGATTACTACACAGGCATTGTGTTCAAGGGCTATCTTTCAGAGGTCGGTCAGTCGGTGCTTAAAGGCGGAAGATATGACAGACTTCTTGCAGAGTTCGGCAACGATTGCCCGGCGGTGGGCTTCGGCATAAGCGTTGACTCTGTTGCAAGACATATCGAAAAGCTAGGCGGAGCACCAAAGCTCAGAACTCCTGACGCAGTTGTGTTTGGCGAAAAGGGCTACGTGGTGGAAGCCATGGAATATGCTCAGACGCTCGTAAGAGAGGGTCTGACAGTTGAAAACTCGCTTTTCAACACCCTCGATGAAACAAAGACTTACGCAAAGTCAAAGGGAATAAAGAAGCTTGTGGTCGTTGGCAGCGAGATAACAGAGCTTGATATATAAGTTTGGAGGATAAGTTAAAATGAACAGACCCCTTAGGATAGCTCTTACAAAGGGCAGACTTGAAAAGGATACAGTCGGTCTTTTAGAGAAGATAGGCTATGACTGTACCGCAATAAGAGAAAAGGGAAGAAAGCTTATTCTTCCTGTACCTGACGGAAACCTTGAAGTCGTTCTTGCAAAGGCAAACGACGTTATCACATACGTTGAGCATGGCGTGTGCGATATGGGCGTTGTTGGCAAGGACACTATCATGGAAATGCAGGGCAAGTTCTTTGAGCTTGTTGATATCGGCTTCGGCAGATGTAAATTTGCACTTGCTACAAAGAAAGGCTCAAAGTTCTACGGTGGATTTGATGTCAAGACAGTTGCAACAAAATACCCTAACATCACAAGAAGATTTTTTGAAGCAAAGGGAATGGACGTTGACATCATCAAGATAGAAGGTTCAGTGGAGCTTGCACCGCTCCTTGAGCTTGCAGACGGTATCGTTGATATCGTTGAAACAGGCACGACACTTAAAGAAAACGGTCTTGAAGTCATCGAGGACGTTTGCCCTATCTCTGCAAGGCTTATCGTAAATATGGTAAGCATGAAAATGCGCCAGCAGGAGATCGAGAATTTTGTAAAGCTTGTTGAAGAAAATATTGACAAGTAGTTTATATATACGGAAAGGACAGTATTGAAATGGCTGAAATAAAGAAGATTTTTGTCAACGGCAAAGACGAGGTAGAGTTTTTCAAGCAGCTTGAAAAGAGAAGCGGCGAAACAAATAAGAAGGTCACAGCCGTTGTTAATGAAATAATCGAAACTGTCAGAGAGGGTGGCGACAACGCTGTAAAGGCTTATACAGAAAAGTTTGACGGCAAGCTCCCGGAGTATTATGAAGTTCCAAGAGATGTTATAAACGACGCTCTCACTGAAGCAGATCAGGACTTTGTTGACGCAATGCTCAACGCAGTTGCGAACATCACAGATTTTCACCAAAGACAGAAGTCACAGAGCTTTATAAACGCTAAGGATAACGGTTGTATTCTCGGTCAGAAGGTAAGAGGACTTAACAGAGTTGGTCTTTATGTTCCGGGCGGCACAGCAGCTTATCCGTCAAGCGTGCTTATGAATGCAGTTCCTGCAAAGATAGCAGGCGTTAAGGAGATAATCATGGTGACTCCTCCTCTCAAAGACGGCACACCAAATAAGGATATTCTTGTGGCAGCAGCTCTCTGCGGAGTTGACAGAGTGTTCATGAGCGGCGGCGCACAGGCTATCGCTGCCCTTGCCTACGGCACAGAGGAGATACCAAAGGTCGATAAGATAGTAGGCCCTGGAAACATCTATGTTGCAACAGCAAAGAAGCTTCTTTATGGTGTTGTTGATATCGACATGGTGGCAGGTCCGAGCGAGATACTTGTTATGGCTGACGAAAAGGCTAACCCTAAGTTCATTGCCGCTGACCTTATGTCACAGGCTGAGCATGACAAGCTTGCTTCCGCTATCCTTGTTACAACAAGCGAGAGCATTGCAGACAGAACTATCGAAGAGATAAACAGACAGGTGCAGAGCCTTTCAAGAAAAGAGATAATCGAAAGCTCTCTTGAAAATTACGGTGCTATCCTTATCTGCAATACAAAGGACGAAGCTTGCGACCTTGCAAACAGATTTGCTCCTGAGCACCTTGAAGTGCTTTTTGAAAACCCTATGGAGTATCTTGGCAGACTTGATAATGCAGGTTCAATATTCCTTGGTCAGTATGCTTCAGAGCCACTTGGCGACTACTATGCAGGCCCTAACCACGTTCTTCCAACAAGCGGCACAGCTAGATTCTTCTCGCCGCTGTCAGTAAACAGTTTTGAGAAGCGTTCAAGCTTTACATACTATACTGAGGACGCTCTTAGAGAAGCAAAGGACGATATCGTTCTTATTGCAGAAAAAGAGGGTCTGACGGCTCACGCAAATGCAATAAAGGTAAGATTTTAAGCGGTAAAGGTGATGAAAATGCGTACAGCGGAGATAAAAAGAAAAACTAAGGAAACTGATATAGAGGTGTTCGTGAAGCTTGACGGCGAGGGCAAGGTATCCGTAAACACTGGCATAGGCTTCTTTGACCATATGCTTACAGCCCTTGGCGTTCACAGCGGAATAGACATGGACGTTGAGTGCACAGGCGACCTTTATGTTGACGGACACCACACAGTTGAGGACGTTGGCATATGCTTGGGCAAAGCCTTTGCGGAAGCATTGGGCGACAAAGCAGGCATTGCAAGATATGGCTCGGCTTTTGTGCCAATGGACGAAGCGCTGGCATTTTGCTCGTTGGATATAAGCGGCAGACCTTTCCTTGCGTTCAATGCTGAGTTCCATGACGACAGGATAGGTCAGTATGACACCTGCCTGACAGAAGAATTTTTCAGAGCCTTTGCATTCAATTCAGGTATAACACTGCATATCCGTGAGGAGTACGGCAAGAACGATCACCATATTGCAGAAGCAATGTACAAGGCAGTGGCTCACGCTTTGAAGGACGCTGTAAAAATAACAGGAACAGGAGTTTTATCCACCAAAGGAGTGCTTTAAATGATAGCAATAATCGACTACGGTGCAGGCAATATATTCTCTGTAAAAAACGCTCTGGACTATCTTGGTTTTGAGAACAAGCTCACAGACAAAAAAGAAGATATTGAAAAAGCCGACGCAATTATACTCCCCGGCGTGGGAGCGTTCCCATGGGCAATGAATATGCTCGGTCTTAGCGGTCTTATCGACACTATCAAGGAGCAGGCTAAAATAAAGCCTTTCCTTGGCATATGCCTTGGAATGCAGCTGCTTTTCGAGAAAAGCTATGAGTTTGAGGAATGCAAGGGTCTTGGCCTTATCGGCGGCTATGTTGACAAGATAAACGAGCCTGACCTTGTTATCCCACACATGGGCTGGAACAAGCTTGTGTATAACCATGACTGTCCTCTTTTTGACGGTCTGGGTGATGACGAGTATGTTTATTTCGTACACTCATACAAGGCTTTCTGCGATAATAAAAATCTGTATGCCTACTGCGAATACGGCTCAAAAGTCCCTGCGGTGGTATCAGACGGAAGATATATCTTCGGCTGTCAGTTCCACCCTGAGAAGAGTGGAAAGACCGGTCTTAAAATACTTGAAAACTTTGCGAAACTGTCACAGGAGGTAAAATAATATGCTTGCAAAAAGAATTATACCATGCCTTGATGTGCGTGACGGAAAGGTAGTAAAGGGCGTAAATTTCGAGGGCATAAAAGAAGTCGGCGACCCTGTTGAATGTGCATATGAATACAATCTTCAGGGTGCAGACGAGATAGTTTTCTATGACATAACAGCCTCCCACGAGGGCAGAGGAGTTATGCTTGACGTTGTTCGTGAAACAGCAAAAAAGGTATTTGTACCGCTCACTGTTGGAGGCGGTATCAAAACTGTTGACGATATAAGAGATACTCTCCGTGCAGGCGCAGACAAGGTGTCTGTGAACTCTCAGGCAGTGCAGAATCCTCAGCTTATAAAAGACGGCGCAGATATTTTCGGCTGTCAGTGCATATGCGTTGGCGTTGACGCAAAGAAGGTCGGCGACAACAAGTGGACGGTCTACATCAATGGCGGCAGAGTGGATATGCGAATGGATCTTATCGACTGGGTGAAAAAGTGCGAACAGCTTGGTGCAGGCGAGATATGCCTTAATTCTATCGACACAGACGGTGTAAGAGGCGGCTTTGATCTGCCTATGCTGAAAGCTGTGTGCAGTGCTGTAAAGATACCTGTTATCGCAAGCGGCGGAGCAGGAAAGCTTTCAGACTTTGCTGACGCTTTTCTTGAAACTGATTGCTCAGCGGCTCTTGCCGCAAGTCTTTTCCACTTCAAAGAGCTGACAGTTCAGCAGGTAAAGGACGATTGCAGGAGCAAGGGAATTATCGTGAGGTGAGCATAATGTTTGTTTTCAATATCGTATTTACTTTGTTTATACCAGTGCTTATGGTATTGTGCGGCTATCTGATGTATAAGCATACACCGAAAGATATCAACGGCTTGGTGGGCTATCGCACTGCTATGTCAATGAAAAATCAGGAAACGTGGGATTTTGCCCACAATTATTGCGGACGTCTGTGGGTAAAGGTCGGAGCGGTCATGACGATAATTTCGGCATTGGTCTGTGTTCCATATTTCTTTATGAGCAGCGGCAAGGCGACTGTGATAATGTGCATAGCTGAAGTGATACAGGTGGTAGTTTTGTGCTGGACGATAGTACCAACAGAACGAGCACTCAAAGATAATTTCGACCAAGACGGCAACAGAAAGGACAAATAATGAACCCAATAAAAGTTGATATAAACGATCTGGATAAATACTTTGTAAAAAGCGAGCTTACACCTGCTATCGCATTTGATGTGGATACAAAAACTGTGCTCATGCTTGCTTATATGAATAAGGAGAGCCTGAAAAAAACACTTGAAACAGGCTATACATGGTATTGGAGCAGATCAAGACAGGAATATTGGAACAAGGGTGCAACAAGCGGTCATCTGCAAAAGGTAGTTTCTATCTATGCGGACTGCGATAACGATACCCTGCTCCTTAACGTAAAGCAGACAGGTGTAGCCTGCCATACAGGCTCATATAGCTGCTTTTTCAATGAGATATATAATACGGAGGAAGAATAAAATGACAGTTTATCAGGAGATTTTCGAGGTAATAAAACAGCGTAAAGCTGACTATGAAGCAGGCAAGGCGCAGGAGAACAGCTACACAGCTTATCTTTTTGACAAGGGCGTAGACAAGATTTGCAAAAAGGTGGGCGAAGAGGCTACAGAAACAGTTATCGCTGCTAAAAACGGTGACAATGACGAGCTGAAAAACGAGATAAACGACCTTCTCTATCACGTTATGGTGCTTGCGGCAAATCAGGGACTTGAGTGGTCTGACGTTGAAAAGGTACTTGACGAGAGAAACGAAAAAATAGGCAATCTGAAGAAATTTCATCAGGTAGACAAGAACACCTGATCGTGAGTATATAAAGGCTCTGCGTTCATGCGCAGGGCTTTTTTTTGCTTTATGAGAGGATTTTCAGAAATTTAAGCACACAAAAGCCTTTTGCCGAATAGAATATAGCGAAGTAAAAAAACTTCCATGATTTGATTTATAGGAGGACTTACTATGAGCGATTTTAACGGCAAACCTTTCAAGGAAGCAATGTGTATCGAAGCAATGCGTGTGTTTGATTCATGCTCGTCACAGGATTGTCTGGAAGATCTTGCGTTTACATTCGGCGAGGCAGACCAGACCGTGATAAACGCTGCGGCTTATATCAAGAGTACCTGTATCGACGTGACAGACGTAAGCTTTGCAATATCTCCGGTGGCATTCAACCACGGCTTTTACGCAGTTGACGTTACTTACACATTCAGGGCGCAGATAGAAGCATATGCAGCGGCAGGCACAGCTCCAACAGTAGTTTACGGTACCTCATCATTCACAAAAAAAGTTATTCTTTTCGGCAGCGACGGCGGCACACAGAGATTTTCCACCTGCGAAGCCGATCAGATCGTCACCACCTCGCCTACAAGCGGCTGCTCATGCTGTTGCTGCACAGCGGCAATGCCTTGCGCTTCTGTGAGCGTAGCAGCGCCAATGTGTCTTGACGCAAAGCTTGTCGCAGAGCCTGCACCAAGCGAGGAAAAGAACGTTCTTATCACTATCGGACTTTTTGCTATCATTCAGTTGTCAAGACCTGTGCCTATAATGGTGCCTGTATATGATTACTGCGTACCTGGCAAGGAGTGTTCCACAAACAGTGACAGCCCATGCGAAATGTTTGAAAAGATAGCATTCCCGACAGTAGAATTTTTCCCAAGAGGACTTGAAGAACCCCACTGCAAGGAAGAAAATGATACAGAGGGTCAGGGCGAAGCTCAGGGATAATATGTGATCTATGGGGGCGGAGTTTTCTGCCCCTTTTTGTTTTGCAAAGCGACCTGTTTGGCTCTTCGCTCCCAAAACGCTTGACAAGAAGCCTGAAAAGATTTATAATTAAAGGGAATGTACGAAATGAAATGAGGATATCAATGACTGAGAATTTTTCGGAAATAATAAATGAGGAAACCGCTCCGCAGAAGTTGCTCCAATGGTCTGGTGAATACGAAAGAACTTGCGGTCACAAACCGCTTGCCCTTATCCATTCATACGGCTGTCAGCAGAACGTCAGCGACGGCGAGAAGATAAAAGGTATGCTCTCAAAGGTGGGCTATGAGTTCTCGTCCGATGTGAACGAGGCTCAGCTTATATTGTATAATACCTGTGCGGTAAGAGAAAATGCCGAGGACAAGGTGTTCGGCAAGCTTGGCGACCTTAAACATCTCAAAGAAAACAATCCCGAGCTTATTATAGGTATCTGCGGCTGTATGGCTCAGCAGAAGCACGTTGCCGAGAAGATAAAAAAGACCTATCGTCAGGTGGATCTTGTTTTCGGAACTTTTGCATACAATGATATGTACAATATGCTATGGGAGATAATATCAAAGCATGACAGGATTTTTAATCTGTCAGAAAATCATGTTGACATAAACGAGGACTTTTTGCAGCTTCGTGACGATAAGATAAGAGCGTTCGTGCCTATCATGTATGGCTGCAACAATTTCTGCACCTATTGCATAGTGCCTTACGTCAGGGGCAGAGAACGCAGCAGAAAGCCTGAGTCCGTTATCGCAGAGGTAAAAGCACTTGTGAAAAACGGCTATAAGGAAATAACATTGCTTGGTCAGAACGTTAATTCATACAGTTATGGTTTTCCTGAGCTTTTAAGAGAGCTTGACAAGATAGAGGGCGACTTTCGCATAAGATTTATGTCAAGCCACCCAAAGGACGCAAGCCATGAGCTTATTGACGCTATACTTGAGTGCAAAAAGGTGTGCAAGCATTTGCATCTTCCTGTGCAGGCAGGCTCAGACAGGATACTAAAGCTTATGAATCGCCGCTATACCACGGCGGATTATCTGAAAATAATCGACTATGCCAGAAGCAAAGACCCTGAGTTTTCATTCACAACAGACCTTATCGTAGGCTTCCCAAGTGAAACATACGAGGAGTTCTGCGAAACTAAGGAGCTTATCAAAAAGGTAAAGTACGATAATATATATTCTTTTGTGTATTCAAGACGAAGCGGCACAAAGGCTGCCGAAATGGAGGATCACATCTCAGATAAGCAGAAGGGTCTGTGGCTGAGAGAACTGCTTTTGGAGCAGAGAGAGGTGTCAACAGCGTGGCTTTCAAGATTTGTGGGAAGAACTGTAACCGTGCTGCCAACAGGCGAGGGCAGAACAGGTCCTGACTATCTCACAGGTAAGAACGACGAGGATATAATCGTCGAGGTGAAAGCAGATAAAAAATATATCGGTAAATTCATTCAGGTTCGCATAACAAAAGCAATGAACTGGGCTTTGAGAGGCGAGCTTGTTGAAGATAAATAACAGCGAAAGCTGAATAATATTTAAAGGAGAATTACCATGGATGTAATTGAAATGACAAGAAAGCTTGGACAGGCTATTCAGGAAGACGAGAGATACAAGGCTTATATGGAGGCTTGTTCTATCAATGATACAGATGTTGAGATACAGAACAAAATAGGCGAGTTCAATCAGCTCCGTTCACAGCTCAGCGTTGAGATGCAGAAGCCTGATAAGGACGGCGAGAAGATGACAGCACTTGACACTCAGATCAGAGAACTTTATGACGAGATCATGGCTATGCCTAAGATGATCGCATTTAACGAAGCTAAAGAAGTTATGGATAAGCTTCTTGGCTCAGTAAACTATATCATCTCAATGGCTGCAAACGGCGAAGACCCAATGACTTGCCCGGAGGAAGCTCCTCATAGCTGTTCAGGAAGCTGCGCATCATGCGGCGGCTGTCACTAAGACAGTATCAAAAAACGAATAACAGTCAGGGGGAGCTTATCCCCCGTCTGCCCGAATCTGAAGACCACTTCAGACTGGGGCGGATAATTTCTATAGGGATATGTGCGTGGATAAATATATGAAACGGAGTGAGTTTGAGTGGAAACCAAAGATATAGATTTTTCAAAGCTGTCACCAATGATGAAGCAGTATTTTGAAGTAAAGAACAAATATAAAAACCATATACTGTTCTACAGACTGGGAGATTTTTATGAAATGTTCTTTGATGACGCTATCATTGCGTCAAGAGAGCTTGAACTTACTTTGACAGGTCGTGACTGCGGATTTGAGGAAAGAGCGCCTATGTGCGGTGTGCCTCACCACGCCTGCGACGTTTATCTGAAAAAGCTTATTGAAAAAGGCTACAATGTGGCTATCTGCGAGCAGACCATGGATCCTGCCATGTGCAAGGGCATAGTGCCGAGAGAGGTCATAAGAGTAGTCACCCCCGGTACGCTTATCGAAAGCAGTATGCTTGATGAAACGTCCAACAACTATATCTGTGCATTTTATATGAGAGCCAAGGAAAGCGCATTGTGCCTTGCGGATATTTCCACAGGCGAAGTGCATCTGTTTGAGTTTGAGGGCAAGGAAATGACAAGCTCTGCTATAAATGAGCTGTCGAGATTTTCCCCTGCGGAGATTCTTATAAATGACGCTTTTCTTTCAAATAAAGAGCTTTCAAGCTTCATAAGAGAAAAGCTCAAGACCAGCGTTCAGCTTTTGGAGGAGAACGATTTTTCCCCTGAGATACATACAGAAGAGGTGCTGAAACAGTTTTCCACAAACAGCCTTGAATCTATCGGCGTTAAGCCTGACACAGTTGCAGCATTTGCAGTGTGCGGACTTTTTGCATACATACACGATACACAGAAAGCACTGGTGGGCAGATTTTCCGAGATAATAAAGCATGACGCTGACCCTATCATGACTATCGGCTTCACCGCAAGAAGAAATCTGGAGCTTACAGAAACTCTCAGAAATAAAGAGAAAAAAGGCTCGCTCCTGTGGGTGCTTGACCATACCAAAACTTCCATGGGCAAGCGTATGCTAAAATCCTTCCTGGAGCAGCCCCTTGTCAATCCTGCAAAAATAATCGACAGACTTGACGCTGTTGAACAGCTCACAATGAAGCCTGTTGAACTTGGAGAGCTAAAAGAGATACTGGGCGGAGTCTATGACCTTGAAAGACTCATGACAAGGGTAATGTATAAGACCGCTACTCCTAGAGATCTTAAATCACTGTCACTGACAGCACTTAAACTCCCTGAGATAAAGGAGCTTCTCAAAGGTTTTGATTCAAAGCTTCTTGCAAACTGCAACAATAAAATATCCACCCTTGAAGCTATCTCAAACCTTGTTGAGAACGCCATTGTTGACGAACCGCCTGTTAATGTCAAGGACGGCAACGTTATCAAAGACGGCTTCAACGAACAGCTTGACGGACTGAGAAATATAATCTCAGGAGGCAAGGGTATAATTGATGATATTGCGGAGCGTGAAAGAGAAAAAACGGGTATCAAAAATCTGAAAATAGGCTATAACCGAGTTTTCGGATATTATATCGAGGTAACAAAGTCTTACTATGACCTTGTGCCTGACAACTATATAAGAAAACAGACACTTGCCAACTGCGAGCGTTTTATCACGGACGAGCTTAAAGTCGCAGAGAACACTATCCTCGGTGCAAGCGATAAGATAGTTACTCTTGAGCAGGAGATATTTGCGGAAATAAGAGATTTTGCAGCCACACAGCTTAGACTTGTGCAGGAAACTGCCACAGCAGTGGCGCAGATAGACGTGCTTTGTTCGTTTGCAACTGCGGCGGTGAACAATAACTATACAAAGCCTGAGATAGCCATTGACGGCATTATTGATATCAAAAACGGCAGACACCCTGTGGTCGAGCTTATGCAGAAAGACGAGGTGTTCGTGCCTAACGACACATATCTTGATCTTACAAGCAACAGAATGGCTGTCATAACAGGTCCGAATATGTCAGGTAAATCAACGTATATGCGTCAGGTTGCTCTTATCACCCTTATGGCGCAGATAGGCTGTTTTGTACCTGCTGACTATGCAAAGATATCTGTAGTTGACCAGATTTTCACAAGAATAGGCGCTTCTGACGATCTTACCGCAGGTCAGTCTACCTTCATGGTGGAAATGAGCGAGGTTGCAGATATCGTAAAGCACGCCACCAAGAACAGCCTTGTTATCCTCGACGAGGTGGGCAGAGGTACTTCCACTTTTGACGGAATCTCCATTGCAAGGGCAGTGTCGGAGTATATCTCCACGAACAGATCAATGGGCTGTAAGACCCTGTTTGCAACACACTATCATGAGCTTATAAGCCTTGAAAAAGAGCTTGAGGGCGTGAGAAATTTCTCTGTTGCAGTAAAGCGTCAGGGAGATAGTATCAAGTTCCTTAGAAAGATAGTTCCGGGCGGAGTTGACGAAAGCTACGGCATAGAGGTGGCAAAGCTTGCGGGTCTGCCAAACAAGATAATAAACAGAGCCAAAGAGCTTCTCGAACAGCTTGAAGCGGAAAACAAAAAGGCAAGACTTGCCGCTCAGCAGATAGAAAGCGACCAGTTATCCTTTGACAAAATAAGTGACAGCATCGTTACTGACAGGCTTAGAAAGACCAACATAGACGAAATGACTGACAGCGAGCTTAGAGATTTTGTGAAAGACTTGCTGAAATATGTTTAGGTGAGCGTCATGAAAAAATGGTATGACGAGGAGTACGAGTTTGAAATAGAGGTCACGGGTTTTCTCCGTGGCGATCATACTGAAAGATATTGCCGCAACGGCGAGGAGATAGGGGATAAATATTTCTGCACCTATGGCTGCCCTGTGAATAAGGACGGCTATGGCATTTGCAGTAAAACAATGATGATGCTTTATCCCATTATGGAAGCTGTCCGCAGCGGAGGAGATCTCACTAAGATAGGCGGCGACAGCAAATATACAAAAACTATCGTCTGTCCTGACGGCTGTGTCATGTTCCGCTTGACAGCAAAGCCAACAGGCAAGGAGAATTTTCATACAGGCGGCTTTTGGAAAGAGCCATAGAAAAGGATAGAAAAATGTCAGAAATAAAAGTTCTGAGCAAGGAAGTTTCCGAGCTTATTGCGGCAGGCGAGGTAATAGACAGACCTGCTTCAATAATAAAGGAGCTTCTTGAAAACGCAATAGACGCAGGTGCGAACGTCATAACAGTTGAGATAAAAAACGGCGGCCGCACCTATATAAGAGTGACGGATAACGGCAAGGGTATCTCAAAAGATGATCTGCCTATAGCCTTTCTTCGTCATGCAACAAGTAAGATAACAGTAAAAAATGACCTTGACAGTATTATGACCCTCGGCTTCAGAGGTGAAGCACTTGCTTCTATCTGTGCCGTATCCAAGGTAGACGTGCTTACAAAACGTCCCGAGGAGGATTACGGCACGCATTATGTTATCGAGGGCGCAGTGGAAAAGACCTGCGAGGAGTGCGGCTGTCCTGACGGCACGACTTTCGTTGTGAGGGATATTTTCTACAACGTTCCTGCAAGACTAAAGTTTCTGAAAAAGGACGTTTCAGAGGGCAATTTTGCCGCAGACCTTGTTACAAAGCTTACCCTTTCACACCCTGAGATATCATTCAAGTTCATCAGGGATAATAAAGTTGAGATATTGACAGCAGGGGACGGCAAGATATATTCCGCAGTTTATTCAGTTTACGGCAGAGATTTTGCAAACTCCTTGCTTGAAGTTGACTATGCATGGCAGGGTATGCACATAACAGGCTTCACTGTGAAGCCTCTGTCTGCAAAGCCTAACAGACGTTTTCAGAATTTCTTTGTGAACAAAAGATATGTGAAATCAAGGGCTTGTGCGGCGGCACTTGAAGAAGCCTACAGAAATCTTCTTATGACGGGAAAATTCCCGGCTTGTGTGCTTTATATCGATATCCCACCGAATACCATAGATGTGAACGTCCACCCTACTAAAATAGAAGTGCGTTTTTCAGACGAAAAGCTTATGCACGAGGCTGTGTTCTTTGCGGTGAAAAATTCCCTTATGAAGAATGACAGACCTAATGAGATGCACCTTGAAAACAAGCGTAATTTCACCGACAGAGAGCTTTTTGATATACCTAAAAAGGATAACAGCGTTCAGCTTAAATTCGCCATGGAGGATAATAGTCAAAAGCCTGTTGCCTCAAAGGCTGAGATACCTGCCACAAAGCCGCAGACAGAAAAACAGTACGATAATTCGTACAGCTATCAAAAGCCTGCACCAACGCTTAAAACTGTGGAGAGCAGGAGCATAACTGAGGAAGAAAAAGAAAAGCTCAGCGGCAGTGACGATATGTTCCTTGCAAGCCTTGAACAGCCTGCAAAGAGAGAAACAGCCGTTACAGAGCTTTCAGGCCCTGAGCCGAAGCCCCATAAGGTGACAGTGGAGGAGATAAACAAGGCGATAAGCGAGATGCCTCTCCCCGAAGAGCCGGAGGAGCAGAGCGGAGAAGCTTTCAAGTTTATCGACGCTCAAAGCTTCACAAAGAAAAAGCCTGTTTCCGTTATCGTGGAGGAGAAAGAGCCTGAAAAGCCGAAGCCTGTTGTGGTGGGCGAGCTTTTCAAGACCTATGTTGTGGCACAGGTGGGCGACGAAATGATACTTATGGATAAGCATGCCGCCCATGAGAGATATATTTTCGAGAGGATAAAAAGCGACGCCGAACAGCTTGAAACGCAAATGTTCCTGGAGCCTATCATGGTGTTGCTTTCCTATGACGAGTATGACGCTCTCACCGCAAATCTCGATAAGGTGTCACAGCTTGGCTTTGAGATAGAGCCTGACGTTGCGCCAACTGTTGCAGTAAAGGGCGTGCCTATCATTCTTGGTGACGATAACCCTGCGGATATAATCAGCGAACTTGCAAAGAATTTTATCGAGAATAAACTCAATCCGCAAATAGAGCTTTTTGACGACCTCTACCATTCTATCGCCTGCAAAGCGGCAATAAAGGCGAACGATACCAACAGCGGAATAGAATTGCAGGCGCTCGTGAATGCCGTTTATGGTCAGGAAAATATCAGATATTGCCCTCATGGCAGACCTGTTATGATAACCCTCACCAAAAGAGATATCGAAAAGCAGTTCAGACGAGTTCTATAAAAAATGCAGGAGGCGAAAGCTATGGAAAATAAAATACCTCTCCTTGTCATTGCAGGGCCTACCGCCAGTGGAAAGACCGCCTGCGCAGTGGAGCTTGCAAAGATATATGACGGTGAGATAGTTTCCGCAGACTCTATGCAGATTTATAAAGGTCTGAGCATCGCTACTGCAAAGCCTACCAAAGAGGAAATGCAGGGCGTGCCACATTATCTTGTAGATTTTCTCGAGCCTGAGCAGGCTTTTTCCGTGGCAGATTATGTGAAGCTCGCAGGTGAGTGTATCAGAGAGATACACAGCCGTGGCAAAGTTCCTATTCTCTGCGGGGGAACAGGACTATATATAAGCTCACTTGTGAATAACGTAATCTTTGACGATACCGAAACGGACGGCTCGGTCAGAAAACGTCTTGAGGAGGAAGCCAAGACGCTGGGCGGTCACGTTTTGTGGAAAAGGCTCAGAGAGGTCGATCCCGAAACTGCGGCTAAGGTGCATGAGAACAACCTGCCAAGGGTCATACGAGGACTTGAAGTCTTTGAAACTACAGGTATACCGCTTTCACAGCATAAGGTGAACAGCCGTCGTGAGAAGTCGCCATATAACGCCTGCATTATCGGTCTTACAGCTTCCGACAGACAGTATCTCTATGACCGTATAAACCGCCGTGTTGATGTAATGGTGGAAAACGGGCTTATAGAGGAGTGCAGAGCCTTTTATGACAGCTTTACCCCTGCTACGGCTTATCAAGCGATAGGCTATAAGGAGCTCGTGCCGTATTTTGAAGGCAAAGCTGAGCTTTGTGAATGCCTCGACAAAATCAAACAGGAAAGCCGTCATTATGCCAAAAGACAGCTTACTTGGTTTAGACGAGTTGACGGAATTCAGTGGGTGGAAACAGATAAATTTGATAGTTTTCAAAAAATTATAGAAAATATCAAAAATATTATAGCCAAATCGGAAATTATGTGATATAATATAATTTGAAAGATTTTATAGTAAAAAAAGCAATACAGTGCTGTAAAAATTTTTAGGAGTGTTATTTATGAATAAGAATCTTAATCTTCAGGACGTTATACTCAACCAGATCAGAAAAGACAAGATAGCGTCTACTTTTATCCTTATGAACGGCTACCAGTTCAAAGGCGTTGTAAAGGGCTTTGACAGCTATGTTGTAGTTCTCGATTGCGAGGGCAAGCAGAACATAGTTTATAAGCATGCTATCTCAACTATCGTTCCGTCAAGATATATCAACGTTCTTGACGCCGCAGGCAATTCAGATATTTAAGAGGGCAGTAAAAAATGAATTCTCTGACCGTTAAAATACTTACCGGTCTGCTTTCTGTGCTGATAATCACAACTATCGGCAGTCAGATATACAGTGCACTCACAGAGCGTCATGACACCGAGGAAGCTGTGCTTGTTACTATCAATGAGGATATTGCTTTTAAGGGCGTTGTAATCAGAGATGAAAAGGTTGTCACCTATGACGGCGGCGGAGTTTTGGATTATACCTATTCCGACGGCAGTAAAATATCTGTTGGCAATACCATAGCGTCAGTTTATTCTTCTGAGGATGCTGTTACAGCGAAAAACAAGATAAAGATACTTGAAAGCGAGATAGCCGCCCTTGAAAGAGCACAAAATCCGGGTACAACGAATTATGTTCAGCCTGAAACGCTCAAAAGCAAGATAGATAAGGAATATAAGGAGCTTCTCTCATATTCTTCTCAGGATAATTTCTCTGAGTTTGCAAAAACAAGAGAGGATATGTCCCTTGTGATGAATATTTATAATATCGTCACAAAGACCGAGCAGAGCTATGACGAAAGGATAAGCCGGCTTCAGGCGAAAGTCAAGGAGCTGGAGGAACAGACCTCAGGTTCAGGAAAAACGATCACTGCTGACGAAACAGGCTATTTTGTTTCCTATGCAGACGGCTATGAGAGCGAGCTTACTATGGAGAACGCTTCCCAGCTCACTGACAAGGATATCCAAAAGGTCATCGACCAGCCTAGTAAGGACGCACCGAACGCCATTGGCAAAATGTTTTCCGACTATTCATGCAGGATAGCAGGGATCATGGAAAACGATAAAAGGATAACAGAGGGCGCATGGCTTAGAATGACGCTCAGTACCACAAAAAACATTTATGACGTTCAGGTGGAGTCTGTTAAGCCTTGTGAGGACGATGAGAACAAAGTGGTCGTCGTGCTTTCCTGTGACAGACTTGACGAAGCTCTTGTTGAGTCAAGAGTGCAGTCTGCGGAGCTTATCTTCGACGAGTATCAGGGCCTTAAAGTTCCAAGAAGTGCGATACGTTTTCAGGGCGATCAGAAGGGCGTTTATGTGATACTCGGCAAGGACGTTACCTTTAAGAAGATCAATGTTATTTACGAGGGCGATGATTATGTGCTCTCTGAAAATACCTCAAACGAGGATTATCTGCTGCTTTACGATCAAATTTTGTTAGAGGTGGTATCAGATGAAGATGTGCAGCAAAGTAGATCAGACAGCAACGCTGTCACCTCAGGATAATTATTTTCCGGAGGTTCTTGAAAACTGTAAGGAAATATGTTATAATGTAGAGAACGCCAAAGCAAAATGGCGTAAGCCTGACGAAGAAGTCAGGATAATGGCTGTCACAAAGACAGTGCCGCCTGAAAAGGTGAATTTCGCTGTGGCTCAGGGCTTTAAGCTGCTGGGCGAAAACAGGGTGCAGGAGTTTCTTTCCAAGAAGGAAGCTTACGATAAAAGTGCAGAAGTGCAGTTTATCGGACATTTGCAGACCAATAAGGTGAAATATATAATCAATGACGTTACTCTGATACAGTCTGTCGATAACCTGAAGCTTGCTCATGAGATAAGCAGGCTTGCAGTGAAGAATAATAAAACTATGAACGTCCTTGTGGAAATAAATATAGGCGACGAGGCTACTAAAAGCGGTGTTTCCGCTGAAATGGCTGAGGAGCTTGTAAGACAGACCGCGCAGCTGCCTAACGTTTCCGTAAAGGGTCTTATGGCTATCCCTCCTGTTGGCTCAGGGGAGGACGTTTTTGAAAAAATGCACGGTATTTTTCTGAGGGTGAAAGAGCAGGATATACCGAACGTGTCTATGGATATTCTTTCAATGGGAATGTCTGGGGACTATGAGCTTGCCATAAAGCATGGCTCAAATTTGGTGAGGATCGGAACAAAGCTTTTCGGAGCTAGAAAATATTTGGAGGATTAAAAATGGGTGCAATGCAGAAATTAAAAAATCTCTTTGTAGGCGAAGATGAACTTGAGCAGGAGGACGCAATGTATCAGCAGCCGATGTATGAGAATAAAACAGAATACAACGAAGCACCAAAGAACACAGGTGCATATGGCAATAACGCACGTCCGGTAAGAATGGAGCAAACCACGACTTTGCAGATAGTTCTTGCAAGACCAAACGATTTTTCAGAGGTCAAGTCTATCGGCGGCGATATAAATGAGGGAAAGACAGTTCTTCTCAACCTGGAAACTGTCAAGAGCGAGGACGCAAAGAGAATACTTGACTTTATCTCAGGCGTTGCGTATGCAAATGGTGCAGACATCAAGATGATGGCTCAGAAAACTTTCGCAATCATGCCTAGAAACGTTGGCTTCTCAGGAGTTGACCTTATGAGCGAGCTTGAAAATAACGGCTACAGCTTCTAAAAATGGCTCGTGCTAAGTATCAGTTTTTGCCCGATCTGTCTGAGGACGATATCCGTCTGTTAGACAGAGTGTCCGATTGGATAATGGCGGCTGATGAAAAGTATATAACAAAGTTTTCTGCGTTTCTCGATGAGAGGCAGTGTCTGCTGTGTGAAAAACTCATGGCGTCTGTGAAATATGAGAATTATAGGCTTTGGGGCGGATATGAAAACGCCGCAAGGCGTATGCTGTGCGTCTATCCTGAGTATGGCGAGGCGGAAAGTGAGGATTTTCCTATCACCGCAATTACACTGCTGTATCGCAAAGAGGATAAAATAACTCACAGAGATATCCTAGGCTCGCTTATGGGACTAAGAATAAAAAGAGACAGCGTTGGCGACATTCTTGTGGGAGAGGGAAAGTCAGCGGTGTTCCTGCGTTCATCTGTTGCAGGCGAGGTGACAAGTGCTCTGACGAAAGTCGGCAGAGCAGGAGTGAAGCTCCAGGAGGGTTATGACGGCAGTATACATATTGAGCAGAAAACTCAGGAAATAAGCGGTACTGTGGCTTCCATGCGTGCAGATTGTATCTTAAGTCTTGCCGCAAGGATATCACGAGAAAAGTCAGCACAGCTTATAAAAAACGTTGGCATCGAAATAGACCATATGCCGAAAAATTCACCGAAAATACTTCTTGAAGAGGGCTGTACATTTTCAGTGAGAGGATGCGGAAAATTCAAGCTGCTTTCAGTTGACGGCACAACTAAAAAAGACAGAATACATATAACTTTAAATAAATTTGTGTAAAGATCACGGAGGTCCTAGTATGTTAAATCCAAATAATATTAAAGGAAAAACTTTTGATACCGAGAAAAACGGTTATTCAAAAGAAGACGTAAAAGAATTTCTCGGACAGGTAGCCGAGGATTATGCCGAAGTCGTAAAGGCAAATCAGGATACCGAAGCTAAGATAATCAAGCTCGTTGAGAAGATAAACGAGTACAGAGAGGACGAGGAAGCTATCCAGCAGGCTCTTGTTGTGGCTCAGAAAGAGTCAAATAAGATACTTACTGAGGCCAAAACTCAGGCTCACGATATGATCGAGTCTGCCAAAACAGAGCAGGTAAGACTCGCAGAGCAGAGTGCCTCTGAGTGTGAGAGAATAGTTAAGGAGCATAAGGAAAAGTGCGCTGAGCTTATCAGAACTAATACCGAGATAACAGAAAAGAAGATAAATGAAGTAAGAGCCGCTTATGACGAGGAGCTTGCTAAGTTTGAGAACCTCAAGGCTGAGGTAACTCAGTTCAAGGCTGACCTTACTCAGCTTTATAATAAGCAAATAAGACTTATTATGGAAATTCCTGCGTCCGAGCCTGCCGAGGATACAGCAGAGGAGTATGAGGAAGAAGAAACAGTCGAGGAAACACAGGAAGCTGCAGAGGAGCATGCAGAGGAAACAGCTGAGCCGGAGGAAACTGTTGAGGCTGAATCTGCACCTGTTACTGACAGTGAGCACGTTGAGAAGATACTTAACACTGGTTCTTTCGACCCTGTTATACCAAAGACAGCTCCTGCTGAGCTTAAATTTGGTAAAAATAATTAATTCAAAGGCTCTGTTTTTTGCAGAGCCTTACTGTTCATAAATGGAGTAGGGAATAGATGTTTGTAATTTCGCTTGTTATCATGGCAGTCCTCGTTGCCGCCGACCAGCTCATAAAGCTTGCTGTGACAAATAACCTGCCGTTGAACGGTCAGCCTGTCGAGGTCATAAAGTTCGGCAGCTTTAAGGTGTTCAGCCTGACCCATATAAGAAACTCAGGAGCAGCATGGAGCATGATGTCAGGAAAAACCTGGTTTCTTATTGGTCTGCCTGTTGTCGTACTGATCGTGGCGGTGATCTATATGTATAAGATACGCAAAGGCTCAAAGCTGGAGCTTGTGTCGTTGGCTATGGTGCTTGCAGGCGGTATCGGCAACCTTATCGACAGAATAAGGGTAAAAGAAGTTGTGGACTATATCAAGTTCGAGCCTGTCAATTTTCCTATCTTCAACTTTGCGGATATCTGTATCGTTATCGGCGGAATTTTGTTCGTTATCTGCTTCTGCTTTTTGGACGAAAAGAAAAAGCCGATCCGTGACGATATAAAGGTCAAAGACGAAAATGACAAAGCTTGATTTTATTGCCACTGCTGAGCAAACAGGCGAGCGTATCGACAGATTTTTGTCAGCGCAGGATACAGGTCTTACACGTTCCGCTGTGCAGAAACTTATCGAGGACGGTGGTGTGACCGTTGGCGGCAAAAAAGTATCGAAAAATTATAAGCTGCATAATGGTGACAGCGTTGAGATAATTATTCCCGACCCTGTGGAGCTTGACGTCAAGCCACAGGATATCCCCGTGGAAATAGTCTATGAGGACAGCGAGCTGCTTGTGGTGAATAAACCTAAAGGCATGGTGGTGCACCCTGCCGCAGGCAATCCCGATGGCACATTGGTGAACGCATTGCTTTATCATTGTCAGGGCAGGCTTTCTTCAATAAACGGCGTCATTCGCCCGGGGATAGTCCATAGGATAGACAAAAATACAAGCGGTCTGCTGATCGTTGCCAAGACCGACAGCGCACATAACTTTCTTGCGGCTCAGATAAAAGAGCATAGCTTTACAAGAGAGTATGAAGCTGTACTCACAGGCGGTCGCCTAAAGACCCCTACCGGCACAGTTGACGCACCTATCGGCAGAAGCAAATATGACAGAAAGAAAATGTGCGTGACAGAGCAAAACTCCAAACACGCAGTTACCCATTATGAGGTGCTGGAGGAGTTCGGTCAGTATTCCCTGGTGAAATTCCGCCTTGAAACTGGTCGAACTCATCAGATAAGAGTACATTCCGCCTATATCGGTCACCCTGTTTACGGCGACGATGTTTACGGCAAGGCTGTAAAGGGAATCGAGGGGCAGTGCCTCCACGCAAAGAAAATTGGTTTTATACACCCTGCGACCAAGGAATATATGGAGTTTGACAGCGAATTGCCCGATTATTTTCAGACGGTGCTGAAAAAACTCAGAGCAGGGAATTGACCCACGGAAGTGATTTTATGTTTGAAGATATATCAAAAGTCCTGCTTATAACGGATATGGACGGAACTTTTCTCCCTGCAAGCAAGATACCTACCCCGAAAACTCTTGCCGCTGTCAAGCGTTTTGAAGAGGCTGGGGGCAGATTCTCTATCGCTACAGGCAGAGCCATTCAGGCGGCTAGACAGTATTTTGACATGGTGAATGTGAATTGTCCTATCATAATGTCAAACGGCGGAATGGTCTACGATATCCATACAAAAGAGCAGATATATAACGTCTTTCTGCCAAGCTTTGCGGCGGATATCGTCAAGGAGATACTTGCCGATAATCCTTATGTTGGCTGTGAAGTGCTTACTGTCAACGAGGTCTATGTGCCAAGCATGACCCCTATGGAAAAGCGCCATAACGAGATCTGTAAGCTCATTCCCGTTCAGTGTGCCGTTGACGAGATACCTGACAAGAACTGGTATAAGGTGCTTTTTGCAGTTGAGCCTGAGCGTATGGACGAGCTTATAAACTATGTGGCAAAAAAAGGCTACAAAGGTGTAGATTTTGTGCGTTCAAGTATCGAGTATTACGAGATACTTCCACAGAATATATCAAAAGGTACGGCTCTTGAGGAGCTAAGAAAAGCTTGTGGCATGGAGGATTTTACTTTCGTGGCAGCAGGCGACTATAATAATGATATTGAACTTCTTCAAGCGGCTGACGTGGCATATTGCCCGTCAAATGCGGCAGAGGAGGTCAAAAAGGTTGCGGATAAGGTCTTTGAGCAGTCCTGCGAGGAGGATTTTATTGCGGCAGTCATAGATGAAATTTTTGAAAAACTGAAGAAATAATATTTTTTTGGAGGTCAAAAGTATGGACGAAACATTAAAGAAACAGCTTGAGATCACAGCCTGCAAGGTTCGTCTTGGAATACTCGAGGGAGTATTCAACGCAAAGTCGGGTCATCCGGGCGGATCGCTTTCTATAGCAGATCTGCTCACTTATCTTTATTTTGCCAAGATGAACGTATATCCTGATAAGCCGGAAGAGCCTGAGAGAGATAGACTCGTGCTTTCAAAGGGTCACACAGCACCTGCACTCTATGCAACTCTTGCAGAAAAAGGCTTTTTTCCAAAGGAGGAGCTGAAGTCCCTCAGACATATCGGTGCAATGCTTCAGGGTCACCCTTGTATCTCTATCCCTGGCGTGGATATGTCTTCCGGATCTCTTGGACAGGGCATTTCTGTAGCCTGCGGTATGGCGCTTTCAGGAAAGCTCACAAGCGATACCTATAAGGTGTATACTATCCTTGGCGACGGTGAGATCGAAGAGGGTCAGGTATGGGAGGCTGCAATGTTCGCCGCTCATTATAAGCTTGATAACCTCGTTGCTGTTGTGGATAATAATGGACTTCAGATCGACGGAAAGATAGAGGACGTAATGTCGCCATATCCTATCGTTGACAAGTTTGCAGCATTTGGCTGGCACGTTATCACAGCTGACGCTCACGATTTTGACTCACTTGAAAAAGCATTCAACGAGGCAGAAACAGTATGCGGTCAGCCTTGCGTTATCGTAATGAAGAGTATCAAGGGCAAGGGCGTTTCATTTATGGAAAACAACGTTTCATGGCATGGCTCAGCACCTAACAAGGAGCAGTATGAGCAGGCTGTGGCAGAAATAAACGAACAGCTTAAAAGTCTGGAGGGTTAAGCAATGGCAGAATTGAAGAAGAAAGCTACAAGAGAAAGCTACGGCGAGGCTCTTGCAGAGCTTGGCGATAAGTACGAGAACCTCTATGTTTTTGACGCAGACCTTGCTGCTGCAACAAAAACAGGTATATTCAAGAAGAAATTCCCTGACAGATTTTTTGACTGCGGTATCGCTGAATCAAATATGATGGGCGTTGCAGCAGGTATGGCTGCAACAGGCAAGATACCATTTGCTTCTACATTTGCAATGTTCGCCGCAGGCAGAGCATTTGAGCAGGTAAGAAACTCTATCGGTTATCCTCACCTCAACGTGAAGATAGGTGCAACACACGCAGGTATCTCTGTAGGCGAAGACGGTGCAACACATCAGTGCAACGAGGATATCGCTCTTATGAGAACTATCCCTGGCATGGTGGTAATAAACCCTGCCGACGACGTTGAAGCAAAGGCTGCCGTTGAAGCCGCTATCCTCCATGAAGGTCCGGTTTATCTTCGTTTCGGCAGACTTGCAACACCTGTTTTCAACGACCCTGAAACATATAAGTTTGAGCTTGGCAAGGGCGTTAAGCTCCGTGACGGCAAGGATATAGCTATCGTTGCAACAGGCCTTATGGTTTATGAAGCTATCGAGGCCGCAAAAACACTGGCAGCCGAGGGTATCGAAGCAACAGTTATCAATATCCACACTATCAAGCCAATCGATGAGAATATCATCGTTGAAGCCGCAAAGAACACAGGACTTCTTCTTACAGTTGAGGAGCATAGCGTTATCGGCGGACTTGGCTCAGCCGTTGCTGACGTTCTTGCAGCAAGACACCCTGCAAAGCTTGTTAAGATCGGCGTTAATGACGAGTTCGGTCACTCAGGCCCGGCAGTTGATCTTCTTAAAGAATATGGCCTCTGCGCAGACAATATTGTTGCAAAGGCAAGAGATGCTGTTAAGGCAAAGTAATAAAAGCACCAAACGGACGGATATCTTCCGTCCGTTTTTTTGTACACAAAAAAAGACACGCTTACGATCTCGTAAACGTGTCTTTTCTTATGCTTTTACAGTGCCTGCATGAGTGTCGATAATGTTGTTTATACATATGTAAAGATAGGGCTTAAGCTCGCCAATGTCCACAGGCTCGTTGTAAAGTATGGACGAGTAGCAGGTAGAGCTTACAAGCTCAACTATCATGAATATCATGACCTCAGGCTGAACAATATTATATGGAGCGTCAGCAAGCATAGCGTCATAAATGTTGCGGAAGTCGATGTCATCGTCCTTTATAGGCGACGTAAGAGCGTGCTTGAAAACGCCCCAGCTAAGATTCTTTGCAATAAAAGTCAAAAGCGACTTGTTCTCGTTTAGCTGGTTGATGATGTTGTCAACAATAAAAATAATTCGTTCGTTAAAGGTAAGCTTCTTGCCGCTCGCATTTAATGCCTCGATAGCGTTTCTGAAAAGCTGTGACGACTTGTGAGAAACAAGCTTGTTTCTTATGTCATATTTGTCTTTGAAATAAAGATAAAACGTTCCTTTCGCCACACCAGCGTTGTTCACAATGTCTGAAATAGAGGTCTTGCTCACTCCCTTGGTGGTAAAAAGACTAAAAGCCGTGTTAAGCAGAGAGTCCTCCTTTACCTTTTTGTTGGTATCAAGCTTGCCCATTTTAACACGTCCTTCCTTATTATAATATATACAATTTGTATGTCACAAATACACAGGTTTACTGTGGTTGACCTTAAATCTATTATAATACAAAACCGTCTCAAAGTCAACTGAGCAAAATGACCAATAGTCAGTTATGACCGTTGGTCATTTTGTGCAACTCTACAAAAAGAATGACTAATGGTCATTTTACTATTGACTGTTGGTCATTTTTGATGTATACTATGAATTGTTAAAAGACCGAAAGGTCAAAAACTATGTGAAGGGAATGACATTTGATGCAGAAATTTGGCAGAGGAGTTGTAAAGCTCCGAGTACCGATACTCATAGTCAGCGTTCTGCTGCTGATACCGTCAATATTCGGATTTGTCAGCACAAGAATAAACTATGATATTCTTTCATACCTCCCGTCAGACATTGAAACCATGAAAGGTCAGGATATAATGCTTGACGAGTTCGGCAAGGGTGGCTTTTCGCTGGTAATGCTTGACGGCATGGATGATAAGGACGTTGAAAAGGTCAAGGAGAAGATCGAAAAGGTAGACCACGTTTGCGATGTTCTCTGGTATGACACCTTGGCAGACGTTTCACTTCCAAAGGAAGTTCTTCCTGATGATATTTACGATTTCTTCAATACAGATAACTCCACAATGATGGCTGTCTTTTTTGACGAAGCGACCTCCGCTGACGGCTCACTTGAAGCTGTCAAGGAGATAAGAAGTATCGCAGGCGAGCAGTGCTTCGTAAGCGGTATGTCCTCAGTAGTTGAGGATATCAAGGATCTTACAATGCAGGAAGCTCCGATGTATGTTGTTATCGCAGTAATACTTACAAGTATCATACTTGCACTTACAATGGATTCGTTCCTTATCCCACTGTTCTTTATGCTCAGCGTGGGCATGGCGATAATCTATAACATGGGAACGAACTTCATACAGGGCGAAATATCGTTCATCACCGAAGCTCTTGCAGCCGTGCTTCAGCTTGCGGTAACGATAGACTACTCGATCTTCCTGTGGCACAGCTACAAAGAGGAGAAAGAAAAGCACCCCGGTGACAACAAAGAGGCTATGGCAGTCGCCATCGGCAAAACTATCACCTCTGTCGTTTCAAGCTCCATAACAACAGTTGCAGGCTTCCTTGCACTTTGCTTCATGAGCTACGAGCTTGGCATGGACATGGGTATCGTAATGGCAAAGGGCGTTGTTATTGGCGTTATCTGCTGCATAACAGTTCTCCCGTCAATGATACTTGTCTTCGATAAGGCACTTGAAAAAACAATGCACAAAGACCTTGTTCCAAGCCTTGAAAAGCCTTCAAAGTTCATTATCAAGCACCATGCAGCATTTATCGTACTCTTTATAGTTGTACTTATCCCTGCCGTGTATGGTCAGATAAACACCAATGTCTACTATAACCTGACAGATACTCTTCCAAAGGATCTCAACAGTGTTATCGCAAACACAAAGCTAGATGAGGAATACAACATGGCAACGACCCATATGCTCCTGGTTGACGCTGATATGAAGCCAAAGGAAGTAAACTCTATGCTCGACGAAATGGGCAAGGTTGATGGTGTAAGCTTCTCAATGTCACTGGATACTCTTATCGGTCCGTCTATTCCTCGTGAGATGGTTCCTGATTCAGTAACAAAAATACTCAAGAGCGACAAATGGCAGCTCATGCTGGTCGGCTCTGAATATAAGGTAGCTTCTGATGAAGAGAATGCCCAGATAGATGAGCTTAGCAAGATACTTAAATCCTACGATAAGGACGGAATGCTGATCGGCGAGGCAGCGGCAACAAAAGACCTTATCGACATAACAGACCACGACTTCAAGGTAGTAAACGTAGTTTCTATCGCCGCTATCTTTATCATCATTCTTATTGCGCTCCGTTCAGTTTCACTGCCTATCATTCTGGTAGCCGTTATCGAATTTGCTATCACAGTAAACATGGGTGTTCCGTGCTTTACGAATACTACCATACCGTTCATAGCGTCGGTAGTAATCGGTACTATCCAGCTTGGTGCAACAGTTGACTATGCTATCCTTATGACAACAAGATATAAGACCGAGCGTAACGCAGGCAAAGATAAGCATGAAGCTGTCACTATCGCACTCAGCACTTCAATGAAGTCTATCATGGTCAGCGCACTTGGCTTCTTCGCTTCAACATTCGGCGTTGGCGTATATTCAAGCGTAGATATGATCTCACAGCTTTGTACGCTCATGTCAAGAGGTGCAATAATCAGTATGATAACTGTTATCTGCATACTTCCTTCAATGCTTATGCTGTTCGATAAGGTAATAATCAATACAACAATGGGCATGAAGAAAAAAGAAAATAAGCTTTATAAGCTTCCTGAAATAAACTAATTCGTAAAGGAGATATAGTTATGAAAAAGTATTCAAGAGTTCTTGCAGGCATAATTGCCGTACTTCTTTCCGCAGGCTGCACAGGTCTTTATGCAGCAGCTCAGTCAGACAGCTCTTCCGCTGCCGACAGCACTGCCTCAACAACAAAGAACGAATCAGATAAAAAAGATACAAAAGATACAAAGAAAGCTGATAAGTCTGACAGCGATACAGAAAAGCAGGCTAAGGAAGAAACAGTTTATGTTATCACTGACGCTTCCGGCAACAAGACAAAAACAGTCGTTTCCAACTGGCTGAAAAACCCACAGGGCGTAAAGAAGCTGGAGGACGTTTCCGACCTGAAAGATATCGAGAATGTTAAAACAGACGAGGGCTTTACAGCCAATGGTGATAAGCTCACATGGGATACCGAGGGCGGAGATATCTATTATAAGGGCTATACCGATAAGGCACTCCCGGTTGATGTAAAGGTAACATATACCCTTGACGGCAAGGAGATAAAGCCTGAGGACCTCGCAGGCAAGAGCGGTAAGCTTACAGTAAGATATGACTATACGAACAACGATAAGAAAACTGTCAAGATAAACGGCAAGAAAACAGATATCTATGTTCCATACCTTATGGCAACAACAGCTATCCTTGATACTAACGTTTATTCAAACGTTGAAGTAACAAATGGCAAGCTCATTTCAGACGGAAGCAGACAGATACTTATAGGTGTTGCAATGCCTGGCCTTACAAAGAGCCTTGATCTTCAGGATAACGAAGATATCGAGATACCGGAGTACGTTGAGTTCACAGCAGACGTAAAGGACTTCGAGTCAACGACCTCTCTCACAGTCGCAACATCTGACATCTTCTCAAAGCTTGACCTTAGCGATATCGGTGATGCTGACGATCTTCAGGATAAGCTTGATGAGCTTTCTGACGCTACAGACGAGCTTGTAGACGGCACAGCAGAGCTTTACGCAGGCATCAAGAAGCTGTCCGATTCCTCAGGAACACTTATCACAGGTATCGACAAGCTTTATTCAGGCTCTAAGTCACTTGACGATGGTGCTAAGACACTTAACAGCGGTGCAACAAAGCTTCGTGACGGAGCAAAGACCCTTGATTCTTCAACAGGTGAGCTTATGAGAGGTATCTCCACAGCCCACAGCGGTTCAACAGCCCTCCTCGGTGGTTTCGATCAGGTAAACAGCGGTATGTCAACTTTGAAGAACGGCTCATCATCACTTTCAAGCGGACTTTCACAAGTATCCTCAGGCGCACAGCAGGTAAATAACGGTGCTGCAAGCCTTGCCGCAGGCACAAATAAGCTTGTTACAGGCGTAGGCGACCTCCAGACAGGCTCTAAAAACCTTGCCGCAGGCACAAAGCAGACCTATGACGGTTCAACTGCACTGAAAAAAGGCGTTGCAACACTTAATGCAGGCGTTTCCACACTCTATGAAAAGGTGCAGTCACTCCCTGCAAGCGTTGAACTTCTTTCAAATGGCATAACAAAGGTAGATAACGCACTTACACAGTCTATCGCATACGACCAGCAGGTACTCGCAGGACTTGAGCAGCTTCTCGGCAATTACGAAGAAGGCTCAGCAGAGTATACGAGCATAAGCAATATGATAGCAGCCGTAAATGGCTCTATCCAGTATCAGCAGGGCGCCCAGAGCGGCCTTGGCGATGTTTCAACAGGTGTCGGCACAATGGCAACCGAGGGCAAACAGCTTGTTGACGGTGTAACTCAGATATACAATGGTCTTAACGATAAGAAGAAAGGTCTTGTCGCAGGCGTTGATAATTTGAATGCAGGACTTAAAACAGTAAACGAGGGCGCTTCTGCACTTAAAACAGGTATCGGCACACTTGCTAAGTCCAGCAAGGAGCTTAACAATGGTGCAGCTACACTCTCCGCAGGCACAAAGAACCTCTCCGCAGGCGTAAGCTCAGCACAGGCAGGCGCAAGCAAGCTTGATAAGGGTGTTGACAGCCTGAACTCAGGCGTATCAAAGCTTTCAAACGGTGCAAAAACTCTTGACAGCGGTCTTGGTCAGCTTGACAACGGCAGCAAGCAGCTAAAAGACGGTACTGCAACACTCTATTCATCACTTGTAGAGCTTGCACAGGGTACAACAACACTTTCAAGCGGCAGTGCAGAGCTGTTCAGCGGTATCGGTCAGCTTAAAGACGGCAGCTCACAGCTTTCATCTGGTGTTAAGAAGCTTGAAAGCGGTGCAAAGACCCTTAAAGACGGCATGGCTAAGTATAAGGACGAGGGCATCGGCAAGCTCCTTGACATCTACAACAACGACCTCAAGGGACTTATCGACAGACTTGACGCTCTCAAGAAAGCAGCCGAGGATTCAACAACATTCTCAGGCGCAGCCGATGGCGTTGAAAGCTCAGTTAAGTATATTTACGAAACTGCGGCTATTGAAAAAGCAGACGAGTAATTTTTACTTCCCACACATAGCAAAGACCCCCTTGGACAGAAATGTCCGAGGGGGTCTTTGTATTTATAAACGTATTATCTGTACAAAAAAACGGACGAAATCTCTCCGTCCGTTTTATATATCCTACTGTCTTAGATAAACGCCGTTTTCTTCGATGTAGTCCTCCATGTCCTGCTTGTATTCAAGATCAAGAGAATCTTTAGGAAGTGCTTTCAGTGCTTTCTGACCAATGTCTTTTCTGAAATGCTCTCCCTCGAACTTTATCTTGGAAACAGCCTCGTAAGACTTGTCCAGTGCGCCCTGAAGCGTGTAAGCATTGCAGGTAACACCCAGAACACGACCGCCGTTTGTGTAGAATTTGCCGTCCTCATACTTAGTGCCTGCGTGATAAATAAACGCTCCGTCTACCTGACCCTTGTCGTCCATACCGAACATCTCGATACCCTTTTTGTACTTAACAGGATATCCTCCGCTCGCCATAACAACACAAGTGCAGTAACCAGACTTCCAGCCGATCTGAACATCAGCAAGCCTGTGTTCATAAATAGCCTCAAATATCTCGCAAAGATCGCCCTCCAGCATAGGAAGAACTACCTGCGTTTCAGGGTCGCCAAAACGGCAGTTGTATTCAATTACCTTTGGACCATTAGGGGTGAGCATAAGTCCGAAATACAAACAGCCCTCAAAAGTCCTGCCCTCAGCATTCATTGCATTGATAGTCGGCAGGAAGATCTTCTCCATGCACTCCTTGGCAATGTCCTCAGTGTAGTAAGGGTTAGGTGCAACAGTACCCATTCCGCCTGTGTTCAGACCCTTGTCGCCGTCCAACGCTCTCTTGTGATCCATTGAAGAGATCATAGGAACAACAGTCTTGCCGTCAGTGAATGAAAGCACAGAAACCTCAGGACCTGTGAGATATTCCTCCACAACGATAGTGGAGCTGCTCTCACCGAACTGCTTGTCATCTATCATTGAGTGTATAGCCTCCACAGCCTCTTTCTCACTCTCCGCCAGAATAACGCCCTTGCCAAGTGCAAGTCCGTCAGCCTTTATAACAGCAGGGTATGTGTTCTGTTCCTTGACATATTTTATAGCGTCCTCACTGTTTGTGAACACCTCGTATTTGGCTGTAGGAATATTGTATTTCTTCATAAGATCCTTAGAAAAGACCTTTGAACCCTCGATTATAGCCGCATTTTTCTTAGGACCAAAGGTCTTGAAACCCTCAGCCTGCAAAGCGTCTACCATTCCAAGTACAAGCGGATCGTCAGGTGCAACAGCCACCATGTCTACTTTAAGCTTCTTTGCCAGAGCCACAACGCCCTCAATGTCAGTCGCCGCAACATCAAAACATTCTGCATAGCGTGAAATGCCACCGTTTCCTGGTGTGCAGTAAAGCTTTCCTACCTTAGGGGACTCCGCAAGCTTCATAACGATAGCGTGTTCACGTCCGCCTCCGCCAACAACTAATATGTCCATTTTCAGACCTCCTCAGTGTGTTTTTCCAATTATAACAATACCGCACACCTATGCTGTGCGGTATCGTCATTTATTTACTTCGTATATTATTACTTAAGCTCAAAGCTGTCAAGAACTGTCTTGAACTCGTCTGAAAGCTTGCTGTAAGCGTTCTCGCTTGCACCATATGTGATAACAACAAGGTTGCCGTTGTCAGAAGTGATTATCTGATTGAGCAGTACCTTCTGTGAGCCGATCTCGCCTGTTACGTCAACAATGTAAGCGTCCTTGCCTGCAAACTTATCTTCCTTGTCGTTTGTAACAGTGTAGCCGTCCATGGAATTATATGTTTGCTTGATCTGGTCAGCATAATCACTTGCTGTAAGACCATTGAGCAGATCGTTTGACATTGAGATAACGTTGATAGAAGCAGACTCAAGCTCAGCATCATCGCCTGCATCAGCGTATGTGAACATTACGTCAACACCAGCGGACTCCTGCATTGCCCACTTCTTTGAGTCGATCTTGAAAGTATACAGATCGCTTGTGTAAACATTATCCTTATAAGTTCCCTTAGCCTCGTCACCGGTGCTTGTTGTGTCGTCAGCAGAAGTTGTTGTGTCAGCAGCTGACTCCTCAGGTGCAGCAGTTGTAGTTGTTGTGTCAGCCTTAGACTCAACAGCAGGTGCAGTCGTAGTTGTAGTAGTTGTTTTAGCCTCCGCCTTTGACTCACTGCTTGAATCGCTTGACTCTGAGCAGCCTGTAACTGCGAATACCATTGACAGTGCCATGAGTGATGCAAGTAACTTTTTCATAATAAATTTCTCCTTTTCTTCTTGACCTTTATTGTTTTGCATTAATGCACAAAAATTAGTGATGGAACAATCTTATTCCGGTGAATGCCATTGCCATGTTGTACTTGTTGCAAGTCATGATAACATGATCGTCCCTGATAGATCCGCCCGGCTCGGCAATGTAAGCCACGCCGCTCTTTTTAGCTCTCTCGATGTTGTCGCCGAATGGGAAGAAAGCGTCAGAACCAAGGCAAACGTCTGTGTTCTTTGCAAGCCATTCCTTCTTTTCAGCTTCAGTGAGCACCTCTGGCTTTACCTTGAATGTGTTCTGCCATACGCCCTCAGCCAGTACATCATCATGCTCGTCAGAAATGTAAACGTCGATAGCGTTATCTCTGTCAGGACGTCTGATGTTGTCAACGAACTGAAGTCCCAGAACCTTTGGGTGCTGTCTGAGCCACCAGATGTCAGCCTTGTTTCCTGCAAGTCTTGTGCAGTGTATTCTTGACTGCTGACCTGCACCGATACCGATAGCCTGACCGTCCTTTACATAGCAAACGCTGTTAGACTGTGTGTATTTAAGTGTGATAAGTGAGATAACAAGATCAGTTTTCTTGTCCTCAGGGATCTCCTTGTTGTCTGTCACGATATTTGTGAGCATATCGTTGTCTATTTTCAGCTCGTTTCGACCCTGTTCAAAAGTTACGCCGAAAACCTGCTTTCTCTCGATAGGTGCAGGAACATAGTTCTCATCTATCTTGATGATGTTGTATGTACCCTTTCTCTTTGACTTGAGTATCTCAAGAGCCTCGTCAGTGTAGCCCGGTGCAATGATACCGTCAGAAACCTCTCTCTGGATCATCTTTGCAGTGCAAGCGTCGCACTCGTCAGAAAGTGCGATAAAATCGCCGTATGATGACATTCTGTCAGCACCTCTTGCTCTCGCATAAGCGCTTGCAAGGGGAGTAAGCTCGCCCAGATCGTCAACAAAATATATCTTCTTTTCGACCTCGCTCAAAGGCTTGCCGATAGCAGCGCCCGCAGGTGAAACGTGCTTGAAAGAAGTTGCCGCACACATACCTGTTGCCTTTTTAAGCTCTCTTACCAGCTGCCAGCCGTTGAATGCGTCAAGCAGATTGATGTAACCCGGCTTGCCGTTGAGCACCTCGATAGGAAGATCCTTTCCGTCCTCCATAAATACTCTTGACGGCTTCTGATTAGGGTTGCAGCCGTATTTCAAAAGCATTTCATTTGCCATAATTTTTACCTCCGTTTATTTAACCTATTCACTCCGCAGATATTACTTGCTGTACTTATTAACGATCTTAGAAACAGCCTTTCCGCTTGCAATGTCAATGTATCTTACAAACAGCGATACCTTGTTGTCCTCGTTGAGTGCTTCCCAAAGCTTGCCCGTGAACTCTTCGATATCGTTCGGTATCTCCACCTTCTTAGGCTCGCCCTCAAAGCTTGGCAGCGGGTTTCCGTCACCCATGTAAGTGTGGATAAAATGACCCACGCCGTCAAGAGGGTTGGTGTATGTGTAAGTAAATCTCTCGCAGCAGTCAGGGTTGCCGTCAGCGGACTTGAGTATGCTCATAGCATAATTATATGCGCCGTTCTCAACGTGCATGATACCTGAAATACGAGGAGTGTAGTTTGGAGCGTCGTCCTCATACTCTCTCGTTCTCAGAGATTGCTCAAAAGTCTGCTGCTTGTCCATAAGCTCGTAAATAGTGTCCGTCTGATCGCCGTTTGTAACGATAGTCTTGTTTCCAAGCACACGAACAGGGGAGTATATAATAAGGTGTGGGTCAGAAAGCTTGCTAGGGTCAGCAGCTTCTGTCTTGATGCCGTCCTCAGTTTCCGTGAAAACTCTGTTTCTGGAATTAACACTTCTGCCCATGATAAAATAAGCCGTTACCGCACTCTTTCCGTCAGCAGACTTGCCTATAACTATTCCTCTGCCCGGATATGAGTTGCTTTTAAGCTCATCATAAATATTAAGGGTCTTCATATCTTGTCCTCCATAATTTTTCTCAGTCTTTAAGGTCAACGTAAGCCTTGCCGTCCTTAATGCTTATCCTGTCCTCGCAGAACAGCGAAACCGCCTTAGGCAAAAGCTTCCATTCAACGTTTTCCATTATCTTCTTCTGTAAACTCTCAGGCGTTTCGTCATTGGCTACATCTACAGCGCCCTGCAAAATAATAGCTCCGGCGTCAGCCTTTTCGTTTACAAAATGTATAGTCGCACCCGATACCTTAACACCGTATTCCAAAGCCTTTTCATGAACTTTAAGTCCGTAAAAACCCTCGCCGCAGAATGACGGTATCAGTGCAGGGTGAACGTTTATTATCCTGTAAGGATAAGCCTTTGTGACGCACTCGTCAAGAATTATCATAAATCCGGCCAGCACGATAAGGTCAGCACCTTGTCTGTTAAGCTCCGCCAGAATAGCCTCGCTGTAACTCTTGCTGTCAGCATATTCCTTTCTCGGAATAACAACAGTGCCGATACCTGCATTTTTCGCCCTCTCCAGAGCATAAGCACCCTCCTTCGAGGATATAACGCAGGTTATCTTGCCGTTTTTTATAATGCCGCTTTTTTCAGCGTCAATAAGCGCCTGTAGGTTTGTTCCGCCGCCCGAAACAAGAACGCATATCTTCTTCATATCTCTTTACCCTTAGCAGATGATAACGCCCATGTCAGAGTCAACAAGCTCGCCCAGAACGTAAGCTTCTTCGCCTGCCGCCTTGATAGCCTCGATAGCCTTGTCAGCGTCAGCCTTGTCAACAACAACAGTCATACCAACGCCCATGTTGAATGTGTTGAACATATCTCTCTCAGGAATGTTTCCTGTCTTTGCGATAACGTCGAAAATAGGAAGCACCTGAACGTCGCTTCTTGCTATCTTAACAGAAAGACCGCTTGGAAGTGAACGTGGAATGTTCTCATAGAATCCGCCGCCTGTGATGTGTGATATAGCCTTTACCTTAACAGAGTCAAGCAGGCTCATAACAGCCTTTACATATATCTTTGTAGGTGTGAGAAGTGTCTCGCCAAGTGTCTTGCCAAGCTCGTCATAGTGAACAGAAAGAGTCTTTTCGTCAACGCTGAATACCTTTCTTACCAGTGAGAAGCCGTTTGAGTGAACACCGCTTGACTTGATAGCTATCATAACGTCCCCAGCCTTCTGAGTGCTTGGGTCAAGTATCTTGTCCTTGTCAACAACGCCAACAGAGAAGCCTGCAAGGTCATATTCGTCAACAGGGTAGAAACCAGGCATCTCAGCCGTCTCACCGCCGATAAGCGCACAGCCTGACTGTACACAGCCCTCAGCAACACCTGAAACTATCTGAGCTATCTTCTCAGGATAGTTCTTGCCAACAGCGATGTAGTCAAGGAAAAACTGTGGCTTTGCACCGCAGCAGATAATGTCGTTTACGCACATTGCCACGCAGTCGATACCAACTGTGTCATGCTTGTCCATAAGAAAAGCTATCTTGAGCTTTGTGCCAACGCCGTCTGTGCCTGAAACGAGAACAGGCTTTGTGATACCTGTCATGTCAAGCTCAAACAGACCGCCGAAGCCGCCGATGCCGCTGAGAACACCGCTCGTCATGGTCCTTGCAACGTGCTGCTTCATAAGCTCAACTGCCTTGTAGCCTGCCGTTACGTCAACGCCTGCTTCCTTGTAGCTGTTTGAAAAACTGTTTGTATTCATGATAAAATATCCTTTCAGTTATTTACTTCTTTTCCGATATCTTCGATTCAAATTTGTCCTTAGGCATATCCTTAGGAACTTCGATAGGGTATTTCTCTGTAAAGCAGCCTACGCAGAAATCACACTTTGAATTTCCCGCAAGCTTTTTAACGCTCTCAACACTGAGATATCCCAAGCTGTCTGCACCGATATATTCGCATATTTCTTCATTGGTCATCTTGCAGGCGATAAGATTTTCCTTGCTGTCTATATCCGTTCCGAAATAGCATGGTGCAATGAATGCAGGGGAGGAGATACGAACGTGAACTTCCGTCGCCCCTGCCTCTCTGAGCAGCTTGACGATACGTCCCGAAGTCGTTCCTCTGACGATACTGTCGTCTATCATAACGACCCTCTTGCCCTTAACAGTGCTTGAAATAGCGTTGAGCTTTATCTTGACGGAGTTCGTCCTCTCTGTCTGGCTAGGCTGAATGAACGTCCTGCCTATGTATCTGTTCTTGATAAATCCAATGCCGTATGGTATGCCGCTTTCCTGAGAAAATCCCAGCGCAGCGTCAAGACCCGAGTCAGGCACGCCTATGACGATATCAGCGTCAACAGGGTGTTCTCTCCAAAGATATTTTCCTGCCCTGAGCCTTGCCATGTGAACGCTCGACCCCTCGATAACAGAGTCAGGTCTGGCAAAATATACATATTCAAATACGCATATAGTACCCTTTTTACCACAGTGAGTCGTGATAGAGTTCACACCGTTTTTGTCAATAACTATCATTTCACCCGGTTTAAGATCTCTTATGTATTCAGCGCCGATGCTGTCAAAAGCACAGGTCTCCGACGCTACCACATAGCCGTCGTCTATCTTTCCGAGGCAAAGGGGTCTGAAGCCGTCAGGATCTCTCGCCGCAATAAGCTTTGTCGGCGACATAACGAGCAGCGAATATGCACCCTTTATCCTGTACATAGCCTTTTCAAGCGCCGCCTGTATAGACGGTGCTCTAAGACGTTCCTCGGTTATGGCGTATGATATGACCTCAGTATCATTTGTGCTGTGGAATATCATGCCCTTGTTTTCATATTGCTCTCTAAGTTCTCTTGCGTTAGTAAGATTTCCGTTGTGAGCGATAGCCATAGGACCCTTTATGTGACGCACTACCAAAGGCTGAGCGTTTGAAGCATTGCAGTTGCCTGTAGTCGAATATCTCACATGACCTATAGCAATATTGCCCTTGCCGAGCCGTTCGAGAGTTTCCTTGTCAAAAACCTGATTGACAAGACCCACGTCCTTGTGATAGCTGAACACGCCGTCGTCGTTTACAACGATACCGCAGCTTTCCTGACCTCTGTGCTGTAATGCGTAAAGAGATACATAAGTCTGAGCCGCAACATCGCTTGTCTTGTTAGTATAAATGCCGAAAACGCCGCATTCTTCATGGATACCTGTTACCAATTAAATCATTCCCTTCCGTTCCAGCAGTAGGTGCAAAGCTCACAGCTTGGCAGACCCACAGCCTTTACAGTGCCTTCAAGCGACTGGAATTCAACAGAGGTAAGTTTAAGTCTCCTGCATATCTCGTCCCTGAGAAATTTTCCTCTCTCCGTGCTTGAATCGCTGTATTCTTCAATGTATTTAACTCCCTCGATACCCTCGTTCTCATCAATGATCTGTCTGGCGATAAGCTCAAGCTCCGAGGTGCTGCGTGAAAAGTTAAGATACTTGCAGCCATACATGATAGGAGGACAGGCTGATCTCATGTGGACTTCCTTTGCACCGTTCTCATAAAGAAACTCAACAGTCTCTCTCATCTGAGTGCCTCTTACGATACTGTCGTCAACGAACAGAAGCTTTTTGCCCTCGATAAGTTCGTGAACAGGTATAAGCTTCATCTTCGCAACTCTGTTTCTCATAGACTGGCTTGTTGGCATAAAGCTTCTAGGCCATGTAGGAGTGTACTTTATGAACGGTCTTGCAAAAGGTATGCCGCTTTTGTTTGCATATCCTATAGCGTGAGGAACGCCCGAATCAGGTATTCCGCAAACGAAATCAACGTCAGGAAGCCTGCCGTTTTTCATATCGTTCTCCGCCATTATCTCGCCGTTGCGTGTTCGCATAAGTTCCACGTTCACGCCCTCATAGCAAGCGGTAGGGTAGCCGTAATAAGTCCAAAGGAAAGTGCAGATCTTTTTCTTGTCTGTACCCTCGCTGAGGATATTGTAGCCGTCCTTGGTTATCTCAGTTATCTCTCCCGCCTTTAACTCGTGACAGGTGGAGTATCCAAGCTTCTGATATGCAAATGATTCAAAAGAAAAGCAATATCCGTCAGAACGTTGTCCTATTATAATAGGAAGCCGTCCGTCCTTATCTCTGGCAACGATCATCGACTTGTCTGTCATTATTGCAAGTGACATCGTGCCTTCTATCTTGTCCTGTGCGTATCTTATGCCGTCAACAAAGCTGTCCTTCTGTGCGATCAGCGCACCGATAAGCCCTGCGGAATTGATAGCGCCGCTGCTCATTGTTTCAAAGTTTGCGCAGCCCTTTTCAAGCAGTTCGTCAGCCAGTTTAGCGGCATTTTGTATTACACCGATAGAGCACACTGCATAAAGTCCTAACTTCGAGCGTACCATTATCGGCTGAGGATCTGTGTCGCTTATGCAGCCGATACAGATGTTTCCTCTCATTTTGTCAACGTCTTTTTCAAATTTAGTACGAAATGGTGAGTTTTCAATGCTGTGAATATTTCTCTGAAAGCCAAGCTCAGGGGAGAATGAAGTCATTCCGCCCCGCCTTGTGCCTAAGTGTGAATGATAGTCGGTCCCGAAGAAAACGTCCTGAATACAGTCATTAGCTGAAACAGCTCCGAAAAAACCGCCCATAGATATTATTCTCCCATTACTCTCTTTATCATCTCATGGTAAGCCTCTTCAACGCCGCCCATGTCTCTTCTGAATCTGTCCTTGTCAAGCTTCTCATGTGTCTTAGAATCCCAGAAACGGCAAGTATCAGGTGAGATCTCATCAGCAAGAAGTATCTTTCCGTGGAATCTGCCGAACTCGATCTTGAAGTCGATAAGGTCAATGCCGATGTTCTTGAAGAAGCCAAGCATGAACTCATTTACCTTGAAAGCATACTTTGTGATATCCTCGATTTCTTCTTCAGTAGCAAGACCAAGACCAAGAGCATAATACTTGTTGATGAATGGGTCGCCAAGCTCGTCGCACTTGTAGCTGAATTCAAGTGTAGGCTGCTTGAGCTTTGTGCCTTCCTCAATACCGAGCTTCTTTGAGAAGCTTCCTGCTGCAACGTTTCTTACGATAACTTCCAGCGGAACGATCTCGACCTTCTTAACGATAGTCTCTCTGTCAGAGATCTCTTCAACAAGATGAGTAGGGATACCCTCTTTTTCAAGAAGCTTGAACATATAGTTTGTCATTTTGTTATTGATAGCACCCTTGCCAACGATAGTGCCTTTCTTCTCGCCGTTGAAAGCAGTAGCGTCGTCCTTGTAATCAACGATAACAAGATCAGGGTCGTTTGTAGCGAATACTTTCTTAGCCTTGCCCTCATAGAGCTGTTCTGTCTTTACAATGTTTTCCATAGATTTATTCCTCCATAAAATTATTTACATTATTTATATGATACACCGAAAACATATCCACTGCCGTTTTAATATGTAGGGGCGAACATCGTTCGCCCGCCGACAGCAGAACTTCCCCGATATATCAAATATAACATACAGCCGAGCTATATGTCTGTATCAAAAAATCAAAGCGCAGCAAGCTTGTCCTGTAAAGCCTTGTCTTTAGCCACAACGCCGTCTATCATATCCTGCTTAGCCTTTTCAAGCTTCTCAGCCAGACTCTCGTCAGAAAGAGCCAGCATCTGAATAGCAAGTATAGCAGCGTTCTTAGCGCCGTCAACTGCGACAGTGGCAACAGGGATACCGCTAGGCATCTGAACGGTAGCAAGCAGAGCGTCCATGCCGTCGAAGTTAGCACCCTTGCAAGGGATACCGATAACAGGAAGCGTTGTGTGACCTGCAATAACTCCCGCAAGATGAGCCGCCATTCCGGCAGCGCAGATTATAACTCCGAAGCCGTTTTCCTTAGCCTTGTCAGCAAAATCGCTTGCAAGCGCAGGCGTTCTGTGAGCAGACATAACGTGACATTCGTAAGGAACACCGTAAGCTTTAAGCTCAGCAACAGCCTTGCTGACAACAGGAAAATCGCTGTCAGAACCCATTATTACCGCAACTTTTTTCATAAATTTATACCTCCAAGTAAAACAAAAAATTACAAATAAAAAACTGCAACAATGGCGTTGCAGTTTTAGTCAGTGCATAATTAGATTGTTAGAGTGCAAAAAATCAAGGCAGGACGCAATTATACTTAAAGACCTACCCATAAAAGAATATGTAATTGATGAAAAACAGCACATTTCAGTCATACATCTCTCCTGAATACATACAAAAAATACTGCACAATATTATCAGACAGTAAAGCAGAGCAAAACTGTCTACGAAAGCTTTTTTACTGATTTTCTCCATAACAGCATACAAAGCCTTACAATAATATTGTACAATATTTATAGATAAATTTCAACACATATTTATATAAAATTTATATCAATTAATCTTTGATTTATTGTGAAATTTGTCTACATTAACTTTTTGTTCAGAAAATACTTGTATCAGTGATCTGACCGTTTGACAAGCTGTTGACTAGACCACGCATTTCCTCTTTGGAGCGAATACAGTGTGCCGAGTCGATTATCTGCTGTCTTTGAAGCGGATCCAGCTTAGCGAAGTAAGCATATGCCGCAGGCACCTGAGCAAGAGCCATAGACAGCCCCAGCGGCAATTCCTGCCCGTGAGCAAAAGAGTTATTTTTCATTTTTATCACCTCCGCATATATTATTTCCCGGGCAATAAAAATAATAAATCCTTACGATCTTATATGTGATACTGCACAATTTATCACATCGTAATTTGTGCAAACAAATGATTTATTTTTTAATTTGGCAACATTTCTGCAATTGTTGCATTTTTTATGCAACAAAAGTGATGATTTTCGGGATAAGTATAAGGATATTATCCCAAATCGAATATCCTGCAAGGTAGCAGTGTATGAGGAAACATTCTGAGGACGTGAGTTAGGTGAACACGATGAGAGGTTCTGATCGCACAGAAAAGCACTTCCTGCACCTTGTTTGAAGCTTGAAAATTGAATATAAAACGACTGAAACACGACCCCCACGGCAACAAATCTGTAGGGGCGACACTGTTCACCCGTCTTGGTCGCCCGTCAAACCCTGCGTTATCCGCACAATTTACTGCGTTTCACAAACCCTGTAGGGGAGCGGCGTAATTTCTGCTTTGCAGAAATCCGACGTCCCGCCCCCTCAACGTTTCGCATTATTGTTTATCCCACAAACCATGACAACCCCACAACGCATGGTAGGGGCGAACAGCGTTCGCCCGTTTCGTTCCCCCACTCAACTTCGTGAAAAATCCAAACCTCGCAACTCCCCCGAAACGGGCTGTCGTATTTCTGTGAGCAAGCGAACAGAAATTTCGCCAAGCCCCTACAGATATTCGGGCAAGTTCTACCACCACAAAATCGCTCCGCTGGGTCTTTCTTTACTTCATTGGAATATTATTCTTTTCCAAATCAGTTGACAATCTTTTGTTAATATGATATAATTATTTTGTTAATTTTTTGTCGATTTATCAGTTAATCTGAGGTGTATTAATAAATGGATAATCTTTCTAATATAAGTGTGATAAAAGATGTTCTCGCAAGACATAATTTCACTTTCTCCAAAGCTCTCGGTCAGAATTTCTTAGTGAATCCCTCCGTTTGCCCCAAAATAGCCGAAATGGGCAATGCAAAAAAAGGCTTCGGCATAATCGAGATAGGCACAGGCATAGGCGTTCTCACAAACGAGCTTGCCAAGCGTGCCGACAAGGTGGTGGCTATCGAAATTGACGACAGGCTTATGCCGGTCCTTGCAGAAACTCTTGCAGAATATGACAATGTGAAGATAATAAACGCCGACGTCATGGAAACTGACCTCCATAAGCTTATTGCCGAGGAATTTCAGGGCATGGACGTTGCCGTTTGTGCAAATCTGCCTTACTATATAACCTCGCCCATATTGATGATGCTTCTTGAAGAACGCCTGCCCATAAAGTCTGTTACCGTCATGGTGCAGAAGGAAGCAGGCACACGTCTTTGCGCCCCTATGGGTACAAGAGATATGGGAGCAGTCACAGTGGCAATAAATTATTTTTCTGTACCGAAACTGCTTTTCAACGTATCACGAGGAAGCTTCATGCCCTCGCCTAACGTTGACAGCTGCGTGGTGCGATTCGATATCCGTGATAAGACCCCCGAGGGCGTGACGGACGAAAAGTTCTTTTTTAAAGTCGCTAGGGGAGCATTTTCACAGCGAAGAAAGACCCTCTCAAATTCCGTATCATCATCAATGGGCATAGATAAATCTATAGTAAATCAGGCGATAGAGCAAAGCGGCCTGCCTGCCTCCGTCCGTCCTGAAGCTCTTTCCATGGAACAATTCATAACATTTTCCGAAGCCCTTAGAAAGCTTATCTAATTGTACATATTTTCGTACAACTAAAACCTGCATTTACATCTGCTTGCGTTATCCGCACATTAAATGTAGGGGAGCGGCGCAATTTCTGCTTTGCAGAAATCCGACGTCCCGTTCTTCGGATATCTCAAATTAAAAATTATTACGCAAACATTGATCGTGCTTTTTTCAAAAGATGTATGGGAGTGGCTTTGAAATCTGTCCGTAAATTTGGTCAGTATTTCAATTTCAAGCCCATATTGCGACACCTTTCGCTTGATAGTCCTGCTAAAATGTAATTATTACATTTTGGAAACATAGGACGTGATAAGCAATGGAAAAAATACGGCATACGGCAAAATTTCATACCTCAGGCAAAACGAATGTACTTATGGCTGTTTTATCGGCGGCAGCAGCGTTTACAGCAAGCTTCGGAAAGATCTTAGGCTTCCCCTCGTCAATGAACGTGGCGGTGGCAGTGCTTTCGGGAACTAATGTGATACCTGCTTTTTTAGGCTCTGCACTTGCATATTTTGTAAGCGGAACATTCTCAGAGGGTATCGTTCAGCTTTGTGCGATACTTGTTATAGGGGCGGTAAGGCTTGTGATGCCCTCTGCCGACCATAAGGACGACCCCGTTTTTGTGTCGCTCCTCACAACAGGAGCAATGCTTCTTTTCAGCTGTGTAATGTCGGTGGCAATGCCGTCGGATACATATACGGCTTCACTGCGAATGATAAGCTCGCTCATGTGTGGCTGTGTGGTTTTTATTGCACTGACCGTAAAACGTCAAAGAAACCGAAGCGGTGTTTTTGACCTCACAGGAATAAACGGAGTTTTCACAGCTATACTTTATATTATGTTTATCTCGACCATCACTGCCGCACCGCTCCATGTGGTGAACCTGGGCAGGATAGCAGGCACTTTGTGTATGCTTATGGCAGTGCGAAAGTATAGAAATATAGGCGGTGCAGTTGTTGGCGCATTGACCACCTGCGGTGTACTCCTTTGTACTCCGTCACTTGCGAGAAATACACTTTTGCTTGCCACGTCAGGACTTATCTGCGGAGCTTTTCTGCAATTCGGCTCTCTTGTGATAGTGCTTGTTTTCCTTGCAGTTTCACTTGTGAGCCTTGTGGCAATGGGCGTGAACGGTGATACATTTTCAATGTTTGCTGATTTGCTTATAGGCTCTGTGCTTTTTATTGCCCTGCCGGTCCCTGTGATAAAAAAAGCGGCGAAAAAGGTGGTGGGAGTGAAAAATTCCGTTGACCTTGTAGGGCAGACCACTTCTTCAAAGCTCAATATGGCTTCGAGAACTCTGGGCGGTATCAGAGGTCAGCTTACAATGGTCACTGCGGCGATAGATAAACGCTCAAAGGAAGCTACACTGTCAAAGCGTGTACGATCTGTTGTTTGTACCGATTGCGATATGTACTCAGTGTGCAGTAAGCGTTGTGTACAGCTTGATGACAGCTTTTCAAAGCTTGAAAGCATAGTTTGTACATATAATAACCTCAGCCTTGACGACGTTGAAAAGCATTTGAGTGGCTGTGTGAGAAAGTCGCTTCTTTGCAAAAGCTTCAATGAATTGTATACCGACTTTGTGGCAGAACGTGCCGACAGCATGAGAGTTCGTGAAATGCGTGAGTTTTTAAGCGAACAGCTTTCCTCCATGGAGGATATCTTATCCGACCTTTCTTTCAGGGCAGGTCAGGTGAGAAGCGTTGATCCTCAGCTTTCAGCAAGAGTAAGAGAACATTTCTCAAACCTGGGCTATCCAAATGTGAAAGCCTGCGTTTACATAGATGAAAACCTCTGTCAGCGTGTGGACGTTTTCATTACGGCACAGTTCAGGGGCGACCTTGTAAGGCTCACAGCAACGCTTTCAGAAATGATAGATTATGACCTTGATATGCCTGTGATAGTCAAGGTGGATAATATAACCAGAATGTCCTTTGCGGAAATACCGAAATTCACAGTTGATATAAAAAGCTTTTCAGCTTCGTCAAGCGGAGAATATTCAGGGGACAGCTTTGAAGTCTTCGATTCAAGCGTCAACGAAAAGTATATCGTCCTTTCAGACGGCATGGGAACAGGAAAAAGAGCAAGGCTGGATTCATTGTTTTCCGTAAGTCTTGTTACAAGGCTCATACGATCGGGAATGTCTATGCAGACAGCCCATAGGCTTATAAATTCCATGCTGAGAGTTAAGGGCTGGGAGGAATCTTTTGCGACCCTTGATATAATGCGGCTGGAGCTTAATGGCGGAACGGTGCAGTTTCTGAAATCGGGTGCGGCGCAAAGCTTTCTTTTCCGTGACGGCGGTCTTAAAGCTATCGGCGGACAGGCTTTTCCTGCTGGGATACTTGCGGAGTGTACTCCTGATGTGAGCGAGCTTAAGCTCTTTGACGGGGACGTTCTGCTTATGACCTCAGACGGTGTCGAGGACGCTACAGCACGAGAGATACTCCGCTGTAACGGAATGAACGCTCAGGAGATAGTCACGGCGCTTGGCGCAAAGGCGCTTGCTCAGCGAACAGGAGGCAGGCGTGACGATATAACTATTATTGCCGCAAAAATTTTCCTTCGTGACGAGAATGAAAAATGAATGTAAATGACTTGGCCGACTTTTGCCTGTGGTTTTTACTTTTGTATACTTTGACTTTACTTTTTCTATGTTATTATATAAAATCTATTGTGCAAAATATATAAAATCGTCTGTTGAAATATGTGCGAATACGAGAATAACTACTAAAACTATTGCAAATTTGTTCAAAAAAGATTAAAATATAAATATGAAACACCGAAATTATTCAGCGGTTTTCACAAAAAGACAAGGGAGGCTGAATTGTGATAGATATTATTCCAAAGGATTATGAACTGCCGCTCTATCTTTTCCACAATGGCACAAACTGCGAAACATATAAGTTTCTTGGCTGCCATAAGGGAGAGAAGGACGGCATAGAAGGTTATTATTTCAGAGTCTGGGCAGCACACGCTGAGGGCATTTCTGTTGTGGGAGATTTCAATGACTGGGACGAAAATGCCACTCCAATGGAGAAGATAGACGACTCAGAGGTGTGGGAGGCTTTTGTTACAGGGCTTAAGACTTACGATACATATAAATACTGTATCCACGGCTGTGACGGCAAGACCCATTATAAGGCTGATCCGTACGGCACACACATGGAGGTCGCTCCGAACACAGGCTCAAAGGTTTTCGATATAGACGATTATCTTTGGAGCGATAAAAAGTGGATGACCGAGAAAAAGTCTAAGGATATCTACAATTGTCCTATGAATATCTATGAGGTACATCTCAATTCATGGAAGGCTTGTCCTGACGGAAAATATTTCTCATATGTTAGATTTGCAGATACTATAATCCCTTATATAAAGGAAATGGGCTATACTCATATCGAGCTTATGCCGCTGGCGGAATATCCTTTTGACGGCTCTTGGGGCTATCAGGGTATCGGCTATTTTGCGCCGACTTCACGTTTCGGAACGCCTTATGACTTCATGAAAATGATAGACCTTTTCCATTTGGCGGGAATAGGCGTTATCCTTGATTGGGTGCCTGCACATTTTCCTAGAGATGAAGCAGGATTGTTCGAGTTTGACGGCGGTCCGTCATATGAATACTCTGACCCGAAAAAGGCAGATCACCTCACTTGGGGAACGAGAGTTTTCGATTATTCAAAGGGCGAGGTAAAGTCATTCCTTATCTCAAACGCTCTTTACTGGATAGAAAAATATCACGTTGACGGTCTGAGAGTTGACGCTGTTGCGTCTATGCTTTATCTTGACTATGACAGACGTGACGGAGAGTGGACGCCTAACAAGTTCGGTGGCAAGGAAAATCTTGAAGCTGTTCAGTTCTTCAAGGATCTCAATACCGCTGTGTTCGGAAGAAACCCTAATACCCTTATGATAGCCGAAGAGTCAACTTCATGGCCTATGGTAACAAAGCCTGCAAGCGACGGCGGTCTTGGCTTCAACTTCAAGTGGAACATGGGCTGGATGAACGATATGCTCAAATATATGGCTCTTGACCCTATTGACAGAGCTTTTCATCATGATATGCTCACGTTCTCATTCTTCTATGCTTTCTCTGAAAACTTTATTTTGCCTATCTCTCATGACGAGGTAGTGCATGGTAAGGCTTCATTGGTAAATAAAATGTATGGTGGAGATATCGACAATAAGTTCAGGCAGTGCAAGCTGTTCATGGCTTATATGATGGCTCACCCAGGTAAGAAACTTCTGTTCATGGGTGCTGATTTTGCTCAGTTCAGAGAGTGGGATTATGAGAATGGTCTGGAATGGTTCATGGTGGACGAATATGAGAACCACCGCAATTATCTGAACTACTCCAAGAACCTCAATCACTTCTATCTTGACCACCCTCAGTTCTGGGAGAGAGATTTCTCTTGGGAGGGCTTTAGCTGGATATCAAATGACGATTTCAAGCAGAGTATCATCATCTTCAGACGTTTTGACAAAAACGGCGGAGAGGTCATCGTTGTGTGCAACTTCGTTCCTGTGGAAAGAAAGTCATACTGCTTTGGCGTTCCTTACTGGGGCAGCTATACAGAGGTGTTCAACTCGTCTTCTGTTGACGGATCCCCTTGCACTAACGGTACTGTCAAGGCTGTTGATGAGAAGATGCACGGCTTTGATCAGTCTGTTTGTATCGACATTCCTGCGTTCTCCTGTATGTATTTCACGGTGAAGAAAGAGGAAAGACCTGTGCCTGAGAAAAAGGCAGAGAATAAGAAAAAGACAAGGACGGCGGCTAAGAAAACTGCTGTCAAGAAAGCCGCTAAGGCGAAAACAACTAAGAAGTCCACAGCTAAAAAGGCTGAGTAATATAGACTTAATAAAAATTGGTGGGTGAATTAATTATGTTCAACAAAAAAGAATGTGTTGCAATGCTGCTGGCAGGCGGTCAGGGAAGCAGATTGTATGCCCTGACACAGAGCGTTGCAAAACCGGCAGTACCTTTCGGTGCTAAGTATCGTATCATTGATTTCCCTCTCTCGAACTGTATCAATTCAGGTATCGACACAGTGGGCGTGCTGACACAGTATCAGCCATTGGTACTCAATGAGTACATTGGAAACGGTCAGCCTTGGGATCTTGACAGAATACACGGAGGCGTTCATGTGCTTCCTCCTTATCAGACAGCTTCAGGCGCTGACTGGTATTCGGGTACTGCAAACGCTATTTATCAGAATATCGCTTTTGTAGACAGATATGACCCTGAGTATGTTGTTGTTCTTTCAGGCGACCATATCTACAAAATGGATTACAACAAGATGCTTGAATATCACAAGGCTAAGAACGCTGACGCTACTATCGCTGTTCTGGACGTTCCAAAGGAAGAGGCTTCACGTTTCGGCATTATGATAACAGATGATGAGGACAACATCATAGACTTCGAGGAGAAGCCAAAGAATCCTCGTTCAACTCTTGCTTCAATGGGTATCTACATATTCACTTGGAAGAAGCTGAAAGCTTATCTTATCGCTAATGAGAACGACAAGGAAGCTTCAAAGGACTTCGGCAAGAACATTATTCCTGACATGAGAGAAGCAGGGGAGAAGCTTGTGGCTTATCGTTTTGACGGCTACTGGAAGGACGTTGGAACTATCGACTCTCTTTGGGAAGCAAATATGGACCTTATCAATCCTAACATTCCTATCGATCTTTATGACACAAGCTGGAAGATATACTCAAGAAACCCTGTTATGCCTCCGCAGAGCATAGGCAAGAACGCTCAGGTACAGAACTCTATGGTAACAGAGGGCTGCGTTATCGACGGCTCTGTAGAGTTCTCAATGATCTCTGACGGCGTTACTGTTGAGGAGGGCGCTGAGATACTGGATTCTATCCTTATGCCTGGCGCAGTTGTCAAGAAGGGTGCAAAGGTCGAGTATGCTATCGTTGGCGAGAACACTGTTATCGGTGAGAACGCTCAGATCGGTGCAAGACCTGAAACTATCGAGGACAAGGACTCATGGGGCGTTGCTGTAGTGGGCAATAATCTGACCGTTTCTGACGGCAGTGTTGTTGCACCAAAGGCAATAATTTACGAGAATATCTAAGAAAGGACCGAGTAAACATGGATGTAAATATGGGTAACGTACTGGGTCTTGTTTTCGCTAATATGCACGACACGACTCTTGGCGACATGACAAAGAACAGAACTATGGGTTCTGTAATGTTCGGCGGAAGATACCGCCTTATCGACTTCCCACTGTCTAACATGGTAAACAGCGGCATAAGCGAGGTCGGTGTTATAACAAAATCTAACTATCAGTCACTTCTGGATCACCTCGGCTCTGCAAGAGAGTGGGATCTGGCCAGAAAAAAGGGCGGACTTTACATTCTGCCTCCATTCGGCAACGTTGAAAGCACTCTTTACAGAGGCAGGATCGAGGCTCTGTATGGTGCGATGAGCTTTATCAAGCACTCAAGAGCTAAATATGTTATCCTTTCAGACTGCGACGTTGTTACAAACATTGACTACAAGCCTATCGTTGCGGCTCACATTGAGAGCGGTGCTGACATCACTGCTGTTGCACATACTGGCGTTTACAGCTCTGATGAGATAAAGACTTCAACTGTATTCAACGTTGACGCTGACAAGAACGTGACCTCTGTTCTTATCAATCCTGATATCAGCGGCACTTGCACGACTAGCCTTAATGTATTTGTTATGTCAATGGATTTCCTTATTGAAACTGTTAATGACGCAATGGCTAGAGGAAATGTAAGCTTTGAGAGAAATATTCTTCAGGAGAAGTGCAGAGAGCTTAAGATAAAGATCTACGAGTATGATAACTATTTCAGCAAGCTCAACAGCCCTGAAAGCTACTTTAAGTCAAACATGGCTCTGCTTGAACCTGAGAATGCACGCAAGCTGTTTGTTCCAAAGCGTTCTATCTACACAAAGGTAAGCGACAACGCTCCTGTTAAGTACGATCTGGACAGCAAGGTATCAAATTCTCTTATTGCTGACGGCTGTATCATAGAGGGCGAGGTAGAAAATTCTGTACTGTTCAGAGGCGTTAAGGTAGGCAAGGGTGCAAAGGTCAAGAACTGTATCCTTATGCAGGGCACTGTTGTTGGTGACAATGCTGAGCTTAACTATCTTATCACAGACAAGAACGTTTCTATCTGTGAAAACCATATCCTTACAAGCTCGCCACAGTATCCTATGTATGTAGGAAAGGGAGCTTCTGTATAAAAAGGTCGCAATGACTTAGGAAAGAGGGTTCGGATATGAACATACTTTATACTGCAAGTGAGGCTTTGCCTTTTATTGCTTCAGGTGGATTGGCTGATGTTGCAGGCTCACTGCCTGCGGCTATCAATGCTGAGGGTCACGATTGCAGAGTCGTGATACCTTATTACAGCTCTATCAGGCAGGAGCTTAAGGACAAGCTGACATATGTTACGAATTTCACTGTGCCGGTAGCATGGAGAAATCAATACTGCGGCGTTTTTACAGGCGTTGTGAACGGAGTGACTTATTATCTTTTGGATAATGAGTATTACTTCCAGAGAAACGGCTTGTATGGCTTTTATGATGATGCTGAGAGATTTATATTCTTCTCAAGGGCAGTTCTCGAGCTGCTGAGATACATCGACTTTAAGCCGAATGTTATAAACGCCAATGACTGGCAGACGGCACTTGTTCCTGTTTATTATGATATTTTCTACCGCTATCAGCAGGGTTATGAGGATATCAAGACGGTATTTACCATACACAATATTCAGTATCAGGGACAATATGGCTTAGAACTTATCAACGATATTATGGGCATTCCGCTTTATCATACGGATCTGCTTTCATATGACGGTGATGTGAACTTTATGAAGGCTGCTATTGAAACGGCTGACAAGGTGACGACAGTTTCGCCAAGCTATGCTTGGGAGATACTTGATCCATGGTATTCACATGGTCTTGACAGGGAGCTTGTTAACAAGCAATACAAGCTTTGCGGAATACTTAACGGAATAGATCAGAAGATCTATGATCCTGCAACTGATCCTGTTATTGCTAAGAATTATAGTCTGAATGACAAGACGGGCAAGGCTGTTTGCAAGCACGCTTTGCTCAGCGAGCTTGGCATGGCACATGGAAAAGAGCCTGTTATCGGTATCGTAACGAGATTTGTTTCACACAAGGGTCTTGACCTTATCAAGTATGTGTTTGAGGACATCATCAGACTTGGCTGCAAGTTTGCTATTCTTGGTTCGGGCGAGAAGATATACGAGGACTTTTTCAGCGAAATGCATTATCGTTATCCTGACAGAGTGGGTCTGACCATTGGTTTTGTGCCTGAGCTGTCAAAGAAGATATACGCTGGTGCGGATATGTTCCTTATGCCGTCGCAGAGCGAGCCTTGCGGTTTGGCTCAGATGATCGCTCTGAGATATGGTACTATACCTATCGTAAGAGAGACAGGCGGTTTGAGAGACAGTATCCATGATGCAGGCGACAAGAATGGAAACGGCTTTACTTTCAAGTCTTACAATGCACATGATATGCTTGACGCTGTTGTTAGAGCCAGGGCATACTATGATGACAAGATGAAGTGGGGCAGGCTTGTGAACACTGCGCTCAAGCAGAATTTCAGTTGGACAAAGTCCGCCAAGGATTACATTGCACTTTACAACGACATTCACTAAACACCAATATCCGTTTATTTTGCCTGATAAACGGGAAAGACCGTCCCTTATCTTAGGGGCGGTCTTTTTGCATTTATATAAGTGTACGATCAATTGTACATTTATTTAGGAATTTGTCAACAAACTGAAAGCGGACAGGTATGTGCCTGTCCGCTTTGGTTTAATGCTGCTTTGTTCGCATTGCTTTCGCTTTTTCTTTCATTTTCTGACCCAAATAAGAGCCTATTTCCAACATTGCGGTGTATTTGTCGATACACACGATAACGTAAGATTCAGCGTATTTAGGAAATTTCAGGGTCAGCGGCCACATATGCTTGACTATCATATCCTCCTCACGCTTGCCTATCTCAAAATGCTGTTTCGCATTGTTGAGTGCGACCTTTGGGTGGGTCATTCCGTGAGGCATTTCGCCTTTTTTCTTCTCACGATCCCGCCAATCATAAAGAAACAGATCGTGAAGCAGACCTGCTCTTGCTGCGGATCTTGAATTTAGTCCCAATTTTCTGCAAACGAGATAGTTATAGTAGGATACATTGATGCAATGCTGATAGCAAGTCGTACTATAGTGATGACGAAAATTTTTCATTTCGTTTACAACATCGCTGTCAAGCAGGTCCTTTACAAACTCAAAATACTCCTTTGCTTCCTCGGAATTTTCAATGGAATATCTTGAACCGAAAGCCTTTGACATTTGCATGACCTCTTTTCGATAACTTATATGCAGGCGGCAATTTTGCTGCCCTTTTTACGGTTGGTGACTAATGTTTACCCCATAAGTTACCCCATTCAAGTTTGTTTTACCAAACTTACATTAATATTATAAACTTTTTTGTTCAAAATGTCAATAGGGAATGTATAACAATTTTATTACAAAAATATCGGGCTGTCTGTGTTAGCATGACAGTCCGATAAAATTGGATATCAGTAGTATTTTTCGTCATAAAATTTGGGGATAAAATCTTTGGCGGCGGATGTGCGGCTTTGGACAAAACCCTCAAAACCATATTTGTTCACGGCGTCAATGACGGTGTTATACTCGAAAGTTGATGTCTTACGGCAAAGCTCTTTGTAGTCAAAGGCTTTATACACGGGGGTGAACTGGCTCATAAGACTTATCATTATTTCGTTTTTGGAAAAATTTTTGCCTAGCCACTCCATAAGCTTTATGGAGTCTTTACGGTGGGTAGGGAGGACAAGGTGGCGGACTATTGTGCCGCTCTGCATTATGCCCTTTTCGTCAAAGGTTGGCTTTCCTGAAAGCTCCGCCATTTTATGTATTGAAGCAGCGGCGTTTTCAAAATAGTCTGCGGCTTTGGAATATTTATCCGAAAGTGTAGGGCCAAAATATTTAAGGTCGGGTAGAAATATCTGCACATAGCCACGAAGAAGCTCCAGCGTTTGGGGCTTTTCATAACCGCCGCTGTTATAGACCACGGGGATAGTGAGCTTATCTTTACAGAGGTCGAGCGCTTTGATTATTTGCGGAACGAAATGAGTGGGATTGACGAGGTTTATGTTGTTTGCGCCCATTGATCGAAGCCGCAGAAAAGTGTCTGCAAGTTCTTGTTCGGTAAGCTCAAAGCCTTTGCTCTGAGCTGATATCTCGTAGTTTTGGCAGAAACAGCATTTCAGACAGCAGCCTGAGAAAAATACTGTTCCTGAGCCTTCTGTGCCACTGATACAAGGTTCTTCCCACATATGAAGCTCGGCTCGGGCTATCCTTACTTTGGCAGTTTCACCGCAGAAGCCTTTATGCTCGTATCGGTTCACTTTGCACTCTCTTGGGCAGAGGGTACAGCTTTTAAGGATATCGTTCATGCTGCTGTGTCAACTCCGCCTATTTTGGTGTAGGAGTCAGAGGATAGGTCGCCTGATGAGTCTGCGTTTTTGTCAAGCGGAATCTCAAACTGGAATGAATCTGTTATCCAATCGTCATTCTGGAAGCAGGCAGTGAACGTGGTGCGCTTTGAATCGGCTGGGACAAGGAACTTGATCGTATAGGTCATATCGTCTTCGTAGCCGCTTTCACCTGGGAAGAAGTTGTTTGAGAAAAACGAATTATCGTTTTCGTCATAGGCGGTGTTGTAGGCAAAGGTGAATTTTACCTGTCTGTTGCTATCGCTGATATTAACATCAAGGTCGAGGTCTATTTCCCATACTGTGTCACCGCTTATAATACCGCCTGAAAGGGAGTTTCTTTCCTCATCGGTCAGGTCGCTTACTTTGCGTTCGGTGAGGGTATAGCCTTGATACTGAACGCTGTAGGTACCGTCCTCAGCGTCTTGCGCTACATAGAGGTTGGAATGGTCGGTGTAGTCATCATCGGCTTCACTATAGGTATCGTCATAATCGTAGTCATAGTTATAGTCGTCATATTTGCTTGAAATTATTTTTGATGAGACAAAGCCTATGATAGTTGGGAGGATAGCCATAAGGATTATTATGATCACAACGGCGGTGGCACAGCCTTTGCCGCCATTCTTTTTGTTAGAGTGGTTTATGTTCGTGGCGTTGAAGCTATAGGAGCTGTTGTTTGGGCGGTTATAGCTTGTACGCTGTTGGCTGTAGTTATTGAGGGCGGCAAGCTTTTCGGCTCTTGAAGCTGAATAGCTTGGGGGAGAGGTCGGGTTTTTAGGTGGGGTATAGGTGCTTTGGAAATTCTCGTCCCTTGCTTCCTCTTTACGTTCCTCGGAAACGAAATCATTTTTTTCTTCTTTGAAAGTGTCGTTTTCAGACTGACCGAACCAGCCGTCCTGCTCGTTATCGGCACGGAGATCATGAGAGTGCAGGTCATCTGAAAAGCTGTTACAGCTTATATCCTCGTCACGGGCTGTGAAGCACTCAGGACAAATTATCTCATCATCGCTTTTAAAGCGGTATCCGCAAATTCTGCATTTATTTCTGCTCAATTATTTCACCTCATTAATATACAAATTCCCAGCCCTGTTTTACAGGCTGACAAACGCACTTATAGCTCCAGCCTGACAGCTTTTCTGCGGCTGTTTGTGCGGAAGCGATATCGGGGAAAACTCCAAAAACGGCTGAGCCGCTTCCTGTCATAAGTGCGGAGAGAGCTCCGCTGTTTTTAAGCTCATGCACTGCATGAGCTATCTCCTCACGGTCGGCGGCATATTCCAGCACATTGAAAAGGTTTGAGCATATGCCGAAAAGCTTTCCGCCGCCGATATATCTCAGCAGGACGTCCATATTACAGCGTTTTGGGTTTGAAATGCTGTCATACTTTTTGAAAGCCTCGGGGGTGGAGATACCCACGTCGGGCTTTATTATGACAAAAGCGCAGTCGGGTGAGGGCAGGTTGCTCATTATTTCGCCAACGCCCTGACAGAGCCTTGTGCCGCCTGTAATACAGAAAGGCACGTCTGCACCCAGAGCCACGCCTATGGAGCAGAGCTGTTCATCGGTGAGCCTTGTATCGAACATGAAGTCCAAGGCTCTAAGGGTGGCGGCGGCGTCTGCACTTCCTCCGCCCATGCCGGCTTGTGAGGGGAGGTTTTTCTCCACATTCACTGTTATTTTACAGCCGAAGTCAATATGTGTGAAGTCGGCAAAGGCATGGTAGGCTTTTGCGATGATATTATCCTCGCCCTTTGGAAAGCTGTCAAGTTTGCAGGTAAGCTCTATGCCCTCGCCCTCAGAGAGGGTGAAGTCCAGGAGGTCGAAGCAGGACACTGACTGCATGACAGTATTTAGCATATGGTAGCCGTCATCACGTTTACCAACGATATCCAATGCAAGATTTATTTTTCCGTAGGCTTTTATTTTTAAATTACTGCACGTTACCATTTCTGATATCCTCTAAAAATTCTCCGATACGTTTGATAGCCTCTCTCAGGTGGTTAAGGGAATAGGCGTAGGAGACACGCACATAGCCCTCTCCACACTCGCCGAAAGCATCTCCCGGCACGACGGCTACCTTTTTGGTGTACACAAGTTTTTCGCAGAAGTCGGTGCTTGTCATGCCTGTGCTTTTGATACAAGGGAAAACATAGAATGCGCCTTGCGGTGCAAAGCATTTAAGACCAAGCTTATTGAAAGAATCCACCACAAAGCGACGGCGGATATTATACTCGTTACGCATGGCATCTATATCCTTCTGGCAGCTGTGCATGGCAACGATAGCGGCATACTGGCTGACAGTAGGGGATGACATGATAGCATACTGATGAAGCTTGAGCATTTGGGACACTATCTCTTTTGGCCCGCCAAGGAAGCCAAGCCGCCAGCCTGTCATTGCAAAGCTTTTGGAAAAGCCGTTTATGACGATAGTACGCTCACGCATACCCTCTATTTCTGCGATAGAGCAATGCTTGCCTGAATATGTAAGCTCGGAATATATTTCGTCTGAGGCTATCATGATATTGGTATCTTTAAGCACCTTTGCGATAGCTTCAAGATCTTCACGGCGCATTATCGCACCTGTTGGGTTATTAGGATAGGGCAGGACGAGGAGCTTGGTTTTGTCGGTTATTTTTTCACGAAGCTCGTCTGATGTAAGTCGGAACTCGTTTTCTTCCTTTGTTTCTATGACCACTGGAACGCCGCCGCATAGGGAGACGATAGGACGATAACAGACAAAGGACGGTTCGACTATAAGGACTTCATCACCGGGTTGGATAAGGCATCTTATGGTAAGGTCGATAGCTTCAGAGCCGCCAACAGTGACGATTATTTCCTTATTAGGGTCATAGCTTGTGTGGATAGTACGCTGAAAATACTTGGCTATCTCTTCACGGAGAGCGATCAGACCTGCGTTTGCGGTATAGCAGGTCTTGCCTTTTTCAAGGGTAGAGATAGCTTCCTGACGTATGAGCCACGGAGTTTTGAAGTCAGGCTCGCCAACGCCAAGGGAGATAACGCCCTCCAGCTGCTGTGCGATATCGAAAAATTTTCTGATACCTGAGGGCTTCATTTCCTTTATGGCAGGGCAAAGCACTTTATTATAATCTATCATGGGGAGATCAAACCTCTTTCGTCTTTATCATCTGTGCTTATCATGATGCCGTTGTCTTTATAGACCTTTAGCACGAAGTGTGTGGCGGTGGACTGGACAGCGTCGATAGTTGCAAGTCTTTGGGAAACAAACTGTGAGATATCCCTGATGTTTGCACCGTTCACGGCAACGATTATATCATAAGCACCTGACATAAGGCGGACGGACTCCACCTGCTCATAGCTTGCGATCTGGTTTGCTATCTCGTCAAAGCCTGACTGTGACTGTGGGGTGACTTTAAGTTCTATAAGAGCGAAAACTGAATTAGGGTCATAGGCACTTTCGTCAACGATCGCGGAATAGCCCTTTATTACACCATCTGCTTCAAGCTTGGCGATATCCGCTGCAACCTGCTCTTCTGTTTTATCGAGAAGAACGGCAAGCTCGCTGTTTGTGATACGGGCGTTGTTTTTCAGTAATTTTATAAGCTGATCCATAAATAAACCTCCTTTAAGATTTACAAATATACATTATATATTATAACATATTATTGGTGTGAACGCAAGTATTGTGATGTAAGAAGTGAGTAATTTATCTGTCAGAATAGACAAAGGGGAGGGGGTGGGGTTAGGCAGGGTAACAAATTTTGGGGTGCGGGGTTGTTTGGGGTGGGGAGATGTGGTATACTTTAGGTCTGCGTTGCTTATATGAGATCAGGAATTGGAGGAAGAATGAAAAGAATAATGATAATAGGCTGCTCGGGGTCGGGAAAATCAACTTTTGCGTTAGAACTTGGGAGAATAACAGGAATAGAAGTCACACACCTTGATAGGCTTAATTGGAGAGCAGGCTGGAAAGAGGTCAGCCGCAATGAATTTGACAGACAGCTTGACGAGGTGCTTAAAAAGGATAGCTGGATAATTGACGGAAATTATTCAAGGACAATGGAGAAACGTTTGGAAAAGGCTCAAGTCGTTTTCAGATTTAGGCTCAGTACAGCAGCTTGTTTATACGGATATTTTTCACGTTTGATAAAGGGCAAATTGGGAAAGAAACGCATTGATATGGCAGAGGGGTGCAGCGAGAGATTTGATTTGGACTTTGTAAGGTTTATAGCAGGCTTTGAAAATGATAATGCAGAGAGGACTGAAAAACTTCTTGAGAAATACCCTCATGTAAAGGTGATACGCTTTAATTCAAGGCGGCAGGCGGAGAAATTTCTTAAAGGGTCGCAGGAGTATTACGACAAAAAGTTATAAGATGTGAAAAAATATGTGGCTGCTGCAAGGTTTCGGGGCTGTGATGCGTTTTATATATGAAACCAAATAAAAGTGCTGTTATCCCCTTTGGCGGCACTTTGCAAGGGGTGGTTTGATGAAAGAGAAAAATATCGGGGCGGCTTATGAGATGTATTTTGACATGGTATACCGCATTTGCTATTTATACATGAATGGCTGCGGGGCGGACAGCGAGGACGCTTGTCAGCAGGTGTTTTTGAAATACATGGAACATGGCGGAGGCTTTGACAGCGGCGAGCACGAAAAGGCTTGGCTCATCGTGACGGCACAGAACACTTGCAAAAGTATGCTCAGGCGTGTTTATCGCAGGCACATCAGCTTATTTGAGGCGGAAAACGTTATGGTGGAGGACAAGGCTGACGGGATAATGGAGGAGATCTTAAAACTGCCGGAAAAAGAGAAAACGGCTATTTATCTTCACTATTACGAGGGCTACTCGGGGGCTGAGATAGCGAGGCTTTTAAAGTGCAGGGAGTCAACGGTATTTTCATATCTTCACAGAGGACGAAAGAGGCTTAAAAAGCGATTGGAGGAACAGCTATGACTGACAGAGAATTTGAGAATATCATAAAAGAAAAATTCAGTGCTGTGAAATGCTCCGACGTTGGAAAGAAACGCATTTTTGACGCTTTGAAGGGGGCGGACGATATGAATGAGAAAACAGGACGGAATGTATTTAATGAAAAGACAAGTGAGATACAAGAGATAAAGGCGGCTAGGGTCAGCAGGAAGAGAAGTTTTGCGGCGATGGCTGCGGCGGTGGTGCTTTGCATTGGCGGCGGAGCTTTTATGCTCAGGTCGGGGATAGATAGTGATGTGGGGACTGCGGTGGACGGAAGTTCAAATGACGTGAGGCTTGCTACAGACGACAGTTCAAATGCTATTGCAGAGGTGGAGCAGACGGAGATATACAAGGAAAATTACGATTATCTCAGCAGGTTTTACAGCGACAGGGGCTATGACATAAGTGCACTCGGTGAACAGCTGACGGTGTTTGACACGGCGGTGGGATATGCTTATGACACTGAGCATTTTGATGTGCGTGTGGCCGGAGTGATAGATCATGACCCGTTTGCTACTGTGGCGGTGGTGTTTATACCGAAAAACGGGGAGCTTGAGGGTGCAGATGATAAAGAACTGACGGTGGATTTTAACTCGCCATACCGTGACGCACCTGATTATTTTTCAGATGATTGGTATGATACGGCGTGGGGCAATGCTTACAACTATGGCGATCATGCTATTGCTTTTCTGAGCTGTTCATTCCTTTACACAGATGATAAGGGCAATATGGTAGACCGATATGTGGAAGATACACATTATGATGTTTATGCCACAAGTTTTCGTGTTGGTGAAAAGGAATATGAGCTTAATTATTCCGCTGATCTGACCTTATACGGCGAGGGTGAGTATACAGGCACAACGATCGAAAATGGCAAGACGAGTTGGTACACCTGCGGTGTTGAGCCTTTTGAATTGGATATACAGGAGGTCAGCTTTAACGCATCGGGGCTGAACTTTACCTTTAGCTCTAAGGCGGATATTGACACGCTGAGAAAGGCACTTGACCCTGATGTCATACTATTTGATGAGGCTGACAGAAAGTCTTGGTTTAAGGATTATGACCCGGACAAGAACTATGAGCCTGTTAAGCTGACGGGTTCGGACGGCAGCGACATTGCTTTTGTTCACACGATTTTTGGTATCATGGACAACGATGACGGCACATATACGGCATATTATGACACGGCACAGTCGCCTGTTGACTACAGCAATGTTCAGGATATCATGATATGCAACTTGAAGGTCGGTTCTGTGGGAGATAGTTATCCGAGCGGTGAATCTGCTGTGGAAAGTGACGTTCAGCCATATTATATTTATCACTGGTATGGTCAAGAGCCTAATGAGATATCGAACCCTGAAACTATAGAACTTATAGACAAGTGGATAGACAAGGCTAAGGCGGTTTGTGAGGATTATCCTTATATTGAGGGATTGGAATATGGCGGTGCAGACGCTTACGGCATTTCTACTGAAAAAGTAGAGGCCGGCAAGGCACATGATTCTATATGCATAATAGATATTTCACAATACTCATGGGGAGACGCTGACGGCAGGGAAGTTCACAATTTCTCTTTCACCGATGAGGACGGCGAAACTAAAAGATACGAGCTGCCGCAGGAGATGATAGGGGAGATAATGGGACTTATCGCTGAGGCTGATTCGGTGAGCCATGATGTTGGGTAAAATTTGATGCTGTGGGGGCGAACGGGCGAACGATGTTCGCCCCTACAATTTGCGTAAATGCGTTATTCGTATGTAGGGGCGACCTGAGGTCGCCAGTTGGTTTGATACTTTTGCGACAGATCGGGCTGTACAGTTATTTGGACTGTGCAGCTTTTTATGTGTGAGGGGTGTGAAAATTGGGGCGGCGGTATTGAAATTATTATTTTGTTGTGATATAATTGTACTAACTAGAACTGTGTAAATTCGGGAAGGATCTTTATGAGTATAAACAGCAATGAGGGCAATGATTTTTGCAACAGATATAATGCGGTGCTGAAAAGCGATAAGAAAAAAATGATCGCTGCGGCTGCAGCTTGCACTATCGTTATGGGAGCAGGCTTTGGCGGATATTTATACTACGGCGCTTATTATGCTTCGGGCTGGCACACCCATGACGGCTCGACTTATTATATTGTCAAAGAGACGGGCGAAAAGGCGCTTGGCTATCAGATAATAGACAACACCTGCTATCTTTTTGACGACAAGGGAAACGCTATGGCTGACGGCTGGCATAAGTATCGTGGGGACACTTACTATGTCAAAGACGGCGTTGTTCAGCGTGGAAAAATGAAAATAAAGGGAGAGGAATACTATTTCTCTGAGGAGTCTGGCATTTTCAGGACGGGTCTTTGCGAGATAAACGGCGGTGAATACTACTTTGACGATCACGGCTTCCCTGACACGGGTTTTGACAGCGACGGCGGTTATTACTATGACGAGAGCGGCAAGCGTGTGACAGGCTGGGCAAAGATAAACAATGTTCAGTATTATTTTCTCAAGAGCGGTGAGATGGCTAAGGGCTTTGTTGAGATAGAGGGCAAGATATACTATTTTGATGATGACGACGGTCACATGGCCACAGGCTGGCAGGACATTGACGGAAAGAAGTATTATTTTTCTGAGAGCGGTGCTGTTCACAAGGGCTGGATGGAGCTTGAAAAGAAGTATTATTATTCTGATGAAGCTACAGGGGCTTGCGCTCAGGGCTTTGCGGAGATAGACGGTGAGAGCTATTATTTCAATGATAGCTGTGAAATGGTCAAGGGCTGGATAACAATTGACAAGAACAGATATCATTTTGCCGGTGACGGTAAAATGACTAAGGGCTGGTATGAAGAACCGCCTGAGAAGTATTATTTCAAGGGCGACGGCTCGGCAGGCAAGGGCTTTACCAAGATCAAGGACAAGTATTATTACTTTGATAAGAAAAATCGCCTCCTCTCCGGCTGGAACGAGATAGGCGGAAATGTTTATTACTTCGGCAGAGGCGGCGTTGTGGCTGACGGCTGGGAGGATATTGACGAAGATACTTACTATTTTGATAAAAAGACCCATGTGGCGGCGACAGGCTGGACGAATACGGATCAGTACACTGATGATGAGAAGAAGAAAATAAAAGAGTTCAAATCCAATGTTTCAAAGCTTGTGAAGTTTGAGAAGGACGATTACAAAAAGGACGAGAAGCCTGACGAAAAAGAGACCCAAAAGCTTGAGGAGCTTGCGGACAAATTCGGTGAAAAGACATTCAATGCTTATGACAGAAAGGTTTATGAAAAGTTCGGCGGGGCGGTGTTCTACCAGTATTATTTCTACTCTGATCACACCCTTTGCACGGGATTTCATAAAATAAACGGCTATTACTTCTACTTCGATGAGGAGACGGGTAAGAAAGCTACGGGCTGGAAGACCATTGACGGAAAGAGATATTATTTTGGTCTGACCGGTGCGGCGGCTGTTGGCGAATTTGAGGAGGGCGAGGACAAAAAATACACCTTCTCAAACGAGGGCGTGCTTGCAGACGGGATCGTTAAGATAGACGCTGAATGGAAGTTCAAGAAAGAGGACGGCTCCTGGGCTAAGTCGGAGTTTGTTACTTCAAAGGGAGAAACCTACTATATTGGTGAGGACGAGGCTGCACTTACAGGTTGGCATACTATTGAAGACAAGCTGTATCATTTTGACAATGACGGCAAGCTTTCAAAGGGGCTGTTCAGTGATGATTCTGGGCTTTACTACATTGACAAGAACGGCGCTCAGAAAGACAAGTGGGTAACAGCCGGCGACAAGACCTATTATTTTGACGGCGATGGCAAGGCAGTTTCAGGCTGGAGAGAAATAGACGGAACGGAGTTTTATTTTGACAGCGATCATGTTTTGCAGAATGAATGGACGACTATTGACGGAAAGAAATATTTCCTGCAGAATGGTGTTGCGTTGAGAGGTCCTGTGTACATTGACGACAAGTATTACAACTTCGGTGAGGACGGATATCTAAAGTCCGGCTGGGTAAGCTGGCGTGGGCAGAAGTTCTACAACAACAAGAACGGCACTGTTGTGACAGGTTGGAAGAAGATAGGCGGAAAGCGATATTATTTCAACGATTACGGCATGATGCTCATAAACACTACTGTTGACGGATATAACATTAACAATGACGGAGTTGCGCATAAGGCAAAGTAGCAATAAAAAGGACTGCTGTGGTTTAAGACAGCAGTCCTTTTGGTTTTGTATCAAATTTTTTCAAGCAGGCAGACCGCTGTGGCGGATATGCCTAGTTCCTCGCCTGTGAAGCCTAGTTTTTCTTCGGTGGTGGCTTTAACTGATATTTGTGAAATATCGCAGCCGCAGGCTTCTGCTATACGCTCCCGCATGGAGGTGATATAGGTGGCAAGCTTCGGCTTCTGTGCGCAGATGGTGGAGTCTATATTGCCTATTTTCCAGCCTTTTTCGGTCATAACGCTTATGACTTTTTCCATGAGCTTCATACTGTCTGCACCCTCATAGTTGGGGTCGTTATCGGGGAAAAGCTTGCCGATATCGCCCAGTGCCAATGCACCAAGTATGGAATCCATTATGGCGTGGGCAAGGACGTCTGCATCGGAATGTCCTAAAAGTCCCTTTTCATATGGAATATCCACGCCGCCGAGAATGAGCTTTCTGCCCTCGGTCAGTCTGTGGACGTCATAGCCGTGTCCTATACGCATTTTTGTTCCTCCTGTCCTAAAAATCGTACTGTTATATTTCCTCGTAGTTGCCTAAAAATTTGAAATATGAAAGTTCTGAATTAAGCTCGCTTATGAGCTTTGCCACGTCCGGAGAGGTTATTGCTCCCTCAAAATCGAGATAGAAAACAACGTCAAAATCGGTGTTGGCGATAGGACGGCTCTCTATCATGGAAAGGTTAAGACCTGCCACGGAGAATTTGGTGAGAAGTCTGTAAAGTGCAGATGCGGTATGCGGCAGTGCCAAAGACACTGATACGATATCAGCATTTTCCGAGCAGAGAGTTTCCTTCGAGATGAGAATAAATTTTGTGTAATTCTCGGCGGCGTTGGCTATATTATGTCTGAGTATCTCAAGATCGTTCTGCTGTGCGCAGGCTTCTGAGCAGATAGCGGCATACGGTTCATTGCTTTCTTTTATGTAGCACGCCGCAAGGGCAGTATTTGCGTATTTATGGCTTTTAAGTCCGTTCTGAGAAAGAAATTCAGAACACTGACTGAGCGCCTGCTCATGTGAATAGACTATTTTGATATCCTCAAAGCGTGTGCCTTTTTTTACGGCAAGGCAGTGGGAGATCTTTACTTTGGTTGCTGCGCATATCTTGAAGTTATGCTTTTTCATAAGCTCGTAGGTCTGACCAACTGAGCCTGCGGTGGAATTTGCTATGGGAAGTATGCCGAAATCCGCTGAGCCGTTTTCAACTGATGAAAAAACGTCCTCAAAATCTTCAAAGAACATTGGCTCAAAGTTGCTGAATATCTGCTTGCAGGCTATATGTGAATATGAGCCTGTGGTACCCGGTACGGCAACTTTTTTATGACCTGTCAAGTCCAACTTTTTGTACTCTATCTTATCTGAGTCTGCAAAAAACTCCTGATACTGACGGCACTTTGAAATATCCATGATGTTTTGGAAGAACACTCTTGACGCACTTTCCAAGCCCTTTGGTGAGCTTTCTGTTACATGGTCAAGTATCTCGTTTTCACGCTTGCTCTGAAAAACAGGCATATTGTTTGCTATCTTATACTCAGCCACCTTGAAGCTTATCTGCATACGCTTATTGAAAAGCTCCTGAAGCTGGCTGTCTATATCGTTTATTTCATTTCTTAATTCCTGAAGATCCATTTTTACGCTCCTTAACAGACAGAATGATATTATTTTACCATATTTTTTGCCTTTATTCAAGAACTATTTTGTTAATTAAGGCTTTATCGAGTTTGGAAAATGGGATAACGGGCAGAGGGGTGATATCGGTCTGGGTGAGTATTTTTTCGAGCCAAACCATATGATAGCACTTGTTGAACTTAAAGGCACATCTATGGAACGTACCTATTATAGTATAGCCCATTGTTTCATGGAACTTCACGCTGTCAAAGGTGAGATACTCGTCTTCTTTTTCGGGATATGCAACGCAGGCGTAGAGGTTTGTTATATGCTGTGCCGCAAGGAGCTTTTCAAGGGCGGAGTAGAGTTTTGCACCTATGCCTTTGCGGTGAAGCCCTTTTTTTACATAGACTGTGACCTCAACCGACCAATCATAGGCGGCTCTGTTTTTGAATACGCCTGCATAGGCGTAGCCTGCTATTTTGCCGTTTTCTACTGCGGCTATGTAGGGATAATTTGCGGATATGCGGCGGATCCGGTCGGAAAACTCCTCCACAGAGGGGACGTCATACTCGAATGTTATGGCGGTGTCTTCAACGTAGGGACGGTATATTTCAAGAAGCTCGTGAGCGTCCTTCTCGGTAACTGTTCTTATTATCATGGCGTTCTCCTTATAGTACCATTAATATTGTGCCTGCAGTGATAAGCACCGCACCTATGGCTGATTTTACTGTGAAGTCCTCATGGAGAAATATCACTGCAAGGATAAGGGTGATGACAACGCTGAGCTTGTCTATGGGGGCGACCTTTGAAACGCTGCCCATTTGGATAGCCTTATAATAGCATAGCCACGAAGCGCCTGTTGCAAGTCCTGAAAGGATAAGGAACACCCAGCTTTTTCTGCCTATAGAGCCTATGCCGCTTTGTGTGTGGGTGATGAACACCATGAGCCATGCCATAGCAAGCACAACGCAGGTACGCAGTGCGGTGGCAAGATTTGAGTTTACTCCTTCAATGCCGACCTTTGCAAGGACAGAGGTGAGCGCTGCGAAAACAGCGGAGAGAAGCGCAAACACGAACCACATAATACCACTTTCTTTCGTGAAAAATTGTTTGCTCATGCTTTATTATAGCACCTAAAGGTGCTTTTTGCAATAGAATGAGCGGCAGGACGTGATATTTTACATCAGACCTGCCACTTATGCTTAGTTATTTGCGGCAAATATTTTTATTGTTCGTGAAAGTGCTGTTACCTGCTGAGGGGTACTGAATGCAGAGGGTGAGAAACGCACTGTGCCTTGCTCTATTGTGCCGAGGGTGGTATGGGTGACGGCGGCACATTGCAGTCCGCCACGGAGGGCGAAGCCTTTTTCGCTGAGATAGGAGGTGATCTCAGCGGAAGGGATATCTCCGATGTTAAATGAAAGTATGGGGACTTTCTTTTGGTCTGCTTCATAGAACTTTATTTTGTCTATGTCTGAAAGCTGTTCGTAGAGCTGTTTGCAGAGTTTTTTTTCGTGGGCTTTTATTACGGCAGGGGTCTTTTGGCGGACGAACGTTAGTCCCTCGCCAAGACCGATTATGCCCACTGTGTTAATTGTGCCGCTTTCAAGCTTTTCGGGGAGGAAAGGAGTCTGTTCAAGAAGTGCGGAGGTCGCACCTGTGCCACCCTCGATTATGGTAGACAGAGAATACTCGCCGTCTGAGATAAGAAGCCCTGTGCCTGTTGGTCCGTAGAGGGCTTTGTGACCTGCAGTGCAGAGAAAGTTGAAGCCGTCTGAGAGAGAAAGCTTCAAAAGCCCGCAGGCTTGTGCGCCGTCGGCTATAAAGCATATGCCGTGGGCTTTGCAGAGGGCGGCTAATTCACGGTATGGCATGAGCCTGCCTGTGACGTTTGAAGCCACTGTACAGCAGATGCACTTAGTTTCGGGGGTTATAAGGCGGCGGAAGTTTTCTACTGTTTCGCTGTCTGTTTCCCCTGTTCGGGCAATAGAATATTTCACGCCTCTTGTTTTTGAAAGGGCATAGACGGGTCTTGCTACTGCGTTATGCTCGTGGTCTGAGATTATCATATGACCACCGTACTGCATGACACCTTTTATCGCCATGTTAAGGGCATGGGTACAGTTGGCGGTGAAAGCCACGTTCTCGGTCCGTGCTCCAAACATTTCTGCCGCCTGCTGTCTGACGGTGAATATCTTTTCAGACACTCGCATGGAAAGCTTGTGACCGCTTCTGCCCGGGTTGCCACCATAGCGTTCTACTGCCTGAGCAACGGCTTTTGCTACGGCAGGGGGCTTGGGATAGGTGGTGGCGGAGTTATCAAAGTTTATTATGCTTCGGGTGTTTATTTTTCTCACCTCTTTTGCTCGAATATCACGTTTCTGAATGGTATGCGCTCTTTTTCAAGTATGGCGGTTATTTCTTCTGTGGGTGCGGTGACGGCTATGGAGTAGCCGCAGCCTGTTCCGAGGTTTTTGGGCGTTCTCTGTATCTCACAATAGTATTTTAAACCGTTCAGCAAGTTTTTTGCTTTCATTGCATAGGTTATGGAAGTCATGGCTATAAGACTCTTTTTCATTTTTGTTGCTCCTTTATGCTGTACTTGTCCGTATACGCTTTTACGAATACACTTCAGTATATGCCGTTCACTGTTTGAGGGTGAACGTTGAAAGTTTTGTGAAAGGTAGGTGAAATTTGATAAAAGTTAATAGTCAGTTTAAATTTCGGGTGTACTATTTATAATATAAAAAAGGAAAGAGGTAAAAGCTTATGAACGGATTTATGTATAAGGTAGCGAGATTTTTTCAGGGCAGATATGGTATAGACAAGCTTTTTTACGGCATTTGCGGTGTGGCTGTGGTGCTTAGTGCGGCGAATTTGTTTGTAAGGTCGCTTATTTTACAGCTTATGGTATACGCTGTGCTGGTGCTGGCAGTGGTAAGGGCAATGTCGAGAAACTGCCAGAAGCGATACGAGGAGAACATGAAGTTTGAGAGGGCTTTCGGGGGAATTGGCAGGAAATTTTCATTCTGGAAGAGAAAGTTCGCTGACAGAAAGACCCATGTTTATATAAAGTGCGGTGTATGCAAAAAGACGTTAAGGCTTCCAAAGGTAAAGGGTGAACATACTGTGAAATGCCCTAACTGTGCAAATAAGTTCAAGGTGAAGATCTGACCTGTTGCGGAATTTGCGGAAATGTGCTATACTATATAATATAGTATGATACTGTAGGGGTGCAAGGACAATGGGAATGGGCTGTCGAGGACGCCAGCCCCTACGGGAGTGTGTCAGGTACGATTTTTTTGCGAAAAGGGAGCGGCAGGAATGCAGAAGGTAAATTATCAGAAAATGCTGGAGGGCATTATAAAAAAACACGGGGAAAAGGGCGAAGTGCCGACTTTGCTTTTGCATAGCTGTTGTGCGCCGTGTTCGTCTTATGTGCTTGAATATCTGTCGCAGTATTTTAAGATAACGGTGTTTTATTACAATCCGAATATTTATCCCCGTGAGGAATACGATAAGCGTGTGGCGGAACTTCAAAGGCTCATCGTGGAAATGCCTATGAAAAATCCTGTTACGTTCGTGGAGCGTGGGTATGACGAGGGTGAGTTTTTTCAGGCTGTTAAGGGCTTTGAGGATATTCCTGAGGGCGGGGAGAGATGCTTTCGATGTTACAGGCTCAGGCTTGAACGGACGGTTCAGCTTGCCAAGGAGCTTGGTATGGACTATTTTACTACAACGCTGTCTATTTCACCATACAAGAATGCTCAGAAGCTCAACGAGATATCGGAGGAGTTTGGGAAGATATATGATGTAAAGGCACTTCCTGCGGATTTCAAGAAGCGTGAGGGCTACAAGCGTTCCATTCAGCTTTCAGCGGAATACGGGCTTTACAGGCAGGATTACTGCGGCTGTATCTTCTCAAAAAGAGAGCGTGAAAGGCTGAATACGATTACAACAAAATCTGAATAAATATAAAAATATTAAAATTACATAGAATACTTGTACATATTGCGATAACATATCTGGTTATATATAGCAGAAATAATATGCAGATTTGTGAAAAATGGCTAAAGATATATGATTAATTTGTGAAAAACGTTTATTGAAATACTTGTAAATGTGTGTTACAATATAGGCAAGATGTATGTTGAGGAGATATCGCTCAATATGTATCTAAAAATTATTAACAAAGATGGAGGAAAAACAAATGAAAATCTCTAAGATTCTCGCTGGTATGTCAGCTGCTGCTCTTGCTGCATCAATGATGTCACTCGTAGCATTTGCTGATGAAACAGCTACTGTTAAGGCAGACCTCACTGGAGGTACTGTTTCTCTCATTGATGAGAAGGACGATGACGGTGTTGTTACAAAGACAGGTGTTCTTACAGGAACAAACGTTAAGCTTGCAGATGTTTGCGGTATTGATGTTAATGTAACAGTTGGTGCAGACTCAGCTGCAAAGATCGAGGCTGGAGACTGGATAGGCGGTGGACTTGGTTACAACTCTGAGTCAACTGGTTGGGCTTCAAAAGAGTGGTCATTCCAGGAGGGTGCTAAGGACGTAACAGGCGTTAAGGCTGCTGACGGTTCTTATGATTTTGTTCTGAAGGGAACAGATCCTGTATTTGCTGATACAGATACATATGCTCAGGTATGGCTCCAGAACTGGTCTACAAAGGACTTCACATTCAATGCGTTCACACTTCTTGACAAGGACGGCAATCCTATCCTTGTTGTAGAGTCTGACAAGGCACAGGGCGGAAACACTGTTGACCTTAGCGAATACAAGAAGCAGACTGAGGTTACACTTAACGGTGAGGGTAAGTCTACATCTGACGGTAATAAGGTAAGAATCAACATTAAGCACCCATGGTGTGACGATGCACACAAGGCTGATTTCAACCTTGTTGATGATTGGAGCGTATTTGCAGGTGCTGACGCTATTGCTGTTACAGTTGATATCTCAAATGTAACTGACGCTTTCACAGCTTATCCATGCTTCACAAATGGTATTGAGAACGGTATTGGTTATTGGGAAGCTTCTGATAACAACCCTGCTGTTACAGTAAACGCTGACGGCACATACACATTTATCGTTAAGTTCCCTGCAGCTCTTGAAATGGACGCAAAGAATATGTTCTTTGACATTGCTACAGACCTCGCTGGTACAGACGGCGAAGATCCTGCTGTTAAGATGGCTGTTAAGAAGGTTGTAGTTCTCAACAAGAGTGATGCTGAGCCAGCAGATTCTTCTGAGTCAACAGCTGATTCAACAGATTCTGACGAGTCAAAGGGTGTTCTCGTAGATTCTTCAGACTCTAAGACTAACTCTGCTGCTACATCTTCTAAGGCTGCTAACAACGCATCTAACACAAACCCAAGCACAGGCGCTGCTGCTCTTGCTGCTGTAGGTGTTGCACTTGCTGGTGCTGCTGTAGTTGCTACTAAGAAGAGAAAGTAATCTGTAATTCAGATAATTCTTACTTAGAATAATTAAAGACCTGTCTTTCGGGACGGGTCTTTTTTGTTGCTTTTTTATCGATGTGGTGGTATAATTGATCTATAAACTGCGGAGGTGTTTTTATGCGTATAGTTTTTGATGATATTAAAGAGAGCCTTGCACCGAATTTCAAGGGCGGCGAGAAAAGCTTTGCAAGCAGGGCTTTTTCTGACGGCAAGAACAAGATGATGAAAGGCAGGCTCGTGCCGGGGGCTTCTATCGGTCTGCACAGACATGAGGGCAACTGCGAGATGATATATGTTCTTGAGGGCAGTGGCAAAATGCTTTATGACGGCGGTGAGGAAAGACTGTCGGCAGGAGATTTCCATTACTGCCCCGAAGGTCATGAGCATAGCTTTATCAATGACGGCGACAGCGACCTTGTGTTTATTGCAGTTGTGCCAGCTCAGTAGATTTTTGCAGTTTTGTATCTGTGAAATAGTGGGTCAAAATGGCTTTGTAGTCTGAGCCTTTTTCTGCCATGGCGTTTGCGCCATACTGGCTCATGCCTACGAGGTGTCCGAAGCCGTGAGAGGTGAAAGTGAATTTTGTATTGGCAAAGGTGAACTCGAAACATGGCGAGGAAATATCAAGGATATCGCAGAATGTGTTGGGCTGGATATCATAGCCACAGACGGTCAGGCTTGTAACATAACCTGTGCCGTCTGTTTTTGTTTTGAGCCAACTATCAGCATTGGCGAGGGGAGTAAAATTAATATCGGGGAAGCGGTCAAGAAGCTTGTCTTGAAATTCCTTGGCGGTGAGTGTCCGGGTACATTCTGTGGCGGCAAGGTCTTTGTCAGCGGAGCTGTCTACTGACAGAAGATATGGGATATCCTCTCCCCATGCGTTTTTGGCGGATTGGGTATGACCGTTTGAAGCGGCGTGAAAGGCGACAATTATCGGCTCTCCATTATAGGTGAGGATATCGTCCTTGACGGCGTTGACAGCAGACTTCACTTTTTTGTATGCTTTTTCATAGTCGTTGCCGTAATATTCTTTGGCTGCCTTTTCGGTGAAATAGCTTTGGTAGAGGGTGCTATCATCGCTGATGAGTGCGCCTTTTAAGGCGGGAGTAGGCGACTGGGCTTCGGAGAGCTGTCGGCGGCATATGTAGGTATGTGCGAGGACGGCTTGCGCTTTCAGGGCTTCTTCGTCAAAGTCCGCAGGCATTTGTGCAAGCACTGAGCCTATCATATATTCTTCAAGGGTGAAGTCTTCGGTCTTGCCGCTTTCGGTGAAATATACGGCTATTTTTTCTTTTTCTGAAAATGCAGGTTTCGATGCGGACTCGTTTGGGCGAAGAAATACTATGGTCGGTATTATTATAAGGATAACAGCAAATACTGCCATTATCTGTATCAGGTCTTTCATATGGTTTGTCCTTTCTTTTTTGGGGTACTATATTATATTCATGCAGTTGAGCAAATATTCATACAGGGCGAATTTTTGTACTGCAAATTTTTAAATGGCGGAGATATGCGGCTTTAATTTGATAAGTTATCTTAATACTTGACAAAAATCTGAAAAAGGTGTATAATATAACTTATATTTATAATCTACTTGAAAGCGAGATGATCTATTCAATGATAAATAATGCAGCAAGGTCGCTTTTATGCGAACAGTTTATAGCAAACAATACTATTGACCCTAAGCTTTATGACAGATATGTGGTAAAAAGAGGACTTAGAAACTCTGACGGTACAGGTGTTATGGCTGGTCTTACTAATATCTGTAACGTACACGGATATGTGGTAAACGAGGGTGAGAAATCTCCTATTCAAGGTCGGCTTATCTTCCGTGGATACAACATCAATGATCTGGTGTCTAACGCTCAGAAAGAGGGACGTTTCGGCTATGAGGAGATAGTTTATCTTCTTCTTATGGGCGATCTGCCTAACAGGGTGGAGCTTGATGCGTTCAGAGGAATGATGGCTGAAAACAGACCTCTCCCTGACAACTTCTTCGAGGACATGATACTTAAAGCTCCGTCAAAGAACATCATGAATAAGATGGCGAGAGCAATTCTGGCTCTTTACTCTTATGACGATAACCCTGAGAATCGCTCGCCTGAGTATGAAATGGCTACTGCTATCTCTATAATCTCTAAATTGCCTAACATCATGGTTTCGGCTTATCAGGTAAAGAAGCGCTGTTATGACGGTGAAAGCTTGTTCATGCACCCTCTGATACCTACACATTCTACTGCGGAGATGATACTGTCGGCACTGCGTCCGGACAGACAGTTCACTGAGGAAGAGGCTAAGATACTTGATCTGCTTCTTATGCTCCACGCTGAGCATGGCGGAGGAAATAACTCAACTTTTGCCTGCCGTGTGCTTACATCTTCCGGAACGGATCCTTATTCAGCATACTCTGCGGCTATCGGTTCACTGAAAGGTCCACGTCATGGTGGCGCTAACCTTAAGGTGGCGGCAATGCACCAGTGCATAAAGGACAACGTTCAGAACTGGGAGGACGAGGGCGAGATCGCTGATTTCCTCACAAAGATACTCAACAAGGAAGCTTTTGACCACACTGGTCTTGTTTATGGTATGGGTCACGCTGTTTACACATTGTCTGACCCTAGAGCTGTCATACTCAGAGAGAATGCCAAGAAAATGGCTGAGAACACTGAGTTTGAGAGAGAATACAAGCTTCTTGAAGCGGTGGAAAGACTTACTCCTGAGCTGTTCAAGAAGGTCAAGGGCAGTGACAAGGCGATGTGCGCTAATGTTGATATGTACTCGGGCTTTGTTTACAGTATGCTGGGTATTCCTGAGGATCTTTACACGCCTATGTTCGCTGTTTCAAGAATGGCAGGCTGGTGCGCACACAGATTTGAAGAGCTTGTAACAGGCAAGAGGATAATCCGTCCTGCATACAAGGCTATCTCAGGTGAGAAGAAGTATATCCCATTGGACGAAAGATAAGCAAAATAATTTTTACCTGTTCCTAATGGGCAGAAAAAGGCTTGAAATATTTTTGTGTATATGATATAATAGAATCGGGTATATGCCCGGTTCTATTTTTTTGTTTGGTGTATCAGGAGGGATCGCTTGAAAAATCTTAAATTGGCTGCTGTTTGTCTTTCTTGTCTTACTATGACAGGCTGTTCGGCACTGAATTTTTCTGTTGAGGGACTTATAAACGCCCCGAAGCTTACCTCTGAGCAAAGCGAGATACATCAGGCGCTTATCGAGAGCGTGGGCAGCAATATAACTCTGAAATATCCTAAAAACGGTGAATACCGCTCGGCTTATGTTATCGCAAATATCGACGATGAGCCTACGGACGAGGCTATGGTCTTCTATGAGTACACTTCAAACGGATCTGAGGAGGACGGCTTGAGGGTGAACATTCTCGACAAGGACGAGGACGGCAAGTGGTATTCTGTGAAAGAGCTTGCAGGCGCAGGCACGGACATAGATCAGGTCATTATCTCGCCTATGGGAAGCAATAACCAGACGGACGTTTTTGTGGGATATCAAAATCTTACTAATGATGAAAAGACTATGGAGATATACAGCTATACCGACGGAGATTTCAAGCGTGTGGCGCTTGATACTTATTCGGTGCTGGAGCCTTTGGATATAAACAATGATGGTTATATAGAGCTTATCACCATTCAGAGAAGCACCAATAATGATACAGGTGCGGTGACGGCAAAGGCTTCTATGCTCAACATGAAAAACAATGAGATAACCCGCGGCGAGAACGTTGATATGTGCGATAATGTGACTTCTTATGTGTCATCAAAGACGGGAATGCTTGACAGCGGCAGGCGTGCTATTTTTATTGACGGACTGACTGCTGACGGAAAATTGCAGACGGAGATAATATACTACAGATATTCGGGACTTCAAAATCCTATGCAGCTTAGAAGCGAAAAGCTGCTGCCTTTATGCACAAGACCAGCGGGCTACTACAGTGAGGACATGGACGGCGACGGTGATGTGGAGATACCGTCAACTTCGCCTATGGTGGGTTATGAAAACGCTGTGGCAGACGAAATGCTCTATATGACTACATGGAGCGTTTACGAGGATTTTTATGATCTGAAAACAAAATACACAGGCTATTATGCCATATCTGACGGATATTTTGTAACGTTCCCAAAACGCTGGAACAGTTCTGTTACGGTGAAAAAGGACAGCGACACAAACGAGCTTGTTTTCTATAAATACACAGGAGATATAAACGAGAGCAACGAGGAGATAATGCGTATCGCTGTGTCTTCAAAGAATGATTCGGAGGATCATATCTCTGACGGATATGAGCTTATCGACAGCAAGGGTCAGCTTGATTATTTTGTGAAGCTTCCTCTTGACAGGCGTGAAAAGCTCATACCGACTATTGACGAAATTCAGAATAATTTTTACATAATAAACTGATCTTGGAGAGGAGTAAATGTAATGAAAAGAGTTTTGGTTTGCGAGGACGAAGATTCAATTAGAGAATTTGTGGTCATAAACCTTGTAAGAAGCGGTTACGAGGTAGTTGACGTAAACTGCGGAGAGGACGCTCTCAAAGCCTATGACGAAAAGGACGGCGGCTTTGACGTTGCTCTGCTTGATATTATGATGCCAGGTATCGACGGAATGCAGGTGTGCAAGAAGATAAGAGAGAAAAGCAACACTATTGGTATTATCATGCTTTCGGCAAAATCACAGGAAATGGATAAGATATCATGTCTTATGAGCGGTGCTGACGATTATATCACAAAGCCGTTCTCTATCTCTGAACTTATTGCAAGAGTTGACGCTGTTTGCAGACGTGTAAATCGTTCAGGCTCTAAGCCTGAGGAGGCTTCACAGATAGTTTCAGGTCCTTTTACGCTTAATCTTAAGAGCAGAACTGTTTTCAAGAACGGCGAACAGATAGACCTTACGCAGGTGGAGTATCAGATAATGGAGTATTTCTTCAAAAATCAGAATACTGCACTTGACCGTTCAAGTATACTCAATCACATATGGGGCGAGAGCTATTACGGCGACGATAAGATAGTGGACGTGAATATCAGAAGAATAAGAATGAAGATAGAGGACGAGCCTTCTAATCCTAAGTATATCCTTACTATATGGGGCTTTGGCTACAAGTGGGCAGGCGGCTCTAACTGAGCTGTGAAAACATGATGAACGGAGTTTTTATCAGTTGAGCGGAAAAAAAAGAAAAAGCGGCAGACTCAGTATCACACAGCACTGGCTGAGGAACAACCTCGGGGTGGTCGTGGGAATACTTGTGGTGCTTGAAATACTGCTTATCGTGGTGGTGAGGAATTATTACTACAGCTCCACAAGGCAGTATCTTACATCTAAAATGAAGATAGTCACCACGGCGGTAGTGAACGCTTCAGGTGACGAGCAGACTAACTATAATTCTCAGATACGCTCCCTTGTGGAAAGCTATGACGAGAAAGACAAGATAGAGCTTATGGCTATCAAGACCGACGGTGAGGTCGATGTTACATCATCAGGCTTCTCTCCCTCGGAGAATGACAACATGACCGATTATGAGGACGCAAAGAAGTCCGACACGGGAATAGGCACACAGATATATGAGCTGTCAACAGGGGAAAAGGTCATGGCGATAACGTCAGTCATATCCCCGAAGGGAAGCGAATATGAAGCACTGAGAATGTTGTCTTCCATGAAAAATATCGATCATCAGATCTTTATTATGTCTATGATAATCACGGCTATCGTTGTGGCTGTCATAATGCTCATGTTTTTCTCGGGAATGTTTTTTATCAAATCTATTGTTTTGCCTATAAGAAGCATAAACAGCATAACAAGGCGGTATGCTACGGGAGATTTCAGTGAACGTCTTGAAAAGAAACGAAATGACGAGCTTGGCGAGCTTTGCGACTCTATCAACTACATGGCGCAGGAGCTTTCTAATACGGAACAGATGAAGAATGAGTTCATATCTTCTGTATCTCATGAGCTGAGAACTCCGCTTACCGCTATAAGGGGCTGGACGGAAACTGTTACCAGTATGTATGAGGACAAGGAAACCTTCAAGAAGGGTATGAGGGTCATCACAAGTGAGACGGAGAGGCTTTCGCAAATGGTTGAGGAGCTTCTTGACTTCTCGAGGATACAGGACAACAGACTCACGCTTATTATGGATACTATAGATATTCTTGCGGAGCTTGGGGAAACTGTGCTTATCTATCAGGAGAGAGCCAAGGCGCTTGGTATAACACTCAATTACTACGAGCCGAAAATGCTGCCGTTTGTTTACGGCGACAAGAACAGGCTTCGTCAGGTGTTCATAAATATTGTGGATAACGCTATCAAATACTCCAACAAAGGCGACACTGTATCGGTGGAGGCTTATGAGGAGGACAATGAGGTATGTATTTCCATTTCCGACACGGGTATGGGAATATCAAAGGAAGACCTGCCAAAAGTCAAGACGAAATTCTTTAAGGCAAACCACACAAGACGTGGTTCAGGAATAGGTCTTGCGGTGGCAGACGAGATCATTCAGCGGCATGGCGGTACGCTGGAGATAAACAGTGAGCAGGGAGTAGGTACAACAGTGATGATAACGCTCCCTTGTATCGAGCAGAAGAAAAAGCCTGACAATCAGGCAACTGTAGACGTGGAGCTTATTTCTTCTGAGCCTATCGAAAACAACGACAACGTGCAGTAGACGCACACACCGCCTTGAAAGGAAAGAAAATGAGCAGTAAAGCACAAAGCAAGGAAAAATTCAAGTCAAAGATCGGTGGACAGGCTGTTATTGAGGGCGTTATGATGCGTGGCATCAACAAGGCGGCTATGGCTTGCCGACTGCCTGACGGCACCATAGACCTGGAGGAGTGGGCGATAAAAGGCGGAAAAGATACACCTTGGTACAGAAAAACGCCTTTTGTGAGGGGCATTTTCAGCTTCCTTACTTCTCTTATAGACGGCTACAAGTGCCTTACAAGGTCGGCTGAGAAGCAGATGACGGAGGACGATGAGGAAGAGCAGACCAAGTTTGAACAGTGGCTGGACGATAAGCTTGGGGACAAGCTCGGCCCTATCATCACGGCGATATCAATGGTGCTGGGTGTGGGTCTGGCGATATTGCTGTTTATGTATCTGCCGTCGCTGGTGTCTAAATTCATAAGCAAGTTCGTTCACTTGTCGGCATTCGGCAAAAACCTTATTGAGGGTATTTTGAAGATAGCTATTTTCATTGGCTACACGGCTTTGACTGCTCTTACTAAGGATATCAGGCGTACATATGAGTATCACGGTGCTGAACACAAGACTATCGCTTGCTATGAGCATGAAGAAGAGCTGACGGTTGAGAACGTGAAGAAATACACACGTTTTCACCCTCGCTGCGGAACGAGCTTTATTTTCCTTGTGCTGTTCATAAGCATTTTTGTAAACACAATATTCAGAGTATCATGGGCAAGCATTTTGCTGAGAGTTGTTATAAAGATAGCGCTTCTGCCTATCGTTACGGGTATTGCTTATGAGCTTATAAGGCTTGCAGGAAGATATGACAATATTTTCACTAAGATAATCTCTGCACCGGGTCTGTGGATACAGAGGATAACTACAAGTGAGCCTGATGAAAGTCAGATAGAGTGTGCGATCGCAGCACTAAAGGCTTGCATACCTGAAAATAAGGAAGATGACAAATGGTAAAAAAGGAACTGTTCGATAAATGCGTGGGACTGCTTGAGGAGAGCGGTCTTGGCGAGAACGCTGCTTGCGAGGTCACATGGGTGTTTGAAGATGTGGCTGAGGGGGAGGATATCACTCCTGAGCAGGAAAAGCGTATAAGCGACATTGTCACACGTCGCTGTGAGGGCTATCCTTTGCAGTATCTCCTTGGACAGTGGGAGTTTTATGGTCTGCCTTTCAAGGTGGGCGAGGGCGTACTGATACCACGTCAGGACACGGAAACTATTGTTGACACGGCTTTGAAGTTGTTTGCGGATAAAAAAGATATTATTGTTATAGACCTTTGTTCAGGCTCGGGGTGCATTGGTATCACCCTTGAAAGGAAGCTTGACTGCGGTCGGGCAGTGTGTGTGGAGAAGTCTGAAAAGGCGGCAGAGTATCTCCGTGAGAATATAAGTCTGAACGGCTCGGGGGCTGAGATAGTCATGGGCGACGTTACAGACGAAAAGCTTGTGGAGGATATGCCTGAGGCTGACCTTATAGTGTGCAATCCCCCTTATCTCACAACAGAGGACATGGACGCTTTACAGCGTGAGGTCACTTTTGAGCCTGCGGAGGCTCTTTTCGGCGGTGAGGACGGCTTGGACTTTTATCGTGAGATAGTTCGCAAGTGGAAGAAAAAGCTTAAAAACGGCGGCGTTATGCTCTTTGAGATCGGTATCGGTCAGGAGGACGAAGTAATGCGCCTGATGATACAGCACGGCTTTAAGAACGTGAGATGCAGGAAAGACTTGTGCGGTGTTTACCGATGTGTTTCGGGCATTTATGAGAAATAGTACGAAAATTTGTACAGATAGATAAATTTCGGTTACTGTACAGACAAACGGACAGTTAGTGTGATATGATATAGATACGGATAAAACACCGATAAGATAGGGAGGTCATATAAAATGGCGATAGACAAGAAAAAAAAAGAAGCCGTTAAGACGGTAGTAAAAATAACTGACGCAGAGGAAAAGAAAAAGGCTCTTGACACAGCGATAGCATATATTGAAAAGCAGTTCGGCAAGGGTGCGATCATGAAGCTTGGCGAGGCTAAGGCTATGGATATTGAGGCTATACCGACAGGCTCAATGACCCTTGATATGGCGCTTGGTATTGGAGGAGTGCCGAGAGGAAGAATTATCGAGATATACGGACCTGAGTCATCAGGTAAGACAACGGTCGCACTTCATGTTATCGCAGAAACGCAGAAAATGGGCGGAGAGGTAGCTTTTATCGACGTTGAGCATGCTCTTGACCCTGTTTATGCAGGTCAGCTTGGCGTTGATATCGACAATATGCTTGTTTCTCAGCCTGACAGTGGTGAGCAGGCTTTGGAGATTGCAGAGGCTCTGGCTCGTTCAGGTGCTATCGACTGTATCGTTATCGACTCGGTTGCGGCAATGGTAACAAAATCTGAGATAGACGGCGAAATGGGCGACACTCACGTTGGTCAGCTTGCAAGACTTATGTCTCAGGCTATGAGAAAGCTCACATCTGTTATCGCAAAGTCCAATACAACGGCTATATTTATCAATCAGGTCCGTGAGAAGATAGGTGTTATGTACGGAAACCCTGAAACTACTCCGGGCGGACGTGCTTTGAAGTTCTACGCTTCTGTAAGAATAGAGGTCAGACGTGGAGAGCAGATAAAGAACGGCTCTGAGGTCATTGGTAACAGAACAAAGTGCAAGGTGGTAAAGAACAAGGTAGCACCGCCGTTCAAGGAGTGCGAGTTCGATATCATGTACGGCAAGGGTATCTCCCGTGTGGGCGAGGTGCTTGACATGGCGGTCGATCTTGATGTGGTGAAGAAGGGCGGAGCTTGGTTCAGTTACAACGATATGAAGCTTGGTCAGGGACGTGACAACGCTAAGGAGTTCCTGCTGAACAATCCTGACATCATGGGCGAGATAGAAGCCAAGATAAAGGAACATCAGGCGGAGCTTGTGCTTGCAGCACAGAAGGATAAAAAGGCAAAGAAGCTTGAAGAAAAGGCTAACGCAGGTGCGGCGGCTCAGAGTGCAAATGAGGATATGGCTGCTGACAAGCCTGAGAAGAAGATACGCAAGGCGGCAAGCGACAAGTCTGTTGTGGCAAAGCCTGAGGAGGACTTCGAGGAGTTCGCTCCTGTTGACATAAGCGAGCTTGGTGACTGATAAATGCTTAAAATAACGGGCGTTTCAAAATACAAGGGCAGTACATACATGATAGAGTTTGAGGAGGGCGAAACGGCTTTTCTCAACTACGAGATAGTGTCTGCCTATGGTCTGAGAGCAGGGCTTGATATGCCTGAGTCTGCTTGGGAGAAGATAGTTTTTGACAACGAGTTCAGAAAGGCAAAGGAAAGAGCTTTGTATCTCCTTGACTACAGGGACTATTCCTATGTGGAGCTTTATAAAAAGCTTGAGAAAAATTACAGCGAGGAGATATGCGACGCTGTAATGGATAAGATGCTGGAGCTTGGGACGGTCAATGACAGGCGGTATGCTCAGGGGCTTGCGAGGACTTATGTGGAAGTGCGTAAATACGGCTATTACCGTGCTTATCAGCAGATGAGACAGAAAGGGCTTACGAAGCCTATAATAGAGGAAGCTCTGGAGGAATACAGCGAGGGTACATACGAGCGGCTGTATGAGCTTGTGGAGCGAAAGTATCTCAGATATCTTGACGGAGAAAAGGGTGACATAAAGGTAAAAAACGCCCTTGTACGTTTGGGGTATTCATACGACATAATAAAAGAGGTGCTTGCTGACATAAAACAGGAGTACGGCGACGAATAAAGGAGCAAAGAATGAAAAAGATCATTTTTGCGGCGGCTATACTGAGTGCGGCAGTCATGACGGGCTGTTCATTCGACTTTGGTGGCACGGAAAATTCTCAGCCTGCGGAAAATGTTCAGGGCAGTGAGAACGCTGTGACAACGCAGGGAACTGATACGGAAAGCGAAGAAGCCGCTGACCCGCTTGAAGAGGCAAAGGACGTTGCGGCAATGTATCTTAAAGCCGCAAACGCTGAGTTTGACCAATCAATGGTAAAGCTTATGACAGACGATTATGCCGCTGACTATGAATATATGAAAAAGAACATGGGCGGCGACAATGAATACGGTGAGGACGAGCAGATAAGCGGGGTAAGATACAGCTTTGACAAGGATAAGTGCGGCTTTATCGACAAGGTGAACATCTCGGAGGAGTATTCAAAGGCAGCGGAGCTTTATGTGACCATAGCTTATGACAGCTCTGAGGGAGAGGTCACGTCATCGCAGTATATTCTTATGGTGCTTGACAAGGACAATGATTGGAAAGTTTGCTTTGCAGGCTCAAAGGCGCAGGCTTACGCAGACGGAATTATAACTGATGAAAACTCAGAAAAGGCAGAGGCTAACGCTCAGGCGGTATATGAGGCGGCAGAAAAGGCGGTCACGGAGCTTTCAAAAGACAAGAGCTACAAGTTTGAGTACATGAACTACATTTCCACAGAGACGGATAAGTTCATAGAAAAGATAAAGGAACAGCTTCCTGATGAGCTAAAGGATACATATTTCACTGTTTTTATTGATGAAGGAAAGCTTGATTATGTTGTTTGGTCGCAGGAAGCAGGGGCTGAGATAACTGTTACTTACCCTGAGAAGAAAGACTGACGGCGCAAAAGTGCTTGACAAAATAAATTGCGTGGTGTATAATATAGGTAACCACGAGATTGATTGTGTTCACAGTGACACACAAATGAAACCCCCGAAAGTTGCAGCTTTCGGGGGTTTCTCTTGGGATCATGCCGGACTTACTTTCTGTATGCTTTTGGCTTTGTGGAAATTTCATAAATATTTTGATTTTTGTCATACAATAGTGACTAAAAGGGCTTGACAAAACTGTGTAAAAGTGAGATAATAAAATAGATTATTGTGATACTTTATGCCGTCCGTTGGCGGTGTAGGATTGGAGATTTTTTCATGGCAACTAGAGTGGGAATGGTTTCTCTCGGATGTCCTAAAAATCAGGTGGACGCTGAGCATATGCTCTATGATCTGCGCAAAGAGGGTTTTCAGATAGTTTCTGACGCAGCCCTTTCTGATGTAGTCATTATAAATACCTGTGGATTTATCGAGTCGGCTAAACAGGAGGCTATAGACACTATACTTGAGTTCTGTACTCTCAAGCAGGAGGGCAGGATAAAGGCGGTAATAGCTACGGGCTGTCTTGCTGAAAGATACCGTGACGAAATGAAAAAGGAGATCCCTGAGCTTGACGCTGTTGTGGGAATAGGCTCTAACGGAAAAATTTGCGATATTATAAGAGAGATACTGCTGGATAAGCAGGCGGTCTGTTCTTATGGTGCAAAAACTGATCTTTCAATGGAGGGCGGAAGAATTATTTCTACTGAGCCTTTCTATGCGTATATAAAGATAGCCGAGGGTTGCAGCAACAACTGCACTTACTGCGCTATCCCGTCTATAAGAGGAAAATACAGAAGCAGACGCATGGAGGATATCGTCAAGGAAGCCAGATGGCTGGCTGAGAACGGCGTGACGGAGCTTGTAGTTGTGGCGCAGGATACAACACGCTATGGCGAGGATATATACGGCAAGTCTATGCTCCCTGAATTGCTCACGGCACTTTGTGAGATAGACGGCTTCAAGTGGATAAGAACGCTTTATTGCTATCCTGAGAGGATAACGGACGAATTGCTGGACGTTATCGCTAAAGAGGACAAGCTTGTAAAGTATCTTGATATGCCTATACAGCATTGCAACAAGACCATACTTAAAAGAATGAACCGCCATGGGGACAGAGAGACCCTTACGGCACTTATAAAGAAGATAAGAGAGAAGATACCGAACGTTACGCTGAGGACAACTCTTATCACAGGTTTCCCAGGTGAAACGGAAGAGCAGTTTGAAGAGCTTTGTGAGTTTGTAAAGGAAATTCGCTTTGAAAGGCTCGGCTGTTTTGCTTACTCGCCTGAGGAGGGTACGCCTGCGGAGAAGTTTGAAGATCAGGTGCCTTTAAAGGACAGAGAGCGCAGAGCGGAGATAATAATGGAAGAACAGATGATAATTTCCGACAGCCTTAACGAAGCTTCGCTTGACAGCGAAGTCGAGGTGGTTTGCGAGGGCTTTGACAGATATGCCGAGTGCTACTACGGCAGAAGTCAGGCGGACGCACCTGAGATAGACGGAAAGATATTCTTCCTGAGCGAGGATAAAGTCAGGGTCGGCGAGTATGTCAAGGTAAAAATTGACGATACTATGGATTATGACCTTATCGGCTCAAAAATGTAGATGAAAGGAACTTGATATGAACCTGCCAAATAAACTTACAGTGCTTAGAGTAATATTGATACCGTTTTTCCTGCTGTTCGTGCTGCTTTTCAAGATACCGCATCACATGGTGTTTGCGCTTATCGTGTTCGCTGCTGCGTCTATCACAGACTGGTTTGACGGCAAGATAGCAAGAAAGCACAATCTTGTTACTACTTTCGGAAAGTTTCTTGACCCGCTTGCAGACAAGCTTCTTGTTATGACAGCACTTATTTGCTTCACATTTGAACGTTGGATAGATCCTGTTGCAGTTGTGCTGATACTTGCAAGAGAGTTTATGGTAACAGGTCTTAGACTTGTTGTGGCAAGCGAGGGCGTTGTGGTCGCTGCAGGAATATGGGGCAAGCTGAAAACGGCTTTCACTATGGTGGCACTTATCGCTATAATGGTGCTTCAGATAATTTTTCCTGCACCAAAGGGAAGCCCTGATTTCACTTGGGGTACACCGATATTCCTTGTAAACGAGATACTCATTTGGATAGCGGTTGTGCTTACCGTTATTTCCGGTGCGGTTTATCTCAAGGGATACTGGAAGTATATAGATTCGGGCAAATAATGTGGCCTGCCGACGTGTTGCGGCATATGATAACTTAATATATAAATGCGTATCAGCAAGAGTAGCTGTGAGGTAATTTTCAGAGAGGAGCCGTTTGGTGCAAGGCTTCAAGGACTTTCAGTGAAGTGCGGCTGACAGCAGGGAGCGAACAACGGCGAAAGCTTAGTATTCCTCTTCGTAGGGTCTGCGTTAAAGATATTGAGCTGTACAAAATTTTGTACAGGAAATCGGAGTGGGACCGTAGATCATAATCTGCCTCCGGAGTGGTGAAACGCCATTCCGGAGGTTTTTTCTTAGAAAGGGAGAGATAGATATGACGATTTTGGAAAACATAAAGCATGATATTCAGACTATAAAGGACAGAGATCCTGCGGCGACGAGCACGCTGGAGATCCTCACATATTCGGGGCTTCACGCTGTGGCTTTTTATAGGGTGTCGCACTGGTTCTATGTTCACAAGCACAAGGTCATCGCAAGATGTATTTCGCAGTTTGCAAGAATGTTGACAGGTATCGAGATACACCCAGGTGCTAAGATAGGCAAGGGTCTGCTTATCGACCACGGCTCGGGTGTTGTTATAGGTGAGACCGCTGAGATAGGCGATTACTGCCTGCTGTATCAGGGCTGTACCCTTGGCGGAACAGGTAAAGACCACGGCAAAAGACACCCGACCCTTGGAAACAATGTTATGGTAGGGTGCGGTGCAAAGGTGCTTGGACCATTCACTGTGGGGGACAATGCAAAGATAGCCGCAAATGCGGTAGTTCTTGAGCCTGTGCCTGCAAACTCAACGGCTGTAGGTGTGCCTGCAAGGATAGTTAAGCAGAACGGCAAGCGCACCTGCGATCTCGATCAGGTGCATATCCCTGATCCTGTGGCTCAGGAGCTTTGCCAGACAAGAATACAGATAGCTAAGCTGGAAAAGAGAGTGGCTGAGCTTGAGAAGATCGGAAAGAAAGAGCAGTAAAATATAAGGAAAGAGGTAAAGATAAATGAACATTTATAACACGCTTACTCACAAGATCGAAAAATTTGTACCAAACGAGCCGGGCAAGGTGTCAATGTATACCTGCGGTCCTACAGTTTATCACTATGCCCATATCGGCAATCTGAGAAGCTATATAATGGAGGACGTTTTGGAAAAGTATCTCCGCTATGATGGTTATGACGTAAAGAGAGTAATGAACATCACTGACGTTGGTCATCTTACTTCTGACGGCGATACAGGCGATGATAAAATGCTCAAGGGCGCAAAGCGTGAGCATAAGACTGTTATGGAGATCGCAAAATTCTACACTGACGCTTTCTTTGAGGACTGCAAGAAGCTAAATATCAAAAGACCTGACGTTGTTGAGCCTGCAACGGGCTGTATTGGTGATTTTATCAAGGTGATATCTGCTCTTATGGACAAGGGCTATGCTTATGAGGCAGGTGGAAACATCTATTTTGATACTTCAAAGCTGAAAGAGTATTATGTTTTCCACAACTTTAATGAGGAAGATCTTGAGGTCGGCGTTCGTGATGGCGTTGAGGAGGACACAAACAAGCGCAACAAGGCTGACTTTGTACTGTGGTTCACAAAGTCTAAGTTCGATGATCAGGAGCTTAAGTGGGATTCCCCTTGGGGTGTGGGCTATCCTGGCTGGCATATCGAGTGCTCTTGCATTTCAATGAAACATCTTGGCGAAAGACTTGACATTCACTGCGGCGGTATCGACAACGCTTTCCCACACCACACAAACGAGATAGCACAGTCTGAGGCTTATCTTGGTCACAAGTGGTGCAACTACTGGTTCCATATCCTGCACCTTAACACAAACAGCGGAAAGATGTCAAAGTCAAAGGGCGAGTTCCTTACTGTTTCACTGCTGGAGTCAAAGGGCTATGACCCACTGGTATACAGATTTTTCTGCTTGCAGTCACACTACAGAAAGTCACTTGTTTTCACATATGAGAACCTTGACAACGCAAAGACTGCATACAACAAGCTCACTGCAAGGATAGCACAGCTTATGGCTGACAAGAAGCCTGACGAGGTAGTGGAGCTTGAGGATTTTGAGAAGTTCAAGGGTAGCTTCAAGGCGGCGCTTGATGACGATATAAACACTTCAAATGCTATCACTGTTCTGTATGACGTTCTTAAAGCTGACACTAACAATGAAACAAAGCTTGCCCTTATCGAGGATTTTGACAAGGTTCTTTCACTTGGTCTGATAGAAGCTGCAAAGAAACTCAGTGCTGACGGTGAAGAGGATATCCCTGAGGAGGTCAAGGTGCTTGTTGAGGAGCGTAAGGCTGCAAGAAAGGCAAAGGACTTTGCTAAGGCTGACGAGCTGAGAGATAAGATAGGCGAGCTTGGCTATATCGTTGAGGAAACAAGACAGGGCACAAAGATAAAGAAAAAGTAAAGGAGCTTTAAATGAGCAAAAATAAACAGGATCTGGGTCCATACCGCAGAAAACAGTTTCAGACGTATTTTCAGTTTTCACTTATAGCAATTTGCTTTGTTATAATCTTTGTTCTCTTTTACGCCTGCACCGGCAGAAGCAAGAACGATATAGACTATACTGATGCAAAGGTGATACAGATGGACGAACCTGCCGATGACAGCCCTGTGGTGGTTTTTGAAACAAACAAGGGAACTTTCAAGGCTGTGCTTTTCCCTGATGAAGCACCGAACTATTGCAAGTTTTTCACTGGACTTGTGGAAAAGGGCTATTATGACGGCACTTATGTGAGCATGGTGCAGGACGGTGTGTATTTTATAGGCGGAACAAAGCAGGCTGACGGTCAGACAACTTCTGACACTGACACCACCACTATCGAGGCGGAGTATTCAAAAAATCTGTGGCCTTTAAAAGGTGCGCTTTGTGCATACACGCAGGAGCAAGGTCACTTGTTCAGCAAGAAGAAGGTTTCAAACAGCTATCTTTTGTTTGTTGACAATTATGATCTCACTGAAGAGGAGCAGGCGGAGCTTGACAGCAAGCTTGCAGACAGCAACAATATCCCTGAGGATATCACCGATGCTTTTGAGAAATATGGCGGTGTGCTGAATTTCTCTCAGCAGTATACTGTTTTCGGTCAGGTATATGATGGCTTGGATATTTATGACGAGATATGCGGTACTGATGTGGCTGACTCTGAGACGCTGAAGCCTAGGGAGGACATACAATTCACAAAGGTGTATATGTCTACCTACGGAGAGAATAAAAACAGCAATGCTTTTGCAGGCAGTACGGATAGTTCTGAGGTTTCTAAAAGTGCGGTCGACAGTGCAGACACAAGCTCGGAGATGTAATTTAATCCTATCAATTAAAGCGAACGGGTGGATGCCTGTTCGCTTTTTATATTCACTGAAAATTCATTATTTATTTGTTTATTTCACTATAAATTTGTATTAAGCTCTGCTATACTACTCTTTAGAACATAAAGATTTTAACATTGTTTTTGTATGAACCAAGGCTTAAAATCAAAAGATTTTATACTTAATATAAGAATATGAAACATGAATTTATTATATTAGGCATTACGGCTTATATTGTAAATTACATTAATAACGTTAGCCGAGCCACAGTTCTTGACTTTATGAGCTTATTGTGGTAAACTTAAAACCAAGTCCATGTGTAAAAAAAATTCCGGCAGTGCCTGGATTTTATGTGCGTTGAGCTTGCAAGGGTGTTGGACGATATTAACGAATTTTTTTAGTAACAGAATAGGCAGGGAAGTCCTGTCTTTAAAATAGGAGGAAATTTTATGAGCGAATACAAGATCTACTCATTGCATATGGGTAAGGCAAAATGTGCTGTTGATTTGGGCGACGGCTCTGAGCGTGGAGAGTATGTAAATCAGGATTACATTCTTAACAAAATGGGCAGACCACACAGAAGCATAAGCCTTATGTACTGCTACTATCCGCTGGATAAGGAGTTCCCCGGAAGAATTTCTGAGGTAATGAAAGACGAAGATGTTTCTTTTGCATGGGATTATCCATATGATGATTATTTCACATACAAGGGCGGTCTTGAGGGCAACACAGAGGGCGAGCCTTTTACCTTCATGAGAGATGTAAGACGTCATGGACAGGACGTTACACTCACACTCACAGTTGACCCACACGTTTCAGACGAACAGCTTATCGCTATCGCAAATGACCTTAGACCTTTCGGCAGACTTCTTCTTAGAATAAACCATGAAGCTACAGGCAACTGGTTCTCATTCAACAAGAGATGCACTTATCAGGAAGTTGCTGATTTCTACTGCCGTTTCAATAAGATACTTAAGGAATATGCACCAAATGTTTCTACTATTCTTTGTATCGGTGGCATTGAAGATCTTAACAAGAAAGAGATAGAAAAGGAAGCAGAGTTTTCACAGGCTGTCAAGGAGACAGACATCTGGTCTGTTGACAAGTACATGGCTCTTCACTGGGGTTGGCCTTATGACGTTGCTGAAAGAGGCGGCACAAGCCACAGCAGAAGCAAGGTCAAGGACATATACAATATGACAAAGCGTTCTTTTGAGAGATTCAAGGAGATAAACGGCGGTGTTACAAAGCCAATGGTCATGAGCGAGTTCAACGCTGACGGTGATGTTACAGGTCCATACGATCAGGCAGCAATGGTAAAGGAATTCTGCGATATGCTCAAGGCTGACGGCGAGAGCTGGTTCTCAGGATTTACTTTCTATCAGTTCAGAGACAGAGGACGCCTTGGTCTTGAAATTCAGGACCCTAACTATGCTGACTGCGGTATCGAGCAGCCTGTTATGAAGACATACAAGGAAATAATCCACGATGATTTCTTCAAGCCTGCAATGACAAGAGGCGACGAGGTTACACTGCCATGCACGCTTCGTTGGGGCGGTTCTGAGGACGCTGAGGGTCTTGAGATCCCTCTCCACTTTGAAAAGAATCCACACTTCTGCGAGGTTACATTTGATGATGATTCAAACATCATGATGGAGATAAACGGCAAGTGGTTCTATAAGTCACCTGAGGCAAAGACGATCGACCTTATGGCAGCTTTCTTTGAGAAGCCGCTAGAGGGTGAGGCTGATCTGACTCTCAGACTTTTTGCTCCTCCTGCAAGCGGTGAGAATGATCTGTCTATTGAGGACGGACTTATGAACAGCTACACAGAGATCAAGAAGCTTCCTGATATCCGTATCAGATTTGAGCCTGTTGAGCTTTAATATCCAAAAATTTAAGGGACGGTTTTGCCGTCCCTTTTTGGTTTATAGGGTGACAAATAATGCAAACGGGACGTCGGGGGCGCCGTCCCCTACAAAGTAAAAAGGTTGCATACTGTACAAAAAAGCGTACAGTACACAACCTTTGTCTTTGTTATTTATCGTAAGGTGCTTGTCTTGACATTATCTGCATTGCGGCTTTAAGACCGTCAACGGCGGCGGACATTATGCCTCCTGCATAGCCTGCACCCTCGCCGCAGGGATAGAGATTTTCCACTGAGAGAGATACCATATCTGCGTTTCGTGTAATGCGAACAGGGGAGCTTGTACGGGTTTCAGGTGCGGTGAGCATTGCACCTTTATCGCCGAAGCATTTCATTTTTCGTGAGAAATTCTGCAAGCCGCCCTCCAGCATATCCGTCACGAATTTAGGAAATACATCACGAAGCTCTGTCGCCTTACAGCCAAGTGCATAGGTGGGTGAAACCGTGCCTGCTATTTCAGGCTTGCCATCAAGAAATCCGCCAACTGTCGTGCCTGCGCCTTTATATGAGCCTGTGAGAGTATATGCTTTTTGCTCTATAGACCGTGCGAAAGCCACTCCGTCAAGCGGGCAGTGACCAAAGTCGTCAGGGGTAACGGCCACGACAACTGCAGCGTTTGCGTTTTCACCGTCACGGGCAAACTCGCTCATGCCATTTGTGACAGTGCCTCCGCTTTCAGAGGCTGACGGCACAACTGTACCGCCTGGACACATACAAAAAGTGTAAACACCTCTGCCGTTTTTATCACGCCATGAAAGCTGATACTCGCCCTTTGGAAGCAGTGGATTGCCTGCATGGTCACCGTATAAGCTTTCGTCAACAGCCGCCTGTTTATGTTCTATTCTTGCGCCAACTGAGAACGGCTTAGGCTCGAGGAAGATGTTTTTGCGCTGCAAAAGCTCAAAAGTATCCCTTGCGGAATGACCGATAGCAAGTATAACGGCAGACACTTTTTCGTTTTTTTCACCTGCTGATATAGTCTGCACTTTGCCGTTAGCGATAGCCATATCAGTGAGGGGAGTATCGAATCTTACCTCGCCCCCAAGCTCTATTATCCTTTTTCGGATAGCCGTGACGATATTTCGCAGATTGTCAGTGCCGATATGCGGTTTAGCTTTTGTGAGGATCTCTTTTGGCGCACCGAAATCCACGAAGCGTTCAAGAACATATCTGCAAAGAGGGTCTTTTATTCGTGTGGTGAGCTTGCCGTCAGAAAATGTGCCTGCACCACCTTCACCGAATTGCACGTTGCAATTGGTGTCAAGCTCGCCTGTGAGCCAGAATTTCTGTACCGATGCAGTACGTTTTTCCATTGAGCTGCCACGCTCTAAAATAATCGGTCTATAACCCTGCTCGGCAAGGGCAAGCCCTGCGAACATTCCTGCCGGTCCAAAGCCCACAATGACAACTCGGCTCTCTGCTTTTTCTGTGGATATGACAGGCTTGTAAACACTGCGCTCAACATAGGTCAGGGAAGTGTTCTTCTCACAAAGCTTCTTTTCAAGGTCGGCACAGTCAAGTGTCACGAAAACTGAGTGGACAAAGTGAATGTCGTTGCGCTTTCGTGCATCAAGAGAGCTTTTGTGTATCTCGCAGTCTATGGCGTGCTTTGAGGCACTGCCTAGCTTTTTCAGAGCGGTGGAGATAACTTCCTGCTCTGTTGCGTTAAGGGGGGAACTTATTTGATTTACTATTATTGGCATATATCCTCCTGCGTTTTTACCGAAAAATCGGGACGAATAGATCGTCCCGATAAAATTCTATTAGTCTGAAACAACTATCTGTATCTCGTTTTTGCCGAAACCCCAAACATTGTTGTAGGTCGGTGAATAGATTATAGCCTCTCGAGCATAAGAACCAGAGTCAATTATGTCGCTAAGATTGACCTCAGCGTATAAGTCGCTGTCCTTAAGCTTGTTTATCACATCTTCAGGACCGTAGACCTTGACGTTTGTGAGCTTTTTTGTTTCTATCTCAGTGGACTTGCCTGACGGCTTGCCCGTTGCGATGATGTGGTCTGATGTTATGGTGAACTCCTTCGAGGTGTATCCCTCTGAGTCAAAGGATACACGAACGTTTTCATCGCCATTCATATTGATCTCACCTGAGTTGAGAGGGATCTTGAAGCTGAACACCTTTGCAAGGTTTATCTCTGAAAGTTTTATGGAGCCGATAGTGAGCGTTTCTGTATCTGAGTCGTCAAGATTTGGCGATACCACAGAAATCTCTTCCTCGGAAAGCTTCAGTGGCAGTGAGTTGACATCAAAATTATCCGTACAATTAGAGATATCTACCTTTAGCTTTGCTGTCTTTTTCTTGTAGATAACAAAATTCACATCGACAGACTTTGTATCCTTGACTTCTATTTTAGATGGATCAACAACGTTGTCGTCATCGTCATAGAATACGATATCCTGTGTGTTGATAGTCGTGTCCTCGGATATTTTCTTTGATTTTGAGATCTGTGCCACTGCTTTGCTTATGTTGTCAAGGTCATTTTTCGGACCTTCAACTGTTATCTCGCTTGGCGATGTGGTAGTTTCTTTAAGGATATAACCCTCCTCAGCGCTTATGAGCGGGGCTTCTGCGGTGAGTGGGATAGTCTTTGTGGTAAGTCTGTCAAACTCCACAGAAACAGTGTCAGGGTTGACAGAAACTACAGTTACCTTGTCTGTGGAATGTGATGACTTGACGTCGATGTCAAGGTCGTAGGTACCCTCTTTTGTTACGTCATCAAGATTGACAGTTGCCACAAGATCTGCGGCAGTATAGCTGCCTATCTCATAGTTCATGCCCTTTATCTCAACGTCTACGGAGATATCCTTATAGTTGAGTGCGGAAAGTCCTTTTTCTTTTGCCTGCGTTCCGTCAAGTGAGAACACAACAGGAACGTTTGTTATAGTCTTGTTTATTGTAGGATACTGAGTGATAGAAAGGGCAAACCATATTATTACAGCAATGATTATGGAAAGTATTCTCAGACCAAAGTCTGCACCATGGCGATTTTCTTTTTTAGCCTTTTTTACTTTTTCCATTTTGAAATCACCCTTCCTGCAAAAGAATTTTCTCTAATGGAATTAGCGTCCTTTTCAGGCAAAAGACGATTGTCCAGAAGTCTTTTCAGAGAGTCCTTTGAATATCCTCTGGTAAGCTCTCCGTTTTCGGCAACTGAGATGTTGCCTGTTTCCTCAGATACCACGACGACTATTGCGTCAGAGTTTTCGCTCATTCCGATAGCTGCACGGTGTCTTGAACCGAGTTGTTTGTTTATAAGTTCGTCTTTCTGCGGCCTTGGCAAGAAACAGCCTGCCGCAAGTATTATTCCGTCTCTGATTATTACAGCACCATCATGGAGCGGTGTATTCGGGAAGAATATGTTTCCGAATATCGCTGTTGACGGTATGCAGTTGAGTATCGTTCCTGTAGCTATCTGTTCACCAAGCTTTGTCTTTCTCTCACAGATTATAAGCGCACCTGTTTTGGTGGAAGAAAGACTTGCGGCAGAGTCACATATAGCGTCAATAGCTTTTTTCCAATGTTCGGTGTTGTCGTCAGAGTCACTTGAGCTAAAGAAATTAAAGCCACCCAGACTTGTTCGTCCAACCTTTTCAAGAACACGTCTGAGTTCAGGCTGAAACATTATGATAAGAGCAAGGAAGCCCCACTGGAAGCAGATCTTCAGCAAAAATCTGATAGTTTGCAAATTAAAGAATACTGCAAGCAGGTAGCAACCTATAAGTATAAGGATACCTTTTGTGAGCTGCTGCGCCCTTGTTTCGCGAATAAGCTTTATGCCGTGGAATATCAGAAAGGAGAGGATAGCAATATCGACAATGTCATTAAGACCTATTGATGTAAAAACGCCCCAAATAGCGTTTATAACATAAGCGATACTGTCAAGCATAGTTCACACCCTTTCGATAATTTCTGTAAATGTAATGAAAAAAACAAAACAAATACAGATGATTTTATATATATTAATAGTATATCATATTTTTTCGCAAAGTACAAGGGTTGAACAAGATTTTTTTTAATAAAAAGCGGACCTTTTTCAGCCCGCTTCTGTATCAGCTCTCTTTTGGCAGATAAAATCTTCCTGAGAGTTTTTGTGTTTTTACTTCGTTTATGAAGGCTTTCGGATCGGCTTCTTTTACAGCGTGTATGACCTTTTTGGTCTGTGCCGCTGATACTACTGAATAGACGATCTGTCTTTCGCAGTGTTCATAAGACCCTTCGCCGTCAAGTATGGTTGCGCCATGCTGGCTCACTGCATAAATAGCGTCTGCTGTCTCTTTGGGCTTGTTTGTTACGATAAGCAAGGTGCTTTGCTGGAATTTTTTGTAGAGCATATGCAAAACGGTTGTTGAAGCATATTGAAAGATGATAGAATACAGTGCTTTGTCCCAGCCGAACATAAAGCCTGCAACGCACAATATGACCGCATTGAAGCCAAGTATAACATTGAAGGTGTCCATATTGCTTTTCTCTGAAAGATAAATGGATATAAAGTCCGTTCCACCTGATGTTGCACCACGATTAAGGCAGAGGCTAATGGCAACGCCGTTTATCATTCCTCCGAAGATGCTTATGAGAAGCACGTCCTGGGTGATTATGTGGTTGGGGATAAGGTCGGTGAAAAAGCTGTTGAGCAGTATCATCACGCAGGAAAAAGCCGTGAATTTTTTGCCGATAAATCTGAAACCGATATACACGGGGATTATGTTCAGAGTTATGTTTATGATGCTGAACGGAAGCATTATGCCTGCAAGCTGTTTCACTGCACGCTGTATGAGTATGGACATTCCTGTCATTCCGCCTGGGTAAAGACCGCCTGTGTTTACAAAGGTCTTTGTGTTTAACGCCATCAGAAAGGCGGCGACAGTCACGGCGATAATTGTGAAAATGTCTTTTCTGATATCTTTTTTCATGGCTTTGCCACTCCTTTCATATGTCAGCAATTATTCTCCTTTAAGCTCGGCAAATTTTTTCTGCATGGTAGGGTTATTTTTGGTAAGGCTCTTGATAGTGAGAGCGTCAGCCTTTTTGTTAGCAAGGCGCAGATTGTTTTCTGATGAAATAAGATTTTCTTTTATCTTTGTGAGATGTGCTATAGACTTGTCTATTTCTGTGATAGCTTCGCCAAAACGTCTGCTTGCAAGTTCATAGTTTCGGGCAAAGCCCTCCTTGAACGTGTTGATGTTTTGCTCAAACATTGTGATGTCGATATTCTCGTTGCGCACCTTTTCAAGCTCTTCCTTATAGGAAAGGGTATTCATGGCGGCATTTCTCAGTATGGTGATTATCGGTATAAAGCACTGAGGTCTGACTACATACATTTTATCATAAGCATATGAAACATCTGTGATGCCTGCGTTATAAAGCTCGCTGTCGCTTTCCAGAAGTGAAACAAGTACAGCGTATTCGCAATTTTTCTGATGTCTGTCCTTGTCCAGCTCCTTGAAGAAATGCTCGTTCTTTTTCTTGGTGGAGGTGGTGTCCTGCTCGTTTTTCATTTCAAACATTATTGATATTATCTCCACACCGTTTTCATCACATTCACGGTAGATAAAGTCGCCCTTGCTTCCTGAGCTTGCGTCGTTATCCTTGTCAAAATAAGCGTTTCTGAATGCGGTAGCTCTTATCTTGTTGAACTCGTTCATGCAGTGCTGTTCAAGGCTCTCGCCCACCATTTTTGTAGACAGACGGCTTTTTAGGTCTTTGTAGTATGCGATAGCTTCGTCCTTACTTTTTATCTGTGCATTAAGCTCTGCAATAGTGGAATTTTTCTCACTTTCCACTTTTGAAAGTGCAGTGGTAAGTTCCAAAGCCTTTTCAGTATCCTTATTTTTGATATCCGTTTCAAGACGTGTTATCTCCGCTTTATATTCATTTTCTGACTTTTGCATTTGCAGAGTATGCTCAGAATTGAGCTGCTGTATCTGCATATCACGCTGGGATATCTCCTGCCTGAGCTTATCCTTTTCGCTGTTGAATTGCGATCTTGCTTTCTCCACAGCCATTGATATGGCAAGTTCTTTTTCTGTGGTCATAGATTTGGTCTGAGCGGTAAGCTGTGCGATAAGCTTTTCGTTTTGACTTATCTGCTCCTTTAGCTGTTCAAGCGTTTTTTCATACTCGGCTCTTGTGCTTTCCTGAGCCTTTGTGACTGCAAGTGTCTTTTCACTCTCACCGTTAGCCGCAGCCGCCTTGAGCTTTTGTATCTCCATATCCTTATCATTGACAGCCTTTGTATACTTGCTGTCAAAATCAAGCTTAGCAAGCTTCAAAGCCTTGTCTTTTTCATCAGCTACACGCTTGTCAAGTTCTTTATCAAACTCCGCAGTTTTTACCTGTGCCACGATAGCCGCATAGCCCTGTTCATCAACTTTGAATACTTCTCCGCAGTGGGGACATTTTATTTCAGACATTTTATGTACCTCCGATTTCTTGTTTTTTCTTTAATATGATTATACCATATTTTATTCTCCTATACAAGAAATGAAGAAGATTTTTTTACGACAAAAAAGCAGGAACGTAAAAATCACGCTCCTGCCAATTTGTTGAAAAGCCCAACAGTTAGCGAGTGACCAAAGGTTGCCCCTACATAAAATAGCTACGTCATTTGTAGGGGACGGCGCCCTCGACGTCCCGCTTGCTTGTTTTTTTTCAGCACTCTCAGCAGGAACGTAAAAATCACGCTCCTGCGAGAATTTAGCCGAGTATTTTCTTTATATCTTCTTCAGGGGTGCTGATAGGTGTAAGCTGGAACTTATCCACCAAAACGTCAAGCACGCCCTTTGAAACGAATGCAGGGAGGGTCGGTCCGAGGTAGATGTTCTTTATGCCCAATGAAAGCAGGGTGAGAAGTATGCACACTGCCTTTTGCTCATACCATGAAAGCACAAGTGTCAGCGGCAGATCGTTTACTCCGCAGTCGAACGCCTCGGCAAGTGCAAGGGCTATCTTTATGGCTGAGTATGCGTCATTGCACTGTCCGCAGTCAAGTATCCTTGGTATGCCGTCGATAGTGCCGAGATCCATATCGTTTATGCGATATTTTCCGCAGGCAAGAGTGAGGATAAGGCTGTCAGGCGGCGTGAGCCTTGCGAAGTCGGAATAGTAGCTTCTGCTCGGTGACGCACCGTCACAGCCACCTATGAGGAAGAAGTGCTTTATCCTGCCCTCTTTCACAAGGCTTATTATCTTTTCGGCATTTGACAGCACTGCGTTGTGTGCAAAGCCTGTTGTTACTGTGTGACCGCCGTTCATGCCTGTCATTTCTCTGTCCTCGTCATAGCCGCCGCACTCAATGGCTTTTTCTATAACAGGCGTAAAATCCTTGTCGTCGCCAATGTGCACAAGCTCAGGATATGACACGATAGAGGTGGTGAAAACTCTGTCGCAGTAGCTTTGACGGACAGGCATTATGCAGTTTGTTGTGAAAAGTATCGGTGCAGGGATATTGTGAAATTCCGACTGCTGATTTTGCCAGCCTGTGCCGAAATTGCCCTTTAGCTGCGGATAGGCTTTGAGCTTTGGATAACCATGGGCAGGGAGCATTTCACTGTGAGTGTAGATGTTCACGCCCTTATCTTTGGTCTGCTCAAGGAGAAGTTTCATATCGTGCAGGTCATGACCGCTCACGACGATAAAAGGCCCTTTTTCAATGGTAAGTGGAACTTCTGTAGGGACAGGGTCGCCGTATGCGTCAGTGTTTGCGGCGTCGAGAAGTGCCATACATTTCAGGTTCACATTGCCTGTTTCAAGCACCAGCCCCAACAGCTTTTCAGGGTCGTTCTCACTGCCTATGGCACGCAGAGCCTTGTAGAAAAAGCTTGTCACCTCGCTGTCAGTTTTGCCAAGTGCCTGTGCGTGATAAGCATACGCCGCCATACCCTTTATTCCGAAGAGGATAAGTGATTTCAGCGAGCGGATATCCTCATGATCGTTCCACAGTTTTTTCATGTCATAGTCATCAAACTTCTGAGAGTTGATGTTGTTTCGCTCAATGTGTATCTCCTCTGTGAGCTGTTTTATGGTGACATTATTGAAGTTCACGTTCGTGATAGTCGTAAAAAGCCCTTTGAGTATGAGCATATCTGTTTTTTCAGTTGGCGAGCCATTTTCTGCGGCGTTTGCAAGGGCGATAAGTGCACCGATAAGCTCGTCTTGATAAACTGCTGTGTCGGCTTTTTTGCCGCATACGCCTACTTTTCCGTCACAGCCTGTGTTGTGTGCAGTCTGCTGACACTGGAAACAAAACATATCTTTCATGGATAGACCTCCGTTTATTTGTGATAGGTCTATTATGTACCGATATGTGAAATTTATTCCTGCGTTTTATGAGAAAAACAGCCTAACTGCAAGTGCAGAGAATACAAATCCCATAAGGTCTGAAAGGCACGCCGCAGCAAATACCGAGGGGTAAGCTTTTTGCTTTATGGCTGAAAAATATACTGCTATGGTGTAGAATGTGGTTTCCGTTGACCCCATTAAAACGCTTGCCACACGTCCGCTGTAGCTGTCAGGGGAAACGCTTGAAAGAATGGTTTCAAGGCAGGCGAGTGCGCCGCTCCCTGAAATGGGTCTGACTATGGCAAGGGGTATGCACTCTTCCGGAAAGCCTAGAAAAGTGGTCACAGGTCGGAGCAGTTTTGCTATAATATCAGCCGCACCTGATGATGTGAACATTCCCACTGCTGTCATAAGCAGAATGAGCATTGGTATCAGCCCCACGGCGATTTTGAGGTTTTCAGTCGCACCCTCGCAGAACACATTCACTATATCCACCTTTTTCACAAGCCCATAGCAAAGTATAAAAACCATAAGCGCAGGCACGAAAAGGTCACCGAAATTCATGGCGTTCGTCCTTTCTGAGGTTGAGGGCATAGACCATAAGACAGCCTGCGGTCACGGAGATAAGGGAGGAGAAAATGATAGCAGGCGTTACGTCAAAGGGGGATACTGCACCGTGTTCAAGGCGCATTGCCGCAATGGTGGAGGGGATAAGCTGAATGGAAGCCGTGTTAAGCACCACAAGCATAGAAATGCACTTCTTTCGTGCCGCAGGCGGAAGCTTCTGCATGGCTTTCACGGCGGCTATGCCTGAGGGTGTGGCAGCATTGCCTAATCCTAAAAGGTTTGCGGTCAGGTTCATTGTCACGGCATTCATGACCTCGGGGCAGTGTGTGGCATCTCTGAATAGTAGCCTTGTGACAGGGGATAGCATACGGGCAATGACCGCTGTTATGCCAGCCTTTTCACATATCTTCATAAGTCCGCCCCAAAGACACATCGAGCCACTCAAGTATATGACAAGCTTCACCGCTTTGTTACAGCCTTCAAGAGAAGCCACTGATACTGCTGTCATGTCGCCTTTAAGAAAACCGCATAACAAGGCGGATAGGGACAATATCACAATTATTACGCTTAATATAATTAACACTCCTTTCAGTTAGTATTCATATCAAGTTAATATATAAAAAACTTTGACAATAAGTGTGAAATTTTGGTGATAACGCTTGACAAATGTAATTATGTTTGTTATAATATGTTTATCATAAGATTTATGTTAAATGAAATACTATTTTTGTGTTTCAAATTAATTTAAAGGGGATTGATTTTATGAAATCTACAGGAATTGTAAGAAAAGTTGACGAGCTTGGAAGAATAGTACTTCCTATCGAGCTCAGAAGAACCTACGACCTTGCTGTTAAGGACGCTATCGAGATCTATACAGATGATGACAAGATCATTCTGAAGAAGTTCCAGAGAACTTGTATCTTCTGCGGAAGCGGTGAAGAGTGCGTTGAATACAAGGGCAAGACAATTTGTGCAGCTTGTATGGCAGAGCTCAAGGGTGAAGCTAAGTAATTACATATTTGTAGTAATATTATGAAACAGACAGGACGGACATGAGAGTGTTTGTCCTGTTTTTATTTTATGTGATAGAAAAAGCGTGTATGCAAAAAAACATACACGCTTTTTTATATTATAAGCTTTTTGAAGTCATCTTCGCTGCCATTAAATACCGTCATGTGGAGATATTCGCCGCTTTCATAGAATGAGAATTTTACACGGTTGGTATAAGTCCAAAACGTCCAATCCATATCCTCGTCAGGCTTTGAAAACAGGCTCTCATACCATATCTTGTCCTTGTTAAATCTGCTGTCTGAAGCAACGATGTTTTTGTACGTCCGTTCTGTGCAGTATATGACAGGTCTTACGCCGTATTGCTTTTCTATCCTGTCGCAGAAGTCTGCAAGGTTATCTGCGGCTTCATAATAGTCAGGGGGCAAAAGTCTGTAAAGTCCTCTCAGTCTTACCTCCACTGCAGGGATAAGCCTGCCGCTTAGATCATCGCCCACAGCATTTATGAAATGCTCTGCCTGCTCAGTGCCGTCAGTATCAAGCTCAAGCACATGATATGCTCCCACTGATATATCAGTGTCCTTTGAGCCGTTCCAGTTGTCACGGAACGCACCGTCCTCAAAGGTAGTGCCTTTGGTGGCTCTTATATAGGCGGTCTGGATATTCTGCTTAGCAAAACTCTTCCAGCGTATCTCGCCCATTGACTCTGTTACAACAGGTCCTCTTATTGGATAGTCACGCTTTTTCGGCTCATTGAACCACAGTCTGCCTGTATACAAAAGCACCGCAAGGTTTATCACAAGCACAACTGCACACAGTATTATCAGCCGTTTTATGAGCTTTTTCAGAAATCTGTGACGCGGCTTTTCTTCCTCGTAGACCTCGTAATTTGTGTAGTTTGAAAGGTCACGATCGTCATATTCGCTGTCTATTTTGTTTATAGCTTCCTTGTCAAGCTTGAATTTCTTGCTGCGTTTCATTAGCAGTATCCTCTCGGTTAAATTCCTCAGAATTTGCGATAAGCTCCGCAAAGGTATATGTGTCAAGCTTGTTCCTTACCATTTCAGATATCTCGTTAAAAGCTTTCTGATAACAGCAGATACCGTCTGCACCTCTGTTGCAGGTGCAGTCTGGGGAAAGACATCTTGAAAAATAATATGTACCTTCTATGGCTTCAAGAACGTCTTTCAAGGTAAGCTGTGCAGGGTCTTTATTTATGATATAGCCCCCCTGCGTGCCTTTATATGACTTCACTATATCAGCCGCAACAAGCTTTCTCAGTATCTTCAGCGCAAATCGAAGTGTAACGCAGGCGTCATTGGAAATGGTCTTTGCGTCCATTTTGTCTTTTTCGCGGCATAGAACGGATACTATTCTTACTGCGTAATCCGCCTCAAGTGTTATAAACATTTATTTCCTCCGAAACTTAGTCAAGATAATCTCTTACCTTGTTGCTCCTGTTAGGGTGACGGAGCTTTCTGAGAGCCTTTGCCTCTATCTGACGTATTCTCTCACGGGTAACGTTGAACTGCTGACCTACTTCTTCAAGAGTTCTTGAACGTCCGTCCTCAAGACCGAAACGCAGTCTGAGCACCTTTTCTTCTCTCTCTGTAAGAGTGGAAAGCACCTGATTTATCTGCTCTTTAAGAAGCACAAGTGAAGCGGCTTCTGCCGGAGCCGGAGCGTCATCATCAGGGATAAAGTCGCCAAGATGTGAGTCCTCCTCCTCACCGATAGGTGTTTCAAGAGAAACAGGGTCCTGAGCGATACGCATTATCTCTCTTACTCTTTCAACGCTCATATCAAGCTCTTTTGCTATTTCCTCAGGTGACGGATCATGACCGTTCTTGTGGAGAAGCTGTGAGGATACTTTCTTTACCTTTGTGATAGTTTCTACCATGTGTACAGGTATTCTGATAGTTCTTGCCTGATCGGCGATCGCTCTTGTTATAGCCTGTCTTATCCACCATGTGGCATATGTGGAGAATTTGAAGCCCTTTGTATAGTCGAATTTTTCAACGGCTTTGATAAGACCCATGTTTCCTTCCTGGATAAGGTCAAGGAAGCTCATTCCTCTGCCCACATATTTCTTTGCGATAGAAACAACAAGTCTGAGGTTTGCTTCTGCAAGTCTTTTTCTTGCTTTTTTAGCGTCCTTTTCATTGCCGCTAGACATCTTTTCTGCAAGCTGTATCTCCTCCTCGGAGGTAAGAAGCGGCACTCTGCCTATTTCCTTAAGGTAGATCTTGACCGGGTCGTCGATAGCGATCCCGTCAGTTGAAAGGGAAATATCAACGCCGTCCTGATCCAGATCGTCTTCCGGGTTTACCATGTCAAGGCTGTCGTCGGTGATGATATCATCAATTATCTCAATGTTATTTGCGGCACAGCTATCATAGAAGCTGTCCATTTGCTCAACGTCATAGTCGAGCTTTTCAAGAGCGTCAGTTATCTCTTTTGTAGTGAGCTTGCCTGTAGTTTTGCCGTGTTCCATAAGGTTATCAAGTATCTGTTTCTTGTCTGTCATTTCAAACACTCCAATCTCAATTTTTACATCGGTTGATCTTTGCTAATTCTTTTTGCGCATTTCTTCAAACTTTTTGAAGAAGTCATCGTCGGATATATCCTCCTGTTTCTCCTTCGGCTTGTAGTTTAAAAGCACATTTATATAATCCTCAGCGACCTTGGCGTCAATGCCCAGTTCGCTGTATTTTTCCAGTATCTCCGTTATCTTACCCACTTCCTCGGGTGAAAATTCACCATTAAAAGATGATACAGAGCAATCCTGCAAATCGGTTATCTTGCTCGTCAGGCTTTCGTAAACACGCCTATTGAAGCTGGTAACGAATTTGTCTGGCGGAAGCCTTTTGAGAACATCTCCGCAGGCGTCATGATTATTGTAGAGATAATATATGATACCCGCTTCGGCGGCGGATTCTCGTCTGTGTTCATTGGCTTCGGGGTTTATGGTGTCACGCTTGTCAGCGAAGGTTATAGTGCGAGTCCACTCCTTTTTGCTATACTGATAGCGACGGTTTTTAAGTATAGCATTAAGTTCTGCATTGACAGTTGTGATGCTCACATTCTGTTCAGCCGCCACCTTTTTTGCGTATATCTCACGCTCAGTAGGGGAGCTTATATCCGCAAGGACTTTATAGGCTTTTTTGAGATAATCTATCCTGCCTATATCAGTGTCCATATCAATGCCGTCTTTGCATTTGTCTAGCTCAAACTCTATTGCACCATCTGATTTTTTCAGCAAATGGCGAAAGTGGTCTGCTCCGAATTTGTTTATGTACTCATCAGGGTCTTTTGCACCGTTCATTTTGATAACGGTGGTCTTAAGACCGGTTTCACCTAGAATTTTTATTGCTCTCGTTGTGGCTTTCTGACCTGCGCCATCTGCGTCATAGCATATGACAACGTTGTCTGCATAGTTGGATATTATCTTCGCCTGCTCAGGGGTGAGCGCAGTTCCGCAGGAAGCTACGGCATTCTCAAAGCCTGCCTGATTAAGGGAAATAACGTCAAGGTTACCCTCGCACAGAAGAATGGTCTTATCTTTCACTGCGGCGTTTTTGGCGAAGTTCATGGAGAAAAGAAATCTGTTTTTTGAATACACAAGGGTATCTTTTGAGTTAAGGTATTTTCTCTTATCGTCAGGTGTGAGCGCTCTTCCGCCAAAGCCCACTATATGACCTGCAAGGTCGATAAAAGGGAACATTGCACGATTTACGAAGAAATCGAACGTATTTCGGGTATTCTTCTGTGAACGTGAGATAAGCGAGCCTTGCTCCAATTCTTCCTCGGTGAAGCCCTCGGAGAGCATATAGCTTTTCAAGGCAGACCAACTGTTTGGAGCAAAGCCCATTCCATATTTCTTTATGGTTTCAATACTGAGCTTACGTTTGTTTATAAGATAGTCAAGACATTCCTTGCCCTGTGGTGTCTTTAGCTGATGATAGAAAAACCTTGCAGCTGTTTTATTCATTTCGTAGAAGCGCTTTCTGGTATCGGTGCGCTTGCTGTCATAGCCGTTATCCTCCGGAAGCGGCACTCCGCCACGTTCTGCAAGGAGCTTGACAGCTTCCCAATAGTCCAGATTATTGTACTTCATTGTAAAAGTGATAACATCTCCGCCTGCTCCGCAGCCAAAGCAGTGAAAATACTCTTTGTCAGGGTGAATATGGCAGGACGGGGTTTTTTCGTTGTGAAAAGGGCAGAGGCAAACATAATCTCTGCCTGTTCTTTTGAGGGTGACGTAGCTGCTCATGACCTCTGCGATAGGGTTGGCAGCTTTAAGTCTTTCTATAAAATCTATAGGCAGCGGCAAATTTCTTCCTCCTTGGGTATGCGCTAATACTTTGTCCACCCCAATGGGATAAACAGATTTTTAAAGGTCTCAATGGCAAAGCCGTCTGTCATGCCTGATATGTAATCGCAGATAGCACGGTCAATTCCGAACTGATAGGCGAGATTCATATAAAAGGCAGGCAGCTTTTCGATATGATGAACATAATAGTCATAGAGCTTTGCTATCATGTCTTTAGCTTTGACTTCTTCTGATTTGCACTTTGGATTTGTGTACACAAAGTCGAACATAAATCTGTGCAGTGCAGTGTAGGCGTCACTCACTTCGTCGTCCATATGCAGGCTTTCGGCTCCGCCATTGATAAGCGAGGTCACAAGAGTGGTTATCCTCTCAGACTTGGATCCGCCAAGAACCTTTGTGATGTTTTTCGGGATATCCTCCTCGGTCATAATGCCTGCACGAACGGAATCGTCGATATCGTGATTTATATAGGCGATAACGTCTGCAAAGCGCACAACATATCCTTCTTTCGTGTCGGCTATCATGTTAGTGTGCTTTAATATTCCGTCACGGACTTCTTCTGTGAGGTCAAGACCCTTGCCGTCTTTTTCCAAAATATCCACTACACGCAGGCTTTGCTCATAATGGTGAAAGCCGTCAGGGCTAAGCTCGTTGAGAGCCCTTTCTCCTGCATGACCAAAAGGCGTATGTCCAAGGTCATGACCCAGTGCGATAGCTTCGGTGAGATCTTCGTTGAGCCGCAAAGCCCGTGAGATAGTCCGTGCGATCTGACTTACCTCAAGGGTATGAGTAAGTCTTGTTCTATAATGGTCGCCTGCAGGGGACAGATAGACTTGAGTTTTATGCTTCAGCCGTCTGAAAGAGTTGCAGTGAAGTATCCTGTCACGGTCACGCTGGAAACACGTCCTCAGCGGACAAGGTTCGCAAGGCTTTTTACGCCCTTTTGAATCAACAGACAAGCAGGCGTTTTCGCTCAGAAATTGTTTTTCAAACAACTCGGTTTGTTCTCTCGGCAGCACAAAAATTCCCCCTTACAGTATATAAAACATACTAACTCTATATAATATATACTATAATAGTTCAAAAAAGCCTTTATTTTTACATAAAGGCTGAATGTTTTTGTATAATCGCACAAATTTCATGCGAAATCAGCAAGAAGATTTGTTTCTTCTGACAATTCAAGCTTGCCGCAGGATATATCCGTAAGCTGTTTTTTTAGATTGTCTGCAAGCTCAGACTTCACAAGAAACGCAAGGTTTACAGAATCGGCAAAGTCCTCTTTTTCCATTATCACGCCATATTCAGGCAGCGCATAGCTGACCTTGCCATAAAGTGTATAGTCGCAGGAAAAGGATATTCTTGAACACTCACACATTTTCATTTTTCTTGCAGCGTTCACCGCCATTGAACAACCCTGAGAATAGGCTCTTGTAAGACCGCTTGCCCCCAAAAGTATTCCACCGAAATATCGTGTCACCACCACACAAACGTCTGTAAGCCCGGATTTGTTTATTATATCAAGCACAGGCACTCCGCCTGTACCCTGTGGCTCGCCGTCGTCGCTGTATCGCGAAACGTTACCCTCTCTCAACACATAGGCATAGACGTTGTGCCTTGCCTTGCGGTTTTCGGCTTTTATTCTGTTTATAAATGCGACAGCCTCATCAGCGGTGCTGACAGGTGCGATATGCCCGATAAATTCGGATTTTTTCTCCGTAAAGCTCGCCTGAGCTTCCTCATAGATTGTTGTATATCCCATTTGGTTTCCTCATATAAAAGAAAAAAGGAACGGAATTATCCGTTCCCTTTGAAAATTAGTCAAGATTAAATCTCTTCTTGAATCTGTCAACACGTCCGCCTGTATCTACGAGCTTCTGCTTACCTGTGTAGAATGGGTGACACTTAGAACAAATTTCAACCTTGATATCCTTCTTTGTAGAACGAGTATGGATAACATTACCGCAAGCGCAAGTAATTGTTGTTTCCTCATACTTTGGGTGAATTCCTTCTCTCATTTGACTTCCTCCTTCCAAACTAAAATTATGACTCATAGAAGCCCATCATTTCAGTTTAGACAGTAGTTCTATGTAGTATTTATCAATATGCTGAACAAATCAGCTTTATTATTATACCATTATATACGTCACTTGTCAAGCACTTAACACTTTTTTTACATTTATCCTGCTCGTTTCGACAAAACAAAAAGGCAACCCATTGGCTGCCCTTTGCTTGTGTAAAAATTTTGGAGAGGATGAAACGAGCTAAGAGTTTGATCTTAGTGTTTACATTCTTTTTTCTTTCTCTGTTCTACATTACATATTATAGCCTTTAGGGGCTGTAACTTCAAGAACAGACAAGTTACATTTCACTACAATACTGTTACAAATTATTTCAATTTGTAACTTTAAAATAACCTTAAGTTTTCCTCAAAGCAGCCTTATTATTCGTGGTCAACTCCGTATGCTGCACGGTATTCCAGCATTTTGTCAAGATACTCTTTGCCCTCAACAACACCGTCCTGAATAGCCTTGATAATATCGTTGATGTTTACGATAGAATATACCTTTACGCCGAAGTCCTTATAAGCCTGTTCAACAGCTGAAAGGTCGGTGTCCAGTGCCTTTTCCATTCTGTCAACTGTGATGACCATGCCTGTTACGTTTACGTCTGCGGCACTTTTGAGCTTTGGCATTGACTCTCTGAGAGCCTTGCCAGATGTCATAACATCGTCGATGATTATTACCTTTTCTCCGTCTGCAAGCTTCTTTCCAACGAACATTCCGCCCTCGCCGTGATCCTTAGCTTCCTTTCTGTCAAAGCAGTAAGAAACGTCAATGCCATACTTTGTTGCAAGTGCGATAACGGCTGAAACAGCAAGAGGGATACCCTTATATGCAGGTCCGAAAAGTGTTTCAACAGGTATCTTGTTGTCGGCTATGCAATCAGCGTAAAAGCCGCCCAGCTTTGCGAGCTGTTCACCTGTTTTATAGTTTCCGCAGTTGATGAAATATGGAGCTTTTCTGTCACTTTTAAGAGTGAAGTCGCCAAATGTGAGAACTCCGCTGTCTACCATAAATTTTATAAATTCTTCCTTGTAGGTCATATTGAACTTCCTTTCAATTATGTTACTTTGATTATACCACATTTTTCACGGCTTTGCAAGGCTTTTTTGCCTTCCGTACATAAGCCCGTGAGAGCCTGTGGCAAGGCAGAAAACGCCGTGTTCACGCATATCTCCGCATATTGAGTGTATAACGCCGTATTGCTGACTGTTGGTATTTATACGTGCGAAGCTTTCGCCCAGATCATCAGAAATATAAAAGCCGTATGCGCCACTGATATTTCCTGTGACATACATTGCAGGAGTTTCTTCAAGCCCTTTTCCAAAGCCTATGCAGTTTATCCTGTCCTCAGGGAGAATATCGCTTATCTGCACGCTGTCGTTCTTTATCTCAAAGCGGTAAAGTCCCTTTATGCCATTTGCAAGCCAAAATACTCCGCTTTTATCTGGCTGTCTTGAAAGCTGATAGTGGGCGTATCGTGGACACTTTATGTCCGTTTTTATGGACACTTCTCTGAAAGTCGCACCTTTGTCACGGCTGATGTAAAGCCCCAGATTTTCTCTTTCTGCTATGGCGAAGAAAAGATCGCTGTTGTAATAGTCCGAGAATATTTTTACGTTGTGTTCATCTGCAGAGTTTCCGCTGCTGTCTGTAAAAATGGACTTTTGCCATGTTTTGCCCTCATCGTCGGTATAGCAGACAGCCTTGTTAGAAAAGCCTCTGCCGCCTGCAACAGCCCACATTATGCGTTTGCCGTCGGCAGATATTGCTGTCCAACCTGAGTCTACATTAGGCTTTTCGATGTTGTCAAGCTTTTGGTCTATAAACTCAGAAAGCCCACGGGGCATGGGAAGTCTTTCCCACGTTGAACCGCAATCTTTGGATAAGATCAGACTACCTTTTGTTTTGCCCGTCCAGTTGCCACGGGGAGTTGCGACGATGTATTCGGGGTCGCTGAGGGTGAGATCAGCATTAAGGCAGGTGATGTAGCGGTCGCCTTTTTCGTTTGCAAAGGAATTTTCGCACTCACTGTCATAATCTTCAAAGGCAAAGCCACCAAGGTCGCCAATGATATCTATAATGCGATTCCTGCCGTGGGGAGTGGTGTATACATTAAGGTGAACAGTTTCCTCTATGCCCTCGCAGAATGGTTTGACAAGCACATCTCCGCTTGCAAGACCTGTTATCATGAACAGACCTGTTCCTGTGTTGAACAAGGCTGTGTCGCTGTCAAAAGGTGAAAGCTTTATGTCGCTTATCCAGTGGACACAGTTTCTGCCGCCGTTGTATCGTGGTTTCATGTATGGGATATTCCAATCGAAGCGGCTATATTCAAGACCATTCATTATTATCTTCCAGCTTTCACCGCTGTCGGTGCTTGTATAGATTATATCTCCGCCATTTTTTCGGCAGACAGTTGATAGCAAAAGCATTTTGCCGTTGGAACATATTCCGCTGTAGCCGCATGGGATATGGTTCTCGGGGGTGATGTCTTTGTCAAAAACAGTCACTCCATTTTCGATGCGGTATCTGTATACCTTGCCGCCTGAAAGCGAGCCTGTGTCGCAAGCATAAGCACCCATGCCACCGTAGAATACTTCTCCGCTTGAAGCAAAAGTGATGTATATATATCTGCTATCGCTGGTGATACGCTGTGGCACGAAGCCATAATAGGAGGAGTTTTCGTATTTTACAGGGTCGGGGGCGGTGAGGGGAACGAAGCTTTTCAAGCCGTCTGTGGAGCAATACAGAGTGTGACCTCTTGTTACACCGTCAGGGGAGTTTGCTTCACCTGAACAGCCTGCGATAAAAAGTTTGCCCTCACTGTCTGTCCATATAAGCGAGATGTTTTTCTCACCAAACAGGTCTATGCTTTGCCAGCTTTCGCCCATATCCTCAGAATAGATAATTCCTGCGGTCTGAGAGCCGAAATACAGCCTGCCGTTTTTGTAAATAAGTCTGTCACCTGTGGCTCTGCCAACTTCGTTTCCGTGAACGCTGCATGGCAGTGTCTTTTGTATTATATTTTCTCCCTTGTCATCAGATATGCAGAGATAATTTGAGCGTTTATCTCCGCAGGTGAAAAACAGCTTATTTGGGTCGTTTTCGTCAAGGGCTATTGCAAGGGGATAGGTCTGTGCAGGGTCGTCTGCGGTAACTTTGTCTGCCAGATAGACCCAAGTTTGTTTATCAAAGTCATAGCGATAAACGCCACCGATGTCGGTGCGTATATAAAGCGTTCTGCTGTCGGTGGGGTGGAAAGTGATACCTGTCACAAAGCCGCCTCCGCCTATTTTCAGATTGCCATATTCGTATTTGATAGGTGAAAGGATTTTCATATATTTCTCCGTTACCATTCGATAGTAGAAACGTCAACAGGGTCTTTATTTATCTCGACCTTATCCACCTTGCTGTTTTTGACGGTTATAACTCTGTCAGCCATTGGTGCGATTGCAGAGTTGTGGGTGATGACTATAACTGTCACACCGTCATTTCGGCAGGTATCTTGCAAAAGTCTGAGGATATTTTTACCTGTGTTGTAATCAAGAGCGCCCGTTGGTTCGTCGCAAAGAAGAAGCTTAGGATTTTTCGCCAATGCTCGTGCGATAGAAACACGCTGCTGCTCGCCGCCTGAAAGCTGGGAGGGGAAGTTGTTCATTCTGTCCTCGAGTCCCACTTTTTTCAGCACTTCTTCAGGCTGTGAGGCATGAGCGCATATCTGTGTGGCAAGCTCTACATTTTCCTTGGCAGTAAGATTATTCACAAGGTTATAGAATTGAAAAACAAAGCCTATGTCATATCTGCGGTATGTTGTGAGCTGCTTTTTATTAAAAGTGGCAATGTCCTTGCCGTCAACAAGGATCTTGCCCTCGTCGCAAGTATCCATGCCGCCGAGCATATTAAGTATAGTAGTTTTTCCTGCACCGCTTGCGCCTACTATAACAGCAAATTCGCCTTTTTCTATCTCAAATGAAACGCCGTCTGCGGCATTTATGGTTATCTCGCCCATTTTGTATCTTTTATAAACGTTCTCGAATTTTACAAAGCTCATAGTCTGCACCCCCATATTGTCTTTACGTTATTGTATCACAATAATATGAACATTTCAAGGGCTTTTGCTACTTGAAATGGTGGAAGTGATATGTTATAATTGTATCTGAAACAGGCGTGAGCCTCACATTTTGACAAGGAGAGATATAAATGGAATTTCAGAAGCTTATTGAAAGCAGAAGAAGCATAAGAAAATATGACGGCAGTAAAAAGGTAACAAAAGAGCAGATAGAAACGCTCATAGCTGCCGCAACAGAAGCACCATCGTGGAAAAACTCTGAAACTGCAAGGTATTACTGCGTTCTCAGCGACGAGATGACAAAGAGGGTAAGAGAGGAGTGCTTGCCTGGATTTAACAGAGAAAGGTCTGAAAATGCGGCGCTTCTTGTAACGACTTTTGTACATACAAGAGCAGGTTTTGACAAAGAGGGTGATCCTGATAATGAAGTCGGCAATGGCTGGGGTTTTTACGATCTTGGTCTGCACAATGAGATACTTCTTCTCAAAGCGGCTGAGCTTGGCTTAGGCTCGCTTGTAATGGGTATCAGGGACGGAGAAAAGCTCCGTGAGGTGCTTGAAATACCTGAAAGCGAGATCGTAGTATCGGTTATAGCCGTTGGCTATCCTGCAGAAGCCCCTGCCAGACCTAAAAGGAGAGCTGTTGAGGATATCGCAAAGTTCTTTTAATATGGCCGTTATGCAGTTTTTAGCTTGTATTTGTGATATTGACCTTCCTGCGCTTTAGTTTGGTCGTCAGACCTTTCTTACAGCATGGGGAGGTCTTTTTGTGCGTAAAAATAAGGCGTTAGAACAAAATCTAACGCCTTACTGATATTCTTTTGAACACGAAGTCTTATCGTTGTTCGCATTACAAGATTTGTGAAGTGGCTTAAAACCTTACTTCATAGCCTCTTCAACTGCAACTGCGCAAGCAACTGTAGCACCAACCATTGGGTTGTTGCCCATGCCTATTGCTTGAATTTTATCGTATCTAATCATATTTAATTATATCCCACAAACCACCATTCTATGCGGTTTAAAGCGATTGGTCTACATATATTGTATCTAATTGTATTTTATTATATCCAGTCGTATTTGCAAATTCCGTGGACAAAATGTGGACAACCATTTTTGTAGCGAGGTCATTTTTTATATCAGCGTTTTATTAGTAAGAGGTCAGCCCGTGTAAGAAAATGGGTTTAAATATATTGATGACTTGTTAATATCTTTATGTACGCAACAAATTATTTTCGACATTTTTGAGGTCGATTTCGGTACTATATAAAGTAGTATATTCATCAAGACATTAGGAAACGTTTTGTATTATTGCACAAATTTAACTTATTGTCTTTATTACATTTGCATATAACTATTTTATAAGACTTTCTTTTATAATTTTCTAATAAAATCTTTATTTCATAGAAACCTATTCTTCCACTATCTCGTTAGTCCTTAACAATATTTTCTTTTTAACCTTTTCGCTTTAGGTAATATTATTATATCTAATTATTTATATTTCGTCAAACGTAAAAAATAGGGTACTAGAAGTTAATCTAGCACCCTAAATTTTTTATATTTACCTTATTGTGAAGTCAAAGTAATTAATGGATATATCCCAAATTCTACATTGCAAGGTCTGCTTGTAACAACTTTGCCTTTTCCTCTACCAGAAAACTCTGGCAGTGTATAACAACTATAATAATTATTATAGTCATACGAAGCTAACCACATATCCGATGAAAGGTAGATATCCTTATTTTCTGCACTATCCTTATTCATATAAAGGCTATAATGCGGAGAATTTAATGCGAAATATGGAAATTGTACGTCCATGCCAGTATTGTCAAAAACACCTGAAATTATTCTATGCCCAAAAAGTTCAATCTCACTTGGCAAACGCATACTGAATGTTACAGGGGCATTTCCGTAGTTTGCTTTACTCCTACCACCTTGATTGGTAGAGGCAAAACTTTGTATTCTAGTATCAATTTCGTATGGCAATGGCTCAGATAATGTTGCAACATGATACTTAAAAATGTTCTTGAAATGTTCTTCATATACAGGCATTACCTTTGTTTGTAAAAATGTTTTTGAATATGCAGGCACATCATTAAGGCTAGTAGCAGGATCAATAATGTTTTCACCTATTGGAGATCCTGTGGCTAGGAATGTATATGTACGCTTAGCTTCGTCTGAAGGTTTGACAAAGTCAACACCAACGCAAATGAATGTCGTTTTATAGGTTACGGTTTTTGTAGTTTCCGTTCCATTTTTATAACATGGAACATTTTCTATTGTACCCTCTATATAAAACCTGTCTATTTTTTGATTATTTATCATTCTTGTCTTAACCCAATCAACAACATCGCCTTTGTCGTATTTTGTCCATATGGCGTCATCTCCATCTTCGGTCTTATTAAGACAAACTTGGTTTATTTTTCTCAATATATCACGTTGCATCGTACTTACTTTTTGCGTATTTGTGCTAACCTGAGTGTTTAAATCGGAAGATTGCTTTTCTAAAGATTCAATACGATTTGTTAAATTTGTAGCCTCGTCTGTGATGCATTCGACCATATTTGCCAATGGAGTTAATTCATTGGTGGGTTTTGTAAATTTATTTACACTCATCTTATCCCTCTATCCTTCTTGTTCATACAAGCTAATCTCTATAGTAAACTCTTTTCTTTCTCCATCAACATCAGTTTCATCTGTGCAAACCCATAGCGAACCATTTATAGGATTATCTTTATAACTTGTTGGAATTATTCTGAAATATTTATCATTTATAGTTTCTCTACTCAATACATGATTATCACCATCAGCTATAGCATCTTCATTATATGCAATATACCAATTACCTAAAGCATTAGTGCCACAACGACTACCATCTATACCAAAAGGACTATAGTTAAAATCTCTACTGAAAGAAGAAGTGTAAACCTTATTAATACCTAATCTACCATAGCCTGTCCATGTATTATTGCAAGTAATTTTATAACATTTACGAGTATTGAATTTTATAAGACCTGTTAAACTGTACCACTCCACACCTTTTGATGTATCATGAAAAGTAATATATACCTTATCATCTTTCTTTACAGTTGTAGCAAATTCAGAGTCAAAGAAATTAACGTCTAGTAACATATTATGGGAGGAAAATGTAGACACTTCGTCTATATGATCCTTGGTAAAAACAAGATTATTGCTTACATTAATAAGCTTATTTTCATTTTTGTTATAAATATTTGTGCTCATTTTATTTTATACCACCTCATTTTATATATTGCTAACAAACACAAGGCTCGCAAACCACGCATCTACGCACTTTTCGAGCCTGTATTTTTTAATCAAATCCCCATTTTATTTACTTGTTCTTTTGGGAATTTTCATACTTCGTCCCCGTAATTTTCTCATACTCTTCAGCCGTGATCCACTTGCCGACAGCGGCGTGCACCATAGCAACCGACCACAAACGGCTGTCATAGTATCTCTTGACCTTTGTATAGTTTTTACTCATCGCTGCCCACCTCATTCAGCTCTACGCCACTGAGCATAGCCAGAAAATCAACGTTTGCCTTTATCCTGTCTATCTCAGTGACCTTTGGTTTGTTGAAATTATCTTCCGTCAGCCCCATGCTCTCAACCATAGATTTTTCTAAATCCGTCATGTTGTACCTCCCACTTCACTCAGTTTCACGATATACTCTTCTTCCGACGGCACTGGTATATGGTAATTATCGTTACTGTTTTTGAATGTTACTGAACCGCCTGCTTCGACCTCGAGGTTTCGCAGAAAATCATCTGGTATCAGGTTTGAAATATCGGTTACGATAGGGTTCGCCAGTTCGTAATACAGAATTACACCTGACATAGCCTGTTTAAATGCGGTGACGTCGGTGTAGGACGTATCGTTGACATAGATATACCCGCCAACGTTTGAAGTAGCTGATATGCCTGTTACGCTGAGTTTGCCCCACAGTTCGTTTTGCGTTTTTGTCAGATATTTTGAACAGAATATGTTTGGTGCAATGTCATAGCTTTTTGACGGTTTTTGCCCGGCTAACTGATGTGTTTTAAATGACACAGATTCACCTTTTGCCCACGTCAACGTCCCCAAATCCACACTATCAACGCACTGATGATACTGTTTATTCTCATAATCAACGTAGTTCTTAGCCGTTCCTGCACTCCAGCCGTAACCAGGCAGTGCCTTGATAGCTTCTGGAATTTGGTAAACGTTACTGTGGTAGGGGGTGTAGATTCCCGAACTGCCTGCTATCAACGCTATATCATTTTTGTAAACATTACCATAGTCTGGCGGAAGTGTGAAACGTACATAGAATGCGTTCGATGGCGTTATGAACGATTTGTTTGGGTAGACAGTTTGCCCGTTGTTGTCATTATAGCCAATGTATTTCTTGTCATGGTCGTAAAATCTGGTTTTCACATTTTCAAATTTGGCACTACCTACGTACACGAAAATGTATGTTGAATTTGGAATAATTGGTGTATAATTTTCTGAATATATGGTTACAGTACTTCCTTCGTTATTGCCACTAGATGAACTAATCGTACCAATTTCCCATACTTCGTCCCACAGGTTTGCTCCCTGCACTACAACGTTTTCTGTGCCAGCACTGACAATCTCCCCGTCAATGACCTCAGAATGACCACCGATATTTTTCACCGACATCAGCTTACCACCCGTAGGCACAGTTTTCTGATATGCCGTATCTGTATCTGTTTCGAACTGATGTGTCACACCATTGCCCATATCGTATAACGCATTTACCCTACGTTGTAACTCTTTGCCTGTTAGTTTCACCGCAGAAATCTCAGCCGTGTTCTCAGCTATCTTTCCGACAGCTGTTGTGTAGTCATCAGGCAAACTGTCAGCTATGGATTGTGCTGTCTGTGCGGCGGTTTCAGCGGCTTTGCGGTCTGTGGCGACCTTAGCGGCTATCTCTTCCATTTCCGCTTTATCGTATAAAATCACCGTTTCATCATCGGTGATATATACGATTGTTCCGTCTTTTATAGTGGATTTATCAACAGCTTCCCACTCGGCTTTTGTACCAATCCACTTTTCACTTTCAATCTTGTTGCCTAATGCGGTGACAGATTTTTTAGCATTGGCCGCCATACCTCTAGCAATAATATCTGTAGCCATAAATCCACCTCCTTAATATGTTATAGTTCCCCAAATTTTGTTTACACCCTTGACATTTTTAACAGTTACACTATAGTAACCACTAACATCTCCTGCGTAAACATTTTCCGTTGTAATCGTATCAACCGTTGAGAAGTCGCTCAGATCAACCATCATAAGCACTTCCTCTGCGCCATTCTGAGTCAGTTTTCCTATAACCTGAAAACTACCAGTTCCCGAAGCCTGTACTTTAAAATCAGCACCAATGCCAACTTTCAGCTCAAAAGCTTTTCCGTTTTCATACAGGTTTCCGTTTGTAGCACAATACGCCATAGTTCATCTTCCTTTCGTATAAATAAAATATAACAAGGGCGAAGCTGTATTACCTCGCCCTTTAAAAACAAAAACAATTAGTATCACTTAATAGCATTTGCAAGCTTCTTGATAAACTTCTCGCCTGCAATGCTATTCTGCTTATAACCCCACTTTTTTAACAAAGCATTAACAGCCTTTTCAGTACCCTCGCCAAATATACTATTTTCATCAAGTGTGACATTGTGAAGTTTTCTTGCCTTAGCTATGATAAGCATTTCTTTCAGGGCAAGGACACCACTGGTCTTATCACCCTTTTTATAACCAGACTTTTCAAGTATCGGTAGCTTCTTTGTCTTAGTGTAACCGTTCAGGTTTGCCGATTTTATTTTCGTGGGAAAATCTGTGTAACAATAGTCCATATCAACATTGCTCGAAATTCCGTCTATCTTGCCAGTGCTAGAATACTGCCACATATCATGCTTACCATTGTAATTGCATTGCCTGTTATACTCGGCAATCCAAAGTGTATATCTCTTTGCTACGTCAGAAGAGATATAATTCTGTAAAGGAGAACGGCTCATATAAAGTCCAGCATAGTAGCCTGCCTTTTCGATCTCGCCACAAAATGCCTTTACGATAGAATCGCAAAATGCTTTGCCCTTGTTAAACTGTGAACGCTCCTCTAAATCAAAATAAATAGGATACTCAAACTTTTTGCCTTTGATTACCTTAAGACAAGCCTTTGCCTCTTGCTTTGCTGCTTCTACTGATTGTGCATATGAATACCAATAAACACCACATGGAATACCGTTATTCTTACAACCTTTATAATTCTTTTCAAATGTTCTGTCAATCTGATTTGGATATGTAATAGCATCACCATAGCCAGCTCTCAGTATAACAAAGCTTACATTTCCTTTTACTTTAGCCCAGTCGATATTGCCCTGATGCTCAGAAACGTCTATACCCTTAATAGTCATATTTGTACTTCCTTTCCGATTAATCTTCTTTTACAGGTAGTTTGTTCAATTCGTCCACACAGTTATGTACAAAACTATTGCCACCAATAGATGAATAGCTTTCGTATAGTCTTGCGAGATTTTCTTTTTCGTACAGTGAAATACTATTTTCTTTCATTCTTGAATTATAAATCGCTAAAATAGAATTTCTCAACGTAGCCTGCAAAGCCAAACTTTGTTTTTGTAACTCAGTCTCCATGCTTTGGTTCTGTTCTACCTGTCTTTCCACTAATACTGTTAGCTTATCTATTTTTTTATTTAGATTATCTTTATCACTTGTTTTTGAAATCCACCCTACAAATCTATTCCTGATTGGTTTAACAATAATTGTTATCAGTGCCAAAATGGTCGTAATGCTTCCACAGTAGGTAGCAATTTCCTTAACTGTGTTCATTTACTCACCGCCACCATTCTTAACCTCGTCAATAAAATCTGTGAGTGATTTATAATTCATATCCTTAACAGCACTTTCAAGCAAGATAACAAGCTCTACATCGGAAATCTTAATGCCCTTTTCTTCAAGCAGGGCAAGCATGGTTTCTTTAGCTTTTTCAAGCTTTTCTGTGCCGTGAACGTCTTTATAAATCTGTTCTATGTACTTAACCGTTGTAGCCGCCACATCTTTCTTAATGCTGTCATTTGCGATTTTTGTATACTTCGATTTTACAAAACCGACAATAGCCGTCATAACCGCTGTTAAAATTACAGGCAAATACTCTGTAATCATCTGAGTAATAATCTCTTTCATAACTTTTCCTCCAATAATAAAAGAGGGTTGTTAGCCCTCTTTCTATTTAAGTATTATTTTTATATGTGTTTCATCAATACGTTTGATAACCCTATAACCACTATCTGACTTGGTTGCCACGCCATTCACACTAGCCGTACAATATCCGTTGATCTTGCACGTTCCGTCATCTTGAACTACTAACTGTCCTAGCAAGCCAACTTTGCTATACTCTTTTCGAGCCCCACGAGGAACATATTCAAGCGTATCGTTATAGTTTTCACTGACTATAGGATTGTGTGACTCATCATAAATCAACCGTCCATAAACATCTGTTTTATATTTATCATGCCAATCTAATTCAGCAGAGTTACCAACAATAGATGGGTTGGCTGATATAACACCAAGGATATAATCGTCTTTATTTGCAAGCTTGATTTTATCACCGTCAAGCGTAACGAATAATCCGATCCTATCTTGATTATCAACATTTCCGTCAAGCCATTCAAAATATTCGGCATAGTCAGCACCAATAGTTTTGTACGCACCACCAGCATAAACATTGCCCGAAAAATCTACTTGCATTGCAGAGTTTTGACTGGCAGAACCATTTCCTATATTAAATAGTATGTCAGCGTTTTCTGAGCTTTTATCAGTTCGTTTTGCATTGACACCTATAACAGTTTGATTATCTGCCGTGGCACGATTATGTGAGCCTGCAACGAAACAATTATCATAATTTATAATTTCGTTATTATATCCAAACACGGCATTACATTTTGCCATTTGGTCTTTAGTTTTGTCACCCTTAACAGTATTCAATGTGCCAACTACAATACTATCAGCTACACCCTCTAGCAAATTATTTATGCCATTAATATATGTATCACGAGAATTGGAAACAGTATTTTTTGCACCACTACAATCAACCGCCACGCTATATTCAGATGTATTCCACATACCGCTGACGTGATTAGAAAATCCACCAACGCTAGTATTATTAAAGCCTGTTAAGGAATTTAAACTGCTATTTCCACGAGCATAGGGTAACATATGTAACATACTGTTAGTTTTCATTTCTGAAAAATCAATATAATTATTGCTGTCATAACTATATTCGTAACAATGGTTTGCTTGACCTTCAAGATGGTTGTAATCGCCATGGGCAATATTTTCAAGATAAATAGTAATCTGTTCTGTTCCATCAGGGGCTATAGTATAAAAATAAGAACTGCCATAATAATTAAACTTTTCTGAGAGGTGTCTACTACCACCACTATCAACGTATTCAACAAATCGTCCTACGCTAGAGTTTTGACTTCCTAGAGGTATAGGTTTGCCATTCCTAATAGCAATGTAGCCAGCGTTTATACCACCACCACGGAAATAGATCCACACACTGTCTCCCATGCTTAAAATCTCACCTGATTTATTCAGAAAAGATTTTTCAGCACCATTATACTCTAATAGCGAAACAATGGCTGTACAATTTGTAGAGTCGTAGCTTTTAACTGTTCCATAGGTATAACCAAGTGTTTTTTTATTATCTTGACTTTCCTTAATCAGCTTATTCATTTTAGACATTCTGTACACCGCCTTTACGAATAATCGGCTAAAACCATTTTGCAGTTACCCACATAATTAACACCATTCATTGTAAATTTTACAACAGTTCCGTCAGCAGGAAATATATTACTTTGCCCCATATAAACATAGAATATTCCGTCAGTTTTAGCAGCGTACTGACCCTCAATTGTACTGTTCAATGGTATATTAAAATCAACTTGTGGTACAAGGTTCGTACCGCCATTGTGTAAACTTTGACTAAACATATTATACAAGCTTGCCATTTTGCTTCCTTGATGACCTGAGTTTGACGTTGGTGTAAAGAAACCTGTAATTTCTGTATTGTCAGATAACTTTCTCATTTTTGCAATAGCCCCGCCTAATACATAGTCATTATCTCCACTTTTAAACAAAATCAACATTCCCCGACTTGTAGTATATAACATGACACTATCAAACTTGCTATAGGTAAAGCTGACATAATCAGCATATGGCGACGTTTGGGAAGAGTCATATTCACCACACCCAGCCCAATAACGTGACTTTGCAGGATCAAACATTATTCTAAAGTACGTTGTATTATCAATCCAAAATGTCAAAGTGTTATAATCGGTGGACTCACTGTCAGGATAATTTGTTTCAATTTTACTCCAAGTCCACTTATTTTCAAAAAATGTTTTAAGGTCTGCAAACACGGTTTCTGATGAAGTTTGATTTGGTATACAAGTATAAGTATTTATCATTAATTATCACCGTCCAATTCTGCATTACCGCTTATTCCAATAGCTCCACGAGCGTTAGTGTTTGTTTCATTCATATCAACATAAATGATGTTATGTTCTATACAGTATTTTACAATAGGCAAACAATTTGCGTTTGTAGTATCTGTTATACCATTTCCATATGTGAAAATAGTTCCGACTTGTACATTATCAAGGGTACTAAAATCGGTCATAGTTAAATTATTATATTTCCCAGTTTCTGTATTAAAAGAAGTATGGAAAATAATTTGACCTACGCTTTGACATTTGATTGAGTCGTTAGCTAAAATGCAATCATTTGGAATGGAAATGCTGTTTGCAAAAGCAACCTGAATGGCATTGCTCATGATTTCCGTTGTACCATTTGCTACTACAATATCTAACCTACTCATTGGAACACGGCAGAGTTTATTCCCTTGGTAGAGGTTATTCTCAACGACTCTGAAAGTAGTATTAGAACTATCCACAGTAAACTTGTTTAATTTAGGACAATTATTAAACCCTGTAAAGCTAGTCAAAGAAGCTCCAATAGCAACCGTTGTTAATGCAGAGCAATTATTCACGCCCGATACAGATAAAGCCGTATTTGGAATATAAAATGTTGTAATAGCGTTATTGTTTAACCCACCAATCTCTTTTACTTTTCCATCACTCATGAATGACAAACTTTTCAATTTAGGGCAGTTATTAAACCCATTTACCTTCTCACAAGAACTTTCAATTCTTAATGTTGTCAGATTGGGCATATCGTTACAACCCTCAACGTCAACCACATAGCCTGTAGTCGCTGAAGTTAATGATGTTAAATTATTCATACAGTTCTCAGGTATAACTTTTAAGCTTGTACTATTTGTCATTGGCAATTTTGTCATATTGGGCATATTGCAAAACGATCCGCTTTCAAACGTAATACCATTGCTGTCGGTCACATTACCATAAATTATAACATTAATCGTATTACCACTATAGCCATTAAAAGCGTTTTTAGGTATTTTGGTAGTACAATTACCCGATTGTAAGTCTAAACTTAAATTTATGTTTGCCGATGTATTACTTGCGAAACCATCGGTATCGTTAATATTGGTAGATCGTCCAATTTGTATACTTTGAAGTCCAGATAAATCTCCATCAATACCTTTGTCCATAAGATAGAATCTTCCCTGCACTGTCGCAGGATAAATAACTAAACTTGTTGTTTCTTTGTTTACATACACTACGCATTTATTTGTAGTTGCCGCTTTGATAGTTAAGTTTCCAATAACATGACTTCCTTTTAGTATCTCATTTCGCTTTATTTCTTCGATACCTGTTTGCCCATCAACTGAAACCATTGGTACGAAATTCAAGGTGTAAGGTAGTTCCAAACCATTAACGAATGTACTATTAGCAAGAAACGATTCGGGGCTTGAAATATCACAATATACTGTAGGAAATGCAATATTGGTAAGTTTTTTACAGCCTGACAACACACCCTCACTGGTCGAAATGTTCGCAAGATTAGCAGGGAAAACAAAGTCTGTTATATTCTCAAATCCGTTTCCCATAGGTGAAGTGAGGTAGGTAGCTTTTACTTTGGAACAATCTATCTTTGTAGTTGTTCCTTTATCAAAAGCATTATCAAAGTTGGTTAAATCATCACTCTCAGACACGATGGTTGTATCGTGTGTACCCAAAGAATAATTCTTTTTAAATGTTGAAATTGTGTTTGTATTACGTCTAACTACTTCATTGTCATCATAACGTATTAAACAACGTGATGGTGACATAGATTGAAATTCTACCGTACTATCTGCCGACAATGTATTGGTAACTGTAACTTCATTTCCTGCTATCCATTGAGCTGTCAATGTTGTGCTGTTATTTGGTATAGTATACACGTCGCCATAATTGTATTTATTGCCTTGACTATCCGTCCATGCGAACAATTTATTCTCGTTATACATATCCCCACCTTGTAAAACGATTTGTTTATTAGGAGCTTGGTTAATGCTCTTATAAGTGATAGTATTGCCGCCTTTGTCCTTGCCACCATTCGTATCATAAGATATTGCCACTGCATCGCTTAAAGTTTCACAGTAAATCGAAATACAGTCCGTATCAAATGGTAACCATTGCAGATTAGTGGCTTCAATAGTCATCTCTCCATTGCTAAGAGGAATGGTTAATGATTGAATAAGAAAAAGTTGCTTTTTAAATTTGTAATATTCGTTTGTAAGTTCAATTGTGTTGTCAACGTCAAGGTGAGGGAGACTTGGATAATTAAAACTTACCGAAGTTCCCATGCAGGTATTTTGTAACAGTATATACTCCGCCTGCATTCTACATTTTTCTTCACCACTATCCAGCGTTGTATCGCCAAGACTTATATAATAAGTACCGCCATCCAATCCCTTATATCCTACCGAGGTTATACAAACTGGGGACTGTGGGTTTTCATTTTTTGCTGTATAGGAATATATCTCGCCGTTAGTGTTATCTGTAGTAACTGTTACAATGTTTACACCGTCATAATTATATTGAACATCAACGTCGGTTTCAGCTATATCGACTTCACCCAGATTACTTTGTGGCGATAGATGCCTATACCAAGAGGGAAGATTATAGTTAAATACCCTTTCCATTCTAAGCCTGCCGTTGACATCGTAATAAATGTTAGCACCATACATTTCAGCCAACTTATCGAATATTTCACCAAGGTACCCACCCTCGTCAACCACAATATCGTCATATAATTCTGCATCATAAAAGATTGGATCAATTAAAGGTTCAACGGGGTCAAGCGGAATGTTATTGCCTAAATCTAACATCAAAGTATCTCGAATAAGGTCGGCAATTTTTGTTCCTTTTTTAGAATTTGTAACACTAGCTTGATATTCTACCAAACACATTCTTGCATTTAATTCGCCATTTAGAAAACCATATTTATCAATACCTTCGATTGCTAATGCTTTGCCATGCGCTGTTGCCGATTTTGTAATGAATACGCCTTGTGGAAACCAATATATATCATTTGAAACAACTACGCCTATAAAAAGTTTAAACTTCCTATTGTACCAAAACCAACTGTCTACCTGGGGTAAATACTTCTCATCGCGGTCTATGATAGTAAAAGAGCAAGACCTGCGACAGCCTTGCTCCTTATTAATTGATATTGAACCAACCTCGGCAGAGGAAAGGTCGTTTGTAATTTGCCCGATCGCACCCTCATAGTGTGATAGAATTTCTACCTTGAATTTTAATTTACGCATTGGATTCTGTAATTCGGTCAAATACGCTTCATCTATTTTATTATAGTAATCCATCGTATCAACCTCCTTATCTTGTTATTATAACGTCATTTATATCTTCAACTTCAACCCAATTATATTTAATTGTAGTTAAGTCATACACCGAGCTTTCATCATATGATCTTGACGGATTGTCTGAAATATTCACAATCCATACATCACCCTTATCGGACTTTAGCATGAAATCATTTTTACCTGTAATGAATTTTGTCCAAGATTTAACGCTATCAATTGTATCAACTATTTCGTCCTCGGGGCATGCCAATGTTAAGTGGTTTGCCGTAAATTCGCCGCTTTCATAGTTTGTTACAGTTCGTGTAGTCTTAGGTTTTACGCCCGTGCCCGTATGAACAGTAAGTCCAATATTTGATATTATATCATTGTTGTTAATGCCCGCAATAAAATGCCAAGTCTCATTAATTGAATAGAGTTTTTTATTATAACAATCACCAGCGGCCTTTAACGAGTAAATCGACCATCCAATCCAATCAGTAGACACCTCTGGCGTAATATATGCCTCATAGTTTGCATAACAAATATAATAAATAAATGATTGCTGATTGCCCACTGTTACATCAAAAAATGAATTGCCAGTAGCAGTTCCAATGAAAACATATTCGTCATCGTTGACATTTTGTCTAAAGATTTTTGCCACTCCGAGTGATTTTGAAGTTTTCCACGTCAGCATAGCTGTGTGATTATCAAAGATTTTAAAATCAAATTCTGAAACGATCCCGTCTATACTTTCAGCAGGGAAGTCTTTCTGTTGAGTATATCTGTACATTTTATCATCGAGAGTCATGATTTCGCTTACAGTCCTAAAAGAACTTCCAAAGCAATTTGCATAAAATGAGTATTTGAGTTCAAAATCATATATCTCATCGCTCTCGTCGATAAGTCGTTCATTGCCATTGTAAATAGTATATCGTGAACCTTTTATCAAATCACGAGCCGAATAATTAAGACCAGCCACACCTGTATCAATATCGTATGATACGATTAATGCGCTTGTTCCATTGTAAACATGTCCCGTGCTTTCCGAGGGTGAGCTTTCAATCATTATGTATTTGCCCACTATTTTATCGGCAATACCTGGCTCAATAGTTACATAGTTGTATGCCGACGTTTCAAGAATTTTGCCGTCACGAATTGCACCAATCGTCCCCATAAGTTGATAGAGGTAATACTTATAATATTTCAGCCCAACGTGATTTGGATGCCTATAACTTGTCTTACACTCAATTGGATTTGCTGTTTTAGAAGAGATTGATACAGTAAAATCGCACTGTGGATCTTCACGGCATTTAACATAATGCGGCTTATCCATAAAGTAATTTGTAAAAATCCTAAACACAGTTCCTCTTGCGGGGGCTGTTGTAAAACCAGACTTTAATCTTACGTTACCAGTTTTATAATCGTAGGTTTCTATCAGTCGTCTTTCTTCTCCAATCTCGATATAGGCGCCGCCGACTAAATACACTGAGCCGTCGGAACGCTCATAATAGTACGCGCTCTTGAGATTTGCAATTTCCTTGTTAATCATAAAACTTGATGTAGTACCCGAAGACTGAATTTTACCACGGCAGAAATACATGTCATACAAACCAACACCATCACCATACTGTGTATCGTCGGTAATAGTCGTTGGGTCTGTTTGAAACAGCGTATATTGATACATATAATCGTGGCCATTCTTTGCTATGTCATTAAAAACCAATTCATTTACATCAACTTTATCGCCATTGTAAAATGTATTGATATCGCCGCCTTTAGGGAAATAAGAATAGTTCTGTTCCCCAGTTCTTATGTTTGTATAGGTACACAACGCCCAACGCATTGCAGAACCCGCCGTGCAATTAAACTGGTAGCTAAAACGTGGCGCACGGTCATATTCACCGTCCTCGCCCTTGTGTTTATCTATTTTTACGACCTCGTCATCTGGAAAAACCAGTGTAGGTGTCATTATCATTCATTTCACCACCCTTTATAATAATTAAGAGCCGCCAAGGTCTGACGGCTCGTTTTGTATTATCTGTTTCTACCTATCATGCGGTCACGGTCTGCTTGCTTCAAATAGTCATTCATTTGCTGTAAGAATGTTGTGCCGTCGGTAGTATGAATTTCGCCAATTCTAAATGTAATTGTGGTATCACCATTAGTGGTATCATTTGTTGTGAACATTGATCCAGCCGCCTGCGTACCACTTACAAGATTGTCACCTATAGTCTTACCAACAACGCTCGCAACATTGCGAGTATTGTGTACAATGTCATAGAGTTTCTTGGCGTCCGAAGAATTAAAGATCACCTCAGACTTATATGGTGTTCCGTGTAGCATAGCCGTTCCCGTGTAGCTATTAACTCCACCCGTCGCATACTGCTTTACCTTGAATTTTGAGCGTATCTCCTTTTGTAGTTCCGCAAGTTTGGTTACACTGATATTACTCAATCCACCGAGCATTGAAACCTTTTCACTTATCATTTGCCCCGCAAACTTATACATAGCTTTGTCGGCTTCCTTTTTGGTGGTGTATGCACCAAGAATTGCGTTATCTTTTTCGACAGCATATACGCCGCTACCAGACAAAGCTTTCTTTATAGAGGTGCCCTTATATTGTGCCAGATCATCTGATAGCTGAATATAATCGGCTTTAAATTCACGCAAAGCATCAAGCCGCTCTTGGTATGTACTCTTTTCATTAAGTGTTTTGAGTTTAAGTTCTTCAAAGTATTTAACGTCTTGGTCAGATAAATCGGAAACGAATGTATCAAACTGTTTGAGATACTTCTCCCACTCATCTGCCTCTTTTGCATATTGGTCAATGCGGTTTTGAATAATCTCTTTCTCTTTTTGAACGTTATCTTTGAGTTTAGTTTGATAACCGCTATAATCAGTTTGGTATTTGTTAAGAATACCGATATCCTGATTGTGAAGTTTACCCTGCCAATCTATACCTAAAATTTGTTGCGCAATCATTTCATTCTGATTGTTGGTATAGGCACTCATAGCATCGCTCCATGCTTGCTTATACTTTTCAAATGCCTCAATTTGGTCGGTATAAGGTTGCATAGCAGCCTCTTTCTCTTTTTCAAGATTATCAATAGCTATTTCGTTTTGTAGTGAATTAAGTTCCTGCTGTGCCTTTTCAACCTCGTCGGAGTTGGTTTCTAAATGCCAGCCACTTGCTTCGCTATAGATAGCAACCTTTTTCTTCTTTGCATTAGTTAAAGCATCCTGCTTTTCCTGCAACTCAATAGCCCTATCACGCTCGTCGTTTTCCTCTTTGAGCTTATCAATGAGGTCGTCGTAATATGACTCTACATCGTCACGAGAATCCTCAAGACTACTGATTTCTTTTTCAATATAATCAATAGCAGTATCACCAGCGGTCTGATACTTGTCAATGATATCATTTAAAGTATCTTCCTCTTCTTGAAGCGTATCGAGGTATTCCTGTTCTTTGTCTTTCTTATCATTTATCTTGTCAATGATTGCTTGTACTTGGTTCTTCTCGGCAGTCAGCAATCCATCCGAAGTAAGATTGGAAAGGCTGACGTCTTTCATTTTGTAGAGAACTTTGATAAGATTATTCACAGATTTTTGGTCGGCATCACTCAAGCCTTTAAGTTGAGAAAGCTGCTTAATCAGGTCGTTAGGAGCAATGCCCATTGCCTCTTTGATTTTCTTACCGAGTTCTTCAAAGCCGCCATTTGTATCGTCAAGGTACGGGAGAAATTCCTCATAACCTTTAACGAGTTCCCAGCCACTACTACCAACTTCAAAAGTGCCGTCTTGAATTTCCTTATACGCAGAAGCAAGTGCGGTAATTTTGCTTTGAACGTTGTCAACATCCTCGGAGTAGTCAGCAAGGCTAAATGTGGTTTTTGTATTTAAGAGATCGAGAACATCTTGCCATGAATTTATTTTGTCAAGACTGGTATCCATTAAAGTGTCAATGTTATCTGGGGTAAGATTTTTAAGCAAGCCTTCAATAATTGCTTGACCATTTTGGTTGCCAGCCAACGACGGTATCCGATTCACAACACGAGTGGCAATATTCTCAATCTTGTTTGTAAGCTCATCCTCTATCTCGTTATCGTTTGTCTCAAATGAGAAACCAAGCATGACTTTGATATCGTCGATTGACAGCCCCTGGTTTTTAGCAAAATCTGAATTAGCAATATTTTTTAGCGCAGTTTCCATTTGCTTTTTATATTCTGAAACGGTTTGTGTTGTATCCAAATTTGTTAGTATATCCAAAGAAACAGAAAGCGGTACGCCATGATTATCTACTCCATTTTTCAAATTAGCATAGAATGAATTGATCTTTTGTACTTCGTCGGCATATTGCTCGTCAAAGTCTTTGGTATTACTTTCTACATCTAATTCAAAGTTTGACACTAACGAGGAAAGAATGTTCTGCTCGCCACTTGTAAGTTCATCATATCCGTCCAAAGTAGTAAGATACGCCTGTAAATATGTATCATACGTTTTTGTATAACTTTGCATCTCACTGTCAATTTGCTTATAGAGGTTGACATTATCTGTGTTGTTTAATGCTTTTTGCAATTGGTCGTATGAATTTGATAATTCTTTTTGATACTGCTCAAATTCTTGAGATGTTTTGTCAGTGTCTTTATAGCTAAGTAGTTTTTGGACAAGCTTATAAATTTCATCTTGATTTTCATAATAAGTCTTAAATTTATATCTGCTTTTATCGTATTGTTTCAAACTCTCTCGTACTTTTGTATAATCAGCATAACTCTCACCATTATCAGAAAAACCATATATATATGAGTCGAGGTTATTAACTGCGTCAAACAAATCTGACGACAACGAATCAAAGCTTTTTGACAAAGTCCACATTTCTTTTCTTGTGTCTGAAAGTTTGGCCTCTAAACCGTCAGATATAGCTTCTATATTGTCTTCTGATAACATTTTTAGTGTATCTAATTTTCGCTGTTCTTTTAGCAAGTTAATAGTATCTCTTATGGCATTATTTTTGTTTATGATAGCATTGCCTTCGTCGTCATATCCTTTTATTAAACTTGGATTGATTTTTGCAATGTCGTTTGATAGGTCTTTATAACGATCATATTCGTCATTGGTTAATGAGAGATTGTTACCAAAATTATCAACACCCTTAGCAAGTTTGTTAAATTCTTTTTCATATCCAGATACTTGTGACAAACTGTCATTGTAGCTGCTTAATGAATTGTTTAATTCTTCACTAAGTTCGTCAGCTTTTTCTTTTGCACGCTCAGCTTTATTAACAAAATAATCAATTGCAACCCCAATGCCAGTAACGATCAATGTTGGCAAGGCTTTGAGAGCCATAGAGCCTATGTCTTTAAAAATGAGTGAGGCAATACCACCCTTGGTATTCATTTTATCAAATTGACTCGTTAGTTCTTTTCCGTAACGAGTGAAACCTTCTACACTCATAGAGGCTTCATCTACTTCACGCACATAACCCTTTAAAATTGTTTTTCCGCTATTGACGGGATTATTGAAATAATCTTTGACACTCATGCCGCCAACTTTGACTTTATCAATAAAATCGTTCAATTGCTGCTCGGCTTCTTCTGTGGTAAACAGCGACAATTGTGATTTTAGCCCAGAAAGATTATCCTTAATATCACTTGGAATAGACTTTATTTTTTTGAGTATCGGTGTAAATCTATTGACAAGTGGTAAAATTTGTGATATAATCTTAATATAAAAACAGATAGTGGGGGCAATACTTATGAAGAACGCAAAATCACGAAAGATAAAAATATTTTTAATATTAATGACTGGGCTGATAGCTTTCTTGGTTGTTGTATTTTTAATTTTCAAGGACAACTTAGCAAATCTATTTCTTAATAAAAACGAACTATATATTAGAGAACAGATTGAAACAGTAAGCGATATCACCTCACATCATATATCCGTTAAAGATATTCGTATGTATCACACAATCTATAAGGGCAATTTAACAGATCAAAAAGTTGCCACCAATGAAAACGTGTTATATTTGACTACAAATGATAACTTACAAATTCATATAGATGATTCGACACTCGGCTACGAATACTCTTCTAATAATAAATCAACTTCTTCACAAATTGATCCTGATTATTACGCAATATCTACAGTCTACTACTTTAGTGGTACACGTTCTTTATTGAAAAAATATAATCTTATAAATACGGCTAACGCAGACTATGAGATTCATATATTTGAAACCGATAAAACTGATTTTCTTGAAAGGAGCGGAGACATCTACTTACAAATGGATTATGAAGAAATAACAGATTTTTCCCTTTGGAAAATTAAGTTATTTTCCTAGCGGTATGGATGTGATATAATCTTAATATAAAAACAGACAGTTGGAGGAGACGATGCTGATGAAGAACACAAAGTCACAAAAGATAAAAGTAGTTTTACTATTAATAGTAGGCTTAATAATTTTACTGATTATTACTTTTCTCTTATTTAAGAACAAATTGGCGGACATCTTTCTGAATGACAACGAAAAATTTGTAAAAGATTGCGTGTTTATAATTGAAGAAGATACCAATAGAAGTATATCAATCAAAAATATTGCTTTATATAGGTTTGACTATGAAGATACAACCGAGTATGAAGAAAATGATAAATTTGCCAACAGACAAATAAAACTGTTTCTTGAGACCGACGATGAACTATATGCAGAGTTTGACCGTGAAATTTCATTATCAGAATCATTAGATTTAGAATCGTATTGCCGTGATTATACCAGTTATATTTATCTAGGTAATACCGACACCTTAAAAGACTATAATATTTTGGACAAATCTGATAAAAGCGATTTACATTATATAGAAAGCGATAATTCAAATCAATATAACCAAACGGCAATTAAAACCATTACACAACACGGTTATGAAGAAATAACAGATTTCTCCCTTTGGAAAATTAAGTTGTTTTCCTAGTCGGGTATAATTAACCTGTAAATCTTTATAAAGTTTTTTTGGGGGGGGTATAGATATGAAAACGAAATTATTAAAACATAGAAAAGTTTTGATTAGTTTGATATGTATGTTTGCGCTTATAATCTTATTCATTATATTTAAGAAACAATTGGGGAACTTGATTTTAAACGATGATGAAAGATATATTAGAAGTTGTATTTATAAGATAGAAGAAGATTGTGACAAAAGTATTTCAATAGAGGATGTTAAATATTACAAGTACGCTTTTATAGACAGCGACAACAGTACCTCGATGGTTACAATGACATATCTTGATTTGTATTTAAGCGATAACATTGTTGCTGAATGTAATGGAGGTTATGAAGGCAACAATATCGACGATCTTGATTACAATTTTTATACATATTATGGCGATCCGATAGACCTGGACAAATATGGACTTTTAAAAGTTGGTCTTTCTGGTGAATACGTCGAAGGAACTGAGGACGCCTCTTACGAAATATGTCGGGATATCACTAGCTTAAAAAAAGAAAAACGTGAACGTTATAAGAATTATAATAAGCAAAATAACTTCTCCCTTTGGAAAATTAAGTTATTCTCCTAGTCGGGTATAATTAACCTGTAAAAACTTATATAGAATCAGGGGAGACAAATATGAAAGCGAAACTATTAAAGCATAAAAAGGTTCTAATTGTTATCGGTATTATCATTGTAATTTTTGTGCTGTTTAACATTTTTAAACCACAAATAGCTAAAGCTGTATTAAATGACGACGAACAACATATACTTGCTCTTGTTCAAAAAGTTGAAAGGTGTGCCAAGGGTAGTTCAATTGGTGATGATTTCAACGTGTATAAAAAAGTAAATGATTACGGTGATAGTAAAACTATATGTTACTTCGTAACTTATGAAATTGAAGATGGGCTTATAACTCGTTGTTCTGTGCAGCATGATAGTTCAGAAAGTTTATCAGAAGCTCAAAAATACATTTACTGCGATTTTTGGGGAACTCGTAAGATGTTGAAGAAATACGACCTATTAAAGCATAAGCGTAAAACCATTGGATTAGACGAAAATCGAGAATGGTCAAGAAGCTATCCTTACGAATACATTGATTCGACAATAGACGCCCATGAAAACAAGCACAAAGAAGTTGATAGAATGCTTGGTAAACTCAATAGTTATCTTATAGATGATGATTACAAAGAGCTTGATATATCACTTTGGAAAATAAAACTCTTTGCATAATAAAAACTCCGAGTTTCCTCGGAGCTTTTTCAGTCATGATGAAATTTAGTTTTTATTTTGTTTAATATTGACTTTATCGGGTTATGTTTAGTCTGTGATTCTTCAGATTTCTTTTTAGCCTTTGTTTGTGGATGCCATAGATATATTTCTGAATATTTAGATGTGTCAATAACTATGGTCTCAAAATCATTATTCTTTTGATTATTAATTTCTCCAGTGTTAAAATCCGTAGTTGTATAGTTTGAAATTTGTATAAGTGGTCTATTATTATATGTTTCAATTAGTTTAATTTTACCACGAATTATTGATTGATGCTTGTCGTCAATTACGGTTATATAACTGGAATATTCACCTTGCGTTATATCAACCCAAAAATCTTTTATTGGTGTTTGATGTATATTTAATTTGCATAATATATTTGTAAACAATTGGCTATATACAATCCTTGCAGAAAGATAGGCAGCCGCCACGGTAAGTAATATCATACAAATGCGACCTATATATATGTTGATATTAATGGGTATCATAGAATAAATCAAGTTATAAATTGAGTTAAGGATAAAACCATAAATCAATGACTCGGTCAGTATATGCTTATAGTCACTTGGATTTTTTATAACAGATACGAATCTATAAACTTTAATAAAAATAAAACCTAATACAATATAAATAATAACATCGGGCAGATATGAAATTAAATCGCTCAATTATCATTCTCCTTTTTTTTGTTTTTTTGAGGTTTGGAATCAAAAAATTCTTGTTCCTCGGTGTATTCTTTTTGTGAAGGCCTATACGAATAACTCCTTCTAACATTGATTTCCACTATCGGATCGTTTGAAACGCTCTCGTTGATATTCTTATTTTGATTTTCTTTGTTATTTTCTTTGGACATAATTAACAACTCCTATAATATTTTTATTCCATTATATCACATAATATTACAGAAGTCAACAGTTTTATAATTTTTATTGTCGTCTATCCGACAACTACACCGTGGACTATCCAATAACCAGTGTTCACTATCGCAGAACACCAATAAGCAATTATAGTCTCTGAACCTGCCGATCGTTAAGCCGATTATGTCTTATGCGGCAAACTTACGCCGATCGGTTTGGATGCGGATACTCTCATATTCAAAAAAGTGTGATAGAATTGAATATTACCATCCCCGAACGGGAATTATCAAACCCGTTACTACTAAGTAGTCAATTTATGCTTTTTTGCCTGTCATAACAATAATACCTCGATTATAGTATTACCATTATGCTTGCGGGCATACTCAGTGGAACCCTGTGTTTTATGGGTTCACCCGCACCTATATTAATACCTTTTGCACCTAATACTCCCGCACCAATTGCTCCGCCAATTTTAAGCACAGTATTAAGGTTAGGTATAAGCTTAGATATTGCATTACCTATACCGATAAGAATATCTAAGAACGATTTAACTGTGTCTGACTCTAACGCCTTTGTGGATATATCTTGGAATATAGCACTAAGTTTTCCAAGCTTACCTGTTATAGAGTCAAGTGATTTTTCCATTTCTTCAGAAGCCGAACCCTTGGAACCACCAATGGTACTCATGACTTCTCTTGCTTCGTCAAAATTGGATAATACTGCGGCGATTACGTTAATGCCGTTTTTGCCACCAATTTGTTCAAGCAGTGCCGCCTGATTTACGTCTGAAAGGCTGCCGTATACTTTCGATATTTCGTCAAGAATTTGATATGTACCTTTAAAGGTATTATCATTCTTCATGATATCAACGCCAGAAAGAGCAAGTATCTCCTGACGTAGCTTAGCTGTGCCGTTTGCTACATCATCTGTTTCTTCACCCATTTCCTCAAGTTCAGCTGTTGCTCCTCTTAATCTAGCCGAAGCTGTCTTAAGGACAGTGCCCATTTTTTCAGGGTCTTGAACAATAGCGTTGCCCGCCGTTGTAAGCGCAATGGTTTCATCAAGGCTGTTTCCTGCGGCAACCAAAGCAGAAGCAGAACGTTGTAAACTGTCACCAAGCCCAGTGGAAGAAATGGCAAAGTTGTTGCCTACATAGTTAAACTTATCTACGATTTCTTGTGCATCGTCTGCGGCAATATCATACGCTTTCATAGTCGAAATGATTGAAGAAGCGGCGTCGGTTACACTTAAATCTTCGGCAACATTGGAATACATTGTTGCAAGTTCGCCGAGCTTGGTTGCGTCTTTGAGGTTATAGCCGAGTCTTGAAAACTCAGAAGTCGAGTCTACCAAGTCGCTTATTGAAACGCCAAGCTCTTTTGATTTCTTTGCCGCATTTGTTAAAAACGCATCATATGATGCCGCCGTTTCGTTACTAACCTTTTTAAGATTGACCATTGAGGTATCTACATCTTTGGTTGCTTGATATATATCTCTCAGTACAGATTTTACATATACCATTGACCTAGTAACGATTGCCCAGCCACCATACTTTTTGAACATGTTAGAAATTAATTCGCCAGCTGTTTTACCGCCAATTCCTAGATCTTTTACGGTAGCACGCATTTCCTTGAGCTTTGCATCGGCTTTATCAATTTCTTTCGCATCAAGCAATTCTGGGTGTTTAAGTTTGTTATACCATTCATCCCACTGTGTGGCTAAATCAGAATTTTGTTTAAAGGCGTTGCTATTAGCCCCTTTAAATGATACATACTGACCTAAAAGCGTTGAAGTCTTTTTCTCCATTCGCTTGGTAGCCGCATCTACTTTATATGTATTACTTAATTCGTCGAATTTCTTGGTAGTATCATTGTATTGATTTTGAATAACTTCTAAGTCTGCATAAAGCTCTTTAATTTGCTCGTCTATATTTTTGAAGAACGTTATTGAATTAGTGTCAGCATCAGGATTTAACAGTTCTTGCTTTATACTTTCAATCTGCTCTTGAATGCTAGCCGCCTGAGATTGTATTGCCGAATATTCACTAGATAAACCCAAGTTCTTACTTTGTGATTGCTGTGATTTTGTACCCGATTTTTTTATCAAGCTATCAGCTGTGCTATTGATTGACTTCATCGACTTATCAATTTCTTGTGATATTTGGGACACGGCCTTGAAGTAGTCTTTCAGTTCCTGTGGAGATTGTTCACCTGTGCGTTCTTCAATATTGGCTTTAAACTTTTCTTTCCAATATTGGTCATCCTCAGTGGTATTATCTGATTTATCGCTTTTAGCCGACGGTTTTCTTGTAACTCTCTTTTGCGGGCTTGAAGCTGAATCGGCTGTTGATTTATTTGTAGTTTTCAGGTTGCCTACATTAATATCTACCGTTTCATTCTTCAATGCCTGCCTAAGTTTTTCCAAGGCTTCGGCATAATCAAATTCGCCTATTTTAATTGAAGAACATACTTTTTCAATCTCAGTCTTAAACTGTTCTAAGGCTTCTTTTGAGATGTTACCCGAGCCACCTTGTTGTGATTGTTCGGCTTTATCAATTAAGCCTTTAAGCTCTTCAGAAAGCTTTTTGTTGTTCTCATAGTCTGACTTCGACTTTTCATATTGTCTCTTAAGAGCCTCGAGATTGGCTTTTAGTTTTGTGCTTTCCTTGTCTGTTTTATCGCCAGAACTTTCGCCATCAACTCCAGATGCACCAGTGTTGCCGTCGCTATCTTTTAGCGTAGCTTTGCCGCTAGACTTGGCTTTTTCTTCAAGCTCTTTAATTTTCTTGTTTAAAACTTCAACTTGTTTCTTTTTGTTGTTTAAAGAAATGTCACGGGATTTGAGCAGTCCTTTGATTGCCTCAAACCTTGAAAGTGATACACCTCCCTCGCTAACTTCGCCACCCTCTGAGGGACTGCCGTTGCCAGAACCATCACCTGAATCTTGTTGTTTATCTTGTATGTTAGCCATAAACTCAGACAATTCAGAATTTTCTTTTTTTAATTTTTCATTTTCTAATTTGAGGCTTTTATTATCATCAGATGATTTGCCACCAGTATCTTCTTTTTTTGCCGCAAACCTCTTTTTGTCATTTTCAAGCTTTAAGTTTTCCTGCTTTAATTCAGATACACGCTTTTCAAGCTGTTCAACATAAACCTCATTAGAAACTTCTTTTTCTTCAGATTTGCTTAACTGTTTATCTTTGACTTGCTCTTTTTGAGAAACCGTTGCTTCTTTCCAATAATACTCAAAGTCTTTTAGCAGTTCTTTTGCACGGGCAATGGTGACAACACTTTTATCTGTATCGCCATCGAACCTATACTTAACCATATCCTTTTTAGAGAATTTGTTAAGAGTCTGCATAAGTGGAATGACATCAGATAATCTCTTGGTTTGTAAGTCTATATCTTTTGTACTAAGTTTACTTGGATCTAATCCCGTAGCATTGATTCTTTTAAATGCTGTTTTTATAGACGTTTGTAAACTTGTTGTATATAGTTTTGACACATCGCCAAAGTTCGCATTTAATGGATTTATCTGCAAGCTATCATCAGGATGTTCTTTGTTATATCGAGATATAACTCCGTTTATTACTTTATGAGCTTTTTGTGCCGCAGTCTCGTAAGATTTTTCAACGGATTTTAACCACTGCTGTTGATCTTCAGATAGCCCAATGTCACTATAACTTAAACCAAGTGACGATAAAGAGGTGTCAAACTCGAGTTTGCTATTAGAAAGCCTTTGAGCAACATCGTGCATTTCATTTGCTTTCTTTATATAGTAGTTAAGCCTGTTCTGTATTTTATCTTTGTTACCCTTACCATAAATTTGACTGCTATTAAAGGTGTCAAAGAACTGTGAAAAGTTGTAATTGGTTTTGTCTGCTTTAAAAGTAGAATTATCAAATTCGTCTTTTAGGTTTTTAACTTTTGCAAAAGCTTTGGTTAATTCATTTTCAAGCGATTTCTTTAGCTTATCTGCCTTGGGTTCTATTTCAATGGTAGGGGTAAAATCTTTCAAAGCCCTTTCCATATCCTTGGTATTAAGATCGGCATTGACCCTAATATTTACGTCGCCTATATATCCTGCCATTATTCATTCACCGTCCTTATTTAAACTCTTTTCTTAAGCCTTTTATTATAATATCTTTGGCAAGCCCACTAACATAAAATTCATCGTAAGTATCTTTTATAAAATGTTTTGGATGCCCATTAAATTTTCGAGACATATCATTTAGATCTGGAACAGCGTTTTGGTCAATCCAAGCCGATAAAATTGTTGGGTCGGAACTATAATCAATGTTAGTTCCAAATACGCTATCATTTGGCGGTGCGATATTCGCAAAAGAAAAGTTTCCCGAAATTCTGTAATCCATATTTATATAGTTGCCTCGTTGTTTGACAAAGTAGCCATTTTTACCATAAACTCTAGTCTCAGTCCCTTTTGCATCTTCAGCCCATATTCTGTTGCTACTCTTGCGTGGTACTACTGTAACTTCATTAGAAAGCACCTGAATATTGTCTTCGTCGGCCATACCGCCGTTTGTACCACGGCGTTCATATGTTACTGGAGTGTATGAGTATACATCTTCAACGACTTTATCGTGCATAATTTTTTTAGCCTTTTCTTGAAATTCGCCTTGCATTGTTTTTGACAAAGCGACCCCAACCTTTTCGGCTATTGCTTTGTTGATATTAGCAATTTGTTTTGCCTGTTCTTTTGACAAGCTTTTTAATCTTGGCATAGTTTCACCTCACATTACAAACATAGAAAATATAATTTTGTATTGAAAAAAATAGGTAGGCTATTTTTTTTTATAACCTACCCTCCTTATTTAATTCGTCGTTTATTTTGTCAACAACCTCGTTAATATTGTTAATGCCATATTTGTCTTTATAATATTGAAGTTCTTGATTAGTCTTTTCAAGCACAACGTCGGCTGGAATATTATAAAGCCCCTTTATTTCGTCCTCACTCATGTCGATACGCTTTGGCAACATATTGATTTTATTCAGCATAGATTTACGCTTGAGTTCTTCTTCTATATATAAATCAAAGTGTTCTTTACAACACGCTATGGATTTCCAAGAATTAATTCGATCGCAATAGTCACAGGCATAATATTGTTTTGGTTGTCCATTGTTGCCCAAATTACATTTGCTATATTTGCAAATATGATTAGCTTTCATCCTTTTATCCTCAATAAAGTAAAGGGCTTGCTTTTTACAAGCCCGATACGTTATTTATTTGCATTTATTATTTTCTGCTTTTTCTTTATTGTAGGCTTTGCTTCATCACACATGATGTCGTCATACAATTTCTTCATGGTGCTTGATACTTCAAATTTACCATAAAGGTTAATAACACTGTTTATTTCCTCTTTCGCCTCTTCTTTTGATAACGACTTTTGGTCGTATTTAATCATCGGTTGAAGTGCAAGATAATGCCCCCAGCAACAAGCGACCTTGCGCCAACTATTTGATTCTTTGGTGCTATCGCAATAGCTACAGGCAGGGTAGTGCGTTCCACACAACCTACATTCATTAAGGTATTTGGTTTTAGGCAATTGCTCTACACCTTACCTTAATCCTCTGGATCCTGATATACAATGAACTCAAAGAGTTCGCCGTTTGCAGTACCCTGGCAAGTATCAACGAGTGTTGTGGCCTCAAAAGCCTGAATTGTCTGGTCACCGCCCATGTCAATATCAAACGTGCCAGAGAACTGTGTTCTTGGAATGATGAACTGACACTTGTACTCGTTGTCACAAACGTCGGTAGCAAGACAATCTACTGCAACATAAAGTGTCTTACCAAATACGTCGGACTTATTGATAACCCTAGAACCTGTTGTCTTGAAATCATAGAAAACTACGATTGAAGTTCCAACTGAAATGTTTGTTGTATCAGTAGGAAGTGTGAGCGTCTTTGTAGCTGCTTCGTACTTAAAGTGTGTAGCGTCAGCCTCACCAGTTGACTGTGTATAATGGATAGGCAGAAGCGCACCGTTTGGAGCCATAACTCTGAGGTCAATAATCTCCGCACCGACTGCGCCAAGAGCCGTAAACTTTGTCTTACAGGAAGTTGTGTCTTCAACCTTGATAACATCAGGGAATCTAATATTAACATCGCCAACCTCTTCATAAGAACCTGTCTGAGCCGCAAGCAGACCGCCTGAAATCAGTGCAGACTCACCACTTACAGTTGTGGACTTATTCTTCTTAATCTGCTTAAGAACTCTATCACCCTTACCTGTGATATCTGTTGTATCCTCAGTATTTGCGATCTTAGCAGACTTAAGCTCGTCAAGCAGAAACTCGCAAACGCCAGATACTCTGTCATAGCCATGTATCTTCTCAAGGGAAGTAATGGTAAAACCATTAATCTGAATAGCCATAGTTTTTCCTCCTTAAAAATAAAAAAGACTCAAGCCTTGCGGTTGAGCCTATCTCCACGATAACCAATTTAATTTATCTTCTGGAAGTTTATCAAGTTTAACTGTACCAAAACCTGAATAAGCCCCAGTGACCAACTTATCGTATTGGTCTTTCTTTATAACCTGTTTAACACAGGCATAAAAGTTGTAAATAGAAATATTGTTAATACTATCAAAGTCGTAAGGGAAACCTGGGTGACATACCAATGCGACAATTTCGCCGTCTAAGATGTCGTCGGACATTTGGAGCTGTTTGTTACGGCGTTTTGCTATTTCTGCTTTTTCACGTTCACGTTCAAGAATATATTCTTTTGCAGTATTGTTACCCGGCTTACGCTTATATTTTTTTACGTTGAATATTTCGCATAAAGCACTGGATATCTGCATATAAATAAATTCGTCAATAATTTGATTGCCCTCGATATCCTTGATAGTTTTTAAGCCATTTTCATTGTCTATGTAACAAGAATTAAAATCTACACAGTCAAAAAGCTCATTTGAGTCGATAATTTGCAGTGTTGATAAAAGGTTAATTTTATCATCATCTGACATATCGCAGGTCATTAATACTTGAGGCTTCACGAATGCGGTATCGAACAATTTCAAGAAAAATTCGTAATCACTGATTTGAGTGAAGTCGATACCCATATCATCAAGTTCAATCATGTGTGCCGATGGAGTTGTCGTAAACATATTGACGAGTTCAGAAATGTTTTTCAATTTTCGATACTCGCCGAGAGTTGGAATTTTTATAGAAATCCAATCTCGTATTTTAAAAGTTTTAAGATCAAGCAGACTTTGATTTGCCATTACATAGCACACCTACTTTTTGACATATCTTCGGCTTTGAATTTTAAGATACGACATCTGTGTCTATCGCCCAAATCTTTTTCTACATTTGAGATTTCTACAAGCTTTTTCTTGCCGATACCCTTATAATCAATTAGAATTTCTTCAATTTGTTCCGCAATTAAGTCAGGACGTGCCCCACCAAATTCCGTAACCATTTGCTTTTGATGTGAAACAACATAGATTGTTATTATGATTTGCTTAAAAAACAGACTTGAAGTATAGACTTCGGGCACATCTATTTTAACGCAAATATAATTACGTTCCTCGTCAATAGTTTCTGGCACTCGGATAAAATTAAAGAAATTGTGATATATTAAATCCTCGGGATTAGATATATCTTTTTCATTTATGAGCTTCACGATTTTTTCATTATTCACAAACAATGATATTAATTGCTGTTTATATTTTTTTATTTGTCCAGACGGTGTCATAAAATTGCCACCACCTTTACATAAAGTTCGGCAGAACAATTTTGAGCCGAGTTACATAGTTCAATTTTAATCTTTGAGCCAATGATACCCTCGTTGTTGTCGGCTTTAATTTTTATTGTAGAACCCTCATTAACGATAGAAAAATATTTTTGATGCTCATCAATAACGGCTACATTCCATATCGCTTCTTGCGATATTTCAGAACCATCCTTATCATAGAATACAGCATTAAAACTTTTATAGTACCCGCCTGCCTTAATGGTAGGGGAGCCATCAAATTTAATTGCGCAGTTTATTCCAACCGACTTATCTTCGGCAGGCTTAAAGCAATCCGCAATCATCAATTCGTAGTTATCACGATCGTGCGATCGTTCGGACTTTTGTAGCGTTATAATATACACGCCATGCTCATGATTTTCATCATATATTCCGCTTACAACATTACGATTAATAAGTTTGTATGCCGTCGGATTGTCTTTTTCTATATCTAATAAAAAGCGCCTATCTAAACGAAGTTGACGTGTTTCATTGTCTAGGGGTAAATGCAAGGTTAAATTGCCGTCGGTTAAATTTAACGTATTACCCTCTTTGATACCGTCTGCGGTATTCGTTTCAGCATAGCACCATCGACTTATAATTTCGCCATCCTTGTTTTGCCAACGTAAATTAATGTTGCATTGGTGTATAACTCCTTTATAATAAACCGAAGATTCAATATCAACATCAGAGATTAACCAATGTGATTTTTCCCATTCAACAATTTGTCCATCATAGATAATGTCGTTTGGCAAAGCACAAATCGTTTTTACATGGTTATTGCTTCCTGATACTATTACCACATCTTTTTGTTCGCTGTCAATAAGAACACTTTTGCGTGAAGGACTGCGCCGTGATTTATAAATGATATTATTTTTGCAATGATTAATCATTCTCTCTTTTGGGGTTGTGCCATCAGATAAAGTCACCCTGTTGTACAAGTCAAATTTATTGATTGCTCTCACCCCCGTAAAATTTGTTCAATCAGGCTAATACATTTAAAGACTTCACTTTTGTAAACCTCATGCGAAATGTTAGGTTCTTTAAGAGACTCAAGTATACATATAATTGTAAGTATTCTCGCATCGTTGCGATATTCGTTCAGTAAATTTTCAAAGCCATGTAGCTCAAAAATTAAACTTGATATGTACGCTTCCGTTGTAGTATTTTGTTCTTCTTTCATCGGAAGAATTTTATATACCTTGGAGATTAAAGAATTCAAATAGTTAATATATAAATTATTATTTGCCATCTATTTTGTCCCCCAAATCACGGAATGAAAAAGTATAATTCTTTATCATGTTCTTTGCTTCATCAACCGCATACTCATGGGTAGAACGAATTTCTTTTAATAGGTTTGCAGGTGAATACTCTGAATAATCTTTAGTGTTTAGTCTGTTCTCGAGATTTTCACAGGAGAATAATTGAGGTCTTAACCATTCGGCAATCATTAACTGATGAATAATGTCAATCTCATCTGCATCAAGCGTGGCATTAAATTGACGCAATTCTTCATTTCGGTCGTCAAGATTTTTACGACATGATTTTCTAAATCTTGCACAAGCTCTGTCCATTATATCAGTAAGCCATTCGTCACGGTCTTCCTTTAAAATATTAAAAAACTTGTACTCTGTTACAATACCAACAAAGCTATCGGTTATTTCACTATAAGGTGTAGCCAATATCATACACCTCCATTACTCTTCAATATCCAAGTTAAGTTCGCTTTTTAGTAATGCAATTGTTTTACGAGAATCTATCGTACCATCACTTATCATTTTGCTAGCCTTATTTGCTAAGATTTCTTTAAATCCATCTGGAACGCCTTTTAAGATCTCCAATATCTCAGAATCTGGCTTATTGAATAGGTCTTCATAATCGTCTATTGACGGAATACCATCATAGTAGGCATTTACTCGTAGGAACTTTTTAACTTCAGGGTCTTCAATTGCAATCCAATTCTTTTCAAAAAATGCTCGCTGAGAATTGCGCATAGTTACAAGTTCACCAAGTTCAATGTATTCTACATCTCCTTCGTGTTCCCACTCAATAGTGAAACCCATTTGTCTTGTACTTATATAAATTAGCTTGCCACTAGTCATATTTGTGCATGCTACCATTGTATCAAGCGGTAATTGTTTGTGCTCTCCCTTCTTACACTCAGAAGTAGAGGCTTTTTTAGTGGTTGCCCCCTTGGTTGTATTCGATGTAGCTACACCTTTAGATGTTGTACTTTTTGTTGTACTCATATTTATTCCTTTCATTCAAAAAAATGCAGAGAGCATTGGACTCTCTGCATATTAATATTTTTATTATGACATTGAGTAAACGCCGAACTGATCCGCCATTACAATACCAACGCCGTAGCTCTCGCCATAGAAGAACTCCTGTGTAAGATCGGCATTATCGGCAGGATTGCCAAGAATAATTGTTGGCTCACCCTCAGTAACGACCTTAATAGGCTTATCGTCTGTTGCAATAACATAAAGCTTCTTGTCATCAAGCAGGAAATCAGTTGTACCTGGTTTATGTATCTGATTTACCTTAACACAGTTTGTACCATTAAACTTACCGTAGTAACCAATGTTATACATATCAGACTTAGCCTCGTCAGATACTGTGTCTATCTTTATCTTTCTGAGTGCTGCCTTTGTACCGATGATTGTTGCAGACTTGCCAGTTGCTGCTTCTACATGGTTTACCATCTCAAGCAGACCATCTTCGCTATATGTACCAGCTACAGGGAAATAGGTTGAACCATTGCCAACATATGTACACCAAGCATTATAGATGTCGGCTCTCATCTGCTGTTTGTAAGATTCACTCACTCTGTCGATAAAAGTATTAAAGTCTACACGACCTGAAAGAACTCTATTGAGTTCCTCATAAATCTTAACAGCTTTAAGAGAAGTCTTAACTGTTACATGTTCACCACCATTAAGTCTCTGACGTCTGAGTGACTGAACACCGTTTGCAACTTCAGAAACAACAAAGAGTGCCTTTGATGGAACGTAGAAGTCATTCTCGTCACCGAGCTTCACGTTTCTATAGTCAACCATATTCATGAAGAACTCGTCACCCTGAATACCGTCAACTACGGTTCTCTGAATAACCTCCTCAACAATGGCAAACACGCCGTTGCATTTACCATCTCTTATATCTTTATATGAAATCTTTGTAGAACCATTGTTAGCGGCAACCAGTGCTTTTCTCAGTGTCTCCATTGAATCGCTCTGTGAAAACTCGCCAACAGGATTACCCTTGTACAGATTTACAGCAAGGGAAACAATTTTCTCGTTTGTATCCATTATAGTGTCTCCTTTCCCTATAATTACTTAACCTTGATAACGTAGTATGTATCAGGGTTTACAATCTCGACAGCAACTATCTTACCAATGGCACCTGTAGCAGTGTCAGTTGCAGTAAGCTTTGTTGAGTCCGCTGTCAGCTTGACGTACTTATCTTTAGCAACTGTGCCGTCAAGTGCCTCCTTAGTTACAGAGAACTCGTCTCCTGTTTCAAGGGCATACACTCTAATCAGTGAGTCAGCCTCATTTGTAAAATCCTCAAGGTTGTGATGTCTCTGCTCGTCATACATAGTCTCTACAGAAGCCACCAGACCAATTGTTGCTCTTGTATCTGCCGCTGTAGGTGCAGTTACCTTATATGTTTCTCTGTTTATAAGCTCGTCTGAAATAGATACAACATTTCCGTTGTCAATAGCAGCCGGATCAGAGCCGCTGTAAAACTTAGCTGAAATCAGCTTAGAACCATCTGTAGTACCTGACAGATTATCAGTTCTAACAATAGCATGTCTTGTTGCCATGTTTTATTACCTCTTTCCTTAATTATTTTCCATACTTATCGTATAATTCTTTGTACCAAGGCTCGTCCACAGACTCTGCTTGACCATTTAAACTAAATGTAACAGTCTTGCTTTCCTTGGTTGCTTTGGTTGACTTCTTGTTTTTCTTACCCAGAAGCATGTAACACTGTGCAGATATTTGTTCAGCAGTCATGCCGTCATGCTCGGATTTAAGAAGAGAAAACTCGTCAACGCCAGATAACTCATTCTCAAAATCATTAAATATTTCTGAAGCCGCTGTTTCAACCTTTTCTTTTTCAACAGTTTCTTTGTATTTATTCAGCTCGTCAACCTCTGACTTGAGCTTACTATTTTCTTCTTTAAGTGCGTCAAGTGCAGCCATTTCTTCTGCGGTGACCCAACTTCTGAATACCTCTACATAATTACTGTCAACTGTTACAACCCCAGTCTCGTCAATGGAATACGCAAAGCGTCCCATCTTTGAAGAAGAGCCATTGCCACGTTCATATGAATAAATTGAAATATAAGCATAATTGTCATCGAAGTCTTCAAGCCAATAATCGACTGACTTAACGAGATTTTTATCTTCGTCATATTCACTGCTGTCTTTTGGAATTGCGTTTCTTATCATCTCTCGCTTCTGATTTACGGTTGCAAACATTGTAACGGGAACTTCGGTTTTAGAAGTCTTAAACTCATCATCAGGCTTAGCCTCGTCTTCGGCTCCTTTAGAATTAGCCTGCATTGTTTCAAGCTGAGATCTAAATGTTTCCTCGGTCATGTCATCTGTGATGTCAAAAGAAATATCGTCGATTTTCATTTTATATTCTTTGAGAATGTTTTCTATAAGTTCCTTATCCATCTGTTTCACATCTCCTTTCGTAAAATCTTCTTTATTATCCGCAAGGTCTTTATTTAATTCTTGCATCATAAAGGACAAATCTTTTTCGGATTCCACAGATTGTGAGAAGGTTTCAATTGTCGCCCTCGCATTTTTCATACCTGTATCAAAACCCTCATTCAACAGCGTTACTGCCGCATAGTTGAAATCTGTAATATCGTATACGTTATCTGTGGTGTTATAGGAATAAGCTAAAATATTCACTTCCATTGAGATTTTTATTTCATCATAACGATTGAGAATATCTTCACAATAATTGGAATATTTCTTCCATACATATCCGTCTGCATAAATATAGTTGATGCCATCCTCATTAACAACTTCAAAATTGTTTGTCTCTGGGATAACACCAACTGGCGTTTCGGTATATATAATTTTAGCCTCACCGTCGTGTACTTTGTCTTTTTCAATTTCAAAATTGTGTTCTCCAAATTGTGGATCACCATTTTCATCAAAGTACATATACGCAAGTATTGGTGAATTAGCTAAACTATCTTTTTTCTCCTCAAGATTTTCAATGGTAAATTTAGAATTGTTATAATTTATTCCATCGTGACAAATCCGCATACGCAGTTTGATAAACTTGTCCGATTTAAAATCTTTATCTATGGAGTAATTTATAGGCAAATTTTGTTTCTTCGTTTTGTTCACCCCCTCATACAAAAAGTGTTACTATAAACAATCTTTGTAAGCTCGTCTTTTGTAAAGGTAGAACTACAATTGTTTTCAAAAACAAAAATCTTGTTGTCAAAGGTCTGCAATAGCCTAAAGCCTTTAGCGACAAGTTTGTTTTTTATATCAATATCTTTTGTATATATAAACTTCATAAGCTTCACCTAGTATTCTTGATTGGAATTATGGTCTCGTGTGTTTTCCCCAGCGTCAGATAATTGCTCACCTTTTTCTTCCTGAGTTGGTGCACCAGCATCCCCACTAGATTGTGTATATGAAGTTTTAAGAGGTTCAAAGTTTTCCTTGATATGTAGTATATCGTCCTCAAGAAAATTCATATTTATCATATCAATTGGCGCAACGCCTAATGCTGCACACGCCATAGTTGTTGTTGGCAAGCTTGCTTGGGCGGCATTAAGATATGACTTGTATGTTTCCTGCTGATTATAATAGGTCACATCCAGAAATTGAATCTTAAATTTGTATCTGCCGTCTACCTGTTTAAGTAGTCGATTTATATTACGCCCAAACTGGTTCATTAGAGCGAAGACCATTTGTTCGTCTGACTTAATTGAAACCGAAAGTGTTGCGGAGGTTTGTTTATCACCGCCGAAGATCAATGAGCATACACCAGCATCATTCCAAAAAGTCTTAGTTGCATCACTAACATTGTCTGTATCAACGCTACCTGATTTCTGGAAATCATGGTCTTCAACATCCATAGGGGTCAAAAATGCACCAATGTTTTCAGGTAATACCTTTAACAAATTGTTATAATACATTAACGCATCTTCCTGCTCCATCTTATAATTACCGTCCTCCATTGGGATTTTTAATGATAAGATTTTGTAGTTTCCTATTTCAGTTCTAGCCTTTTGCAATCCTTTATAATCGTCAATATCAAAAATGCCCGCAAACACACCAATAAAAGGTGGCATTGGAAAATCAATATCTTCGTTTACTTTTAAACAGAATGTACGCTTGCTATTCAAACTTTGCCAGCGCATTGAGCGGTGCGTTTTATATAGCTCATATTTTTCAACAAACTCTTCGCCAAACGATTCCAAATCTTCTTTATGGCTTGTAAAATAAGAGAAGTCAAATTGATATAAAAAACAGCCGTCCTCTATTCGATTAATTCTACAATAGTCAGGCGGCATTTTCCTTATATAATATGAATCGGTTGTTTCATAAACATATCCATAGAACACATCTTCTCTAAAACATGTGGTTAGTATTTTAACTGCCTCGTGTTTTAAATTCATTTTATCAATGTAGTTGCAAATCTTTATGTATGTTTCTTTTAATTTAACCGCATCTATCTTCTTACTTTGGTCAAGTTTATAGGGCTCAATAATATATGCCATTGTATGAAGCTTGGCAAAATAGTTAATCAGCCTGCGATAATGTGGGCTTACTTCATAAAGATAAATAGAAGCATTTCTCAAATTCTTTTCGTTTGCTTCAGGATTGGTGAACCATTTGATAACGTCTTCTTTTTTATATTTGGTATAATGAATAGAAGACCGATTAATATAATAATCTTGATTCAAGTTTTTGATTGGCACTTCGCCAAGACGTGCAAAGTTGCCCATGTTTTTATCCCAGACCATAATTTCTTTTTTTTCTGTATTTGGCATTTATTCACCCCTAACTTGTACGCAAAGACGGCGCCCTAAATTCAAAAATGAAATTGTCGTTTAGCTTTGCTTTCTTGTGTTTAACGATAGTCCTTTCTAACTCAGTGGCAAAATAATTACCATAAGCCAGCGCAGAATATCGGTCTTTTCTTTCGTTTCCACGTTCCATAATCTTAATCAAACTACCGTTTGTTTCATATTTGAGATTGACCAGTTCATTAACCAGCAGGGCAGTTTGTATATATGGCATAAGGATGTTCGCTTTTATTTCTTCGTCCAAACCTCTAAATGTTTTGGATTGCTTTAAAATATCGTCGGCATCCTTTTCGTTAATTAACAGTCTTGTCTTTCCACGCATTAAATTATCTTTAAGAAGGTATGCACAATCACTGTTAAACTTTGCGCTTGCCTTAATACTATAGATAACTTTTCTTGGGTTGCGTGAAGAACCCTTATATTTTTCCGCCATTGCTTCGTCATTCATACAAGTAAAGGCAGGATATAGTTCGCCCGTAACAGGATCGACCAAATCTTTGACCAACTCATCATATACGCCATTACCAACGCCGTTCGTATCTATAACAATGTAGTCACATTCCAAATCTTCAAATAGGCGCCTTATTGTAATTGCTTGTGTTTCAGAGTGACCGCCTTCAAAGTTTTCGGAATATACTAAATTTCTAATATACTGGCTATTGCTAGTTGGAAGTAATTGCAATATATGAATAGCTGTTGCATCGTTCTTATTTTTCTTTGATGCCATAACAGCGATGTCCACAGCAAGAACTCTAATCTCACCATTTTTCTTTGTTGGATTCTTTAAAGCTGGATAATAGTCTGTTACCGAATGTGGATAAAAAGCAGTCTTTATAGCCCTGGCATCTATCAAACTTGAATAGCTAAATAATGCGTCATCACTTTCGCCATGCCACAAACATCCACTTTCCATGTCCCAAATTATCTGTGAGAAATCTGCCTCAGACATTTCATCGGCTACTTGTTCCGCATTTAATATGCCCTCTTTAATTGATAGTTGGTAGGGGAGTCCACATAAGAAATAACTGCGCTTATCGTCCAACATTGCCGCACAATATGTCTTAGTCTTTTCCCATGACCAATGTTTTTTATAATACGCCGAGGATAAATACATTTCTTTATTACGCTCTTTGTACTTATTATATTGAGCGATATCGGTACTTCTGAGCTTTTTATATTTATCCTTATTAAGAAATCCAGGCTCACGTTCAGCGGTCAAGAATTTCTTCAGTACAGTTGCAATGATAGTTTGGTCTACCATTCTAAACTCGTCAATTATAAGGATGTTAGCTCGATTGGAACGAGCGCTGTCACTTGCGGTAACAACCTTTATCATTGAGGTGTTATGGAATTTTATATAATTCTCAGTGTTGTTATTTTTATAAACTTCTATCTCGTTTCGCAAATTAGCGGAATTAGGATAGAATATCGTCATAATTTTTTCTAATACTTCACACGCTTGCGCACGTTTAGAAGAAGCAATACAAATTCTGGTGCCAGGGTACAAGATACATCTAACGCAACAAAATATAGCACATAGAAAAGTCTTGCCTTGCATTTGTGATTAACTTGTAGTTTTTTATCTACAACTCTGGAGGTTTCCCTCATTTTCAGCGATTGATAATACAATCCAGATTAGCATATATTTTCACCCTCGTTATAACGTTAGGTTTTCAAAACAAGCTATACTTGTTTGTGGGGAGAACTCGTGGAGACATTATATTTATTCAGTCTCTATGCGTTACAATGTCATTAAGCCTTTCGCAATCTTAATGATTATCTCGATGTTAGCAGTTAAGCTTTCTTCGATTTTCCTCCCTTATTGCCCAATTATTTCTAATTGGCGAGGCCATAATAAGAATGATAAATTTGATATTTCCTATCAAGATGTTGATTGTGATTCGTATAGTAAATATGTTGCAACAGGATATGTACATCAGTTTGTCTATAATATACTAGCTGATATTTATGCGAGTTTTCCTGATATATTGAGCCTTCGATTTGTAATTCAGCTTCAATTATATTTTTAATGTGGTTGAGAAAATCAACATTTGAATTGGTGAATTTTACAGTAATATAATTTTTGGTATTGATATATATACATCCATCACCATCTAAAAAACCTCGAATAAAATCCCAAATGAAATTTTCGCATTTGGGATATATACTGGAGTAAGTTTTGTTTGGCACAACACCACATTTAATTAAATCATCAACAATTGTTTTTGAATATATTCTTAGCGCACATGTATCAGTTTCATATTCGTATCCATTAAAGTTCTTTTCTTTATGGAAAAATACTACTTTATGGACACCACCTAATTCAACATTTAGATCGTCTAGTAGCTTGTGATCCGTATTTATCAGCTCTATTCCAAGCTCATAATTACTAAGTTTTTTATTATGGACAAGATACCCGTCTGCATAAATAAACCCCAACCAGTATGCCTGATTTGGGGTCGTAATTCTTTGAAAATATTTTTTATTAAATTTACGGGTTTTAGTTAGACCAAGGTTTAAAGCTTTCGACCTAATTTGTTTTTCAGTGTAATTTAATTTGCTGGCGATTTGTCCATATGTCATAGATTTATAATTACCTTTTATGTATTCAATATCTTTATCAGAAAATATTTTATTCATCGTCTTATCTTTTTTTTACCTCTACTGGCAAGATACATAAAATTTGTATTAAAATTCATCATTACAATTAAAATCATTTGAAAGAGTCTTAAATCAATTCCCAAATAATCTTTGACAAACCTATGAGGATTTGCCCTGTAATAAGCGGCACGTTCAATTACTGTTTGCATAGTTTTATCTTGAGTATACGTTTTATCTACTATCATAAAGCATCACCTACTCATCTGCGCCAAAGATTGACTCAAAGTCTATGTCATCATCTTCGGAATTATACTCAGGTGGAGTAACTGTATATTTTGAAACTTCGTCGTTGTAAAGTTTTCCCCATTTGTTTCTTTTGCCAAACATTTTTGCAAGATGCCCATAGAACCAAACGCTAATATATTTTATAATACCGTCAACATCCTTAAACTCAGGAAGTGGTTCTGGAATTGGTTCTTCATCTTCCCATTTCTTTATAAGTGTTCCAAATGTATTCTCGTCGGCTATTGAAACATCTTTAACCTGTTTTGGCTGTAGCTTTGCACTATCAAGTAATTTGTTGAGCTCATCGGTAAGCTTAGTAGTGTCGTCTCCTGCAATCATTGCTTTATGAGTTTTAAGCTCATTGAAACAAATTCGTTTAATTAAAATTCTTTGCGAAGGCTTTGAACACTCGACCTCTGAATTCCACTTTTCATAAGAAGCCTGTAGTTCTTGATAATCAGAAGCACTTTCCAATCCAGCTCCCCAAAAGTCAATGATTTCATGAGGAACAGTTTTCTCTATTGGTTCATACAATCCATCGAAATTTTCTGTATGCCTTTTAGACATATCTTCTTTAATCGTATCTTGGTAAGTTTTGTTGCTATATGGATAACGATTTATTTTTGTGATATATCTTGAAACACGTTTTTCACTCTCGGATTCTTTATAAGCTATCTCGGCTACTTCCGCATTATAGTAGATATCGAAGTACATACAAATCCTGCGGTAAATGTCCTGATAATCAGAATAATCTTTTGCAACAATGGCCCACATAGCGTTCAAACAATCACGACAATATGGCAGGCGGTGATCGTTGCCAGCATATATCACACTGTATGAAATAGGAAAGTTTACAGGATTGTTTGCACTGCAATGGCAAGAAAGGCATGTGTATCGGTACTCTTTCTTTTCAGGGGTCATTACTTTTTCACGTTCTTCGACTATACTTTTAGTCTTAGGTTCTTTTTTGCTTTCTTTTGTAGCAACTGACGGTCTCTTAGATAACGATTGTTTTTGTCTTCCCATACCGTCACCTACTCTTCAAACAACTCGTCAAGGTCATCAGTCTCGTCGCGGATTATATAAATTTGTGTAGTTTCTGATGACTCGTGACCTAATAGACTTTGGATTACAGAAATGTCTTTTCCTTCTTCAACTGCAAGCTGAGTTGCCTTAGACTCTCTTAGAAGATGTGGATGAAAACGTCTGCCGACGATAGGTGTAAATACATGAGTAGCCCAATTGTTTAATGTGTTCTCTGCTATGCCTTTTACTTTTCCGGCATATTTAGAAATAAACATGTCTGGGCAATCGTCTTCACCTCTAACTTCAATCCACTTCTTAAATGCATCCATTGTATCCTGTGAGAATTTAAACTTTCTTTCTTTGCCAACCGTACCCTTTCCTTTACAACGAATAGTAGGGGTAACATAATACTTAATCTCTTTTGTTACTTCGTTACCATTTTCGTCAGTATGGGTTTTGTGTTTTATGGTCGGCTTGATGTTTACAAAATCCTTTTTCACTTGTATACTCTCAGCGCGGCGACATCCTGTATCTAATGTAAATTTAAGATAGGCGACCTTTTGCCAATCACCACGTTTTTCGAGAACAGAAATAAGATTTGCAAATTCCTCTTTCGTCAGTGGTTGCTTCTCATTTACAAAAGCCTTTGGCGGTCGTGCTATACTCTTATTAATAAAATTGCGAAATTGTGGATAATCGTCCCTATAGTAAACATCTATGTAATTATTAAGTGAGCTAATTGCCGCTCTTTTGTTTGCACAATCTGCACTTGAACAACCACGATTGACCATCCAGTTTTGAAAACGCTTGAAGTCTAAAGGTTTAATGTCGATCTGAGATTTGTTATTAAGATTATCTTTGACCCAAATAAACCAAATTTTTAAATTTGACTCATAAGCAATTTTTGTTTTAGGCGATAGCTCTGTGCTGTTCGTTATAAAATCTTCAAATATAAATTTGTTAAAGTCGTTTACTTTGTTCCATTCTTCCTGCGTAACAGGCGGAAGTTTTGATACCTTTGACATAGCGTCTCCTTTCTTTCATTTTAGGTTTTGTTTTTATGGGTCTACAAAACCTCATAAACCGTACCCAATTGGTTGCGTGAGATTGGACTCGAACCAATAACCTCTTGCCTATGAAACAAGCGAGATACCTTTTCTCTACTCCGCAATGTAAAGGACGACTATTGCCGTCCTCTATCTGTCGATATTAAGACACTGAAAAGGAGATTTGAATATGCTATAATTAGTTGTTTCTGACAAAATCTTTGAGCACAGAATTCATCTTGAATCTGTAGCTCTTGTAGGCTGGAGCAAACATCTTCTCGCCAGTCTTTGGATTATGTCTATTGCGTGCCGCTCTAACAACTGGCTCAAGTTTTCCAAGCTCCATAATTCTTACTTCCTCATTTGACTTGATAGCGTCAACGATTGCCGCAATTGCTGCATTAATAGCAGCCTCAGAATTTTCTCTTGTAAAGCCAGTTCTCTTTGATACGGCTGTTATAATATCTTTCTTTACCATTTTATTTTTCCTCACATTCTAAATTAATTTAAAGACCCAACGTGGTACGCATTGCTAGGAGGCGTGTTGGGTTCCTGGTGTAATCATGAAGATTATAAGTCTTCAGTGAATATTTATTTTTTTTGATCGCCCATACAGGCTATTGAGTATGCTAAAATTTCACTGGGTACATACAATCTATGCCATGTTCGGAGCATACACAAATTGTCTGACTCGGTAAACCACTAAGACGCTTTTGTATCGTATAGTCATCGCCACTTCCGCACAAACAACCGCTTTGCACAATAACAATCCCATTGATTTCATTGTACGCCGCTGAATGTCTATGACCCATGACTATTGCATACGGGATGTTTCCAACCATACTACATAGGCGCATTATGCCTGTCTCATTTGGTGTATCATAGTCACCGTGTACAAGAAAATACAATTTGCCGCATATCTTAATACTTGCTATGCTTGTATCAAAATTGTAGTAAGTTTGAAAACTGATATTGTCAACATTGCTTAATGACTTTTCCATTATGAACGAAACGATGTCGTCGAGCCTTTCGTCATGAAGTGCTTCATCTTTTTTGTCAAGACGCGAATGATTTCCTGATACGCTTGTGACTGTGACTTTTGCAAAATGATTCGACAGTTCATATACGAATGAACTCAATAACTCAGACACGCCTTTAATCTGCTCTATGACATTTTCGCGGTTAGCAATTTGAATCGACTTATGTATTGAGCCAGAAATTATATCGCCCAACATTACGACGTGAATATTTCTTGCCTTATGACGTGATCCAATGCTTATAATCTTTTCGAGATATTTAGCAAGATAGTTTTTGCATATGTCAGAATTATACGTCCCAAAGTAATTGTTGTAATTAAGTCCATAGTGAATATCACTAATTGTAATAAGCAAATCTGAATTGCCTCTAACTGTTACAGGTGTGGTATGATTGCTAAAATTCACTTTACCCATGGAGGCAAGCTGTTCTTCAAGATAATCTAATTTTTGCTCAGTTCTTGCCGCAATGCGGTTCTGTTTGTTCCAAGCGTTTCTTTCATCACGGAATTTAATTTTTTCTTTTTCAAGCTCACGTCTTTGCTCTGATATTTCCGATAAGACTTCTTCATTATCAGAAAACAGTTTCTGATTGCCTGAGAACATTTTTTCAAAGCTCTGATATTTTTTGCGGTAAGCAGACTCAGTATAGTTTTCACCAAGTAATTCGTTCAACACCCTACCTACGTCGCTCCATGTACCAATTTCATTTTTATGACTACAGATCCTGAATATCAATTCTTCAGGGCTTTCGTTTTCATAACGTTGATATTTATAACTCATATATCCACCATTTGCCCTTAGTTAATGTAGTCAACTTCACGAATCCGTTTTAGTGTAGATAACACCTTGCGTGTAGGCTCAGCATATATTTTACCACGCTTAGCCTTTTTACTTTTACCAGTTCTTGCAACGCACAGGTTCGATATGGTCTTTCTTAATTGTTTTTCTTCCCACTTGTTAATTTCAATCATTTATCTAATCCTTTTGTTCTATATTTTTGGAGATATATCCTAACTTATAACTGCGCACTTGATAAGATTATAACGCTAGCGTAGGACAGCCCGTTCTTTGTATATTGACTTTTCCTCTCCATAAGGGGTGTAATTTTTTGAAATTTATATACAAAAAAATCCCGCAAACAACGTAGATACGTCGTTTACGGGGATTTCGTTTTAGTTTTGTTGTACTACACAAGATGCTTATTTTTATAATACGCCCTCAGTCTTGCCGCATTTCTTGCATGAATTTTACACTCAGGGCAGTAGGCTTCACGATGACATCTTGTACTTACTGTTATGGTTTTGCCACAACCTGCACATTGAAGGATCTTGGTATTTGCTTTGATGGACTTCTTGTTTTGACATTTGTTACAGTAAATTTGTTTCGGGTTTTCACGATAAAATCTTTTCTGACAGTGGGCACACTGGATATAATTTTGTGATAAATTGTTCGACAAATGTTCGTACACAACTTCGCCAAACATTTCCCAAAATGCTTTTTTCTTTTCAACACGTCTACTGTGAAATAAATCCTCTACAAGCATATCTACAACATCATCAATGTCATGACCGAGCATAAGCATTTCTTCTTTTGCTTGATCGTATACGGCTTGGTAGTTGAGTGCCGTTCCATCTGAGTCGCAAAACCTTAGATTGCTTGATATATCCCTAAAGCGTTGAAGTACATTCTCATCGACTTCAATTTCTTTGTTTTTTAGCAGAAATCTATAATCAAACTTTCCAACATTGTCGTTCTTAAAATTAAAGTTAAGCTTTTGTATAGGGGTCAACGACTTAATTCTGTCAACCGTGTTTAAACCTCTTTCTTCTACTTGATTGATTTCTTTACCTTTAGCATATTGAAAGAAATGTGGAACTCTGCTCTTGACGTGCTTGGAAATAATTTCGTTTACCCAATCAGGACGAACAGGTTTATACAAGGTCTTGGCGTAGTCTATGACGAAGTTATTCTCCATACAAAGCCATTTAACAACATTGATTTTTTCTTGGTCGATTACTCCGCTATTCCAAACCTTGGTAATGGCGTTGCTTATTTCGCCAATATTGCCACCAGTGTAGGCACATATTAATCCATCGTACAGGCTATCGGGAGTAAGTTCTTTTGCCCCCGCCTTAGCCATGTTATAGAAGAGCGGTACTATGTCATACTTTTGCAAGTTTCGTTTAGCAAGGTTTATTAGTGTTTCATCTGGAATCACCAATAGTTTGTCTCCGTCGTTGTCGAACTGCAAAACTTTCGATATACAGTCGGCGCAACTTGTATAGATTGCATCTGTATTAAACCAACTGTCAACATGACGATTTGTTCTTATGGCATGTTCGATGTAGAGGTGCGGCGAACGTAAACAATCAAGCTCAATATTATCTTTGAACAGTTTGCAACTTACTTCACCGTTGTTTAAAAGTCCTTTAGGATTTGATATATGTAAGAATAAATATTCGCAGAACGCATAAAGGTCTGGAACAACAAACGTATATTTACCGCTTGTTTTGAATTTAGCCGCCCACTGATCGGTCTCAAGGCTATGTTTGATGTCTTTAAGGGTGGCACGAGAATATGGGTCTGATAAAAGCTCGGGATATAACTTAAGACATTTTTGAAAGCCGTTCATATTTTTGTTGTAGCTTGTAGCTCCGAAAACCTTGAGCATTGTTGCTTTATCGGTTGCGAGATTGCGAATATCGTTCATGCTCTTACGAGCAAGTGCGGCTATCTCATTGTCAGTGGTATCAATTAGTGTCTGTATCATTTGGTAGTTGATCGTTGCACATGGGATGTATCCTTCTTCTATGTTACACTTGCCTGCGGTGCTTCCATATTTCTTGAAGTTGTTTTTATATTCACCCCAGTTTGAATAATATTTCCACATTTTGAACTGACTCTTGGTAAATATGATTTTGATGTTTTCCTCAAGGATATTATGCTTATCGCCGTAGACGTCAGTAATCACGGGGTCGCAATTATTATCCTTGATAAACTTCACAAAGTCAAAACTTGCTAACAGACCTTTGACCCATGGCAATCTTGTCATGAAATTTTTTGTACTCAGGTCTGGAAGTATCATTCCACAGCCATCAGTGTGCGTGATCGGTATATTCATTTCTTGTCTTTCAATCCTATAGGTCTTATCGTCTATAAAATCAACCGTACCATGCACAAGAGTTTCAAAGTCGTCAACTACAATACACTCATCAATGTCGAAGTCACACCATAAATCAGTAGCTGAATTACAAAGAGCAAGGTAGGCAAGAAATTTATTTACATTCATGCCGCCTTGCTCATTAATCTTTTCAATTGTCAAGCCTGCCGTCAATGCGTTCCAATACTTGTTGAGTAAATCTTCACGAACGGCCACGAGCTTTTTGGTTCTGATTTGCCCCGCACTACTTGAGAAGAAAACGTATTTGTGACCATTCATGTAAAAGCCATTCTTCACAATGCTCTTGGCGACATCGAAGAAGTAAACTTTTACAATCACGATTTCTTCATTAAGCTCTCTTTCCTTTAGGTTGAAATATCTTGTAAGGGAAGAGCCGAATATTGAAATCTGGCGACGTATATTGAGCTTGTCGGGTATCACGGTTCGTGTGAGTGATACATTTTTTGCAAGTTCCTGCTTAAGTAACGCTTTATGACTGGCTATGTAATCGTTGAGAAAACGCAGACGCTTCTGATGTTTTCCAACGTATGGGGCTTTGTTGTCTTTGTTTGCTATGGGCTTTTTGCCTTTACAAAGACAAGGGGTTATCTTTTGTTTGGCAATTCTGTCTTTGAGCGTAGCTCGAAGGCAACGTGCCTTGATAATTTTTTGTTCAATAGCACTTTCCTCTGGTGTATAAAGGCACGCAGTATCAAGTCCGTACACATAGTATAATTTGTTTAATGCCATATCTTTCTCCTTTATTGGTCTTAACCGTCAAATGGGTTTGAAAGATATTGGCATTGATTCAATTCTTTTCTTTCTTATTTATTCTTTCTTTTAGAGACAATAATCTTATATTTATTATTCAAGAATAGTTATAATACTAGATTATTGTCTCTTCTTAAATCACTAGATAAATCTAGTGATTTAAGAATTAATATATATATATATATTATAATATATAATAATTCTTTTATTTCTTTTCTTTGCTTCTTTCTTTTCTTTTTTTCTTATGCCAAATAAATCGGGGCTTGCAAATTTTCACCTATGGGTGTACCTGCATTCACAAGACCAGTGACAGAGTTTAATCTCCAGTGGCCTGTCACTTCGGACAAACGTACTCAAGTTTGTTACCAATTCAATGCGGCAGGCTTTTCTTTGCTTAATTACTGTCGGCTAGAACTGCATTGAACCTTGATTTGGCAAGGCTTGAGATTTGTGCCCATTTTATGCACAGCGTACTGTGATTTGTCAAGTTGCTTATGCCGGCTTATGTCGGCTTTCGTATAAACGTCTTAGACCTGTAGCGAGAAGTTATATGGTTGTAGCCTCATCGAACAGTGTATCCATGTCATCGTAGAATGCGTCTTTGTCGTCTTGAGTTATTCCGCAGTAAATCAGCGTAGTCTCGGGGGAATCGTGATTTAACATTCTCTGGAGTGTCACAAGAGCTCTCGAATCGTCGGGGTGCATCTTTATTGTCCAGTAGCCAAAGGTCTTTCTGAGGCTATGTGCGCTCAAGTGGTAAGGTAGCCCAAGGTCGGTTTGAAGTGAATGAATGATTCTATAGATTTGTGATTGGTCAAGACAACCGCCTTTCTCGGATTTGAACAGATAGTCTTCAAGGGAGTAATCACCGATGTAGTCGAGATATGTCTTGATTGCTTCGCGGCATGATGAATTAAGCTTTGGATTGTTGTGTTTAGAGGTCTTTTCCTCGAACAAGCTGATATAGCTTTTAAATCTACCGCCCTCGGTAATCACATCGCCAATCTTGATTTTAACTAAGTCGCCACCACGGAGTCCCGTTGAAATGCCGAGGGTGAAGAACATGTAGTTACGAAGTCTGATTCGTCTAGTCTTACCGTTGTTAAGCAAGAACTCTTTTGCCTTTTGAATATCCGCCATGTCTCGAATTGGATCACCAGGGGTTGCCTTGGGTTTGCCATGTGAGGTGTATGGTGAATTGTTGCGTGGACGCTTCTCAATTTCGGGTCGCTTTGGTTTTACAGCGTCGCCAATGTCGATAACGTTGCACTCAAGTTTTGGGGCGGTCGAACCACTGAATACCTGCTGGGCGTGCTTGATTTTGTAATGTCTCATATGTCTATCTCCTTTTATCTATGGGGTTTATTACCCTTATCCTTATATACATATTATACACCATTTTCGGCTAAATGTCAAGCTTTTTAGAAAATATCTATGCGTTTTTTGACAATTATATTTAAGGCATAAATCTATCAAGCACAAGTACAAAGCGTGCTGAGCACATGATTGCAGGATGGGATCCAGACTGATCGTTGGGGCTGAAATGGCGCCACGGGTGCGTGTCACTTTCTGGCGGCGGATTAAGTCGGCGTTAAATGCTTATGCCTTTGAGAAATGCGTTCACAAAAAGTTTACAAATGTGCGAAATACAAGCTTTCTTTCGTGGGCGTCACCAAAAAACCTTGCGTTCATAAGCCTAAAAGCTTGCATTACAAAGAATCGCATTTTTTGCAAAAGTGACGATGCGTGGATGAAAAAGGGAAGGGGAGCGGAAGAAAAGATTGCGAAAATAGGGCGGATGTGAAAGATGGTGTTACTCTTTGATTCTTCGGCGTTCTGAGCACAAAAATATTTTTTATTAACCCCCTCATGCAAGCTTATCGAATTAGCTTGCATTTGACCCTTGCTTCCTTTTTATAATAAAAAAGTCATTTTTACATTTTGATTATTTTCAAAAAAGCTATTGACTTTTAATTCAATATAGCTTATACTATCATTGTCGACAGGACAAGGGGCTACACAATACAGTAGCCTATAGCAAATATCAAGCCCTGTGACGTGCTACTACATAGAGCGTGAACTCTTTAAACTCCAGTACCTTGATAAATCTATATTAAGACCCTCTGAGCAGTAAAGCACTCACATTTGTCTATCAGAGATGATAGAGCCGTGAGCTGTGAGAGCAGACCGCTGAGCTGTCCATGGTTTAGGTATAGTATAGATTGAATTAGCTCAGACCTTGCTTGAAATTTCAGCGAGTATCGGCGATGACCCCGCATTTTTACGGGCGAGCTATACCCTGACGACAGTGCAGTAAAGTCGCATCCCCTAGGGTGTTGGAATAGCAAGAGCCGACTGAGCAAAAAAATGAGCGTGATGCCTCATGGAGTAAGGGTAACTGTATGCCTTTACAGTACGCAAGCTTGCCGTACAATTCAATCACAAAAAAAGTAGGCTAATTCTTTGAGCTGTCTTGAATTAAGCAAGGCGGTTTAAAGCTTTATATAAAGCCCATGAATTTTGATTTGTGGGCTTGAATAGGGCTTTAAAGCTCAAAAATTAAATTTTATTGGAGGGTTCTATTATGAACATTTTGGAAAATTACAGACTCGTGGAGTCAAAAACAGGTGATGGCGTGGAGGTCATAGCAACGACCTCTGAGCAGATCGACAACATCAAGAGCTACATTAAGGGGCTTAATATTAAGTCTATACGCACAATGTACTCTGTACTTGAGGGCTTTGGTTTTGCTATATCATTTTCAAAGTCGCTTTTTTCACCTGACATCGACAGTGATACTTTTAAGGGCTGGCTTAAACCGTTCAAAGCTCTACAGACCCGACTTGCCATCTATGGACTTTGCAAGCGCCGTGCTGTGGAGTCTGGAGATGCTGACGATATTAAGGCTATGACAGACTCAAAGTCTGAGTGTTTTGATGAGCTTAAAGCCCTCAAAACATGGCTCGGTGTAAAAGTCAACTGCAAGTCTACAGATATAGATACATTAGAGGCGCACTGCTTTAAATACGCCAGATCCAACAGGGAGGCTATTGCTGAGGGCTGGACTGTCAAGCCTGTAAGCGTATATCAGTTTATTAACTTCTGCTTTAAGGAGTTGAATTTTGGTGAGAGCAAGACAGAGTGTGCTCTCGGTTATGCACAAAAGGCTATCAAGCAGGCGGTGCTTGACGATGCCGCCGAGGCTTATAAAAAGCTTACAGACTCACAGGCTGATAAGCCAGCCGAGCCAGCCAAAAAGCCGGCTAAAAAGACAGCTAAAAAGACGGCAAAAGCCGAGCCAGAAGCAACAAAAGCTGAGCCAGTAAAGGCTTAGTTTAAACAGTTCTGAGGGGTATCTGTAAAAGCCCCTCACCAACGCACATTGAGTGACAGTTATTCTGTCGCTCTTTTTTTTGTGCAAATTTTAAGGCGGATTTTTTTGACCCTTGCGGAATTTCTTTTTACTCAAAACGACCTAAAAGGCGTCACTTAGTAAAAGCCCTTGAGGGTCAATCTGTCTTTAAAATCAGAAAAGGGAGGTTTTACGGTGAGATTTTCACTAAATATAGCACAAAAACCGCTAAAATTTCATGGTTTTCACGTCCTAAAGGGCGGTGCTTATGGGCAAGGGCAACTCATTATTGACGGGGTAAAACGCCCCGTGTATTTTGTCTATCATGGGCAAAAACACAAAGATAGAGTCGTAATTTTTTATACATATTACGACGATACAAAAATATGGTTTAAAGACCAATTCACTGTAACTAATTCCATGGTTACGGCGGAGTGTGCCATAAGGCACTTAAATATTGAATATCCGCCAAAGTCAGGCAAACCGGGTCCTCGGTCAATACTTGCCGAGGTTCCACGCCATGGCGGTAAATCAGCAGCGGAAAAGTTTGCTGTCCAGTGTATGTCAATGCACTTTTCTAGAAGGTAAGGAGGTAGTTTTATGAATAAGCTTGTTATTGCCATATTGAAGGCATTGCATGACGGAGTTGTCACAAAAGGCGAGGCTGTCGAATATTGCCGTAAGTATGGCATTATACTTTAATTTTATGAAAGAGGTGATTTTATGTTAAGAAGATTTACAATTGAAACTTCTTGCGAAAATAATTCAGAAAGTCAAAAGTTATATGTTGTTATGAAGGTTGATTCTTCATGGCATTTATCCCCCGAATATGCCTTGATTGGCATATATACTTCAAAAGAAGTAGCTATCAAGGTGGCAAGAGAGCAGGTCGAAAGTATCGAAAAAACAAATAATTGGATTATCGAAAACGACCTGTTTGACAGTGATGACTGCGAAAACACAGCCATCCACTTTGACGAAATCGAAGTAGATGATAGCACCACGACAGCATATATTCTATGCTCTCTTGGCAAGTATGGGGAATATTCCCTTCTTGGTTACTACAATGACAAGAAACTTGCTGAAAAAAGAAGAGCGTTACTTCAGAAGCGAGACGATGAAATTATAAAAATGGCCAAGAACTACGAAGACGCAAGAAAATATTTTGTGGTAGAATCACAAATTAATAAAGAGACCTAACAAGTTTTTTTGAAAAGAGGTAGTTGATATGTTCATTTGAGTAAGTGGTAACCGCAAGCCACGTTAAATAATTTGCGGCGTTTAAGTACGGCATAAACCGCTAATAAAAGTCTATTACTGCGGTTTATTGCAAGGCTTAGGTGATATTGAAATATTGGGCTCGGCTGGTATGAGCAGGAACAGAGGTGGTGAATTATGCTCATTGTGCCAACCCTCGTGTAGAGGGTTACATAAGTTAGATATTAGCATTGATTTAAAATTCCTTTCTTTTTTATTCAGTAGGCGGTCAAAAGCCGCCTTATGGCTCGTTGGTCAAGTGATTAAGATGCCGCTTTCTCAGAGCGGAGTCGTAGGTTTGAATCCTGCACGAGTCACCAAAGGACGTTGCAGTCCTTAGACACGCATCGGTGGCAATAGCTATCGAATGTGTAGGGAAGTACGGATGAGTCGTACATTACTTGCCTTCTGTGGGTTGTGGGCAAGACAAGCCGCTGTGGTGGAATAGGCAGACACAAGGGACTTAAAATCCCTCGGAGTAAAATCCTTGCGAGTTCAAGTCTCGTCAGCGGCACCAGTGTAGTTTGCCAATGCTACACAAAAAGAAAATTGGCATAGCAGGTACAGTGCTTATCCCACCATATGGGAATGTAGTGTGATGCCTGCGCTTGCGACTTTAGCTCAGTTGGTAGAGCAACGCACTTTTAATGCGGAGGTCATGGGTTCAAGCCCCATAAGTCGCACCAACGCCAGATTTTATGGTGATTTTCAGGCGTAATCAGAAAATCATTATTATTATTTTAAAATGGAGGTGTTTTTATGGACGCTTTTGAAAACGTACATAATACATACGACTTGACAAAGTTAATCAGATCTATGAAACACGCAGAAGAACGTGACAAAGAAGAAAGAGAGCTTAAAAAGCGCATAGAAAGCTATAAAAGCCGCAGACTTGAAAGAAAAGCAGCCAAAGTGTTGTGGATTATGCAGAAAGTTCTCGGCTTTGCTATGGGCGTTATGGCTATAGCTATGCCCGAGAGTGCGGTTATTGCCGTGCCATTAGCCTGTGCGTTTTTATTCACAAGAAATATCCTATCAATTCGCCCAGTTGTCGTTGATGCCGATGGCGGTGTTATTGAGTTTGAAAGAGGCAAGGTATGAGTTTATACAATGACAAGAGGATATCTTGGCTCAAAAGAGTTTTCCCCGAGGGTACAAGAATATGCCTTGAGAAAATGGTTGATGATCCATACCCAGTTGAGCCGAATACGCTTGGAACGGTTGACCATGTCGATGACGCTGGTACGATTCATTGCAATTTTGACAATGGGCGCTCACTTGGCGTTATTTACGGCGTGGATAAATTTCATATTGTAAGGGAGGGAGAATAATTATGAAGAGCGGCGGAATTGGTTTTTGTGGACTGCTTACTATCGTATTTATCATACTGAAACTAATTAAAGTTATATGCTGGAGTTGGCTTTGGGTGTTATCACCACTGTGGATCGGCGCACTGCTTAATCTGATTATAACGGTGATTGCTGTTATTATAAGCCTTAAAAGTTAAGTATGGCAAACCTAATATCTTTTAAATTTACTAAAGGAACAAAATGTTCCGTTAGTTTGAATGGTACTATAGCAAATTTAAGTGCTTTTAAAGGTACAACTTGTACCTTTAAAGATTAAAAAGATTCTTAAAAGGACAATTTGTCATCTTAAGAATTTAGATTGCTAACCGAACAAAATGCCCAGTTAGTTCTATGAGAGGAGGTGAAATTATGCCAGAAAGTAAAATCATCACGAGCGAGAGTATGGTAGACAACCATGACCTCAGAAACGAGCTTATTGCCAGAACAGAGGTTCTTGATAAAGTCAAGAAGCTGCTTTTGATACCCGAGATGAACTGTATGACTATTAGGCAGGTGGCGGATTATTATGAAGTTGATTACAATACTGTAAAACTTTGCTATCAACGAAATAGAAACGAGATTGAAACTGACGGCGTTGCAACTAAAACGCCTACAATCTTTAAAGAAATCTTTAAATGGACAAGTTGTCCAGTTAAAGATGGGGAGATTTCTAATAAAACAAATTGTCCTATTAAGAATTTTGAGCAACAACATGGTAAACTCATAGTCCAAATTGACGATAATACCCGCCTTGAAATTCCAAACCGAGGCATCAAGTGTTTCTCAAAGCGTGCCATTCTCAGAATAGGCATGCTTCTTCGTGACAGCAAGATAGCCCAAGAGGTCAGAACACAGCTCCTAAACATTGTCGAACACACCGCAGAGGAAAAGCCCGAACTTCTCACGCAAGACATCGACGACGAAGAAAAGCTCCAAGCGGCAATCGGCAAGGCTTTTGCCACGGGTGATATTATGGAATTTGCGACAGCCGCCCAGGCTTACACGGCGTTTCAGCGGCGTCATATCGACAGGATTGAAACGTCAAACAAGCTTTTAACAGCCGAGGTCTTACATATTTCAGACCGCAAAATGTTCAACAGAGTTATGCGCAAGTTTGCTTCGACTTTGCACATCAGTTTCGGCGTGGCTTTCAGTATGCTGTACAAGCAGCTTAGTTATCGCTATGGGATAGACCTCAAAAAGCGTGGCGATCGCAAGACACCGTATATTCAATACATCAAAGATGACGAATGGGACAAGGTACAAAAAGCCATCGTTGCAATTCTTGAGAAATATGGTATCAACGTAAAAGAATTCTTTGAAAGCTGTTCTCCAACCTTTAAAGAAAAGTAATATAGGCGGAGTTCTCCGCCTTATGGCTCACTGGTCAAACGGTTAAGACGCCGCCTTCTCAGGGCGGAATTGCATGGTTCAAATCCTGCGTGAGTCACCAGCCCATTTTGGGCATTCCCTTCTTTTTCTGAGTGCGATGCTTTGCATCGCTATGACTCAAATAGACTCTTATCCCCAGTAAGAGTACAGGTTCAAATCCTGTGTGAGCCACCATCAATGCAGGCATAATCAAGTCTGTAAATTTTAAAATTCAAAGGAGTTTTTGAAATGACTAACGAAAAAATGACGATTCATCAGGCACTTTGCGAACTTAAGATTCTCGACAAGAGAATACCCGCCCTTATCAAAGACGCAAAATTTGTGGTTAAGAACAAGCATAGCAACACAAAGATAAACGGCATTTCTATCGAAGAAGCCAAGAATGACTTTAAGGCGAGCTATGACAAAATAACCGATATTATAAAAAGACGCAAGGCAATCAAGCGTGCCGTTACACTTTCAAATGCCGAGACCGAAGTTACAATACAGGGCATGAAGCTGACTATTGCCGAGGCTATTGAATACAAGAACCACGGCATAGAATTTGAGGAAGAACTCTTAAATCATATGTCGAAACAACTTAAAAACGCACAGGACAGATGTAACTATGAGAACGGCGAAACATTGCAGGAGCGTGCCGACGAGTATGTGCTTGGAATGTTCGGCTCAAAGGACGGCAAGGCTGTCACAAAGGAAATAGAGGAAGCAAAAGCAAACTTTATAAAAGCAAACACTTTTGAAATCGTTGAGGGCTTTGATACCGCCGAAATAATTTCTGACCTCGTTGATCGCATCGACAAGTTTAAGGTCGATTTCGATTCAGCTATTAGTGTATCGAACGCTATAACCGAAATCGAAATCTCATATTAAATCTGACATATCCGATGTATATACATGAGTTTACATTAAAAGACGGAGAGTGTTATTTATTCTATACAAACGAGGCTTGCGTTCCAGAAAAAATAAAAAACTTTACAAAAGAGCATAAAAAAGAAATCGAATATAGGTTCTGTGATTATGTTCCGCAAACGGTTGATGAGTGGTTTCATGGTGAAGCCTTGGAAGACAACGACAAATACCATGAACATTATGTGGTATGTGAGTAAGGTATTATCGTAAAAAGTGGGCGCTTTTTGAAAACCTTTAATTTTATGACCTTTGTGTTTTTTGTCATATTCACAAAGTAAAATAATAAAAACATGGCATAGAAATAATAGATCGTAACTTTGTTTCGTGTTGTATATAAACAGGAAATCCCATTACGAAGATATATGATATTCCTTTTTGAAGGAATACTTTATTGCTCGACTGGATACATTACAGGTTCAATTCCTGTACGAGTAAGAAGATAAAGCTTAAGGCATAAAGCTAAAAACTTAATTATAAAAGTTCAAAGTTTATAATTGTCTAAAGCTTAAATATTAAAACCCAACAATTAAGATTTTACAAAATCCTTGGGTTTGGTTAAGGTGTGTCATAACTTGACCGTAGGTTATCCACAAGGCTGAAAAGTGTCCATTTTATATATTTAACGGCGGGTCAACTTTGGTTAATCCGTCGTTATTTTTTTATTCAAATGCAAGCTAAAAAGCTTGCGAGTTACATTTAAGTAACACGGTTGATTGAATTATGTCACCACTTTGTAATTAAATTGTAATCTATGTAACCGTGGGTTACAATGCTGACCGCCACGGCGGTCTATGTGCCATTAGCTCAATTGGTAGAGCATTCGACTTTTAATCGAAAGGTCTCGGGTTCAAATCCCGAATGGCACACCAGCCATTATAAAAAATAGGAGGTAGAAATTATGGCGTACTGTTTTAACAATATAAAAAATTTCAGGTCAAGAATGGCGGCGCAGGCGATTCCTATACCAGTTAGGAATATCATGCTGACAGATAGTGTACACAAGAAGAGTATCGACACTGAAAAACTTGGCACAAAAGAAAATCTAGTTGTAATTGTGCGGCGAAATTCCCGTGATACATATGATACATATTCTTTGATTACAGGTCGAAGAGATTACGAAATCTCCAAGCGTGATGGCGTAGCAACTATAAATGCGATAGTTGTAAACATTAGTCGTCCCGCTTTTATGAGCAACTTTAAAAAGCTCATAGATGTGGATAAAGTGTACGTACCAAGAGACTTCATTAATCATCCGCCAAAGAAAGAAAAGGTGGACAGGGCTATCTGTTTCTATAAATATTATGGAATTTTCGATAACCCCATAACTATAAAGCTTGATGCTAAAGGTAACAAAATTCTAAAAGACGGCTATGCCAGGTACATTGCCGCCAAAAAACTTGGAGTAACTCAGATTCCATACAAAATTATCGGAGGTGTGCATAATGTTAAAGGTCGGTGATGAGGTCAGAATAAGGCGTAAAAAAGACCTGCTTTGTGAATTTTGTTACAACGATCAAGAAGATGAACACTTGTCCCCCGAAATTTCATATTTAAGTTTTAACCCATCAATGTATATATATTGTGGAGAAATTCACAGTATAACGGAGATTCAGGATAGAGGATATGGAGATACAGGCGAATATACGTTGAATGAAATCACGCGTTGGGCTTGGACGGAATATATGTTCGAAACCCTTGATGGTAAAAAGTTGTAAAAAATGCCCGCTTTTACGGGCTATATTGGAGTGTAGCCAAGAGGTAAGGCAACGGACTTTGACTCCGTCATTCCGCTGGTTCGAGTCCAGCCACTCCAGCCACAGCGCGAGGGTAATTCCTGATACATACTATGGTTCTTCACCTCCAATAATCCCATAGTATTAAAAAGCCCTTATGGGCTTATGGCTCGTTGGTCAAGTAGTTAAGACGCTATCTTCTCAGGATGGAATCGTAGGTGCAATTCCTGCACGAGTCACCAAATAATGCAACCAATAGTATTACTGATATGTAGTTTCATATAACTACATAATAAAAAAAGAAGGGATAGATTTACATGAAAAAGATTGAAAGGGCTACACGCGACGAACAAATTCTTGGGAGAGTGCTCGGCGCGGATGAATGGAAAAGCGTTTTGCTTACTAATGTATATAACCATTTTTTAATAAAAACATTTGGGAAAGAAACGACAGCACGTAGAAAAACAGAACAACTTATCAATGAAACTATTAATGAGTTTTGCCGTGTATGGGGCTTTAGTCGCAAATACGAAACAAGACATTGTGATGGCAAAGATTTTCTTGACTTTTTAAAATTCAGAATTGTTGAAAGAACAACATTTACATACCACATTATGGATAATATGAATGTAAGAAAATTAGATCTTACACCGGTAGAACTAATCAATGTCACTTGTTCAATGGTGGCGGCTCCTCTTGCGCAAAGGCGTGGCGACAACTCTCTGGGGTATAACGCCACATTACGGCGTATTTATGGTGAAATGTCTGCAAGATATGGCATCGTATGGAGTAATCGCATGAAGAGGGCAAATGTAACCTCAAAACATGAGGTTATAGAAAATAACCCGAAATTACGCAAACTCTTTAAGAACATCGTAAATGACCTATTGAAAAGAGGTGATTTTTAATGTATCAGATAGGCGACAAAGTGCGAATAAGACGGTTAAAAGATATGCAGTGCGAGTTTGAAGCTCCACCTCCGCAGTATTATGGCAACGCATTGATTTTAGGAAATACTTGTTTCGTTAAAGGTATGATTGCATATTGCGAAAAAGAATTCTTTATAAAGGATATTTACTTCTGTAATCGCAATATTTATGGACTTGAGACTAATTATGGGGAAGAATTGCCTTTTAACTTTGGAGAATATATGTTTGAAAGGCAAAAAATCGTTAGAGAATATACTGAAGAAGATCTTGAAGAGTTGGATAATCAAATATTTATTTGATAGGAGGTGGTATTGTTTTGATACAGGTGGGTGACAAAGTCCGAGTTAGACGACTAAAAGATTTAGCCTGTGAACACATGAATATTGAAAGTTATAAACTAATCGGAGCCGGAACTCGTAGCAAATGTATAACTCTGATTGGCAAAGGAAGCTCTTTTATTGATAGCATGTGTGTCTTTTGTGGGCAGGAACTCGTAATAAATTCGCGCCATTTTCCATATAGAGGTTGTGCCCTTTTTTCTGCGTATAAATGTCCTTTCAATTTGAATGCGTATATGTTAGAACGCCTTGACGGTAGCCTTATTGCTGAAAATTAAATAGGAGATGATGATATGACTAAAATTGGAGATAAGGTTCGGGTTAGGAGGTGCAAAGATTTATTGTGTGAGTTTGTAGAACCACACGATAAAATTGGGGAAATTGGTGTAGGACATACGTTCACTAATCCCATGTTTATTTTTTGTGGTAAAGAAGCCACAATTGACGATTTTGAAGACGTTTTTCATGGTTATAATGGGTACTTACTCGACATTGATCATGAATATGTCTTTGATTTATACATGCTTGAATCCCTTGACGGTAGAGCGCTTTAATTTTTAGGAGGTGAATATATGAGGCTGGAAAAAAGTGTTTTCTTTTTTAAGCGATACCTGGATTTGCTTGAAAAAATAAAGGAAATTAATAGCCCGCATGCCTATTTGCTTTTTCGTTACATTATGAAACGAATAGCAAAATGTAGACCAAAAACAACACACATGGAAGATATCATATCTGAATGTGAAAGACAAAATGTTAATCCTATAACATTTATTAAATTTGTAATGCCTTGATAGGTAAATAAAAAAAAGGAGTGTCTTAAAATGACAGAAGAAAAATTTAAAACATTAAGAAGATTTGAGCTTGTTCGTTGCAGAGAGTATATCGGCAGAATAAGGAAGATAACAGGTGAAGAGGTTTATATGATGTCGGGAGATGTCTATCACCGCTGTGATCTTAGTGAAAACCTCTTTGAGGTTGGCGACAAAATCGTTCTGCGCAAGGACAGCGAAAAAGTTAAGGTATGTAGAATAGCTGAACACGTTATTGATTCTACGGCGACATTTACATGTGAAAGAGCTAATGGCGAATCGGCTCTGTATCATTATATTTCACCTAAAAGTAATGATATTACGTTTTTTGCCCCAATGGAACTTTGCGGAGAAGAGCGCTCATGCGAGCGCATGGACATTGTAAATAATATGTGTAGTATCCTTGACGACGCAAGATACGAGTATAGAAAAGATATCATTGTCGATATCGTTAATGAATTCTTTAAAAACAAAGCAGAGCTGCTTTCTATATTGAGGAAACATCCTAATTGGGATGAAAAAAATCTTTGCATTAAAGGCGAGGTAGAAGAAACTCGTGTAAAGGACGGCAACGACTTTCTTAAAGCCTGCAAAGAATTTTACCATAATTGCCGTGAAAACGGCATGTATCTAACTGACGATCAGCTAGACATAATGTGGGATGGTGTACAGTGTACCCAACCACAGCAGTTTGTTACTAAGGAGATAAAAGAAAGGTATGAGGCGGTTGGCGTACATATGACCGTTGGGGCCAAGTATTCTCGTGAACTCAATAAAATTTTTGTAGATATGGGACTTGATAAATACCCAAACTACAATCACGATTTTGCGGTGATTGCCGATACCATCAACCCGTTGAAAAACACGCAGGTGGCAATACTCTCAGTAAATCCATGTGACTTTCTAAAAATGTCATATGGTGAGGGCTGGGAGTCATGTCACCATGTAAGAAGACGCGGCTGTTATCATGCAGGAACACAGTCTTATATAATGGACTCTTCGAGCATGATTTTTTATACTTTATCAAACCAATATATAAACAATCCATGGGAAAACAACAAGCTGACAAGACAGATTTATTGCTATCAGAATGGACTTCTATTGCAATCTCGTAACTATCCGAATTATAACTTACCTCAGCGTGATGCAACTTATACATATTTTGTTTCGCAAGCAATAGCCGATTGTCTCGGTATAAAAAACGAGTACAGAAAAGTAGAACATGATTATATCTGCACAGCGGAACACTCATTGCATTATCCAGACTATAATTATGCACAATATAATACTAATCTGTACGCTTTTGATAGTATATGGGATGGTGAAGATATCACAATTGGGCATACTTCTTGGTGTTTGAGATGCGGTAATATACTTTACAATTCAGGAAATATGATATGTGACGATTGTGATGAGGAGGAAGATTGGAGCACACAGGATGCATCTTTTATTGACGATATTACCAATGAATCCTTTGATGTAATAGAAGTAAATAATTATGTGGGTTATGATGAAGAACATGACATTTTATATGCCCCACATCGTGTTCATAAATGTAATTGTTGCCATCAGGTGTTTTATGGTAACAATTCGCTAGTTGACGGATTGTGTCAAGATTGTAGAGAAAAGAAACTTATTGCTGGCAAAAAAGTTGTTGTTTCAAAAAAGGGTTTAATTTTTATACGTTTTCTTAGTGCAAAAGAGATGTTCCCAACATTACAGCTTTTTGATAGAAGAGCTTGTGCATGCTACTATGAGACTAATATTTATGGAACAATAATAAAAACTTTTAAGTGGATGTATGACGGTGCTGAACATACGCTATGTGCACTTAATGTTGAAGACAGGTATGTATGTATAGTTGATATTAATGGAATAAAAGAGGTGGACTAATATGAATATTATCGAGATTTGCAAATTACCACAGGACAAGCTTAAAGAAATGCTGTTTGTAGAACTTCAAAATTTAGGCTATTCGCCCGTAAATGAAGACGGCTACATATATGCAGAGGGTACGCATCCAGTATTGCTAATGGCACATATGGATACCGTACATCATGATAACTGTACGATTGTGTGCGTTTCCGAAGACGGCAAGTATATAATGTCACCACAGGGTATCGGCGGCGATGATCGTTGCGGCATCTATATGATATTACAAATTGTCAAAGACGTTCATTGCTCAGTAATCTTCACCGAGGATGAAGAAATTGGTTGCGTTGGAGCCAGAAAATTTTGCAAATCCTCATATGTACCAGAAAAACTCAATTATATTATTGAGTTTGACAGAAAAAGCGGAAACGACGCCGTGTTTTACGATTGCGACAATGATGAATTTGAAAAATTTATTACAAATCCAGATGTTGGTTTCAAAAGTGCATGGGGTAGTTGCAGCGATATAAGCCACGTTGCACCGCATTTAAAGGTTGCGGCTGTCAATCTGTCGAGCGGATACTATTCGCCTCATACCCAGCATGAATATATTAATCTTGAAGAGGTTGAGAATAATATCAAGCGTGCAATGGTACTTATCAATACTGACACACCAAGATATGAATACATTGAAAAGGTCAAAATCAAGTATGATTATTCAAGCCTTTATGGACGATATTACGGTGGCGATTTTTATGGTGCCAGTAGTAGCATTAAAAACAAAAAAGACGATGACAAAGATGGACAGTTTAAAATTGAGGATTATTATGGCGGCGGCAAAGCAAAAAACTCAGTCAGCGATTTCTATGACGAAGAACCGCAGCTAGGCTTAGATCTTTATAATAGCATTTTTAACAAGAAACTTTGTGTGCCAAACAGCAAGGTTTATTTAAAGAACTTTAATGAGCCAGATAGTAAGCTAACTGAATCACTGGATGAATATGTGATTGATAAAGACGGCACAATATATGGCCTTGATGAAGATACAGCTATATATTATCCTTTACAAGAACAGTATAAACTGGTTGATGATAAAGGCGATCTAATAAGTTATCGCGAAGAGGATTCAAAGGAAATGCCTTGGGCGTTTTATGAAAATATAGAAAAAATAAATGACTATATAATGAATTTGTCAATTTATGATATGACATATTGCACAAATCTTAGTGATGATTTTATGATGATACTCCTCGACGCAATGTATCCGGGAGAAGCAAACGACGAGACAGATTGTGAAACTTTCAAACCAGAAAGTGAAATTTCTGTTGCGATATGTAAATAAGTCTAACGACGAACGGGGGGGTGATAAACATGATTATTCATGGTCGTAGTCCACCAGAATAAAAAGCGCTACATATCAATTCAAATGACACTAATATTAAAACATTTAAAAGGAGATATTTTTATGACATTTACAATTTCTAATCTTAAGACAGGCGACCTCGTTATATGTGCAAACGGTAAGATGGCAACAGTTATGAAGGACACAGCTAGAGAAGATGTGCTTCGCTTCCATACTGAGTTTAATTCATTCTCAAGACTCGGCGTAAACTACAATTCAGATATGACAAACAAGAGGGCAGATGGGCTGACAATTGTTAAGGTTTATCGTGCTATAGGCGTTGCAAACAATAAGATTGGCGACCTTGTTTTTAATCCACTTAAGATGCTGGAGTACGGCACAGTTGTTTACGACAGAGCTACAGCCGAGGCTAACGGCGACGATATAACAATCGACTCCCTTAAAACAGGTGATATGCTTGTTCATAGAAACGGCAAGAGGTCTACAGTATTTAAGGGCGCAGAGTTCGGCGATATTGTTAGATATCATACAGCTAATAACAGCTTTACATGGCTTTCCAAGTTTGACAATGACACCCTGGAGCATGTGTCAAATAGTGACTATGATATTGTAGAGGTTTATAGAACTGCGGTTGACGATCCTACAAAGTATGGCGACGATTATTGCAATGTTGATCAGATGGTCTGCGAGGCAAACAAGATTTGCCCAGTGTCAACATGTGACGATGAGTATGGTCTCGATGATACTATTGCCGCTATGACATATGATGATTTGCAGAAATTCATCAATCATGAAATCGACAGCAGAGGCATTAGATAACAACATGTATGAGGGCGGCGTTAGTCGCCCTCTTTTTTTATTATATGCGAAACTACACAGAACAAGTACGCAAAGAGGTAGATTCTGATTTCTGCTTTTATTGTGGGAAGTATATCAAATCAGATAAAACGCTTGACCATATCATACCTGTATCAAAAGGTGGCAAAGACGAGGTCAGTAATTTAGTTGTATGCTGCCACGACTGTAATACTATAAAAGATAATTACACGATACCCCAATTAATAATTGAGCTTGAAAAGCAGATGCGATGGTGTGGCGATAATGAAATTAAAAAAGCAAGGTTAGAATATTACCTCAAAATATTTAAAATTGCCAATGATAAAATCAAGGCAAGCAGGGCGGTTTGATCCGCCAATGCCGTATATGTTATGCGGTAAATAATACCGAAAGGAAGTATAAAAAATGTATATAAGACTTTATGGACGTATTTATGGCTATGATATTGAAAAAAATGAAAATGATGAATATGTAATAGTTGGTGATCAAAAACTTATTGGAAACTTTAAAAAACCACTTATCATTGATGCAACTAAACAAATAGTAACTCGACGATGGTATGATGCAGAGTTATTTGGGCATGAGATATTTGGGGACAAATATGCTTTCATTACCGGTCAGCGTACAAGGTTACTTCTTCCAGGTGATGCTGTTATTCTTAGTAGAATAAATAAAAAAGTTGTTGTATATGGATCTGGCAGAAAGTCTTTTTCATATTATCAGGACGGTGTACTTAAAAGGCGTCCGTATATTTATTCTGATGGCAGTCTCTCATTTAAAGCTTATAAATTTGTTGAAGAACCAATTGAAGAAAACACCGATTGGATGGACGACAATCTTAAGTATAATTATGATTGTTTCTACAAATTAATAAAGACTTATTATCCTCAGGCAAAAGATAAATACATTTATAACGAATTCAAAACTTGGTATGAAGCCAAAAAGGATTTAATTGCATTGTTTAGAGAACATCCGCAGTGGAATGATAAAGAAAAATGTATTGCTATTGACCTGCCAATTAATCGTAATGTAGATGGTAGCGTAGTTGCATTTGCGGCTCGCGAATTATTCCAAACAATGTCGGCAGAATCGCCTGTATTTTCACGTCGAACCTTGGCGGCATATGATCGTATAACAGATGTAGCTTCGCGATCATATAATTACAAAACGGATAATAATTGTATTCGTTTTTGTGAAACGGCATACAGGGAGATAAAAGAATACCTGAACGCTATTGACTTAAATGACGATGACATGAATATTAATGCAAAGGCTAGTAGAAATATAAATGCAATTATAAAAAAATTCAAATTAGCCGATAGGACGGAGTATAACAAAGCCTCGGCAAAATGTTTTGACGCCATGGCTTTAAAGCCTCTACAGGTTAAATTTGTAGTATCACTAAATATATGTGATTTTGTTACAATGTCACATGGCAACAGTTGGTCATCGTGTCACAGCTTTAGAAATCGTGGCGGTTGGCACGCTGGCTGTTTATCATATGCAAATGATGATGTAACCGTTATTACATATGGACTTGACAAAAATTGTCCCGACAATGATTACTATAAAAATGATAAAATATTTAGACAATTATTTATGATAAATAAAGAACATACAGAATATGTTCAGTCAAGAATGTATCCTGCATGCAATATTTATACAGATGAATCGGTAAATGCAAGTTTCAATTCGATACTTTCAGAAGTTGGTATAGATATTTCAGATACGCCAGTTAGAAAAGAGTCGGGTCGTGTAATAAGTGGCGAGCATTATCTTAATTATCCTGATTATTTGAACTTCTGTAATGCTTGCAACAGGTATGGATCAAACCTGTCTTTGATTAAGATTGGAGCTGGCGTGAAAAACCTAGTTAATGGGGAATGGCTAACCTCTACAAATTCATTAACAGGCTATACTACTGAAAATCAAGAAATAATTATTTGGAGTTCAAATATTAATAAATCTGAGTATCTTACAGAGAATGAGTAGGTGATATCATGGTGTTAAATAATGGTGACGAAGTTCGCATTAGGAGATTTAAGGATTTATGTTGCGAATACAGCTTTTATATAAATATTTATAACGATTCCTATGAGCAGGAAACCCAAGAGGATTATATATACAATCTGAATGGCCAAGGTATTCTAGGTGGAAGAATGGATATTTTATGTGGTAAGATTGTAAAAATAAATAATAGTATACGTTCTGGTTATTGGAAACTTTCCGAAGAAAATCAATGTCCAAAGCGCCTTATTACGAATAAAGTATGGCATACAGATTTATTTGAAACGCCAAGCAGATTGGGAGGCATTGACAATGTGGATGAAACTTAGAAGACATAAAGATTTGCTTTGCGAGTTCTATGACCGGACTATTGATCACTTCGAGCATAGTAAGTATATAATAAATTTTGACGATGCTTTGAAATATAAAAGATTACAAGAACAGCTTTGTTATGATAAATTTGGCGCTGTTTATGGTTGTTTAGATAGACGGGCCTATCTATTTGAGCCCTGTGACTGCGATGATAGCGATAAATTTCCATTTAAAATCGGTGACGTTGTTATTGGAAAATCGGGAGCTCCTTATGGAGTTACCGACGAGCATTGCATATGTGTTGTAAACGATTTACTTTTATATCGAGGTGATTGGCACGTCAATGATATAAGTGTATTGTGTATTGGTTTTGATGCATATGGTTTTACAGATAACGCCAATAAAACGTTTTATGTGGAAGGAACATATTTTAAAAAGTGTGACAGAACTACATTGAATAATTATGACATAGATCCTAGGTTTAGTGAGTATTTGATTTGTAATAGCGACGGTGTCCATTTTGATGTGGAAGGCTATTTAGCAGATATCAATGCTTGATTCTTAGGAGAAATAAAAAATGATAAAACTATATAATATCGAATGCTCCGCTAAAAGTAGAAAGAAAGCCATCGTAGGTACTTATAAAACAATGGAAGAATGTATGGGTTATGTCAACGATTATGCACGCAACAGAGGGTCAATGTACATGCGGTTTTGGCAGAATCAGGACGGCTCGTTAAACATCGATTATGGTAGCCATTATGATCTTTTCTTGTTAAAGCCCACCTGTAAAAAGTCTGAATATGAGATAACGCAATGGCTGTTTAATAAATAGTAGGGAGGTATTTGCCATGGCCAAATACATTAACGTCGATGAATTTAGTAAGAGGCTTCAACATATAAGTGGTACGCGACTGGACTGTTTGGACTACGTAGTCGCTGTGGATTTGACAGTGATACGCCATTTGATTTTTGCCCAGGTTGTGGGGCAATGATGGACTTATTTTATATTATATGAAGTGAATGCGAAAAGAGGTTTACATATGAAAAAAGCATTAATAGTTATTGATATGCAGAATGATTTTATTAATGGCAGTTTGAGAACTAGGGAAGCCCAAGCTATTGTTCCAAATGTTGCAAAACTTATACAAAGTTCCGACTATGCGGCGATATTTTTTACACGAGACACCCATAGCAAAGATTATCTTGATACGCAGGAGGGTAAAAATTTACCTATCGAACATTGTATAAGAGACACCAATGGTTGGAAAATACATGATGATATAGCAGTCGCTTCTATCGAAAGCGACATGGTGGGCGTTATTATTGATAAACCGACATTTGGCACGTTTGATATCGCTGATGAGTTAGCTGAAGACAACTATGATGAAGTCGATTTGGTCGGACTTTGCACTGATATCTGCGTGATTACGAATGCCTTAATTCTAAAAACACAGTTCCCTGAAATGAAAATTAATATAATTGAAAATGCTACAGCAGGCACAACACCCGAAGCAAAGCAGGCGGCTTTAACGGTAGCAAAAAGTTGTCAAATTAACATTATATAATAGGAGGATTCTATGATTTCTATTGATTCCAAACCAATTAATATTACTGACTTTCCTGATGGAACGTGCAAACTGACTTATAGCATTGTGGAACTCATTGGGCATGCGACTTCAGCGCCTATAGACATAACTTGGCTTTACGACAATGATTCGGAAATATTTCAGTTAGCTTGCTGTGTCGATTGGTTAAAGAGCAAGGGCTTTTGTAACATTAATCTGAATATGCCATATGTTCCTAATGCTCGCATGGATCGTACACAAAAAGCGTTTGAAATGTTTACGCTCAAAACATTTGCAAATCTAATCAATAATATGGAATTTAGAAAAGTATTTACGCTTGATATTCATTCAAACGTTGGTGCAGCTCTAATAAACAATATCAGAGATTCTTCACCGGCTGGTATTTTGAGGGATAATATTATTGACGAAAAGATTTCTAGGAAAGATCTTATTTTATTTTTCCCAGACGAAGGCGCAATGAAACGTTATTCATTCATATCTAGTGTTCTTGAAGTGCCTTATGTATTCGGTATGAAAAATAGGGATTGGAAAACTGGAACCATTAATGGATTAAGTATCATGGGTAATACAGACACATTAAAAGGTAGAAACGTATTAATTGTTGATGATATTTGTTCTAGGGGCGGAACTTTCTATTATAGTGCAAAAGCTCTAAAAGAGTATGGTGTTGGCGACATTTATTTATACGTTTCACATCTTGAAAATTCGGTACATGACGGCGACATGATTAAGAGCGGACTTATCAAAAAGATTTTCTCTACCAACAGTATTTACCGCAAGAAGATTGGTGCCGATGGACTTGAAGTAAACGCAGACAAAATTGAGATTTTCGATATGTTTTAATTTGGAGGTGACAAGTTATGTTATATAATATAAACCCAATGCTACTTATTGATTTTTATAAAGCGGTTCATGCTGAGATGTTGCCGACTAAGATAACAAAATCCGTTTCATATTTTACGCCACGAATGAGTCGTGTAAGGATGTGGAACAAAGTCGTGATGTTCGGACTTCAGGGCTTTGTAAAAACCTATTTGATAGATTACTTTAATGAAAGATTTTTTGAACGCCCTATAGACGAAGTCATTTCGGAATATGAGCGTATTATGGATGCTTCACTTGGTAAGGGCGTATATGGCTTGCAGAAAATAAAAGACCTGCATGCCCTTGGCTATCTCCCAATTGAGATATGGGCATTACCAGAAGGAACAAAGGTTCCAATGCACGTTCCGATGTTTTGCATAACTAATACGCATGACGATTTTGCATGGCTACCGCAGGCTCTTGAATCGCTTATATCAGCCGAGGCTTGGCATCCAATGCTTGCCGCAACGGTGGGTGCAACTTATCGTGATATCGTAAATAAGTTCTACGATGAAACCTGTGATGATAGTGTATCACGAAACAAAGCCCTCGGTTCTTTTGACTTTAGAGGTGAAGAATGCACGGATTCGGCTATTAAAGCGGCGGCTGGTTGGTGTCTGAGTTTTGTAAATACAGCAACAGTCCCTGTCATACCATATCTTGAAAAGCTTTATAATTGCGATTGCACCAAAGAGCCTGTAGCATTTGGTTCGCCCTCTACCGAACATGCAGTTATGTGTTCAAATTATGCGGTTGATGGTGACGAAGTTACGTTGCTTAAAAGATTATTGACCGAGATTTATCCTGATACAAGTTTTTCTGCCGTCCTTGATTCATATGATTATTGGAATGTCATTGATAACGTTTTGCCACAAATAAAACCAGAGATTATGACGCACAATGGTTGCATGCTTATGCGTGGCGATTCGGGTGATTGCATAGAAGTTGTAACTAAAACAGTGTTTAAACTTTGGGATGAATTTGGTGGCACAATTAATAGTAAGGGATACAAAGTTCTTGACCCTCATGTAAAGGCTATTTATGGTGACTCAATTACTATCCAGCGTTGTGAAAGGATATATGAAATTTTAAAGGATAACGGCTTTGCGGCTAGCAATGTTGCACTTGGCGTTGGCTCATTTTCATTTCAGTGCGTAGAAGAAGATGGAATACTTAAACCATTTACAAGAGATACCTTTAGTTCTTGTATTAAGGCAACATACTGTGAAATCGATCATAAGCCGTATCCTATATTCAAAAACCCTAAAGAGGGCGGATTTAAGAAATCGCAAAAGGGTTGTTGTCTTGTTTATAAAAACGATAACGGCGAGCTCTGTTATAAGGACGAATATACTTGGAAAGAAGCTTCCTGCAATAGTAAACAAGAGTTAAAGGCAATATTCAGAAATAGCGAATTGCTTATTGATGACTCACTTGCTAATATCCGCAACAGACTCCACAATAATAATTTCTAATCTAAGCGAGGTGTTTTTATGAGTTATAATGACGATAATTATAATCTGGATTTTAATTCTCACATAGCAGCGGAGATGTGTGTTGAATGGATTAGAGATTGGTTTGAGAACAATGGAAATGGTTGCAAAGCCGTTATTGGAATATCTGGTGGAAAAGACTCATCTGTTGTCGCAGCACTCTGCGTTAAAGCACTTGGTAAAGAAAGAGTGTTCGGCGTGCTTATGCCAAACGGAGAACAGGCAGATATCAACTATGCTAATGAACTCTGCGAGTTTCTCGGTATTAATAATGTAACAATAAATATTGAATCAGTTTATGATACTGCTATAGCAAAAATCAGTGACGCCCTTGAGACTACCCTTAGTGAACAAACAACAATAAATCTGCCAGCACGTTTGCGTATGGCTACACTTTATGCTGTATCGCAGACAGTCGGTGGGCGTGTTATTAATACTTGCAATTATTCTGAGGATTATATTGGTTATGCCACAAGGTATGGCGATGGAGCAGGGGACATGGCACCGCTTGCGAAGTTTACAGTGCAAGAAGTAAAATCAATAGGTCGCTTTCTTGGTTTACCTGAGAAATTTATTGAGAAAACTCCTTCTGATGGTTTGTGTGGGAAGACGGATGAAGATAACCTTGGATTTAGTTACGATACTTTGGATAAATATATACGATATGGGGTTTTGCCCAAGGCAGAAATCAAGTCGAAGATAGATAATCTTCATAAGAAAAATGAGTTTAAACTCAAACCGATGCCGTCTTTTGATTATATTATTACAGTAGCCCGACAGAGAATTAATAGGGCAAGATAATTATAAAAAATCACAGCTGATTGATGTCAACTAAGTAATGTTAAGTTAAATCAATTATATGAAAGGTGAATTATTATGAGTGAATGGACATATTGTGAAGGCTATATCGAAGTTACGCCTTTTGGCAGGACTCAAGAAGAAAAAGAATTTATTCTTAAAACCATACTAAATCATTTGCCTATTGTTGATGGTTCAGAAGAACCTATGTATACTCATATAATAAAGGCGGGTGGTCATTCGCATAGCACAAATGTTGACGAATTTGAAGCTCGTAACAAGCGCCTTTACATAGATGATCATTATGGCTATAGGTATGTACAAGATCATTACTATATCTTTATTGAGGGCGCTTTTAGAGATAGAAGTTTTAGTGAGACTTATCGACAAATAATAAAATGGCTTGTTCGTCTTTCAAAAAGAACGATAGTAATTACAACTGATGTAAACGTGCACGGTGGTTATGACGGTCGAGAAGAAAGAATTTATTGTAAAGATTCCGAATTTGCCGATCTGTATGATATGCCGTCCTGGCTTGAAGATAATTCTCATAATTGGACTGAAAGGCTTCTTCCTGCTTATTATGGTGATGTATAGAATGGAGGTCAATAAAATGAAGCATAAGAAATTTATGGACATAGAAAGACTTAATACTAACTTTGTAGAGGGTTTCCGAACAGGAGACGAAATCTACATTGAAGAAAAAATTGATGGCGCAAATGCTGCTATAAGATATGACAGCGAAACAGATACGGTAATTTGTCAAAGCCGAAAGAAAATCCTTAACGAAGAAAATAATTTAAGAGGTTTTTATGAGTGGGGGCAAACTTTAGATAAAGGAAAAATAAAAGAAATCCTTGGCGATAATCTTGTGTTGTTTGGCGAATGGTTGGTTCCGCACTTGAATATTTAAAACAGTGCAAGATACAAGGAGGTAAGTCTTTATGTGGTTCGAGGGCATAGATGATATTCTTAATGCAGGTCGTGAGCCAGATCACAACAGGTTATTATATGACGTTGAAATTATTGACGTATATGATGAAACAGGGAGGTTGATAAAATTGTGGTATCGTTTCAAAAGATGGTTTAAAAACTGGCTGTACAAATTAAATCATAAGTGAGGTGGTATAGTTGAAGTTAGTAAAGTATTTCGAGAATGAAATCATTAATACTCCGTCGGCTAATATGAAAGGAGTGGGTGAACTTATTGTCGCCTTACAGGTCATTCGAGCAAGATTGTTGTACATAGATGTTAGTAAATATTATGACACCTGTGATAAGCTAAATGATTTGTGCAGTATTTTGGTCGGAAACATGAGTCGTGAAGATTACAAAGAAAAATGGAAGAAAGACTGAGGTTGTTAAAATGAAATATATAACAAGTAAAACATGGTTTGATGATGTGTCAACAAGTAAATACGAGAGTTGGATGGCTGCGATGAGCCCAATAGTTAATTCGATAAATACACTCCAAAAGACGGAAGAATTGTATACTCCGTACCGTGTAACATTCTGTATACCAAAGATCGGCGATTATTCTTATACTAAAGTGCAGGCAATCAATAAGAGTAATAACACACGTTACGATGCAATGGAGACTGTAATTACTTTTGCTAATGGTGATAAAGTAACGGTATCATGCCCTATAGAAGAAGCTAATCAGTATACAGGCTTCTATACAGCCATAGCTAAATACGCAATGGGTAATGGTAATAAAATAAATAATGCGGCGGATTATTGGATAAACAAACTTCCAAAGCAAAAAGCAAGAGCAGAAGAAAAAGCGAGAAGGCTGGAAGAACAGGCTAAAAATATAAAGCGTAAGAAAGAACGCCGTTTGCAGAAAGAACGTGAAGATATGGAAGCAAAAAGACTTGCAGATAAATATAAAATAAAGCTAATCGCTAATAAGAAATATGGTGTTCCACTTGACTTTGAGCCATAATAACTTTCATATAAAAATGTGATATAATATATACAAGAAGAAAAATAAACCGTTATTCTTCTTCATCAAAGAGGTCTTTTACTGATACACTAAGCGCCTCAGCAATAAGCCGAAGAGTTTCTAAGGTTGGCGAGCGTTGCCCATTCTCGATAAGATTGATAGCAGAAAATGAAACCCCCGACTTCTTTTCAAGTTTACGAAGCGTATATCCTCTTTGAGTTCTTATATCATATATTTTTATTATTATGCGCATGATAATAACCCCCTTTTGCAATATATGTTATGTTTACAATAGTGAACAAATGTAAAAAACTGTAGCAATTTAGTTGATTTTATGGTATAGTTACATACAGAATAAGGCTTTTAAGCTTATAATAACCATATAAGTTTAGAATATACTTTGTATGTATTGTTTGCAAAAAGGGGTAAATATATGATTAAAGCTAATGTTGTGATGTTGATAAGGAGGTCAAAAATGTAAACGTATTATAAAGAGATAATAATATACCGAGACGAGATAGAGATAGGCTAGGATATTAAGGAGAGAATGATATGATTAATTATAGTGGCATAATGGAAGAAGCACAAGCTGTTGTTGAAAAATTCGAGGAACAAATCGAACTTTATATGGATAACGAACCTGAGAATGAAAACTCGGCAAAGTATGATAAGTGGAGTGAAGGGCTTGAAAAGCTCGAAACTATGCGTGATTTATTTCAGCATATAGTTGATGAATGCGAATATAACCTTAAATAAGGTGGACGCAGATGTTTGATTTGTTCATGCTTATAGGTTGCTGGATAATTTACGGCATTGTAAAAGCTCACGAAAAAGCCGAGCTTGCCAGAAAGCTTCCGCCGAAACCAACCAAGCCCTATAACCTTGACAGGCAACTTGAGCTGATTGATTGGTTTCGTCACAAGAAAACATACTACGATGGCACTCCATTTCCAAGTGACTTTTCACTTATAAACTGTGATGAGCAAGCTCGTCGTCAGCTATACAAGGAGGGTTATGCTTGGATGTCGGCAAGTGGTTCGCTGTTCAAACTTGACGATTATATTTTTGACAAAGAGGGGTATATAGTTGGTTATAATTTTCCAACTACGTTGAAACCGCAAAAAAGAAGGGGAATTAATGAAAATAAAGAACACGGAAATGAGTCTTAATGGGATTCATATTAATAACATTAGAGTCGTTGTGAATAATAATCATACCTTTATTATTTTTGCAATAGATTTTGAGCGATCAGGCGATAAAAAATATTGCGAGATTAAAGGGCTGTATAAGACAATTAATGGTGACTGCGACGATATTACGGGGGCGATGTTTATCGTCCCTGTAAAGGGTAGTCATTTGGTTATTGACAAGACCATATTTGAATTCGAGCTTTATGGTAACGAGCTTGAAGATTGCTATTTCAATACGCTATATGACGATATTTTTAATTGCCAAGAAAACGATGATAATGCGTTGTTTGTTGAATTTACACCAAGAGAAAAGTTGAACATAATTGCACGTCTACTTCCAGGGGTGCATATGTAATCAATTTTTTTGCATTATTCACATTACATAATATTAATAGAAAGGAGAATTGTATTGTCAAAATATGAAGCATACTACACTGGGGATTTAGTGCTTGTTGATTTATCAAATAATATTGGACATCAGCAAGGTGGTAAGAGACCCGCAGTTATAGTATCAAATAATGTGGGTAATGCAGTAAGTCCTATGGTTGAGGTTTTACCTTTAACAACTAAGCGCAATAATTCAGAGCTTCCAACTCATGTTACTTTTAAAGCCTCCGAGGTCGAGGGCTTAAAACGTGATTCTACCGTAGAGGCTGAGAGTAAATGGGTCATTAATAAGTGGCAAATATTAAAAAAGCTTGGTACATTTAATGACGAGCAACTTGACAAAATAGCTACGGCTATGGTGTACGCAACGCCCATAGTGATAAAGGCGTTTCAGGCTGGCGTACATAACACAGATCTTTTTAGGAAAATTTCAAATTAGACGATGGACAATTGTAAAGTTGACAGCGTATAAGATATATGATATAATAAATGAGAGTGTAAAGGGGTGTTATGTATGTCTAACAATCAAAATCATTGGACATTTGATAATGGTTTTGAAGATTATGCAAATCAAAATTTTTTTAATCCAAAACCAAAAATCAAATTCTTGAATAAAATTGTAGAGGACACAGGCTCAGAAGCTTCGCTAAAGAACTATGCCTACAGCTTTTCCAAAATGTCTTCATTAGAAAAGGAATATAAAAAAGACATTTCGAGAATGAACGTCAATCAGATTAAAGTTGTATTAAATAGTTGTATTAACAGCTATGACGGCTTTCGTAATATGAAAGGATTGCTAAAACTCTATTTGACGTTTATGGACTATCCTTATATGGATGAATTTATATCAATCCGTTATAATATGATGGATGTTGAACAAAAGTTTTTTGAAAAATTCTTTGCAAGCTATGAAGACCTATATGAATATTTAATGTCAGACAGTTACATTAAAGAAACGTATATTTATGAGATGCTTGTCGTACTGCTAATTTATTTAGGCATGCCAGAAGAATATATTCCAATCATTGAAGTTGCAAATGTTGATGTAAAAAACAAAGTTATTTACGTTGACGGGATTGCTTTTAATGAATATCCAGAGAGCTTTTTTGAGTTATGTGAATTAAGTTTTCAAGATAAACGGGTATTACAGAACAATTTTGTTTACGATATTTGTTCTTCAAAATATCTTATTAAAAGAAAAAATGTTGGACGTCCAAAACCAGGTGATGATAGGGTAGATGATAGTTTTATTATGAAGTCTTGTAAGAAGTTATCATATCCGAATCTCAGCAGTCATTGTAATTATATAATTCAAAAAGATTTCAGTGTGCTAAGTCTAAAACGTTCGGCTCTATTTTATAAGTTTTGGCAGTATGAGCAGAATGTTCAGAGTATGAAATTTCTCAAAAATAGCCAATTAAAAGCACTGTTTGAAGAAGAATTTAATTTCAAAATTGGGACGCCCAAAATTATCTATAATACCTATCTACAATGGAAGAAGATATTCATAGGTAAAAAATAAAATGTCACACAACAAACATAACAAAATAGCGATGTAAACCGTGAATTAACGTGGTTTGCGTCGCTTTTTTATTTTGTGCAAAAAGAAATTTTGCACCCCTTATGGAAACTAAAACGAAAGGAAGAGAACGATATTGAGTGATGAAATAGTAAAAGTTGAAACACCGGTACCGGTTGAGAAAAGACCCGTAAGAAAGACTAATTATTTTAAGACTTTATATGACATTGACGTGTCTAGTAAAGTCTCAGATAAGAACGGTCTTTCGTATTTGTCATGGGCAAGTGCTTGGGCAGAGGTTAAAAAGAAATTTCCCGATGCTACATATTGCGTATATGAAAATCCTGACGGCAGATTTTGGTTCGATGACGGCAAAACGGGCTGGGTAAAAACAGGCGTAACAATTAACGGAATTGAGGCAATCGAAAGACTTCCTATTATGGATCATAGAAACAAAGCGATAGAGGCTGAGAATATTAAATCTACAGATGCAAATAAGGCTGTACAGCGTTCTATTACTAAAGCTTGTGGTAGACATGGACTTGGACTTTATCTATACGAGGGCGAAGATTTGCCAGAAGCTACAAACCAGCTTAACGATATGAACCGAGCAAACTTTGAGCTTGCATGCAATATCAGCAAGCAGAGCGGTGAATTAAAAACCATGGTCGGTGATACGGTTAGAAAGTTTATTGCTTCAGGTAATCCGAATCACATAAAATCAATAGAAGAGTCTGAGGCTTTACATAACGAACTTGAAAAACTTAAAAGGAGTGTTAGCAAATGATTTTTATTACAGAATCTTATGGAACAGTTTTCGAGCCAAAAGTTGAAGAAAAGGTAGTTAGGGCAAGATACTCGACTTCCGAGAAAAACCAGAATGGTGATTACATAAACTCGTCATGGAACATTGTTTTTCTTGGTGGTGCTCTTGAAAAAGCAAAGCAGTTAAAAGACCGTCAGAGAATTCATATCAATAAGGCAAAGCTTACTAATCGTTCCTATAAAGACAAGGAAGGCAATTCAAAATGGTGGATGCAGATTACAGCTTTTGATTTCGACATTTTAGAACACGGAACGAAGAGTAATAACAATAACACTACCGACAAGACTGTCAATAAATCTAAGCAGGCTGATAAGCCACAAGAGATCGATGAGGACGACCTCCCATTCTAATCAAATAATCATTACTACAGGTAGTCTATTAATTTAGACTACCTGATTTCTTTTTTAGGAGGTAATAAAATGGCAGAAATAATAAATAATGAGCTTGCACAAGAGTTTGAAAGTTTGCTTTTATCGACCCATAGAGAGGGAATAGATAAACTGATCGCTTATCTTAAACTCAAGACAGATTTCTTTTCTGCGCCTGCAAGCACAAGATTTCATTCCTCGTGCCCAGGCGGTCTACTACAGCATTCTATGAATGTATACAAAATGTTGAAGGCAAAAAGCCAAACAGAGACTTGGAAATCTACGCTATCGAGAGAAGACACTATAATTATTGTATCCTTGCTCCACGATATTTGTAAGGCAAATTTCTATGCTGTTGAAATGCGTAACCGTAAAAATGAAGACGGTGTATGGGAAAAATATCCGTTTTATATTATCGACGACAAGAACCCATATGGACACGGTGAAAAGTCGGTAATGATGATTATGGAGTTTATGAAGTTGACAGCGGAAGAAAAATATGCAATACGTTGGCATATGGGTTTTTCGGAACCAAAAGAAAACTATAATGCTCTGGGTAAAGCTATGGAATATTACCCTATTGTCGTAGCATTACATGAAGCCGATTTAGAGGCAACGTATTTACTTGAATCTGGTGTTGAAAAATAATGAAAGAGAAAGTTTATTGTTGCAGATATGCTCACTGTAAATTTGCAGATAAAAAACTTCCAGCCAACAAAATGATATTGAGCAAAGGGCTATATTATCATAGAGAATGTTTTGCCGAACGAGAAAATATAAACAAAATTATTAAGCTCTATATTGAAATAATAGATCCCTCTGTTGTTGTCAAACAGTTGCGTGGGGCAATTAATAATATAGTATTTGATAAGAACGTTGACAGTGGATATCTATTATTTGCTTTACAATATAACCTCAAGATGAAAATAAAGAATATAAAATCACCTTATGGTTTACACTATCTGATTAACGATAGAAGATTCAAGGAAGCGTATGATAGATATAAAGATGAGAAAAATTCTGTTTCTATAAAATTGCCTTATGATAATATCTCGACATCATCTACCACCTTTAAATCAAAGCCGCCAAATAAAAAAGGTTTTAATAAAATTCTTAAGTAAAGGGGGTATGCAGTATTAGAACAGCTCTTTATGACAAAGAAGCAGAAAGTGGTATTGTTGCCACACTTGTACATCACCCCGAATTTATTATGCAAAGCGACCATTTGAAGCCAAATCATTTTTACAATAAAGAAAACGGATGTATTTATTGGGCTATTCAGGAGCTTTATAAAAAGGGTATTGACAAGATAGATGCCTTTAATATTGAGAGTATGATTAATACCAATCAGGCAGTTAAACGTATGACCGAAAAATTTAACGTAAAAGATATGCAAGAATTTATTGAACTGAGTTCTACAATATCACGATCGTCTTCTTCGGAATACAATATGCTTGTTAATAAAGTAATGGAGTTTGCCTTTAAACGTGAACTTCACGGACTGTTATCTAAATTATCTGGGGAATGTTACAATGACGAAATAGACTTAGAACAACTTAATAATAAGGTATATAAGTCCATCGGCGATATTACTGAGAAGTTTTTGGCAACAAACTCGGTTGAAATCTTTGGTGATAAGATTGGAGAATTGTGGGATGAGGTGCTCCAAAGACGTACAGACAATGGTATGTTCGGATTGCCGTCAAAATTTCCTACTATCAATAATTATTTCACCTATGAGACAACGGAATTGGTTTTGCTAAAGGCGAGAATGAAAATGGGCAAAAGTTGTTTTATGATGAATGAGGCAATTCACAAGTTAAGAATGGGAATCCCAACTGTGTATTTTGATACGGAGATGGCAGACAGACTATTCCTAGAACGAATGATAGCTAACATTTCAGGTGTAGAATTAAAGAAAGTTAAAAGTGGGCTTTACAGTGAAGAGGAAAGTGCCAAGATAGAAGAGGCAAAATCTTGGATACAGGAACAGCCATTTGTGCATATTTATAATCCGCAGTTTACCAATGAAGAAATCTATGCAATATGTAATATCCTTAAATATAAGATTGGCTTACAATTTGTAATTTTTGATTATATGAAAGGCAACACACTTGACTCGTCAGCATTGTATAACGAACTAGGCGGTCGTTGTGATTTCTTAAAAAATGAAGTTGCAGGAGTTTTGGAGTTAGCCGTTCTTGCGGCCTGTCAGTTAAATAGGCAGAACCAAGTTGCCGATTCTGATAAGCTTGAAAGATACGCTTCGGTAAGTATGTCATGGCGTAATAAAACAAGTGATGAAATTATCATGGATGGTGAAGAGTGTGGAAACTACAGACTCAACATATCTTTAAACAGACTTGGCGAGCAAATGGACGACAGCGAATACATAGACTTTGTGTTTGACGGTTCAAAGATGCGTATAGACGAAACAGAAAAGCAGCATGCCACAGCTATAGAACCGTTTTAATAGAGGAAATTATGAAGAAAGATATAAGTCCTGAAACTATTGCAAATATAAAGTCAAATATACGGATAGAGGATTATATAAAACAATACATAGATCTTAAGCAAGTCGGCACAACGCTTGTGGGGTTATGTCCTTTTCATGATGAAAAGACACCTTCGTTTAAAATTGACACAACTAAAAACCGTTATCACTGCTTCGGTTGCAATGCATCTGGCGATCTTATCGCCTTTATTCAAATGTTTCATAAGACTTCATATCAAACCGCAGTAGACATGGCAGCCGACTTTGGTAATATTTCTGTTGTGAGACAACAAGTCTCTGACACAATTAAAGTATTTAAAGAATACAAAACAATCAAACGTGCGAAGCCATTTGCCCATCCCATACTTGACATGGACGTTTATAATCGGTACGATAAACGCCCAATTAAACTATGGGAGGAAGAGGGTATAAATTCAACAACAATTGATGCGTATAACATTCGATACGATACATTGCGTGATAGGATTGTTTATCCAGTATACGATTTGAATGGGAACCTCATAAACGTAAAGGGCCGCACAATTTATGAGGAATATAAAAAATTAGATATTCCGAAGTATATTAATTACTATAAAGTTGGCTGTATGGACTATTTGCAGGAATTAAATAAGGCGCAAAAATATGTAAAAGAAAAGGGCGAGATGATTATATTTGAGGGCATTAAATCCTGTATGAAAGCATTTCAACTAGGAATGCGAAACCAAGTCGCCGCAGAAACTTCGGCATTAACATACGAACAGATCAAATTGATATTAGGATTTCATTGTGATGTGGTTATTGCTTTTGATAAAGATAAAAAACTTGAGGATTATTATAATGACAACATGAAGTTGCTGTCACGATTTACTAATCTTTATTATATCAATGACACAAAAAATTTGCTTGGTGATCCTAGTGAAAAGAAATCCCCGATAGACAATGGCTTGCAAGTATGGGAAGAACTATATAGCAGTAGAGAAAGGGTGATTGATTGAACGGATATGATTTTATTCTTGATGATTTAAACTGGAGTTTTAGCAATTTAAAAACATTCACTCAATGCCCATTTGAGTGGAGATTAAAATATCTTGACGTCGAAGAAGGTATTGAGAATATTTATGGGCAATTTGGCACAGTTTGTCATAAAGTCCTTGAAAACTTCTTTACAGGTAAGTGTTCTGTTGAAAATATGAAAAATCAGTTTGAGGTACTTTTCCGCAAATCCGTTATACTAAACGGCTCACGAGATGAGGAAAGAGCCGAAAAACTGCATCAAATCGGTATTTTATACTTTTCTAATTTCAGCAAACAAATGTTCCCTATAAAACGTGTCGTTGGCGTTGAAAAAAAGATTGATTGTGATTTTCATGGCAAAAAATTTATAGGCTTTATCGACCTCGTATATATCGACAACGATGACCGACTGGTTGTTCTTGACCATAAGACTGCCGAAAGTCCTCTAAACAAAAATGGCAGTATCAAGAAAGCCAAAATTAAGGATTATGACTTTTACAAAAAGCAGCTATACATTTATTGCATGGGGATAAAAAAGTTATACAATCGTTATCCAGATAAGATCGGTTGGAACTTTATACGAAGCGGTGATTTACATATCATAGATTTTAATAAAGAAGACTATGAAGAGTCTTGTGAATGGGCTATGAATGTTATAGATAATATTTATGATACCGATAAATTTCAAAAGAACGAACAATATTTTTATTGTAACAATTTATGTCGCTTTAGAAACATTTGCTATACGATTGATGAGGAGGAATTATTCTGAAGAATTATACCCCGTTTCATGTTCACTCTGATTTATCAAATGGCGTAACAAATATTGATAGCACAACAAAGTATATTGATTATGTAAATCGGGCGAAAGAACTTGGCATGAAAGCTTTTGGATTTGCAGAACACGGCTCGGTTTTTGAATGGGTTCATAAAAAGAATTCAATCGAAGAAGCGGGCATGAAATATATCCACGGTTGTGAATGTTATCTTACCGCAGGCATTGAAGAAAAAATTAACGACAATTATCATGTTATTCTTATTGCTAAGAATTTTGATGGCAAAAATGAATTAAACGCTTTGGTGTCCAGTTCCTTTAATAGAAAGGACGGACACTTTTATTCTAAACCAAGAATCACAATGGACGAGCTTATTAATACGAGCGACAACATTATTGTAACTTCGGCTTGCCTTGGTGGTATTCTACATGGTACTAATGAAGACCTGCGTGATAGATTTATCGGGTTTCTAAAGAATAATAAAAACCGTTGCTTTTTGGAAATACAGCATCATCCATTTGCTGAACAATGCGACTACAACGTTGAACTTGCGTTTTTGTCTAAAACAATTGGCGTTCCGCTCATTGCGGGGACTGATACTCACAGCATTGACGAAGAGCATGCGGCAAGTAGAGCTATATTACAAAAGGCTAAAAAGGTGCATTTTGAAAGCGAGGATCAGTGTGATCTCGTTTTTAAATAATATGACGAGTTATGTGAAGCTTATGAAAAGCAGGGTGCTTTACCTCCAAATGTTTATCTTGAAGCCATTGAGAACACCAATGTTCTCGCCGATATGATTGAACCATTCACTCTTGATAAGGGATATAAGTATCCAGATTTATATGATGATCCCGAAAAGGTTTTTAAACAAAAAATTTATCAGGGCATCAAAGAACGTGGTATTGATAAATATGATAACTATGACGAGTACATTCAAAGAATTAAGGAAGAAATTGAAACATTCAAACATAATAATGCGATAGATTTTATGTTGCTTGACGAAGACTATAAACGTCATTGTCGTGAAATCGGCATCGGTTATGGCCCCGCAAGAGGTAGCGTTTCGGGAAGTATCGTTGCGTATTGCCTACACATTACCGATATTGATAGTATAAAGGAGCATTTAAACTTCTCAAGGTTTATGAATGTCGAACGTGTTTCTTTGGCTGATATCGACACAGACTTTTATGAGAAAGATATTCCAAAGGTAAAAGATTACCTCTACAACAAAGAAAAATTATTCTGTTGTGATATAATCACTTTTAATACCGTGGCTTTAAAAGGTGCAATCCGTGATGTAGGTCGTGCTTTAGAAATACCGCTTGATACAGTGGCTGACATATGTAAAAGACTTGACACTGATTATGAAAAACTGAAAGAAGAATATCCAGAGTTGTTTAGATGGGCGGAGTCGATTAGCGGCACTATAGTATCCGTGGGGAATCATCCAGCAGGTGTTGTGGTTTCGCCATTTCCACTTAATGATTGGTTTGGAACTTTTACAAGTAGTACCGACGAATATCCTATATCACAGATTAATATGAAAGAAGTTGAATCGCTGAACTTCGTTAAGCTTGATTTGCTTAGACTTGATAATATCGGCGCGATTAATGAAGCTTGCGATTTGGCACACATCGAAAGATTAAACCCTAACAATACACCAGACGATATCGAGGTTTGGAAAGACATCAGAGATGATACAACTTGTATATTCCAATGGGAATCTGAGTCGGCTTCTAGGTATTTAAAACAACTTTTTAGTGATGAAACAATTAAAAGAATCAAAGAAGTAAACCCGAATATGACGTATATGGATTTGCTCTCTGTTGGCAATGGAGCTATCAGACCAGCGGGTGCATCTTACAGAAATGATTTGGCTAAAGGAATATTCCATTATAATGGTCATGAAGCACTGAATGAAATGTTGAAGCCAACGCTTGGGTTCTTAGTTTATCAAGAGCAAGTTATAGAGTTTCTTCATAGATTTTGTGGTTATTCAATGGGTCAAGCCGATATTGTTCGACGTGGTTTTGCAAAGAAAACAGGTACTGAAAAGTTTATTCCAGATATCAAAGCAGGATTCATAAAAACCATGAAAGAAAAATATAACACCACTGAAGAAAAGAGCGAGGAACTTATCGTAAACTTTCTACAAGTTATTAAGGATGCTTCGGAATATCTTTTCTCTGAAAACCATGCAAAACCATATTCATGGATAGGTTATATTTGCGGATATCTGCGGTATTATTATCCGTTAGAATTTCTAACAGCGGAACTCAACGCATTCGACGACGATATTGAAAAGACAATATCAATAACAAACTGCGTGCGCAAGAGAGGTATTAAGCTCTGCGGTATAAAATTTAGAAAGTCAAAAGATAAATATTTCTGCGACCGTGATACAAATTCAATTTATAAAGGGTTAATGTCGGTTAAAGGATTAGGTCAAGGTATTGGCGACAACTTGTACACTCTTAAAGATAAAAAGTATGTCAACTTTGCCGAACTTCTTGTTAACCTATACGAATTGAAAATTGGAAGAGGCGCTATCGACATATTAATTAAGCTTGACTACTTTAAAGAATTTGGCGAAGTAGGGAAACTACTTGCGACCTGTGAGTATTATTACTCTTTAAGAAAACGAAGTACGCTAAAAAAGGCAGAGCTAAATGAACAGCAATTAAAAGTTGCAAGTGCATGTGCAGGCAAGGAAACGGCAAAGCAGTTTTCAAATGTAGACATAAATAAGTTTATAATTGAAACCGCGGATTTTGTCACTCCATGTGAGTTTACACTCAAAGAGAGGATGGATACCGAGTATGAACTTTTGGGATATGTTGACTATGTAAATCCAAAGCTCAACAAAGTGGTTTATATTTTAGATGTAAATACACGTTATTCGCCGTTAGTTACAATGTACTCGCTTTCTAAGGGGCAGATTACACAGGCAAAACTGAAGAAGAAAATCTTTGAATATAACAAAATTGCCGAAAAGGATTTAATTAAAATTGATGGATTTGAAAAGAAAAATAAAACTCGATTTGATAACGGCAAATATATAGCCATTCCAGGCACCGTGGAGTGGTGGATTAATTCATATAAAAAGGTGGTGATTTAGACGTTTATTGAAGATTATAAATTCAATGATATAGAGGCAAAAGAACTTTTGAAAATGATGGTCGTTCTTATAGATACAAGAGAAAAAAAGAACGATCATATAACCGAGTATTTTGACAAGCATAAAATTGCATACGAGAAGCGTGCTTTAAGTTGCGGAGATTATAGCTTTTATATAAAGGCTAATCAAGAGTTGGCTATACCAAGAGATTTATATTTTGATAATCAGATTTATGTAGAACGCAAAGCAAGTTTGGATGAGTTAGCAATTAATTTCACGAAAGAACGAAAGCGCTTTGAAGAAGAATTCGCAATCTCAAAGGCGAAGACAAAATATCTTTTCATAGAGAATGCTAATTATTTTGATTTGGTGAATAGCAATTATAGGTCTGAATATAATTCAAAAAGTTACCTTGGATCATTGCATAGTTTTAATCATAGATATGGGCTACAAATTGTATTTATGCCCGATAAACGTTATACACCAATTTACATATTAGGGACTTTTCAATACTATTTGAAAAACCTAATAAAATAATTCTATTTAAGGAGGAATTGCGCAATGAATTTAAAGAAATGCCAATTCGATTCAATCACACCTTGTCAGAATAAAGGGGATATATGTCTCCGTACTTGTGAAGAAAGGGCGACATATAACAAGGTTGTCGATGAAATGATTGAAAAGTTGGAGACATTAAAACTTCCATTAGAAGACTCTAACGTGCCTTTGCCAAATAATTTTGTTGGATGTGGCGAGGTTAGTGACAACCACGAGCCTTTTGATGACGAAGAATATGACGATGATTGCGATGACTTTGACGACGAATGTGATGAATGACAAAACGGGGCTTGTCCCCGTTACATAAAAGGATAACTATGAAAAGAAAAGAGCAGGAAAAAATTATCGAGACATACACAGCGCAACTTAAACGAGCACGCCAGATCGGAATAGGTATAGGTGCAAAAACAGTGTGTCAGGTTGTGTATGATATAATTAATGATAAGAGCAAAGATGAAAAAGAAAAGCTTCAAGATATCTATGACATTGTGAAGCAACCTATAAAGTAATGATAGCGTACCTTAATGGTGCGCTATTTTTTTCGAGGTGATTGCAATTCAATACTTAGGTGGTAAATCAAGAATTTCAAAGCAAATTTCGGAGGTAATAATCGATGAGATATCAAGGCGGAAAGAGCCGAATAGCAGCCTCGATTGCGTTAGCAATCGAGAGAGAGAGAGAGTAACGGATGCTTAATTAGCTTGTTTTGTGGAAGTTGTGCGGTGGAGTCGAAGTTAGCACCGCATTTTTCAAATGTTATTTGTAATGACAATCATAAATATTTGATTGCATTATGGCGAGCGTTGCAGAGCGGATACGATTTGCCAGAAGTTATTTCTGAAGATACTTACAAATCAATAAGAGAGAACAAAGATGTCAATCCAGCATTGACGGGTTTTGTAGGATTTGGATGTTCTTTTGGCGGCAAATTCTTTGGTGGTTATGCTCGCAACAAAACTGGTACTAATTATGCGGCACAAAGCAAGCGTAGCATATTAAAGGACTTTGCTAATTTGCAGAACGCCACATTTACTTGTAATGACTATAAAGATGTGGTTATTCCCGCAGGTTCGGTTGTATATGCCGATCCTCCATACAGTAATACAACGGGTTATACGTCTGGAAAATTTAATTCGGAAGAATTTTGGGATTACATGAGACAGATTGGAAAAGACAATCAGGTTTTTATATCTGAGCTTGAAGCGCCAGGCGACTTCGTTTGTGTATAGGAAAGGCCATTTACTCGAACATTGGATAGAAATAAAAATAATCAATTCAAGGTAGTTGAAAAACTTTTTACATATAAGGGATAGTTATTAATTTTATAGTAACGAGGTGATTATTGTTAGTAATTCGGATATAATAACGGCTTTTTTAAATTTGATAATTCAATCTGAAAACGAATATCAGTTTGCCTTAGAACTACAAAGAACCGAAGAAAAGAAAACACAAGATGTTTTACATATGCTGGAGCTTGATAATCTTAATTATAAAGAGCGTGCAAAGCTAGCTACACAGCTTAAGAATATTCGTCAAAAGCGTAGGCGGTATAAAGACGAAGTTGAAGAATTAGAATGTATAGTTCAATTCAAAAAGGAAAATAAGAACCTCGTTAATATGCTAACCCAGCTTTTGGGTAAGCAACGAAAGGTTGAAAAGAGTCATATAGATAGACACTACACACCGAAGGTACTGAAAAGATGTGAACAGTTGCAAACATCTTAAACTTAAGTAGAGAGGAAAGAAAAAATGTGGAGATTGTATTGGCATATAACTGATGGCTATTGGAAAGATGATTTGTGTAGCCCAGATGATATTTTACATTTTTGGCTTCATATCCCACAAGTAATAAAGATATTTAAAAACAACAAAAACGAGAAAAAACTCTTGGCTTTATTATATGTTGTACTGTGTATGGTGTTGGAACCATTGCAGTTTATTATTTATTATTCATTACTACCTCTTCAAATTTTCTCTGAATGGTTTTGTAATTTAGGCAAAGATTGATAAAATAAGTTTTATTTAGTGAATAAAAAATAGTAGGAGGATATATATGCGAGAAATACTATTTCGAGGGAAACGTGTAGACAACGGCGAATGGGTCGAGGGATATTATGTCTGTAAATCAAAAGATTCCCACACGTCCCAGCATTTTATTATTCAGAACTTTCGCTCTGGCTCCAATTTGGATGGCTTGGTAGAGTTTGAAGTTATTCCTGAGACAGTCTGTCAGTATACAAATTTTAATGATGAGAACGGCAAAATTTATGAGGGTGATATTATTAATGTTCTCCAAGATAGACTTATGGAAGTGCGATGGGATTTTGAAGAACTCACATGGAAATTGTTCGATGTTGGCATCCCAGTTGGTGAAATAAATCTATATTATAACACAATCGATCTCGCTAATCTATATTTGGAAACGTGTTATGAAAACCAAATGATATCAGAAGTAGTTGGAAATATTTATGACAATCCAGAACTGTTAAAAGTCGATAAAGAAAAGTTAAAACAAATTACTTCTAGGTGGTATTATGGATAAACAAAAATATATAAAAATTTAGTTTTATTTATAGAAAGAGGCAGAATATGATAACGAAAGAGGAGTTTGAAAAGGCGGTTGAGGTTTGCACTAATTCAGATATGAACTGTGAACAATGTCCGCTTAACAAAAAAATCTATAAATGCGGCGTATTTTTTACCCGTTACATAAAAGAAAACGAGCCTGCACCTGTAATAAAAAATACACCTTCGGCAGAATGCAACACTAACACTATTTATGAAAACGCTAAAATAACTGATGTATCACTGGGAATAGGTGACCATTGTTGCCTTACCTTTTCTATAGTTCTTAAAGGCTCAGGCTGGGGAGCTAGTTTTGGCGATTATAACTTAGCTTTTTTCAACGGAACATCGTTTGAAGGTTCTGAAAAGGGACTTGAAGCACTTACAAGAATTATGGACGTTGTGGGTGTTGCAAAATGGGAAGATATAAAAGGTCATTATGTTAGAGTAAAACAGGAAAATAGATTAGTTGTCGGAATAGGAAATATCATTGAAGATAAATGGTTTGAACCGAGAGAGTTTTTTAAGGAGATTGAAAATGAGTAAAAAAATTATACACGATTTGCCAACACGATGTATAGACCCTGTAATGAAGTGTTGTCAGGATTGCACTTGGGGATATCGTGAATATGATGATGACGTGGAATGTTCTGCCGACCTAGCAGGCTGTTGCTTTGAATGTGGCTGTACGTTGGGTTTTGACAAAGGCAGACCAGAGGATGAACCAACAGATGAAGAACTAAAAGAGTTTGAGAAGAAGTTTGAAAGTCACTGGAAGGAAAACAGCAATGGATAAAACCTGTTCAAATTGCAAACACGCAATAGGTTTCAGTCCTCTACATGACAAGGCACAATATACTTTTTGTGCAAAGCGAAGTGATGTCGCAAAGATCAAATTTGTCGTGGTGAACAGAAAGGACAAATGCAATGCGTGGGAGAAAAGGAGCGATGAAAGCAATGCGTAGGATATTGTTTCGAGGAAAGAATTTGTTTGGAAAATGGATTGAGGGGGATTTAATTCAGTACATTATCTACGGAAAGATGCATATAGCTCGAAATAGTTGGGGGGGCAGGTGGACAAGAAGTTGTCCCGGAAACTGTCGGTCAGTACACAGGTCTTACCGACACGAACGGCAATAAGATTTTTGAGGGAGATATTGTATGGTATGATTACAAAGAAGAACGAGGTATTATACAGTGGGATAATGATACAGCCAGATTTATCATAACCTGTTCTACATTTACGGTTGACTTTGACAATGTATACGGATATGAACTTGAGATTGTTGGAAATATACACGACAAATTAAATATCAAAAAAAGCAATTAATTTAAAAAATGCAAATTAATGAAAATGCGCTACTTTAGCATATCCTAAAACAGCGTAAATACGCACTTTTAGACACTTAAAATCTGAATAAAAGAGAAATTTTATTTAGGAGATGATACTGATAAAGTCAGAATACATAAAATCGCCACTCAATTATGTAGGTGGCAAATACAAGCTTCTACCACAGATATTACCATTGTTCCCGAAAAATATTGACACTTTCGTTGATTTGTTTGGCGGTGGGTTTAATGTTGGAATTAATGTTTCTGCGAAAGAGGTTATTTATAATGATTTGAATTTACCTGTAGTGCAAATACTTGAATACATACATAGAAATAAGACCGACAAAATTCTTAGTGAAATAGATAAGATAGTTGAGCAATATGATTTGTCAAAGATTAACAGCGAAGGGTATTTGAAACTCCGCAACCAGTTTAATGAATCGGAATTTAAACAGCCCGTTATTTTATATGTGCTAATTTGTTACGCCTTTAACAACCAAATTCGTTTTAATTCAAAAGGCGAATTTAACATGCCGTTTGGGAAAGACAGAAGTAGCTTTAACCCTACATTAAGAGAAAGGTTTGTAGAGTTTTCGGAAACAATCAGCAATAAAGACTGCAAGTTTACCAATGCTGATTTTCGTGAGTTCATCGGCGTAGCGTTTGGCGAAAATGATTTTCTGTATTGTGATCCTCCGTACTTTAATTCCACGGCAACCTATAATGAAAATGGTGGATGGACTAATACCGACGAGGAAGATTTGAGAGATATGCTTGCGGTTTCAAATGTGAAATGGGCATTATCGAATAATTTAAAAACAAACCCGACATTAAAGAACTGGGCAGAAAATCATGATTATAAAATCCATTATCTAAACACTACTTACGGAAACTGTAATTACCAGAAAAAAGACAAGGCAAAAGACATAGAGGTCTTGATTACAAACTATTAAAGAAAGGATAAAAAGGTATGCACTATTGTTTACTTTTAATCACTAAAGAAATACCTTTGGAAAATAGAATTTCTGAAATTTTGAAACCTTATAATGAAGAAAATTTGGAATGCGACAAAACTGGTAAAATAATCTCTTTCCCAACGTTTACATATGATTGGTGGGAAATTGGCGGTAGATATTCAGGCAAATTGAAATTAAAGATTGATGATTGTTACTCTTCGGCGGAGACAAGAGACAGTTTTCTGTATGTAGATGGAGCGAAGATAGACAAAATACTTAATTTTGATGAGATTAATTGTTTTGTCTGCATAGATTCTGACGAGAATGTTATTGCTCGTGAAACTTGGGACAGACACGCATTTATAAAAGACGAAGATTTTGACAGAAAACTTACTGAAATAAAAAAGAAAAGTAAAGGTATGTTTGCTACAATTTTAGATATTCATAATTAATTTAGTTTATTTAAAAGGAGCGATAAATGTCAACACCTAAGAAATTTTATATTTCAGACCTGAACATAGGTCATAAAAATATACTCGCATAAGAAGAACAAATTTTAATATTTTTAGCAAAAAAAGAATGATACAAATTAGATGTGCACAATAAAAGAGAATATTGGAGGGTTACAATGATCTTTATGGGTTTTGATTATCTGAAGATTGACGATAAAGGCAGAGTGAAATTAAAAGTATATCCATTCAAATGTTATAACAAACCATCCATTAAAAAGAAAACTCGAAAGCAATTAATTGCTGAGAGGATTGCCCCTCCTTTTTATATTGGTACGAATATGAAAATGCAAGTGTCACGTTGGGATGTAGTCAATAGAAGCGAAATTAAATATAAATTAAGTTTATTCAAAAGGAGATGAAACGCTAATGGCATTACCTAGCAAATTTTATATTTCTGATCTACATTTAGGTCATAAAAATATACTCGCATTTGATAATAGACCGTTTTTCAGCCTTGAAGAAATGACCGAAACTATCATCTCAAATTGGAATAGTGTTGTCGGCAAAAATGACAGCGTGTATGTTCTGGGGGATATGTTTTGGAACAACGCAGAAATACCAATAGTTCTTCCGAGATTAAATGGAGTTAAATTTCTTGTTAAGGGCAATCATGATCGAGTAAACGAAGAAATGAAAAAACATTTCATCTGGATAAAAGATTATGCTGTTATCAAGGACGGAAGTGAACACGTTGTGCTTTGTCACTATCCTATAGCTCATTGGATAGGTGCAGATTATGGTTATATTCATCTGTATGGGCATATTCATAATGGGAGAGATACAAGACCTTTTGAAACATATGTCAAACAAATGAGAGAGCGTGGTTTTCCCTATAGGTGTGCGAACGTAGGTTGTATGTTGCATAATTACACACCGATAACATTAGACAATTTAGGATTGAGGTAAAAAAATGAACTTGACGTTTACAGTTACAGTTAATGAAGATGCCGATTATATTAAAGATGAAATTATACAAGCTGCGGCCAATCAGATACTCAATGAAGTAATGCGTAACCAAGACCATTATGGCAGAAGTTTCAGGGACAACTTAACTGGCACTGTTATAGAAATGATAAATACAACCTTGGATAAAGATACTAAGGAATATATAACGGAAAAAGCCAAAGACGAAATTATAAATAGATATGTAAGAACTAAAAATTATAAAGAACTTAAAAAGGAATTTGAGATTATGAGTGATAAAGAGATTAGTAATGGTCTTGAAGAAATAATATCAGATATTGTTAAAAAAGAAATTAAAAAGTTCTTTAGTTCAAAATAAATACATATGCAGGAGATTGAATTTACATGATAGGAGAAGAAAATGTGTAATAACAGGTATACCTTAGATGGTAAAATCCATGATGCTCAAAGACTTAGGGAATTGCAAAAATTACCCTTAGATAATAAAATACTTATTACGCAAGCAAGACTAATTGAATGGTATAAATATTGGAATGGACAATGTTATGTGGGGCTATCAGGCGGAAAAGATAGTTCAGTTTGTGCTGATATTGCAGCTCAAGTTTGCGAGTTATTGGGTTATAAGCTTGTTTTATGGTTTGCTGATACAGGGTTGGAATATCCAGAGGTTAGAAGAAATGTTGACGATATTTATAATTACCTTAAGCAAAAGTATAACATTGAAATAGAACTTGTTAAAGATTATCCTAAAGATCGAAAAGGGAATAGAATTACATTCCGCCAGGTACTCGATAAATACGGCTACCCGTTGATAAGCAAAGATGTAAGCAATACAATTGCAGGTGCGAGACGTTCAATTGCCAAAGGTGAAGACAGTTATAGGTTGAGAAAACTTAAAGGAACACTTAAGCAAAAAAATGGACAACCATCAAAATTTACTTGTGCCAAATGGAGTTTTTTGTTGGATGCCCCATTTGCAATATCATCAAATTGCTGTGATATTATGAAAAAGAGACCAGCTCATAAATTTGAAAAAGAGAGACGACTTGTTAGCATCGTTGCTACTATGGCAAATGAAAGCTATTTAAGGCTTTCTACATGGTTTAAATTTGGATGTAACGCTTTTAACGAAGCCTCTCCGCAATCACGACCAATGTCTTTTTGGACGGAGGACGATGTTTTGGAGTACATAAAGCTAAACGATATCCCTCTTGCATCTGTATATGGTGAAATCTTTAAAGACGAGGACGGGGGGGTATTATACTTCAGGAGTCAGCCGAACAGGCTGTATGTTTTGTCTATATGGAATTCAGTACGAAAAAGAGCCTAACCGATTTCAACAAATGAAACTCACGCATCCGAAACTGTATGATTACTGTATCAGAGAATGTGATAAGGGCGGTTTGGGTATAGGTCGAGTTCTTGATTTTATAAATATCCCATACGGAAAAGATGATATGAAAATCGAAAGAAACAATATATAAGGAGGCGGTTAAGTGCGATATAATTTATGTTGTACATCGACATATAATATAAGAAAAATAGCAGAAAAATATCCAAGAATTAATAAATACCATCTTGTTACTAATCCAATTGGCACCAATGGTAACCTTCCAATGGGAACGATTGAAGTTAATGATCCTATACAGTTTCTTGAGGATATTTGTGCTGACTCAAGATATGATGTAGAAATAATTATTGGTAAAGAGTATAAAAAAGAGTGTAAAAAAGCTGGTAAATATTACATCGAAATTTATGATGATTATAGGGAGTGAAAATTAAATGATTGGTGTTTTAGTAGTAACTGATAATATAAAAGAATGGGAAGATAAGTTTCGGGCTTGTATGAAATTCACTTCAGAACGACGCGATATTTACAGCAATGAATTTTATTTTAAAAATGAAGTGTTTTCAATATACATTGTAAAATCTATAAAAGAGCAAAGAAGAGGTTATAGATGGAGTGCAATAATCTTGGACAAACCAATTGATACAGAAATCGAATTCCAGTTCCTTAGACCACGCATTTGTAGCGTAGTAAAGACTGACAACTATTATAAAGAACTTGTAGAAGAATGTAAAAGGCGTAAACAAAAAATGTTTTATGAGAGGTAAAAATGGCAAAGGAAATAAGGAACTGTTATGACGGCTTGCCGCAGTATAATTATCTTGCATTAATGTGCGACAAGTGTGGTCGTGATGTAGATGAGTTATACATCGTAGGCGACGAAGACGAAGACCAGAAAGAAGAGCTGTGCGAAGAGTGCGCAAAAGATAAAATCATGGATTACATAGTTGGACGTGATTTTGGAGTAGAAGAGCTGTGCGATATGGCAGTCATAGGGTATAAACAAATTGATATAAACGATTTTATAGACGATTATGATAATGATGGCAACCCAATCAAGAATATGTACTTATAAACGAGGTGGTTTTATCAAACAGGAAAAGGTAAATTATATTTTTTTAATGCTAAAAATACTTGTTATATTGCTGTTTATATTCGAGTTTACAATATTACTAACCGACGCGCATGGTACACCCATAGAAAAAAGAATCATTAATAGTAACGGAACCGAAGTTGGGAGGCAAAATGAAATTGATTGCCACCTCACTTCGGCTCGAGCTTTAGTCGGTCATTTACATATTAATAAAATGATTATGGCTTCAGACACCATTGTAAGAATGTCCGATATATTTATCATAGAGGAAGAAGATATTGTTATTGATAATATTGCCGAAGATATAATGAATGAACCTTGCGAACCAGAAATCATTATTGAACAGCCGAATAATTATGTCGGAACGTTTGAGGGCACTTGGTATTGTGCCACAGATATGGGATACTCGACGCCACCATATGGTTCATCTGGGCGAACGCTTGAGACGGGCTATAGTGTGGCGTCTAATTATTTTCCGAGCGGCACCTTGCTTTACATTGAGGGAGCTGGCGTTACGGGGACTTACCGTGTTGACGATACGGGCGGTATGTCGAGTAACGTTATTGACTTTTACTATTGGGATAGAGCGTTCGTACCTCAAAACTTTTTGATGTCGGGACGTATCAATATCGAGGTTTATATATTGTAATGGAGGAAGACAAATGAAGGATTGTTACACTTGTGACGAAAGTAATTGTGCTTTTAGTGGACAAAATTTTTCGTCAAAATATGCGGCTTTGCAGATTAATGCAATTTATTGTAACAGTAGAAAGCGTGCTAAAGAACAGCTTGAGATTTATGCAAAAGAACAAGCATCTGATATCAAAGTATTGCGAGATACATTGTATGATGTTTCTTATTGCATAGGCTCCGAAACATGGATCTGGATTAATCCGTCGTTTATGTGTAAGGGAATAAAGCCAACCAAAGCCCTTATTGATGCCACCCTCGGCAAACAAATTATTCGTAATGTTATAAGACCATGCTTGACTTCTGCCAAACAGTGTGAAGTCAAATATTTTAACCTGACAGAGATAAAGGAGGAAAAATAATGAAAAAATTTCAAACAATAATGATAGTAATTTCTTTAATTGCCGTATTTTTATTGGAGCCAACTTTTATATTTATAGTTAGTTATTTTGGCGGTTTGGTACTTAATTGGATTTTCGGCAGTATGGTTGTCGAAAGCCTAAATATAATATTTGGGACTGATAGGTTTGCCACCGATATGCTCCCGTGGTTAATAGCAACAGCGTCAACGTTTGCAAGCTTTTTCAAAAGCCACAATGTCGGCAATAATGACAAGTAATCGAGGTGACAAATAAGATGAAGGATCCAAAGGGAGCAAGACGTAAATATTTAGGTTACATAGAAATGCAACGAATGATTGCACGTTATCCAATTGAGTGTAAAGAGCTTGTGTATAGAAAAGAAACAGAAGAAGAAAAAAGAATAAGAGAAAAGCGCAAACTTATGAAAGAAATGCACAAGCAAAAATATCAATTACATGTATAGGAGTGATTATAATTGAAAAGCGCATTTATTAGATTATCGACAATTAAAGAGGTACAAGAATTTATAAAGATTGTATCAAGGCTAGATTTCGAGGTCGATCTTAAGCAGGGGCGTTACAGAGTACCTGCGACAAGTCTTATGGGAATTTTTGCCCTCGATTTAGGTGAGTTAATAAAATTAGAATTTGATGCAGAAAAAAGTGGCGTAGTTACGCGCTTTTTCGCACCTTTCATCGTGGAGGAAAGCAAGTGAGAGTAGAAAATGTTAAAATTCACGATTTGGGTGAAAGTTTCAAGGCAAGCAAATATCCTATGACGGTTGAGCCAGAAAAGTGTACAAATGAGTATACTTCCAGAATAAAAAGTCTTGGCAATAGCAAAGGAGGACACGATCAGTTTTTGAGCGGTGTCCTCGTTTCTTTTGACTTGACCTGTAGCAATAAAATGTGGATTGAGGCTGAAAGGTACAAATATTTGGTTTTCGTTTCAAGTCAATCTACCATGCACCGAATTTCCAAATTAGATATAGCCGGACAGTGTAACGAATATGTCGATGAAAAAATTATCGAGAGAGTTGAGAAGCTTAAAGATATATATAACCAGACAAAGGATACAGAAGATTATCTTCGTTTGTTATACAATGTTCCTAGTGGCTTTGAACTTACCGCACGACTGACGACAAATTACCGTTGTTTGAAAAACGTTTGGGAACAACGTCATAATCATAAATTACCAGAATGGAGAGAGTTTTGCAAGTGGATTGAAAAACTTCCTTATTTTAAAGAAATGTGTTTGAGTCAATATTTCAAGGAGGGCAATAATGAGTAAACCGTTATTTTGCATTCTCGGAGCTTCGGCAAGCGGCAAATCAACGCTTGTGCAAAAACTTGAAATTGAGTTAAACATGAAGCAGATTGCCTCTTACACAACACGCCCGCCAAGATATGAGGGCGAGGCGGGACATACTTTTGTAACCGAGGAAGAGTTTCAGAACCTCAATGACATTGTGGCATATAATTATTATCTGAACAATCATTATGGTGTTACGTCTCAGCAAATTGACGACGAAGCTCATGACCTCTATGTTGTTGATCAGACAGGTTTAAATGAGCTTAAAGAAAAGTATAAAGGCGACAGAAAAATTTATTCGGTATACATAGATTGTCTACCTCTTAATCGGTATGACCGCTTGTTTGACCGCTATTTTAAAATGTACCAAAATAGCCTCGTGGCAACAAATCGTGCAATGGAGCGTATTAAACAAGATGAAATTGAATTTGAAAATTGCAATCTTGTAGTGGATTATGTAATTACTAACAATGATAATATTGAGACAGCATATGACGAACTGAAAAATTATATTCAGGCGATAACTAAAAGGCAGGATAATGACAATGAAAATAATTAACAAGAGCAATTATAATGGTATTGTGTATCTTTCTCATCCATACGGCGGTAAAAAAGATAATCTTGACGAGGTTAATGAGTGTCAAAGATTGTTGACGATTATGCATCCTGAAAATTTATATTTAAACCCTATAGCTATGTTCGGGAGTTTGTATGATTGTACGAGCTATGAGCAAGGGCTAAATATGACTTTGTTTCTTCTCGAAGAACTGGCGGATCGCATGGTGATATGTTCCGATAGCTATATGTATTCTAAAGGTTGCCTGACCGAAATTGCGTATTGTAGCGAAAGAGGAATTCCGTATAAGTATTTAACACTTAGCCAGATTAAGAAAGAATATGAAAAATACATAAAGGAGCATAGCAAGAATGGCTAATTTTATTATTGGTATTTTGGTCGGGCTTGTGCTTGGCTTTTTGATAGCCTATAGGACAGCGGTCGAAATGCTTGATAAATTAGATGAGAATGATAAAGGGGGAAATGCCAATGGAACTGAAAGCAAATCTGAAAAGACCTAGACCTTGGCGAATTGGTGTGGATTGTGACAATGTTATTAATAATCTAGCAGAGAGTATTATTGATGTTTATAATAAGGGCTATAATGACAATTTGTCTATTGCCGATATAACCACCTATAATATGAGACAGTTCTTTAAAAATGTATCTCCAGACAAATTCTGTGACTATTTCACGGATAAGAGGGTATGGGACAACATAAAAGTGCTTGAAAACTGTGTTACTACATTGAAGAAATACCATGATTTAGGTTGTGAAATTTACATAGTAACAGCTACAGCCCCACAGAATATTTCTAGTAAGGCGGCTTGGTTACAAGAACAACTTCCATTTTTAAATATGTATGATAGCCTAATAGTCATAAAGAACAAGCAAATGCTCGGTAGGGGCATTGATATTCTAATTGATGATTGTGTAGATAATTTAGTTGATGGCTATTACCATAAAATTTTATTTGATTATCCATGGAATAGACATGGCTTTGAGTCATATGGTAATATTCATACGTTGTATCAAAAATATCGTTGTAAGAATTGGAACGATATTGACAAGGCAATTAATACTATTATGGAAACTGAAATTGGTATAGAAATATATTTGTAGAAAATACAGAAGGAGCGATAAAATGAAAGTAATAAAAAAGGACGGAACATTAGAAGATTTTGATTATCAAAAAATAATCAATGCCTGTAGCAAATCAGCTAACAGGGCATTGGAAAATCTTTCAGATAAAGATTATGAAAAAATTTGCTCTGCTGTTATGGATTACATAATGGAAGAAAATCTAGAAAATGATTGTATTTCGGTTGAGGCGATACATGCAATAGTCGAGCGCACCTTGCTTGACCTTTACCCGAAATCAGGTGAATGTTATAGGCAGTATAGAAATTACAAAAAAGACTTTGTTCATATGATGGACGATGTATATACCAAATCTCAAGGTATTCGTTATATTGGTGACGTTTCAAATGCCAATACCGACTCTACTATGAATAGCACACAGCGTAGTTTGATTTATGGCGAGTTAAATAAAAATCTGTATGATAAATTTTTCTTAAATGTCGAAGAAAGACAGGCAGCGAGAGAGGGCTACATCTATATTCATGACAAGAAAGACAGACTTGATGGTATAAACTGTTGCATTTTCGATATGGCAAATGTTTTATCTGGTGGCTTTGAAATGGGTAACATTCATTACAACGAACCTAAGACACTTGATGTAGCTTTCGATGTCATAAGCGATGTAACAATGTCAGCAGCTAGTCAACAATACGGTAAGTAATATTGCCGTAATAAAACCTACTTAACCTTGCTAAAGGGTGTGACGAAAGTTGCTAACGGTGAAACCTAAGTCATAATTGATATGGTAATACCGTGCTATCTAATTTCCATAAGAAAATTAGTGAGAGGTTTAATTATGGAGGAAATAATTTTTGAAAATGAAATTGCTTATAAAACTAAATATGACGGATACTATGTTACCAAAAGTGGCAAAGTAATAACTACTAAAGTTAAAGGTGGACAAGGGCGAATAAATATATTTCAACCAAGAGAACATTGTTATAAAGTGGATAAAGATGGATATTTAGAAGTATGCCTTTCTTTTATAGAAAATAATCGGCATATAAGGAAATATTACCGAGTACATAGATTGGTATATGAAACACTGATGGGGGATATTCCGCAGGAATTGACGATCGATCACATAGATGCAAATCCTCAAAATAATTCAATAGAAAATTTGCAAATATTAACTAGAGAAAATAATACGAGAAAAGCATTAAAAAATAAAAAATCGCCAAAAAGATTTATGTATCAATTATACAAAAACAATATTTATGTTGGAACATTTGATAGAAAAGAATTGGGAAAAAATATTGGATTAAAAGGTAAAGACTTCTATCAAGATACAAACAATAAAAAGCAATTATTACTTCAAGGTTATCAATGGAATTTAATATAAATGGAATTTAGAGAGTGTAGAGGACATCGAAAGAATATCATAATATTATAGCTTTTATTATGAAAGTAATCGAGTAGAGTAGATTATGAGATTGGCACATAATTGAAACAGTAGGCACAATTAGCGGTTGTGAAGATATGTTGCAGTGCGGTATCCAGTATAGAAATATACATCTGCATTGGGTTTTACAATACCTAGAGTTGATACTCTTTTAGCCCCATATGCCCAAAAAAGTTATCAGAAATATGTTGACGAATATTTAAGCATATGTGATAACGGCGACAAGAATAAAGCCGATGAATATGCGACCAAAAAAGTCTATCGGGATTTTGAACAGGGCTTTCAATCATGGGAAATGGCGTTTAATTCCGTGGGGTCATCAAGAGGCGATTATCCATTCATAGCCATTAGTTTTGGCATAGGCGCAAGCAAGTGGGAAACCATGGCAAGCGAGGTGGCATTAAAAACACGAATGGGCGGACAAGGAAAAGAGGGCTTTAAAAGACCTGTACTATTTCCAAAGCTGACGTTTTTGTACGATGAAAATTTACATGGTAAAGGCAAAAAGTTAGAATGGCTTTTTGATGTCGCCATTGATTGTAGCAGTAAAGCGATGTATCCAGATTTTTTATCCTTGACAGGGGATGGTTATATTCCTGAAATGTATAAGAAATATGGAAAAGTTGTCAGTTTGATGGGTTAAAAATTACACTACGGCTCATCTAAAACTTCGTAAACCTACAAATGTAGGGTGTACAATTCACGTTGAGGAATTATAGGAAATGATAATTAGGAATTGTGCTAACAGGGAACTAAAAAAATCCTGTGCGAAATTCAAAATAACTAAATAATTTACATAAACCGACAAAAAGGAGAGGACAAAACGAAGGAATATAAAGAATATGACGGTTTCTTAGTGGACGAAGAACTAAACATATACAGCAAAAGAACTATGCGTAAATTAAAACCATATCTCGGTACAGATGGATATTTGCAAGTTCAATATAGAATGGAAAATCATAAACAACATCATAATAGAGTCCATGTGATTATAGCACATTGTTTTATTCCAAACCCTAATAATTATAAATACATAAATCATATTGATAGCAATAAAGCCAACAACAATATTGATAATTTGGAATGGTGTACTAATTCATATAATGTTCTGCATGGTTGGCACAGTGGAAACAGAATTCACAAAAATAGAACAAAGGTATTTGTATTTGATTTTGACGACAATATTGTTGGTAGTTTTTCATCAATTAGAGAATGTGGTAGAGTATTGAACTTAGATAGACATAAAATAGCAAGAGTTTTAAAAGGGGAACTTCCCAAAAATTATTTAGGTTATTATTTTAGTTATTTTGATAATCGTCAAGAGACTATCGAAAACATAGCATAAGTGAAAGACTTGTGTGAAGAAGTGAATAGAGTACACATAAGGTGCAACTCCTTATGTGGAACAGCGAAGTACATAGCATTTGGTAACAGAATGTTGTGTAAAGATATAGTCCGATGGCATTATGCCATTGTGTAGAGCTTCGTTATCACCTTGGTTTGTAAAAGGTGGCATGAAACCAAAAGACGAAAATGATTGCCCTGTCTTTGAGGGTAGATTTAATCTTGGTGCAATATCATTACATTTGCCGATGATATTAGCAAAGGCAAGGCAGGAGAATAAAGATTTTTATGAAGTTCTTGATTATTACCTCGAACTTATAAGAAACCTGCACAAAAGAACGTATGAATTTTTAGGAGAGAAAAAGGCATCGACGAATCCAATGGGATTTACTCAAGGTGGTTTTCTTGGTGGCAATCTCAACCCTAATGATAAAATAAAACCAATACTTTCAGCTATGACGATGAGTTTTGGTATCACTGCTTTAAACGAATTACAGCATTTGTATAATGGCAAGTCACTTGTAGAAGATAGTGATTTCGCCTATGAAGTAATGCAATACATAAATGACAAGACAAATGAATTTAAAGAACAAGACCATATACTATACGCAATTTACGGTACTCCTGCCGAGAGTCTGTGTGGGCTTCAAGTTGAACAGTTCCGCAAGAAGTATGGTATAATAGAGGGCGTATCAGACAGACCATACGTTTCCAACTCATTCCATTGTGGCGTATGGGAACATATTACCCCAGTTCAGAAACAAGATACTGAAAAGCGTTTTTGGAATTTGTTCAATGGCGGAAAGATACAGTATTGTCGTTATCCTATATCGTATAATAAGGAAGCTATAAAAACACTTGTAAGACGTGCTATGGATTACGGATTTTATGAGGGTATAAATTTAGCATTATCATATTGTGAGGATTGCGGTTATGAGCAACTAGAAATGGATAAATGCCCGAAGTGTGGGTCGGAAAATATAACTCAGATTGATCGAATGAATGGCTATTTAGGCTTTACTAGAATACATGGTAAAAGTAGATACAATGCCGCAAAGGTTGCAGAGATAAAGGATAGGGTGAGTATGTAATGAACTATCATAATATAACCAAGGATGATATGTTAAATGGTGACGGGCTTAGAACTGTCCTTTGGGTATCAGGCTGTAATCATCATTGTAAAAACTGCCAAAACCCTCAAACATGGAATAAAGATAGTGGTATACCATTTGATTTTGATACTATCTTTGAAATATGTAACCAGTTAGACGAGTCATATATTTCAGGTATAACATTTTCAGGCGGCGATCCTTTGTTTCCTGATAATCGTGAAATAGTATGCACAATATCTGCGCTAATAAAAGATTGTTATCCCACAAAAACGCAATGGTTGTACACAGGATATAAGTGGGAAGAAATTAAAAACTTACCTATTATGGAATACCTTGACGTAGTTGTTGACGGGCAGTATGAAGACGATAAAAGAGATATAACATTAAAATGGCGAGGGTCAAGCAATCAGAGAGTTATTGATGTACAGGAAAGCTTAAAACAAAACAAAGTAATTTTTTGGTGTGATTAATAAAAAAAGGGTTTGCATTTTAGCAAACCCTAATAGATTATTAGCCGTCATAAATCATAATGTGTTCAATATTATGTTTAACGAATGATGGCGACTAACTACATTTTAATTATAACATATTAAAATAAAAAAGTAAAGCGAGGTATCTTAATGATTTATGTTGCAGAATTTGAAAAAGTAACAAAAGAGCGTTTTGAACACGACATGACAAATAACGGATATACAGATTTTTCATATGATAATATTATAATACCGACAAGGGCTACGGCTGGCTCAGCTGGTTATGATATACATACACCTGTAGCAATCAATGTTAAGGCGGGTGAAACTGTCCTTGTCCCATTGGGCATACGTTGCAAAATAGACGAAGATTGGTTTCTGGCAATTGTCCCGAAATCAGGCTTGGGCTTTAAATACGGAATGAGGTTATCAAATACCTTTGGCGTAGTAGATAGTGATTATTCGCACTCAGAGAATGAAGGGCACATTATGGCAAAGTTCTCAGTGGACAAGGATTTAGAGCTAAAGGCTGGCGATAAATTGTGTCAAGGTATTTTTATTAAGTATGGTATTACTGTTGATGATAAAGCCGACGGCATAAGAAATGGTGGCTTTGGAAGCACCGGAAGATAGTGTTAAAGCTTTTGTGGAGGTACAACAAATGGAACAGATCTACACAATAAAAGAAGCTGCTCAAATTCTTAGAGTAAACACGAATTACATATATCGAGAAATAGGCGAGGGTAAAATTAAAGCTATAAAGATAGGTTCGTTAAAAATACTTGAGTCTGAATTGCTTAGATATATAGATACAAAATCATCGTAAAGTAGAGTACGCACGAATGTGCGTGCTTTATTTTTTTCGTATTAACTAAGGAGGAGAATTATGGCAAGATTAAATGTGCGTAAACGTGGCAATAAATGGGAGTATCGTTTTGAAGGTGCGACAATTGACGGCAAAAGAAAACAGTACACAAAATCTGGATTTACTAATCGTAGGGCGGCGCAAAAAGCAGGTACGCAAGCCATGAACGAGTATAATAGAACTGGTAATGTATTTGTTCAATCAGAAATAAGTTTTAACGACTACCTTAAAACTTGGTTTGATGTAATTTGCGAAGCAAAACTTAATAAACAAACAAAAGCTAATTACCAGAAAAAGCTAAGACTATATATATTGCCTGAATTGGGGAGATATAAAATAAGTTCACTAACTCCTCCTTTATTGCAAAAATTTATAAACAAACTTTATGATTCAAAGATGAGCAGAAATACTTTGTCGGTTATTAAATCGATCCTTTCAAGCAGTTTAAGTTATGCCGTAGAACCACTAAATTATATTTCTTCAAATCCCATGGCATATGTTCAATTGCCAAGCAAACGTTTGGCAACGGTCGATTCTAAGACTCAGCCGCATTATCTAATCTCGGAAGAAGACATGTTACGAATTTTTGAGCGTTTCCCAGAGACCTCTTCTACTCATATACCAATGATGTTAGGTTACAAATGCGGACTTCGATTAGGCGAGGCATATGGACTATGTTGGAACGATGTAGATCTGATTAACAAAACAATCTCAATAAACCGTCAAATACAATGGGACGATAGCGGAAAACGGTGTTGGTATTTCTCAAATCCAAAATATGATTCATTTAGGACAATAACTATAGACGATGGACTAACCGAGCTTTTGCGACGTGAAAAACAAAGGCAAGAAGAGTATCGCCGTTTTTTAAAAGACAAATTTATTTGTTGGTTTGAGGATAAAGACGGAATATTAAATAACGAACATAGAGGCAAAAAAATACATCCTGTCTGTATAAGAAACGATGGCAGTTATATACAGCCAAGAACAATGCAACATACTTCGATGATTATACACAAAAAGTTAGGTATCAATTTTACCTTTCACTCTTTAAGGCATACGCATTGCTCAATGTTGTTATCAGCAGGGGCTAAGCCTAAATATGTTCAGGAAAGGTTGGGACATAAAAATATTCAAATCACATTGGGAATATACCAACATCTTACAAATGAAATGAAAGAAGAGGGTGACGATGTTCTTAATGATATTTTTGACTATGATGCCTGATTGTTAATAAAAAATTAAGGCGTTAGATAAATTAATCTAACGCCTTCTTTTTACTTTATGATTTTTTATTCTTTAACATTGTCCACAGAATATACAACTTGTCCACGAAACTGTCCACATTTTTAAAAAGCGTGGACAATCCGTGGACAGTGGACAAGTTTTTTTACATAAAAAGTAAATTTACAATTTCTTGCAAAATCCGCAAAGTGGCTTAAAACCTTACTTCATAGCCTCTTCAACTGCAACTGCGCAAGCAACTGTAGCACCAACCATTGGGTTGTTGCCCATGCCGATAAGACCCATCATCTCAACGTGTGCAGGAACTGAAGAAGAACCAGCAAACTGAGCGTCACTGTGCATTCTTCCCATTGTATCTGTCATACCATAAGAAGCAGGACCAGCAGCCATGTTATCTGGGTGCAGAGTTCTACCTGTTCCTCCGCCTGAAGCTACTGAGAAGTATTTCTTGCCCTTCTCAAGTCTTTCCTTCTTGTATGTACCTGCAACTGGGTGCTGGAATCTTGTTGGGTTTGTTGAGTTACCTGTGATAGAAACGTCTACGTTCTCTTTCCACATGATAGCAACGCCCTCGGTAACATCGTTAGCACCGTAGCAGTTTACCTTAGCTCTCAGACCATCAGAGTATGCCTTGCGGAATACTTCCTTAACTTCGCCTGTGTAGTAATCCATTTCTGTTTCAACATATGTGAAGCCGTTGATTCTAGCGATGATCTGTGCAGCGTCCTTGCCAAGACCGTTAAGAATAACTCTCAGAGGCTTTGTTCTAACCTTGTTAGCCTTCTCAGCGATACCGATAGCACCCTCAGCGGCAGCGAATGATTCGTGACCTGCGAGGAATGCGAAGCACTCTGTGTCCTCTTCAAGAAGCATCTTGCCGAGGTTACCGTGACCAAGACCAACCTTTCTCTGGTCAGCTACAGAGCCAGGAATACAGAAAGCCTGAAGTCCCTCGCCGATAGCAGCAGCAGCGTCAGCAGCTCTTGTGCAGCCCTTCTTGATAGCGATAGCGCAGCCTACTGTGTAAGCCCACTTAGCGTTCTCAAAGCAGATAGGCTGAATGCCCTCAACGAGCTTATAAATGTCAAGACCCTTAGCCTTGCATACGTCAGCACACTCTTCGATAGTGTTGATACCGTACTGATTGATAACAGCAAGGATCTGCTTTTCTCTTCTCTCATATGATTCAAATAAAGCCATTGTAACAAATCCTCCTTATTCTTTTCTTGGGTCAACGATCTTAACAGCGTCAGCTACTCTGCCGTACTGACCCTGTGCTTTCTCAAAAGCAGTGTTAGCATCGTCGCCAGCCTTGATGAAGTCCATCATCTTGCCGAAGTTTACAAACTTGTAGCCGATGATCTCGTCATCTTCGTTAAGTGCAAGACCTGTAACATAGCCGTCTGTCATTTCAAGGTATCTAGGACCCTTTGCAAGTGTACCATACATAGTACCTACCTGTGAACGAAGTCCCTTACCAAGGTCCTCAAGACCAGCGCCTACTACAAGACCGCCCTCAGAGAATGCACTCTGTGAACGACCGTAAACGATCTGGAGGAAAAGCTCTCTCATAGCTGTGTTGATAGCGTCGCAAACGAGGTCTGTGTTAAGAGCCTCGAGAACTGTTCTGCCCGGAAGGATCTCTGATGCCATAGCAGCAGAGTGTGTCATACCTGAGCAGCCGATAGTTTCAACGAGACATTCCTGGATAACGCCCTCTTTTACGTTAAGTGTCAGCTTGCAGCAGCCCTGCTGTGGAGCACACCAGCCGATACCGTGTGTAAAGCCTGAGATATCCTTGATTTCCTTAGCTTTTACCCACTTTGCTTCTTCTGGAATTGGAGCTGCACCGTGAGCAACGCCCTGAGCGATAGGGCACATTGTTTCAACTTCGTGAGAATAAACCATTATTTACATAACTCCTCTCAAATGATTTTGGTGTAAATGTTGTATATTACATACATTCATATTATAACGCATATTTCGCCATTTTGCAATAGTATTTTATGATTTTTAATATTTTTTTCTCATTCTGTGGTAATTATAACGCTGCTGAGAGGTGCGAGTCTGAGTGGCAGCTTATAGTTTGTGGTGTAAAGACCGCTGTTTATGCAGTTTGAGCCACTATAAATATCACGGTCAGAGTTGAGAAGCTCTTTGTAGGCTCCGTTTTGCTCGACCTTCAGGATATAGTTCTGATAGCTTCCGGAAAAATTGAACAACATATAAAGCGTCTTGCCGGAAGGGTCGCTTCTGCGGTAGGCATAAATGCACTGATTTTTGTTGTCTGCGTCTATCCAGCGGAAAGATGTGGAATTATAGTCGGACTTATACAATGCAGGCTGTTCAAGATAAAGCTTATGGAGTGCTTTCACATACTCGTGTAATGAATCGTGTATAGGATATGTGAGCAAATTCCAGCCAAGTTCTTTTTCATCACGCCATTCAAGATATTCGCCAAGCTCGTTGCCCATGAAATTGAGTTTCTTGCCAGGGTGAGTGAACTGGAAAGTATACAGTGCTCTTATGGTAGCAAACTGTTCCTGCTGACTGCCGAACACCTTATCCACCATGGTTTTCTTGCCGTGAACTACCTCGTCGTGGGAATAAGGAAGAATGAAAAGGTCATTATAGAAATAACTCATGGAGAAAGTCATTTTATTGTGATGATTTCTGCGTTCAAAAGGCGGAGTCTTTATATAATTGATGGTATCGTTCATGAAGCCCAGATCCCATTTATAGTCAAAGCCAAGTCCGCCGAACTCAACAGGGGCAGTGACCTTTGTGTAGTTTGTGGAATCTTCTGCGAAAAGCATAACGTCAGGGTGCATTTTCTGAATGGTGTAATTAGTGTTCTTCAAGAACCATATACCACTGTCGTTCACAGCGTCATCAGTGTGGCCGTGACGATAGATAAGGTTTGCAACTGCGTCATATCTCAATCCGTCAACATGATATTTTTCTATCCAGAAATTAACTGAGGATTTTACAAAGCTAAGCACATGGGGCTTTGTGTAGTCAAACAGGGCAGTACCCCACTCGGAGTATCTGTCATACTCGTTGTCGCTTTCAAAGAGGAAGCCTCCGTCATAGATGTGCAGGGCATAGAAATCACGGACAAAATGTACGGGAACAAAGTCCAGAATAATGCCGATATTTTCCGCATGACAAGCATCTATGAACTTCATAAGCCCTCTGGGGTCGCCGTAACGGCTGGTTGCGGAGAAATATCCCGACACCTGATAGCCCCATGAGCCGTCATAAGGATATTCCGTCAGTGGCAGAAGCTCGATATGGGTATAGCCCATTTCCTTTACATAAGGTATGAGCAGGTCTATCATTTCTTCATAGGTGTAAAAGCGGTCGGTTTCTTCTTTTCCCTCTTTTATTCGCCACGAGCCGAAATGTACCTCATATATGTTCATTGGCTTTTCATAGCATTTGTCACGCTTTGAGAGCCATTCTTGGTCATTCCAGCTATAGCTGTTGATATCATACACCACAGACGCATTTTTCGGTCTTAACTCGCTGTACACCGCAAAAGGGTCTGAGCGGTAGTGCTTTTCAAGAGTAGGCGTTGTGATAACATACTGATAAATGTCACCCTCTTTTGCAGGGTGTTCAACGCTCCATACCCCTTGCTCGTCACATTCCATAGGGATAATATCTCCGTTCAGGCAAAGTTCTACCTTTCTTGCATGGGGCGCATAGGTGGAAAATCTTATGCCGTTCTCTATTTTTACTGCCCCCAGGGCTTCATACGCTCTACAGCTTTGACCATTTATAAATTCTGTGATGATATTGTCTTTCATGCCGTTTCCCCCTGTGAAAAATATGATAATGATAAAATATTTATAAAAAGTTATTGAAATTTCATAAATTTATGATATAATAAAAGTTAGCGCAAATTGTCTGCTTTTTTGACATTAATTCAGCTTAGTCTGATTTTTCTTCAAAAAAGCCCTTTTGTCGTTATGAATCTGAAAGGAATGTAATTAAATGTCAAGCTCTGCGATAACCAAAAGTGCTTTGTGTGATTCACTGAAAAAACTCTGCGAGCAAAAACCCTTTGATAAAATATCCATATCCGATATAACAGGTGAGTGCGGTCTTAACCGCCAGTCTTTTTATTACCATTTTCAGGATAAATATGAGCTTTTGAGCTATATCTATCTTCACGAGCTTTTCGCTGACATCACCAAAGGCGTAAACTACGACAACTGGTATGAGCGTCTTGAAGGATTTCTTGTAAATATGCTCAAAGACAAGCGCTTTTACTCAAACACGCTAAAAAGCAACGAAAAGATATTCGAGCATTATCTTTTCAGAAGTATGCACAAGCTGTTCATCAGATTTTTCTATCACGCTGTTGCTATAACCAGAAAGCGTTCCGATAAGGCGAAGTTCTTTGCCGATTTTTATTCTCATGGCTATTGCGGAATAATAATAGATTGGGCAACGGGCGGAATGAGAGAAACTCCACATGACGTAATGCTGAAAATGCGTGAGCTTGCATACGAAAATGTTACCATTGGTGAGGGATTCAGACAGAACCTTTGACAAAAGTCACACAATCACTCTGTTATTTTATCATATTTTATGTAATAAGTGAATAGACAAACCTAAACATACGACAAAAAAAGCGACAGATCTGGATTTCTGTCGCTTTTATTTTTTTCCCTACTTTGAAGCTTTTGATTTTCTTCTGTCAATAATAACGCAAGCTATGAATATCAGCAAGCCTGCCCCTGAGAGAACTATGCCCTTGTGGAGCAACGGTGCGGTAAAGGTTATCTTTATGCTGTGGCTGCCTTTTGGTATCTTGAAGCCAAGAAATGCAGTGTCGGTCTTTTCACACTGCACCTCTTTGCCGTCGATCTCAGCGGTGAAGCCGTCGGTATACGGAATGGAAATGGTGAAATAGCCGTCATTTTTAACGTCTATAGTGCCGTTTATCACATCTCCGTGAGAGGTCTTCTTGTCTATCATGAACGGGTCAACGTCACGCACAAGGCTGTCTTTGTCGATGACATAACAGCGAACGTTGGTTATCTCATACTTGCCGTCAGAGAAATTCACCTTAACGCTGTCTGCACTATAGTCCTGACCTGTGGTTATGACATATTCAAAACGTCTGTTATTATTGTAATACTTCCAATCGGGTGCAGTGAGCTTGTTTTTATTGCCGTTTATGGACACCCAAGCGTCCTTTCTGCCACCCTTTATATCGTTGTTCACATTGAAAGATACAAACATTATCTCATTGTTCGTGAGCGTTTCGGGAAGCGTTATCTCCTGAGTGAAAGGCTTTTTGGCGTCAATGGTGTATTTTCCCCATTCACGCTTTATCTGGTCGCACTCTGTAAAGTTGATGGAGCGTACTTTTTTGATATCAGATGAAAATGACTTTTCCGTCTTATCCTCAACTATTATATTATTGAAAAGAGCTTCCACTGAGTAAGGATAATTCAGGGAATTATATTCTTTTCTGCCGATAAGAGCATTGGTAGCATATCCGAAAGGCAGAACGTCATTGTTTTCATAAAGTGAAAGGCTTCCGCTTTCTTTTATCTTCTTGTAGCCTGACACTGCCTTTACCGGGTCGTCAGTGATAAGATATCTGTTTGAAAAATACATATCAGCAATAAGGCTTCGTGTCTGAGTGGTCAGGGAAGTGTTGCGGTATGAATTTTCGTTGTATATCTCGCTGTAATAAAATTTGTTGTAATCTTTATTGTGCAGTGATGAATATATTGACATGGTGTAATAATCTGCATTATATATCATGTTCACTGTGTTCACTTCGTCAACGCAGTTTGAAGTCCTCGATATCTCCTCTTGCGAGCCGACATAATCTGCAAGCGTATTCATATCACTGCTGTTATCATATTCAAGCTCACTTAAAGGCACAAGCTTGTCTGCAAAGTTTGCATATACTGTGGATACCACGAGGCAAAGGGACATTCCTATATTAAGTATGAACTCTTTTTTGCAATGTCTGTATACAAACAGGCTTGACATAAGCACCAAAAAGTCAAGGATAATATAAAACTCTATCTTTTTGGTGGTCTTGAACCAGAAAACTCCTGCCAATGCAACTAAAAGGGTTATCACTGCAAGTGGTTTAAGTTTTAGCTTTCCTCTTATTATATCAAAATAGGTGTGTCCGAAAAGGAGCATACCAAGAGGAAGGAAAGGTATAAGAACTTTCGGGTCAACATACAGTGTGCCGTTTAACATATAGACTATTATAGGGCAGGTGGCTATTACCATCATAACGATCCCGAGAAATCTTCTATAGCGTTGTTTTGAGAACACCGACGATATTATGCTCAGAACTGTGAAAAGGCAAAGCCCCATTGAGTAGTGATAATAGAGCAGAAATTTCAAGTTTACCCCAGGTATGAACGACTTGAGGTCAACATGGCTGTTGCCTGCCTCTCTGCCTGAGAGCATACAGTGCAGTGTCGGCAGGATAAGCACGCACGCCATTATCACTGCTAGGATAAGCCTGAAAGCGAATGCTGTTCCGTCTTTGCAGAACTTCTTGAAAGTTGGCTTTTCATTTATTTTCAGCCAGCGGTAAACGCCATACACTGCCATTGCCGCAAGACCCGACACTGCAAAGAAATAGCTTGTCATGAGCATCAAAAATGCCCAAAGCGTCACCATGTATTTTCTCTTGCCTTCAAAATAATCCTCGATAGCCATAAAACCTAAAAGCAGGAACGGCATATAATTCACGAACATTATGTGCCTGTGACTGTGGAAGATAAGGGGCGCTGAAAAGAGAAACACAAAGCTCAGTGCAAACGCTGTGTTGTCTGTGAATTTCTGCCGCATCCATATATAGAATATCCACAGGCTTGCTATAATGCCTATTATGGATACTATTTGTATATAGGTTGACATTTTCACAAAGGGCAGAAGATAAGAAAAAAGTATTATAGGCGAATAAAGCCCATAATATGACAGATTATAGATGTTCTCACCACAACCTATGTTCGGAGCAAAGGAGGGAAAAAAGTCCCCTGTTTTGTAAAAGAGCTTTCTGAAATAATCAGGGATAGCATAGTGCTGTCCGCCCCAATCAAGCTCAGAGCCATAGGCGTATTTAAACCTTGTGAGCGCAAGGACAAACAGAAGATATATCCCTGTAAGCACACACAGATGTATTATATTTTTCTTACTGAGCTTCATTCACAGCCACTCCCAGCGCAGTTGCAGTTTGTTTTTTCATTTCAGGGTGTTCACTGTAGCGTTTATACAGCGTCCAATCCTCATAATAAGCCATATGCCACAGCTTGTCTACAGTTTTATCTTGAGAGGTATACATATCCGCAAGCTTTTTCTTGAACTCGTATCTTTCTTTTGATATCTTTGGCAAAGTGTTGCCCACCACCTTCAGACGGCTAGCCTTGTAATACTTGCCAAAGCAGTAAAGGTCGCACTGGATATCGTTTTTATCGTATATCTCAGTGACGTAATTATGCACGTTTACATGGTGGATATGACCATATTCGCCTTTTTGATTATGCACAGCTATAAGCTTCCAATCCTTGCAGGTCATTATCTTTTCAAGGTCAGATTCGATACCGTCCTTAACAAGCGCCCAATCGTCACGCTTGCCCCTGACTTTATCAGGATATTCAAGCATTATACACTCGTTGCCCGAGGCTTTCACCACGTCCTTGAACTCCTGAGAACGCACCTTATTTCTTCCGTTTGTTACACACACAACAAGATAGCCTTTATCATAAAGATGTCCTCCGCCCCAAAGCACTTCGTCATCAGGGTGAGCCACTATCATAAGCTTGTCAGCCTTTGATGACGACGCAAGCTGTAACTGTATGGCGGATATAGGCGTAACGTCATAAGCCTGATTGATCGTATCTCTTATATGCCTTTTGTAGCCTAAAAACCACAGTGTGCCTATAAAAATGACTATTGCCAGAATTATTGCTGTTTCCTTTATATGCCGTCTTGTAAATCTGAGCATAAAAATGCCCGCACCCTTGCAGGATCTCTTCTGCGAGATACGGGCGTTCACCTCTTTCTTTATTACTTGTTGTTCACATAGTCTATAAATCTTTCAAATGCAGCTTTTCCGTCTTTGTTTCTCTTATAAACGCCTGCATGTTCAAGCACTTTTGCGAACACGATGCCTATTTCTTTCTGCAAGACCTCGTGAACGTTCTCGGCTGTTATATTGTTTTTCTTTGATATCTCCTCAGCCCAATCAGCGTGCTTTTCTATCAGCTTGTCACGGCGTACACCCTCTGTTCCCTCTGTGACCAGAACCTGAGCAAGCTTCTCCATTTCGCCTTTGAGTCTTGACGGAAGCACTGCAAGACCCATTACTTCGATAAGACCGATATTCTCTTTCTTTATATGATGAAGCTCCTGATGTGGGTGATAAACGCCAAGAGGATATTCCTCAGTGGTGATGTTGTTTCTAAGCACAAGGTCAAGCTCATATCTGCCGTTTCTCATTCTTGCGATAGGAGTGATAGTGTTGTGCGGCTCGCCCTTGGTTTCAGCGTAAATGAATGCTTCTTCGTCGGTGTAGCCTCTCCAAGCTTTGAGTATCTTGTCAGCAAGGTCAACGAGAGCATTTTTATCCTCACTGTTTATTCTGATAACTGACATAGGCCATTTAACGATACCTGCGTCAACGTTCTCAAAGCCCTTGAAAACTATCTTTTCTTCAACAGGGGCTTTTGCCATTGCAAAAGTATAATGACCGCCCTGAAAATGTTCGTGTGAAAGGATAGATCCGCCAACGATAGGCAGGTCAGCGTTTGAACCTATGAAATAGTGCGGAAACTGTCTAACAAAGTCAAAAAGCTTCTCAAATGCCGAACGGTCTATTACCATAGGCGTATGCTTTTTATTGAAAAGGATACAATGCTCGTTGTAATAAACATATGGGGAATACTGAAGTCCCCAGTCTGTGCCGTTTATTTTAAGGGATATAACACGGTGGTTCTGTCTTGCAGGGGAGTTCACTCGTCCTGCATATCCCACGTTCTCATAGCACAGCAGGCATTTAGGATATCCCGACTGCTTTGCAAGCTTTGCCGCCGCAATGGCTTTCGGGTCTTTTTCAGGCTTGGAAAGATTGATAGTTATATCAAGGTCGCCGTACTCTGTTGGAGCTATCCAGCGCATATCTTTCTTTACCCTGTATCTTCTTATGTAGTCCGTGTCCTGTGAAAGCTTGTAGAAATAGTCAGTTGCGACCTTTGCAGACTGGTGGTTGTAAAGTCCCCAGAACTTTGTGTCTACCTCTGACGGCCTTGGAGTAAGAAGCCCCATGAGCTTTGTGTCAAAAAGATCTCTGTATACAACTGAATCTTCTGTAAGGCCCTTTTCCACGGCGTAATCGAGAAGCTCTTTGAGAGTGCTTTCAAGGTCAACGTCAGAAAACTCCTCCGCAGGCTCGTCATATTCCTCAAGGTCAAGGGCTTCAAGAAGCCTGTTTGTAGTGTAAACTCTGTCGCTCTCCTCGATAAGTCCGCTTTCCAGACCATATGTTACAAGTTTTTTTATGCTTTCAAATATCATGTTACAGATCCCCTTTTGTACAAAAGTATGAGGGGTCACCCCCTCAGCCAGCTCTATTATTATAGCCCATTGCTTATTCTTTGTCAACCGACAGAAAGGCTAATTAAGATACTTTTAAGCATTTGAAAAGTGTAATAAGAATATTTTAAGATTATTTTGCAGGGGACGCCAGCCCCTACATTTAATGTTAGGAAAAACGATTTAACATCAAATATTAACAAATTGTTAAATCGGCAATTGTCCTATTGACAAAAGCGGGAAGTATGGGTATAATAAAAGCAATATGACAAAGGCGTTGACAGGAACAAAAGCAAAGTTCTGACATTACAGAGAGCCGTCGGTGGGTGCAAGACGGTATGCGGAATTTGTGATAACTCGTCCTCGAGCTTGAACGGTGAAATCTTATTAGCCGCTCACGGGTTCTCCCGTTATAGAGATACGCATTGATAGATGCGGCTGAGATATGCGGTGTGAGCCGTATATGAATGAGAGTGGTAACACGGCAAAGCTCGTCTCTCCTTATTGGTAGGAGCGGCGATTTTTTTATGCCCTTTTCCACATCACTATCAAAATAATTATCGGCTTTATATTTATAAGGAGGAACTGACATGAAAAACGTAGAAAAGTATGAGAGAGGCTATTATATGCCTCCTGTAAAGTGCATGAAGTGGGCTGAAAAAGAGTATGTTGACCACGCACCAGCATGGTGCTCTGTTGACCTGAGAGACGGAAATCAGGCTCTTATCATTCCTATGAGCCTTGAAGAAAAGCTGGAGTTTTTCACAAAGCTCGTTGAGATAGGCTTTAAGGAGATAGAGATAGGTTTCCCTGCCGCCTCTGAAACAGAATATGAGTTCTGCCGCACACTTATTGAGAAGAACATGATACCTGATGATGTTACTATTCAGGTGCTTACACAGTCAAGAGAGCATATCATAAAGAAAACATTTGAAGCTATCGACGGTGCAAAGAACGCTGTAGTACACCTTTATAACTCAACATCTGTTGCACAGAGAGAGCAGGTTTTCCGAAAGTCTAAGGAAGAGATAATCAAGATAGCTACAGACGGTGCAAAGCTCTGTAACGAGTATAAGAAGCACGCAAAGGGCAATATCGTATTCGAGTATTCTCCTGAGAGCTTCACAGGCACAGAGCCTGAGTTTGCAAGAGATATCTGCAACGCTGTTATCGACATCTGGCAGCCTGCACCTGATAACAAGGTCATCATCAACCTGCCTGTAACAGTTGAAATGTCAATGCCTCATGTTTATGCTCAGCAGGTAGAGTATATGTGCGACACTCTTCACAACAGAGAGAACGTTATAGTTTCACTTCACCCACATAATGACAGAGGCTGTGCAGTGGCAGACTGCGAAATGGGTCTGCTTGCAGGTGCTGACAGAATAGAGGGTACTTGTTTCGGCAATGGCGAGAGAACAGGTAACGCTGATATCGTTACTATCGCACTTAATATGTACACTCATGGAGTTGACCCTAAGCTTGACTTCTCAGATATGCCTGCACTGGTAGAGCTTTACGAGAGAGTTACAAGAATGAAGGTTTATGACAGAAGCCCATATTCAGGCGCACTTGTATTCGCTGCATTCTCAGGCTCACATCAGGACGCTATCGCAAAGGGCATGAACTGGAGAAAAGAAAAGAGCTGTGACAAGTGGACAGTTCCTTATCTTCCTATCGATCCGCATGACGTTGGCAGAGAGTATGACGGTGACGTTATCAGAATAAACTCACAGTCAGGCAAGGGCGGAATAGGCTTTATCCTCCAAAATCAGTTCGGCTACGATCTTCCAAAGAAGATGAGAGAGGACTTTGGCTATAAGGTAAAGGCTGTTTCAGACCACAAGCACAAGGAGCTTATGCCTGATGAGGTATACAAGATATTCAAGGACGAGTACCTCAACAAGTGCGCACCTGTTGACATTCCTGAAGCACACTATGTTCAGAAGCAAAACGGCACTATCTGCGCCGCTATCACAGCTTCCGTAAACGGTGTAACAGACGATCATACAGCAGAGGGCAACGGACGTCTTGACGCTGTGGCAAATGCTATCAAACAGGCTTTGAACTTTGATTTTACCGTGGAAACATACACAGAACACGCTCTTGAAAGAAAGTCAACATCTGAGGCTGTTTCGTATGTTGGAATTTCCTGCGGTGATAAGATGTATTGGGGCGTCGGCAGACACTCAGATATCATCGTATCTTCTATCAAGGGTCTTGTTTCAGCTATCAACAACGCTTTTGCAGATAAGAAGTAATGAATAAAAATTTAATGGACAGGCGAAAGTCTGTCCATTTTTTTGTATAAAAAATGCAGCCATATAGAATATGACCGCATTGTATATTATTTCTTTTTTCTTCTGAAAAGCCTTTTGAGCCAGCCTAAAAAGCCCTTTTTCTCCTTTTCAGGCTCGACAGCCTTGGCATCATTAACAGGAGCAGGCTTTGGTGCATTGGCGTATGCTTCAGCGTAAAATCTGCTTTGTGCGTCAATGGCGATATCTCCACGCTCTGCACGGACATATTTTCCGTCAGGCTGCATTATCCTTGCTTTTACGTTGTCCTGCATCTGGGTGTCAAAAATATCGAGGACACGTTTTTTTACTTCTTCACTGAGGATAGGTGCGGCGACCTCAACTCGCCTTGTGGTGTTTCTTGTCATATAGTCTGCGCTGGATATGTATACCTTTTTGCGAACACCTGTGCCGAAAATATATATCCTTGCGTGTTCAAGATATCTGCCAACTATTGAGCGTATCTGCACATTGTCAGTAACGCCCTCCACGCCTGCCACAAGGCAGGATATACCTCTTATGACAAGCTCTACCTTAACGCCTGCCTGAGAACATTCTATTATCTTGTCCATAAGCACCTTATCAGTAAGAGAATTGAGCTTTGCGGCAACATATCCCTCACCGCCTGCTCTTGCAATGCTTATCTCATTATCCATAAGCTCCACTACCTTATTTTGCAGACAGTGGGGAGCGACCATAAGTGCCTTTGAGCTTTCCACAAGCTCGCCCATTGACAGCGTTCTGAACACCTCGCAAGCGTCCTGAGCAATGTCATTGTTTGATGTCATAAGGCAAAGGTCTGTGTAGAGCCCTGCGGTCTTTTCGTTGTAGTTTCCTGTACCCACCTGAACAGTGTACTTTACGCTGTCGCCAACTTTTCTTGTAATAAGACAAAGCTTTGAATGGACTTTAAGCCCCTGTGGACCATACATTACATGACAGCCTGACTCCTCGAGAAGCTTTGACCAACCTATATTGTTTTCCTCATCAAAACGTGCCCTCAGTTCCACAAGCACAAGCACGTCCTTGCCGTTTTCTGCGGCGTTGCACAAGGCTTTTATAACCTTTGAATTTTTCGCCACACGATACAAAGTCATCTTGATAGACGTAACGCTTTCGTCCTTAGCCGCCTCGTCAAGCAGTCTGATAAAAGGCTTTATGGATTCGTAAGGATAGTGCATGAAAAGATCCTTTTCGTCTATCTGCTCTATCATTGACCTTGATGGGTCTATCATCGCAGAGGGCTGAGGCTCCTGCTTCGGGAAGAAAAGTTCCTTTCTGTCTGCCACTTTGTCAAACACAGCGAACACATAGGACATATCAAGGGGAGTTTTTTCCACAAAGACTTGCTTTTCTGAAAGCTCCAATCTTGAAAGCAGTTCGTTTAGCACAGTGTCGGATATTTGCTTTGAAAGCTGCAATCTAACAGGACAAAGGCGTTTACGCTTGTTGATAAGCTCAGACATATTTTGTCTGAAATCAAGTTCCGAGTCAAAGCCCTCGTCAACGTCGATATCGGCGTTTCGTGTCACTCTCATAAGAGCCTTTTCTTCTATTTTATAGCCCTCAAATGCCTTGTCAGCATAATGTAGAATAAGCTCCTCTACAAGGATATAGCTTATACACCCCTCGTCAGCAGGAAGAAAGATCACACGCTGGAATTTCTCGTTACAGCTAACTATACCCACTGTGACGGCAGATTTTGAAGCGAGTTTTGCGACCGCATAAATACTTTGATTTGCAAGAAACGGGAAAGGGTGTCTTTTATCGATAATAAAGGCGTTAAGAAACGGCTTGACCTCATAGGCATAATAAGCTTCAAGAAATTTCTTATCCTGCTCAGTGAGAGCCTTTATGTTTTTATGTACTATATTTTTAAGCTCCAGTTCCTCGCAGATAGCTTTGTATGTCTTATCTTTTATTGGTATAAGCTCATGAACACGCTCAAATATTGCAGAAAGCTGTTCAGATGGACGCATTTTGGACTTGTTGTCTTTATGATCGTCGTCCACAAGCGAGGAATCATAAAGTGAACCCACACGCACTCTAAAAAACTCGTCAAGATTGCTTGCAAATATCGACTGAAAAAGCAATCTTTCAAGAAGCGGTGTAGCACTGTCCTGAGCTTCTTCAAGAACTCTCTCATTAAATTTAAGCCATGATAACTCTCTGTTATCGTAGACCTTGTTATTCATATTCTTATTTCTCCTAACTCCTATCGTAAGAAAGGCATCTTATATCATACTGTATTATTATACCGCCAAACGAATATGATGTCAATGCAGGTGCCGTAAAAAGCTTGTAAAATCGCCATAAAAAAAAGCTCCCGCCCGAAGGCAGGAGCAGATCGTCTTGAAGATCAGATCCCGATATATTCCTTAGCGGTCTGGCATATATTTGCACAGTTATTCGCAAGGACGCTGTTGTCTTGTGGCAGATTTGGCAACATGATAAGCCAAAAAAGAATGAACACCATTATAAGCATAAGCGTAGCACCAGTCACAAGTATCAAAGCGGCTGAACGCTTTGATTTCAGTGTTGTATGTACGTCGCTGCACACTTTCTCGGCGGGCTGTGCATTTTCTTTTTCCTCGTTAGGAATACGTTTTTCTTGCTCTTTTTTACACTCAGTACACAACATATACTTTAAACCTCCATAATCTGTTTTTACTTCATTAACTATTATACCACATTCTTACCGTCTTGTGTTAAGCTGGCAGCTATAATTTACAAAATTTCGACTGAACTTTTTGTAAATTGGTAAAATTCTAAAACTTGTCATGCGCATATAATCTATCTTCATAAACAAAACCCCTAAAAGAATAACTTAACAAAATCAAATATTGATATAATTCTGCTATTGACAAATGAGAAGCGTATGTTATAATTACTGTGTGTGGAAAAATAATCGACCTACGCTCATATGCGTGTTATGTGGAGGAAGTAAAAATGATAGACAATGTACGACGTGAATGTATCATGTCAATGTATGAGATATACCCTCTCAGCAGAAAATTGGTATTTGATACGTTTGATAAGAAAAAGTATGATATAACAAGAACTCAGCAGATAATAATGCTGTCACTATGTATTGAGGGAACGCTCACAATGTCACAGCTTGCAAGCAAGATAAACACTTCTAATGAGCAGGCAACAAGGGCTGTGGCACAGCTTGTTGACAAGGGCTTTGTTATCAGAATGCAAAACCCCGATAATCGCAGAGTTATCAACATCAGGCTCACTGACGAAGCTATGCGCTTTATGGAAAAGATGAAAAACGAGATACTTGACGATATACTTGGTAAATTTTCCAGTGTTTCAGATAGTGATATGAAAAAAATGAAGGACGCACTTGTATTTATAAATAGTATACTTAAAAAGGTGCTTAAATAGGAGGCTGTTATGACAAAGGCGAAGAAAATAGTCAGCCGTTGCGAAAGCTGTGTGAATTACGTTTTTGATGAGGATTGTGAATGTTACTGCTGCATGGTCGATCTTGACGAGGACGAAGCATACAGATCAATGAGCGACAGCGAATATAGCTGTCCTTATTACAGGCTTGATGATGAATATGCTGTTGTGAGAAAGCAAAATTGATGATAGATCGGTGAATACATGAAATTTGCCGATTTTTTCTTGCTTTATTGAATGCGTAAAGTTTGAGAGCTTGTCAGTATAGATATGTAAAGTTTGTTTGCTTTGCAGTGAACATTTGTCGTTAAATAAGGACCGATCTGGGGCTGAATTAATATTTGGCTAATGATAGAAAGTTATTTATCAAAGTTTACAAAATATTAATAAATACAGTATTAGTATACAATGTTAAAATATTGACTATGCAGGCTGCTATAATCAAAACAGGAAAGATTTTTTGGGGGGAAGTTGCAATTAGCGTAAAAACGCAGGTTTCATATTGTTTCATGTTCAAGGCTAATAAATATGCCGTTTTATCATCTGCCGGCACTGTGAAAATGATAAATCAATATTGTGCGAACTATCAGTATATTTATATGCAATAAAATACAAATATGATATATTGTGGGATTGACAAATGGAAAATCAAGTGATATAATACTTGTAATTATATAGGCATATTGCGTCGGAGGTGAGGCTTTTGAAGGATAAGGCGCTTGAAAAATTGTCGAAAAATGAGCTGCTTGAGTTAATGCTTTATCTGCGAAAAGAATATGATAAGCTTAACGCAGAGAATGAAAAGCTTCTTCAAAAGCTTGAAGATAAAAAAAGTATCACTGACCGACTTGACAGGCTGGAGCGGCAGGTAGCTGCACTGACAGGTCACAAGCTGGTTGTTGAGCAGCCGGCAGTGGAGGAAGATTATGGCGGCAGATAGCAAGAACGAGGTGTTAAAAAAAACTGAGCTTCCTGATGTCCAGACACTTGAGCGGGTGGTAAAAAAGCATCATGAAAGGCGGGAATATCTCAGGATACTCCGCAGCACCGTGGCGTCGCTTCTTGTTGTGGCAGCGGCAGCAGTGATCATATCAATGTTATTTTTGCCTGTTTTGAGAGTAACGGGTACAAGTATGACGCCGACTTTGCATGACGACGAGCTGGTGGTGTGCAGAAAGCGTGGAAGCTTTCAGAAGGGCGATATAGTTGCGTTTTATTATAATAATAAGATACTGTTGAAACGTGTTATCGCTACAGCAGGAGATGTGGTGGATATCAAGGAGGACGGTACTGTTATCGTCAACGGAAAAACCTTGAATGAGCCGTATGTTGACGGCAAAGCTCTGGGAGAATGTGATATTGAGTTGCCTTATCAGGTGCCTGACGAGAGAATATTCGTTATGGGCGACCACAGATCTACGTCTGTTGACAGCCGTACAAAGAGGATAGGCTGTATTGCTGAGGAAGCAGTGCTTGGAAAGGTCTCACTGAGGATATATCCTTTTAAAAGGATAGGCACAGTGGACTAGCGTTTATTATAAATAGTGTATAATTTCGGAGGGAGTGATCCGTTTTGCAGAATTTTAACGGTAAAGTTCGGCAATATCTAAAAGAAAATGAAAGGAAAAAACGCAGCCGTTTGTTCGGTGTGGTGCTGTCTGTTGTTATGACAGTGTCAGTGCTGGCAAGTCTTGTTATGCCTGCAATAAGTGCCACTGAGGGTACTTCTGTGGCAGGGGGAAATGTTTCTTATAACGGCGGAAGCTATTCTTATAAGGATGCGAATAGCGTCACGATAAAATCCTATGATGCGGTCGGTTCAGGAAAAGACCAATCTAAAAAGATCGAATTCAATGTGGAATTTGATTTTGATAAGGGCGAAATGACCAATAGGTATATTTATTTCCCTATCGACAATAATGTTAGCCTGCCCGAGGGCGGTATACCGTCAGACGGATCCTGGGGCGATGTCGAGGATACTCACTTCGATGAAGGACATGGAATTTCAGGTAAGTACAGAGTCGACGAGATAGATGGAAAAAAGTATCTTTTTATTGAGTTTGACGAGCGATATAAACAGAAAAATGAGAAGGACGCTATAAGCGGTAAGGCAAGCTTTGAGGGTAATGTAAAGCGTAAGGATACAGATACAGGCGATAAGACCACTGTTGAGATAGGCGGTCAGACGGTTGAAATAGGCGGTTTCACTCCGCTCACTATGTCTGCCGTAAAGGACGCAAGCGAAACTGCAGACGGAGTTAAGTGGACTATCACAGTGAACAATCCTGCAAAGAAGCCTCTTGACAGGATCGAGGACAAGCTTTTTAAGGACGCTGTAGACGGCAGTTTTGTTGTTTCACCTGAGGGTGCGGGAAGCTATGACGCTGCAAGCGGAAAGTTTGTTTTCAGCGATGGATTCAGTGAAGAAAATGTTACCATAAGCTATACGACCCCATATCCTACAAGCAATCCGGATTTCGTTATGTCAGGTAAGGTGGAAAACAAATCCACCACATATGACAAAGACGGTAATGGAGTAAAAGCAGATAAAACTATTTATTCCCAATCAAAGAAGGATAAGATCTCAAAAACTGGCAAAAATGTTGACTACGACAATAATGAAGTCACATGGGAAATTGTTGTAAGCAACCCTAGCGGTGCAGACCTCAAGGGCTATCACCTTTATGATGAAGCATTTCCTGATGCAAAGCTGGGGAGCTTTACACTCAAAGCTGACGATGGCTCAGATGTAAAGTACACACTTGACGGAAACACACTTACGTTTGACGATAAAATAACAGCGTCCCAAATCACCATTGAGTATGTGACTGCTATCGATCGTGACAAGGCGGAAATTACAAATACAGTTAAAATGCAAAGACCTGATAAAAGCAATCCATGGTCTGATATCACATCAAGTGAAACTGTTTATAATAAGTATCAGATATCAAAAAGTGGCTGGATAGATAATAACACATTAGGTATAATCAAATGGGAAGTAACTGTTAAATGTAATGACAAAAATTCCACCCTTAAAGGCAAGACAATAACTGACAATATGCTTAATGCAGGACAGAAGGTCAGCATTAAAATAGGAAACGATACTATTGATGCAACGGTTGCAAGTGACGGTGAGCTTGTTTTGCCTGACAGCATAGGCGACAATAACGAGGTAGTTATTTCTTATGAAACAAAGGTCGCTGATTATGATCTTGGCGACCCTGACAGCAGTGGATATTATTCAGTGAAAAATACTGCAGGTATTGACGGCTTCCATTCTGACAAGACAGTTTATTATAAGCCTGTAAACGAGAAGTCAAAAACAGTTCTTGACATTTCTCAGAACGGAAGCAGTGTTACATATAAGTGGCAGGTAGAGGTCAAGCAGACAAACGGTTCCTTCAGGGGCAAGACTATAAGCGATATAATGAACGCTGCGTCAAATGACGGCAAGTCAATAAAGAGCGTTCTTGACCCTGATTCCATTATTATGTATGTTCAGAGAAATGGAAAAGGAAGCTATGAAACTCTTAACAGTTCAAATTACACTGTAGTACCTAATGCCGACAACACTTCGTTTGAGATAAAGTTCAATGATAGTGAAGAATTTGACAATATAAACCTTGTGCAGATACAGTATAGCAGTACCGTAGATGTAGCAGGTCTTGACGCAGGTACTATTATAAATGTAAATAATAAGGCTGCTTATAAAGGTGAAACTTTCGGGCCTAGTGCAGATAAGACAAAGTTTACTATTGGCGACAGCTCCAAAGCACCTTATGAAAAGTATGACGCTGCAAGCAGTGTAGCAGGCGACACTGTGCATGATCTTAGCAGCCTGCCTGTTGTTACTGTAAATGGCGTTGAGTATTACAGGTTTGATTGGCGGCTTGATATCAACAAGGACGGCACTTATAAGCGTAACGATAATGTTGAGATCGTGGACACGCTTCCGGCGGGAATGATATTCTACGAGAACAAGGATTATCTCAAGTATTCATTTGGAAATAGTTCTGATAAGTATGATTTTGCACAAACAACTCAGTTTGAATATTTCTATGATAAGACAGCCAATACAGTAACTTTCAAGACTGCATGGAATCAGCAGGACGCTTGGACAGCTTACTACAGTACACTTGTAAAGGTCGAAGATGCTAAGAACGGCGTTTACAAGAATGGTACTGCAGCGTTCAAAAACACGGTTCAGGATAAAGCTGGAAAATATCCGGAGAGAAGCCAGACGCAGACAGTTAAGGAAAAGAACTTGAAGAAAACTTCTTCTCCGAAGTCCACCGGCTGTGAAATAACTTATACCATTGATGTTAACCCTAAAAAGCTCAAATGTTCTACAAGCGGAATGATAACTCTCAACGATGTTATCAAGTGCGGAGGCACGGCTGTAGTTAAGACAAAGGACGCTCAGGGTAACATTCAGACAAAAACGGTAAGCATAAATGGCAATTCCGCTGTTGATATGGATCTGAAGTCTATCAAGGTATTTGACGCAGATACGGGTGCAGAGCTTGCTGTGAGTGATTACAGTTATGTGATATCAGATCCGGAGGCAGTTGACAGCACAGTTTCTTGCAGTGCAGATGTTATTACCAACGAAAAGGCCAAGTTTATCGCTAATTTTATTCCAAGTGAAAGTATTGTTGGCGCTAAGGGTACTATTGATCTGACTTTGCCTGAGGGCTACGAAAACGGAAATATAAAGAGATACTATGTGGCTTATGGCTATATGGACGGCAACAGTTTCAAGGAAGTAAAGGCTTTTGCCAATAAGAGCGGCGAGTGGTCAGATTATGGCTCAAGCATATCTGTTCCTGTGGAAGAGGTTTCTTCTGAGAAGGCGGGCGGTGTTTTCAGAGTTGAATATGAATACAGGGATAGCAACGGCAGTTCAAGCACTGTGGTAAGCAATGAAAAAATGCTTTCGGCTGTAAAGTGTTCTGCACTGACAGCGAAGACACGAGATTTTGTAAAGAAACTTGAAATAAACGTTCCGGATCAGCGTCACCTGAAAATAGTATACGTTTATACAGGAAGTCCTGCAAATGATGAGGACGCTAAGAACGATGGCTATAAAGTCCATGTGTTCAATAATATATCATTTGACACAAACGGCTCTGCTGTAAATGACAGTGAAGATAATGATTCCGAGTTTGAGTTGATAAATCAGTCAAAGGCGTCATCAACAACTGTTGAGCCATTTAAGCTTATGAAGGTAGACAGCGGAGATTATAGTATTATGCTCAAAGCTTCTTTTGAGATCTACAGATATACTAAGCTGGAAAATGGCACATACGATTGGCTCCCGGCAGTAGACTTCAAAGAAAATGCTGCGAAGGACAGAAGATCAGTTATTTGGGGAAATTCGGCACAGGATAAGGCGCAGACATTCAATGTAAATTCTGACGGTTCATACAACCTTGACCTTGAACCTGCCGCAGGCACAGGAGATACTGAGGGTCATCTTTATAAGCTTATAGAAAAGCAAAGTCCGGAGGGTTATCTTCTTGACGAAACTCCTATATATTTTGCTTTTAAAGTGCGTCCGGCTGTAGTTCCAAGTGAAGTCGGTGAGGACGGATATCAGTTCGTAAAGAACGGAGATATGTTCAGAGTAACAAATCTGCTGAAAGAATTTAAGATAACTGCAAGTAAGGTTTGGAGCGATGGAAACGGCAATCATTCGGCAGAGAGCGTAAAGTTCCTTCTTGGCTCGTCTACAACTAAGGTTTTAAGCGGTGTTCCAGATGATATTCAGTGGGGCAGTGATGAGGTAACTCTTAACGAAGCTAATAATTGGAAACATGAGTGGTCAAAGCTTCCTGGATATACGAAGGTCGGCAATGATTACAAGCAGCTTTACTACTATATCAAAGAGATCGACCTTGCAACAGGATATGAGGCTGTATACAGTGCAACGGCAATGAGCAAAAACACTGATGTTACAGTTACGAACGTCAAGGGACTAAACATTACGAAGGAATGGCGTGATGAGCTTGGAAACAAGCTTGCTGACAGCGAGCTTCCTGCCGGTATCGACAAGATCGAGGCAGATGTTTATGAGTCCTCTGTTGCACCAAATTCAACTTCAAGAGTGAATGGAGATAATGGAATACCAACGGATTGCAGACTTATAAAAACTGTTTCTCTGGAAAAGTCTAAGAATTGGACGGTAACTCTTGACGGTCTTGACAAGGACAAGTATTATTATGTTCTTGAAAAGAATATACCTGACGGCTTTGGCGTTACATATACTTATTCTAATAACGGCAGTGCCACGGGCTTTGATACTATCGTAAATACCAAGACCCCGCAAAAGATAGAGAAAATGGACGTTCGTCTGCAAAAGGCATGGTCTGACGGCGACAGCAATACACATACCAATGATAAGGTAACGTTCAATATCTATAGGTCAACAAATAAGGCTGACGTGCCTGAAAAATATAACAAGTTTACAGGTACAATGGATAAGGGACAGAATGTTAAATTCAAGATCCTTACAAGCAACGGCGCAGAAATGGCTCAGAACGGAAGCTTTGCCTCTGAGTATACCATGTATGGCTCGGCTAAGTTCAGTTTCATCCTTAATAATGCATGGCTCGAAAATGGCGATATCAAATATTCAAGAGTAAGACTTATCAATGCGTCAGGCGACGTTCTTGCTGATTTCCACAGAGGTGAGGACGTTTGGGATACTGACAAGCAGCAGAACGTTCCGTCATGGACAGGTACAAGTAAGTATATAAGTTTGTCTGGTATTGATAACTCATCATGGGATAAGACTAAATTTACTTTGGATCTGAGCAGTATTTCTTCTGATGTTACTGTTGAGCTTACAGCAAAGGCCGATGATGATAGCAGCTGCTCTTATGAAGTGACAGCTGAGGATCTTGGCACACCTGAGAAGACGAACGTTACACCTGTTCCTAATAAAGATGCGATACCAAGCAGTGAAATATTCTTGTGGAAGCAGATAACGCTCACGGCGGATAACAACTGGTCAACTGCCGTTTCTCTTGAAGAAAATAATGTCAAAGGAAACAAGTATTATTATTGGTTTGAGGAGATAGACGTGAACGGTCAGCCGATAAGCACATCATCATACAAGGCTTACTACAGATACAATGGCTCAGAAAATGAGAATTGTATTGATATGACAAAGAACGGCGATCAGTATGTTCAGGTCTATAACAACTCTGAGGAAACTTTGGGAGAGCTTCCTGAAACAGGCGGCATGGGTGTTATCCCATTCGTGGCAGCAGGCGGAACAGTCACTGTTGCTGCAACATTACTTTTAGTTACAAAGCGTCGCAAAAAAACGCTGTAAATACACAAATATGAAAGGATAATTAATTATGAAGATGAAGAAATTCGCAGCTCTTGCTGCCGCAACAGTTATGTCAGTTTCAGCTATTGCTGCAACATCAGCATTCGGAGTATTTGCTACTACTGATGCTGGCGTTAATAACATTGTTATCAAGGATTCTGATACAAACAGAGTATATAAGGCTTATCAGATCTTTGACCAGGCATCTGCAACAAATACTATCAAGTGGGGCGAAGGCATTAATGGCGATGCTCTGCTTACCAAACTGAAAACTTCTGGTCTTAACACTTATATGTCACAGTTCGACAGTGCCGAGAACGCAGTAGACGTTGCAAAGATAATCTCAGACGCAGATCATTGGACAAAGGAAGATACTGCCAAGTTTGCAAAAGCCGCTTCTAGCTGCATCATCGACAGTAAGTCTGTAACTGCTCATGAAGCTAACGGTGAGTACACTATCAATGTTCCAAGTGCTGGATATTATCTCGTTGTCGATGCAACAGAAAATAATGGTGTTGATAAGGCTAACTCAGCTCTTATCCTTAACGTTTCAGGCACAACAGACGTTACTCCAAAGAGGACAAAGCCAACACTTACAAAGCAGATCAAGCATAATGAGAATGAAGCATGGGGCGATGTTGGTGACAACGCAATTGGTGACGATGTAGAATTCAAGATCACAACAACTATACCAAGAGATGTATCAGCTTATGACAAGTATACATACACAGTTCGTGACCAGCTCAGCGAGGGTCTTACATTCAATAATAACCTTACTTACAAATACTATGACGCTAGCGGCAATGAGATCACTCCTGTTACAGTAGGTCCTAACACAACTGTAGGTGTTGACGATCCAAGCACTGCTGATTTCAAAGAGACATTCTATGTTACTTTCGATATCAAGGAGCTTCTGAAAAAATATCCAAATGTTGATAAGATCGAAACTCTTTATTCTGCTAAACTCAACGAGAACGCTAACGTTGTAACAGGTACACTTCCTAATTCAAAAGACAACAACACTAACACAGCTTACCTGACATATTCAAACAATCCTCAGGACACAACAGGTAAGGAGAACGGCGAAACACCTAAGGTCACAGTTTATGACTGGACATTCTCACTTGTTGGTAACAAGGTAGACGAAAAGGGCGAGCCTCTTGCAGGTGCTAAGTTCCAGCTTAGAAATGTTCATGGCGATGCTATCAGACTTGTCAAGATAGCTGACAATGTTTACAGACTTGAGATCGGCAGTGAGGCAGGCTCTGTTGATTATATCGAAACAGACGCAACAGGTAAGTTTACTATCAAGGGCATTGATGATCAGACAACTTACAAGCTTGTTGAGATAGAAGCTCCTGCTCAGTATAACAGAGCTGATCCATATGAGTTCAAGTTTGACACAACATATGATCCTGCTGATACGCTTCAGTCCATTCGTATGCTCGACGGCACTGATTCAGGCACAAGCGGTTCAACAGTTAAGATCATAAACCAGAAGGGCGGCTCACTTCCAACAACCGGCGGTATCGGTACTCAGATCTTCTACGGTGTAGGCGGAGCTATTGTACTGGGCGCAGGTGTGCTTCTCATTGCTAAGAAGAGAGCTAAGAACGACTAATTTTTGAATTTATTTTTACCTTTGTCCTGCCGATCTCGGTCGGCAGGCATCAGGGAGGACTCCATGAGGAAGAAAAGCGGTAAATCAACTACAATATTATTGGTCTTGTTATTGCTTGTGGGGCTCTCCGTGATGTTATATCCAACAATAAGCGATTGGTGGAATTCAAAAACGCAAAGCCGTGCGGTGGCGACTTATCAGAAAGCGGCAAATGACCTTTCTGACAAGGAGAATGAAGAGATACTCAGCCGTGCCAGAAAATATAATGAAGAGATAGCAAAGCTTGCCCGACCTTTTGTGGATTATGATCAGGTCAAGGGCTATGAGGATATCCTGGATATCACTGGGACGGGTGTTATGGGCTATATTTCCATTCCGACTATAAGGGTGGAGCTGCCTATTTATCATGGCACAAGTGACGGCGTGTTAAATGTCGCTGTGGGACATCTGCAGGGTTCGAGCCTGCCTGTTGGCGGAGCGGACACTCATTCGGTCATTTCAGCACATAGAGGTCTGCCGTCGGCAAAGCTTTTCAGCGACCTTGATAAGCTTGCAGAGGGCGATGAGTTCACTATAACAGTGTTGAAAGAGGTCTATACATATGAGGTCGAGGCTGTTTATATAGTTCTGCCTAATGAAATGGATAAGCTGAACATTATTCCAGGTGAGGATCATGTTACGTTGACTACTTGTACCCCATACGGAGTCAATTCTCACAGGCTTCTTGTTCGTGCAAAGAGAGTTGAAACTGCGGACGATACAAAGAGTGCTTCAAAAATAACGGCAGACGCTGTTCAGCTCGATTCTCTTGTGGTCGTGCCTTTTGTAGCAATACCATTGTTTGTGGTACTGCTTGTGTGGTGGTTTGTGGATTCAAAACGCAAAAAAATCTCTCATGATGAGCTTGTGGCAATGCTAGATAAGCCAGAGAGTGACGATAATGTTGAAAATCTACCTGATAAGGAGAGTAGCAAAGATGAAACTTAAATTTTCTCAGCTTGCAAAGGTTGCTTTGTGTACGGCGGCAATGGCTGTTTCAGCCTTGGGAAGCATGACGATCTCAGCTTCTGCAGCAGATAATATCAATGTGGATATAGTGTGCAAAAATGATACAACGACTGTTAGTAATGCCGAGTGGAGTATATATAAGGTCGGTGAGCGTAAGGAAGCTGACTTTGTCCTTACCGGCGAGTTCAGCGATTATCCTATAGATATGTCTGATTTTACTGACGCTTCAAAAATGCAGGCTGTTGCTGATACTCTTGACAACTACGCAAAAACGGATAACATTACACCTGTTTCAACAGGCAAGACGGACGCAAACGGTGAAGTAAGGCTTTCTGCTGATTCTGTGGGTCTGTATCTTGTTTCAGGCAAGAGTTTTGAAAACACAACAGCTAAGTTTACACCTTCTCCGTCACTTATCGAGATAGATAAGGATATCGTGGCTGAGGGTCAGATAACAGTTTACACCAAGTTCACATACGAAGAGATCCCAGCAGGGGACAGTGATTATGGTGTAAGAAAGTCGTGGATAGTTCCTGATGGTCAGGAAAAGCTCATACCTGATAATATCAAGGTGGAGATCTATCGTGACGGCAAGCTTTTCGATACTGTTACTCTTGGCGCTGACAACAATTGGGAGTATTTCTGGAAAGACGATACTGCGGCTGAGTGGTCAGTTAAGGAGATAGATATTCCTGCCAACTACACAGTTGTTACCAAAAACAATGACAAGCTGTTTCTTATAGAGAACACATATAAGTCAGACAGTTCGAGTAATACAGATAGTAGTTCAAGCACACCTGACAGCAGTTCGTCAGGCTCTGATTCATCAAGCTCAACGCCTGACAATATACCACAGACTGGTTCGCTCAACTGGCCGGTGCCTGTACTTATAGGCGGTGGAGTTATCCTTATCGCGGCAGGCTGGAGAGTAAGCAGAAAAGAGAAATAAAGGCGAAACCACATAGGCTCGCCTTTACAACAGGAGAAAAATAGTGACTAAAAAAAAGCTAGGACTTTTGTTGATAATAATGGGGATAATGCTGATAGCGGCGGCATTATCCCTTAATTATTACAACTATTTTCATGAAAAGCAAAGTAATAAAAGGATGGAGGCTGTGCTGAGTGACCTGAAAACGCAGATCTCAGACAGTTCAGAGGATAGCGACAGCAGTTCACCCTTTGACATTTTTGACGATAGTCGATCCACGGACAGCGAGATAGATGACCCGGATAAGGATATTGTGCTTGACGGCAACTCATATATAGGCTTGATTTCATTCCCGACACTGGGGCAGGAGTTTCCTGTGACCCGTGGCTGGAGCTATGCTGCAATGAATACTGCGGCTTGTCAGTACAGCGGCAGACGTGTAGACAATGATCTTATAATCTGCGCTCACAATTACACAGGCTTTTTTGATAAGCTGGATAAGCTCAGCTCAGGTGACGAGGTCATTTTCACCGATGTTTACGGCAGAGAATTTAACTATACTGTCACAAACAGCGAACTGCTGAGCGGCTGGGATTCGCCATCGCTCATAAAAGGTGGTGGCAGCGACTGGGATCTGACCCTGTTCACCTGCACATGGAGCGGTTACAGCAGAGTGACTGTAAGACTTGTTTATTCATAAATACATCAAAAACGCACAGAGTTCTACACCCTGTGCGTTTTATATTCCTGCGGCAAGTCTTATTTTTTTTATATCAAAAGTTTTTAGTTTGTCATCGTATATGCAGTGTCGTCTTGACTTTCTTGGGTGGCGACGAGTATAGTCAATGGCTTCTTCAAGGTCATTTGTTTGAAAAACTGGACGTTTCATTGCTTTGTTGTATACTGTGTATCTCATAAAAATACCTCCCAAATAATTCTTATAATTAATTATAACATTAATTGGTACGTTGGTCAATAGCAATATTGTACAAATTTAACCTATTAATCAGATATACATAAATTAAAACAGAAATCGACTTGTTTAAGAACACTTCACGACATAAGACGACATAATTCTACTTATAAAAATTATAGTGATAGTGGGATATTGTGCAAAAATGAGAATGGTTGGTCAATTTGACGAACGATAAAGTATAAATTTGTTTTGACAGCGAAAGTTGTAACACAGTTTTCATTGATTGATAATTAATTGAACATTCAAATATGGTATAATACCCTAAAGAATCGGAGAGGAGCGAGGAGTTATGGATAGGTTTGTGCGAAAATATGGAAGATATGTACCCTTTGCTTTAACTATTATCATAATAATTTGCTGTGCTCTTTTTCTGAAGGACCATGAGTTTTCTGAGATACTCAGTTATTGCCCGGACAATTTGTGGCTTGCCGCATTTGTTATTCTGGGGTTTTATGGATTGAAGTCCTTGTCGGTGGTATTCCCGCTTGCGGCTATTTTTGTGTGCGTGGGTGCAATATATCCGTTCTGGGTGGGCATTTTGTTGAACGTAATAGGACTATCGGTTTGCTTTACTGTTCCTTATCTTGTGGGACGGATATCGGGTGGCGATATCATGCGTGTTATTGAGATGAAATATCCTAAGGCACGAAAGCTTGTAAATTATGGGCATGACAATAATCTGTTCGCCTCCTACATTTCAAGGGCAGTGGTAGTTGTGCCGGGCGACCTTGTTTCAATGATACACGGCGCACTGCGAATGCCTTACAGACCATATCTTCTTGGCTCGATAATGGGAGTGATGCCTGAAATGCTTGTGCAGACATATATTGGAGCACAGTTGAAGCATTTGACAATAAAATCAGTGCTTGTGATGATAGCACTCATAGCTGCAACGCTGGCTTTTTCGCTGATACTTAATAAAAAGGTCAGCAGGAGCGGCAAGCAGATGGACAAGGAAGATTTTTGATATATGTACAAAAAAGCGGACTGAAAACACAGCCCGCCTTTTTTATTATTTGTCAAAGCTAGGATTGAAAGCGTAGAAATTTTTGCTGTCAAGCATATCCTGAATAAGCCTTAGACCTTCGCCAAAACGCTGGTAATGGACTATCTCACGTTCACGAAGAAACTTGATAGGGTCACGGACATCGGGATCGTCAGCAAGCCTGAGAATGTTGTCGTAGGTCAGGCGGGCTTTTTGCTCAGCAGCAAGGTCTTCGTGTATATCAGCAATAGCGTCACCGGTACTTTGGAAGATTTCCGCAGAAAATGGTACACCAGAGGCGGCTATAGGGTAAACGCCTGTAGTGTGGTCAACAAAATAGGTGTCAAAACCACTGTCTTTTATCTCCTTGAGGGAGAGGTCACGGGTCAGCTGATAGATAATAGTGCCGATCATTTCGATGTGGGCAAGCTCTTCTGTGCCGATATCGTTGAGTATTGCCTGCACTTCACGACAGGGGGCTGAGTAACGCTGATTGAGATAGCGAAGCGCTGCACCAAGTTCGCCGTCAGGGCCACCAAGCTGCGAGATAATGACCTTAGCCAAAGCAGGATTAGGGTTAGCGATCTTAACGGGGTATTGCAGCTTTTTTTCATATTGCCACATTAGTCAACACTCCTTTCCCACGGAAAAGGTGATGTTACCCATTCCCATTTCTTGGACGAATTGTTCTGCGTGATCGTCAATGGTCCGTATTTCTCATTGTATTCCGCTACAAGCTTCTCTTTTTCTGTCTTGTGGCGTGCAAAATATGCCAGACCATCTCTGCAGGTAGGGTGGCTGTCGAGGTAAAGATTAGCCTCTACAAGGGCAAAGCTGCACGCCTGTATCTTTCTAAGAAGCCTCTCCTTTTCACTTAGTATGGGCATTTTTTACAGCCTCCTCTCCTATAAAAGGTTTGTCTATGGACGGGAAGATAGTTCCTCTTGAAAGTCCTACATCTGCCTCATAAGGCTTCTCCCACATCTGAAAAGGTACATATGCCATTGCCAGCGGCGTGTCCTCAGGAAATCTTCCTTTCGGAAAAGGGCAAGCAGGTGTGTTATCCTCTGTGTCGTCAGCAAGTATCCTGCCTAACGACAAACTGTCAAACATATCCAAATAAGTTCACTCCTTATGTTGTCTGAATCTCATATACCACAGGTTTCGTGTGGCTGTTTTATCATATGCAGCTTATAAGTCAGTGGTGTATGTATGCAGGATATTATCAAAAAACTTGCAAATCGTTCATTAAAAATACACAGAATTAATTTTCTGTGAACACGCATATTGTTTGTAACAATAAACATAGTTTAAATAACGTTAAATTTGTAAGATTTAATATTGACAAATCGGGCTTCTGCGTGTTATATTAATACTATTAAAAAAAGCATATGCAGTGACATATGTGATCAGAGGAGAGATTATTATGAAAAATGTCAAGAGAATTCTTGCATTAACAGTTTCGGCTGCCCTTGCAGTTTCTTGCTTTGCAGGTTGCGGAAACGGTGCAAAGAAGAACAGCGATACTATCGTTATCGGCTGCAGCGGTCCGCTCACAGGTGACGCTGCACAGTACGGCGTTGCTGTTAAGAATGCTATCGAGCTTGCTGTCAAGGACGTAAATGACGCAGGCGGAATAAACGGAACAAAGCTCTCATACGTTTTCGAGGACGATGAGGCTGACTCAGGCGATAAGGCTGTAAATGCTTATAACGCACTGAAAGACAATGGTATGCAGGTAATGGTCGGAACAGTAACAACAGGTTCTTGCCTCGCAGTTATTGAAAAGACAAAGCAGGATAACATCTTCCAGCTTACACCTTCTGCATCTGCTCAGGACGTTATCAAGAACGATAACTGTTTCCAGGTTTGCTTTACTGACCCTAACCAGGGTAAAGGTTCTGCCGACTATATCGCAGAAAATAAGCTTGCTACAAAGATAGCAGTAATTTACGACAGCTCTGACGCTTATTCATCAGGTATCTTCAACACATTCAAATCCGAGGCTGAGGCTAAGGGTCTTGATATCGTTACAGAGCAGTCATTCACAAAGGACAGCAAGACTGACTTCTCAGCTCAGATCAGTGCAGCTAAGAACGCAGGCGCAGACCTCGTGTTCCTGCCTATCTACTATCAGCAGGCTTCACTTATCCTTACACAGTGCAAGTCAGCTAACTACAACCCAACATTCTTCGGTTGTGACGGTCTTGACGGACTTCTTTCTATCAAGAACTTTGATACTTCACTTTGCGAGGGCGTAATGCTCCTTACACCATTTGCTGCCGACGCTCAGGATCAGGCTACTCAGGATTTCGTTAAGAAGTATAAGGACGCTTACAAGGGCGAAACACCTAACCAGTTCGCTGCAGACGCTTATGACGGTGTAATGGTACTCGCAGAACTCATGAAGAAGGAAGGCATCACAGCTGATATGTCTGCTTCTGATATCTGCGATAAGCTCAAAAAGGCTATCTCTGATAAGGACTTCTCATATGACGGACTTACAGGTACAGGCATGAAGTGGGGCGAAGACGGTGCCGTATCTAAAGACCCTAAGGCTGTTATCATCAAGAATGGTGCTTATTCAGCACTGACAGCTGATGACATTGCCGCTTCTACTGCTCAGTAATAGCTGAAATGAAGTGCGTACAAAAAGTACGCTTAATATGAAAAAACCGGCAATTGCGAAAAATTGTCGGTTTTTTTGATTTATTTCATTAAAATGTGTTGCAAAAACTACGGGGTTATGTTATAATTTATTGTATATTGTGTTTATGACAAGGACAGATGTAATATATGTGATTACATCTTGTGTTTTGTCTATTCCAAAAGGAAGGAATGTTTGTATATGGGTTTTCTTAATAACCTCATCAACGGAATAAGCCTCGGCAGTATATACGCAGTTATAGCTTTGGGCTATACGCTTGTATACGGTATTGCCAAAATGCTTAACTTCGCACACGGCGATGTTATTATGGTGGGCGGATATGTTATATTCACCTGCATGACCACATGGGGACTAAACTCTTGGCTTTCCATAGTTCTTGCAGTTATTGCCTGCACACTTCTCGGTATAGTCATCGAAAAGGTGGCGTATAAGCCGCTCAGACAAGCTACTTCGCTTGCGGTGCTTATCACTGCCATAGGCGTCAGCTACTTTTTGCAGAACATCGCACTGCTTATATTCGGTGAAAAGCCTGTAAACTTTACATCAGTTGTAAACGTGCCGAGCATCAAGCTTTTTGACGGACAGATAGTTATTTCCGGAGAAACATCAGTTGCAATAATCGTATCTATACTCATTGTAGTTGGTCTTTCATTGTTCATCAACAAAACCAAGAGCGGACGTGCAATGCTTGCAGTATCTGAGGACAGAGGTGCAGCTCAGCTCATGGGCGTAAATATCAACCGCACTATCTCTCTTACATTCGCTATCGGCTCAGGTCTTGCTGCAATTGCAGGCGCACTGCTTTGCTCAGCTTATCCTACGCTTCAGAACACCACAGGCGCAATGCCTGGTATCAAAGCGTTCGTTGCGGCGGTATTTGGCGGTATCGGCTCAATACCGGGCGCTATGATCGGCGGTATCCTTATCGGTGTTATCGAGATACTTGGACGTGCCTATATCTCACCGCAGCTTGCCGATGCTATCGTTTTTGCTGTTCTTATACTTGTGCTTATCATCAAGCCTACAGGTATCCTCGGCAAGAAGATCAGCGAAAAGGTATAAAAGTCAACTTAAAATTTTCGAGCAGACTTGCTTTGCAGTTCTGTTTTATCTGAAAGGATTGGTTTTTTGTGAAAAAAGAAGGGGCTAGCGCAAAAACAAAGTTTTTTAAGCCGCAGACCAGAAAAAGCTTTATCACATACGCAATGGTAATAGTTGCCTTTGTGGTAATGCAGATACTCAGCAGCGGCGGATATATCTCAAGTATGCTCACAGGACTTCTTGTTCCTCTGTGTGTATACTCTATACTTGCAGTATCCCTTAACCTGACAGTTGGTATACTTGGCGAGCTTAGCTTGGGTCAGGCAGGCTTTATGTGCGTTGGCGCATATACAAGTGCGATATTCTCTATCGTTACTTCTGAAACTATTGAAAATGTGTGGATCAGATTTCCTTTGGCTATACTTATAGGCGGAATAATTGCCGCAGTGTTCGGCATACTTATAGGAATACCTGTTCTCAGACTTAAAGGTGACTATCTCGCTATCGTTACACTTGCGTTTGGTGAGATCATAAAGAACGTTTTCGCAGCACTTTACCTTGGTTATGATTCTAAGGGTGTTCATGTTTCTCTCAAAAGTCTGTCAAACCTTAACCTTGAGCCTGACGGAAAGCTTATCCTGAACGGCCCTCAGGGTATCAGCGGCACACCTAACGATTCTACATTCATTATCGGCGCTGTTATGTTGCTTATCACTCTTATCATTGCCTATAACTTTGTATATTCAAGAACGGGAAGAGCAGTAATGGCTATCAGAGATAACGTTATAGCAGCCGAGTCTGTAGGTCTTAACATCACAAAGTATAAGCTTGTTACTTTTGCATTGACTGCATTCCTTGCAGGCTGTGCAGGTGCGCTTTATTCTCATAACTTCTATACGCTCCAGGCTTCTAAGTTCGACTATAACCTGTCTATCCTTATCTTGGTATTCGTTGTTCTGGGCGGTATAGGCAGTATCAGAGGAAGTGTTATCGCAGCTATCGTGCTTGTTCTGCTTCCAGAAATGCTAAGAAGCATAAACAGCTACAGAATGCTTATCTATTCTATCGTTCTTATCGTAATGATGATAATAACTTCAAATGAAAAAACAAAGACTTTTATCAGTGCAAATACTGCTAAGTTCAAGGCTTTGTTCAAGCGTGAAAAAGTAAAGGAGGCTGAGTGATATGGCACTTCTTGAAGTAAAAAACCTCGGCATCTCATTCGGCGGACTCCGTGCAGTTGACGAGTTCAGCATAACAATAGAAAAAGGTCAGCTCTATGGTCTTATTGGGCCGAACGGAGCAGGAAAGACCACTATCTTCAATATGCTCACAGGCGTTTATAAGCCAACAGACGGCACAATCGTTCTTGACGGAAAGAACATCACCGGCAAAAACACTATCGAAATAAACCGTGCAGGCATTGCCCGTACATTCCAGAACATCAGACTTTTTAAGGATATGACGGTGCTTGACAACGTCAAGGTCGCACTTCATAATCATTATAAATACAGCACCTTTACAGGCGTTTTCAGACTTCCAAGATATTTCAAGATTGAAAAGGCAATGGACGCAAAGGCACTGGAGCTTCTGAAGGTTTTCGAGCTTGACGATAAGGCGAGTCTGCTTGCTTCCGGACTTCCGTATGGCGATCAGAGAAAGCTTGAGATCGCAAGAGCCCTTGCAACACAGCCGAAGTTGCTGCTTCTTGACGAGCCTGCTGCCGGCATGAATCCAAACGAAACAGCGGAGCTTATGGATACTATCCGCTTTGTAAGAGATAATTTTGATATGACGGTGCTGCTTATCGAGCATGATATGAGCCTTGTTTCAGGTATCTGCGAAAAGCTGTCAGTGCTGAACTTCGGTCAGCTCCTCTGCGAGGGCAAGACAGCGGAAGTGCTTAAAAATCCTGAAGTTATCACCGCATATCTGGGCGAATAAGGGGGTAAGTAAAATGGCAATGTTGGAAATCAATGATCTGCACGTCAATTATGGCATGATAGCCGCTTTGAAAGGTATCTCCTTTGAGGTAAACGAGGGCGAGGTCATTTCCCTTATCGGCGCAAACGGAGCAGGAAAGACCACCACTCTGCACACCCTTACAGGTCTTATCTCTGCAAAATCGGGTTCTATCAAATTCAACGGCGTGGAGCTTACAAAAACTCCTGCACACAAGATAGTCGAGATGGGTATTGCACACGTTCCTGAGGGAAGAAGAATATTCCAAAACCTCACGGTGCTTGATAACCTTAAGCTTGGAGCATTTACAAGAAAAGACAAGGAGAATATACCGAAGGATATTCAGGATATATACGAGCGTTTCCCTAGACTTGCAGAAAGAAAAAATCAGATAGCAGGTACTCTTTCAGGCGGTGAGCAGCAGATGCTGGCAATGGGCAGGGCGCTTATGTCAAGACCTAAGATAGTTGTAATGGACGAGCCGTCAATGGGTCTGTCACCGATCCTTGTGTCAACCATATTTAAGATAATCGAGGACATAAGAAAGAGCGGCACAACTGTATTGCTTGTTGAGCAGAACGCAAAGAAAGCCCTTGCTATCTCAGACAGAGCTTATGTTCTTGAAACGGGCAAGATAGTTCTGTCAGGCAAGGCGTCTGATCTTATCAATGATGAGTCGGTCAAGAAAGCATATTTAGGTGAATAGGAGTTGAGCTTTATGGCAAGGATCATAACCATTGCAAGGGGCATCGGCAGTGGCGGAAGAACTGTAGGAAAAATGCTGTCAGAGGATATGGGTATAAAATATTATGATAAGGAGCTTATAAAGCTTGCAAGCGACGAAAGCGGCATAAATGAACGCTTTTTCGGGCTTGTTGATGAAAAACTGAAAGGTTCTTTTCTGAGAAAGGGCGGAGTTTACAAGGGTGAGCTTCTTGACCCTGATGATCACGACTTTACTTCTGACAGAAATCTTTTCAATTATCAGGCTAAGATAATAAAGCAGCTTGCAGACAGAGAGCCTGCGGTAATAGTTGGCAGATGTGCTGACTATATCCTCCGTGACAGAAAAGACGTACTTAAGGTTTTCATATATTCTGATATGGAAACTGCGGTCAAGAATATCGTCGATCTGTATGGTGTTTCTGAAAAAGAGGCTGTCAAGATAATCGAAAAGACAGACAAGGAGAGAAGCGATTATTATCGTCACTACACAGGCAGGGATTGGACAAATGCGAAAAACTACAATCTGTGTCTTGATACCAGCGACATGAGCTATGACAAGTGCGTTGATATCATTAAGGGATATATAAAGCTTCTTGAAGAGTAAGGCATAAAAATAAAGCCGCATTGCTTTTTTGGCAGTGCGGCTTTTGTGATATATGAAATCAGTTGAATTTTTCTGAAATAGTCCTTGCGGCAAATACTCCTGATGCAGAAGCCTGCGACAGAGAGTGCGTAACGCCTGAGCCGTCGCCAAGGACGTAAAGACCTTTTACAGCAGTTTCAAGGTTCTCGTCAACGTCAACTCTTGAATTGTAGAACTTGACCTCAACGCCGTAAAGAAGCGTGTCGATATTCGCCATACCGGGTGCTATCTTATCCAGAGCGTATATCATTTCGATAATATCGTCAAGCTGTCGCTTTGGGATAACAAGGCTCAGGTCGCCCGGAGTAGCTTTGAGAGTAGGGTTCAGGAACGTCTGACCAAAGCGGTGTTCATTTGTACGTCTGCCTGCAACAAGATCGCCGAAACGCTGAACGAGCACTCCACCGCCAAGCATATTAGACAGCCTTGCGATAGACTCGCCGTATGCGTTTGAGTCCTTGAAAGGCTCAGAGAATGTGTTGGATACCAGCAGAGCGAAGTTTGTGTTCTCTGTTCTCAGCGCAGGGTCAGCATAGCTGTGTCCGTTTACTGTGATGATGCCGTTTGTATTCTCGGTAACTACCTCACCATATGGGTTCATGCAGAATGTTCTTACAAGGTCGCCGTATTTCTTTGTGCGGTAAACTATCTTGCTTTCGTATACCTTGCTTGTGATATGCTCAAAAACAGCCGCAGGTATCTCAACACGAACGCCGATATCAACTCTGTTTGAACGCCTTTTGATACCAAAGTTGTCGCATATCTCAGATATCCATTTTGAACCGCTTCTGCCTGCCGCAACAACAGCGTTTGAGCAGTGATACTCGTCCTTGTCTGTGATAACAGTGAAGTCGTTCTCCTTGCCTGTTATACCCTGAACACTTTCATAAAATTTTATGTCTATCTTGTCCTTGACAAAGTCATAGATGTTCTGGAGTATCTGCATATTTCTGTCAGTGCCAAGGTGTCTTACCTGAGCGTCAAGGAGGTGGAGGTCATATTTCAGAGCCATTGCCTTGATGTCAGAAGAAGTTGTGGAATAAAGCTTAGCGTCCTGACCGCCCATTTCAAGGTTTATCTTGTCAACATACTGCATAAGCTCGATAGCCTTTTCCTTGCCGGTAAATGTGTAAAGGTCACCGCCGAAATTGTTTGTGATGTTATATTTGCCGTCCGACATTCCGCCTGCACCGCCGAAGCCGTGCATGATAGAACATACCTTGCAGTGAATGCAGGACTTAACTTTTTTGCCATCTATAGGACACTTACGCTTGCTGACAGGTCCGCCCTGATCAATAATGCAAACTTTTATGTTTTTGTCAAGCTTGACAAATTCGTATGCCATGAATACGCCGGCTGCACCTGCACCGACAACAACTACGTCATAATTCTGAGCCATAACTATTTCCTTTCAAATCAAAATCCAATTTATTTTTATCCATAAAACGGGCGGCCGCACCTTTGCAGAAGATAGCCTGAAAGGAGATAACCGCCATATTTTTTTTCTATTTTATATCAAATACGATAGTAGCCAATGTGAAGAATATCAGTGTTGAGCAAGTGTCAACGATAGTGGTGATAAGCGGGGCAGCCATGATAGCAGGGTCAAGATGAAGTTTCTTGGCAGCCATTGGGAGCATACAGGCGATGAGCTTTGAAAGCACAACAGTAGCCATGATAGCCATACTTACCGTGAACGCAAGCTTGTAGCAATCCACAGATGTGTCACCGTGATACACCAGAACTATTCTTATAGCATTGACTATAGCGAGGATAACGCTGCAAAGAAGCGCAACTCTGAACTCTTTCCACATGACCTTGAAAAAGTCTTTCATCCTTATCTCACCAAGCGCCATGCCTCTTATAACAAGGGTCGAGGTCTGAGAGCCGCAGTTTCCGCCTGTGCCACTAAGCATTGACAGGAACGATACCAAAACAGGGACAGCCGCAAAAGCAGACTGATATTTGTTTACGATAGCACCCGTAAGGGTAGCCGACAGCATAAGTATCAAAAGCCATGCTATTCTGTTTTTCGCATGAGTGAAAACAGAGGTCTTGAAATATGAATCGTCACTTGGCGCAACGGCAGCCATTTTCGAGAAGTCCTCAGTGGTCTCCTCTTCAATAACGTCCATAGCGTCGTCGAATGTAACGATACCGACCATGCGGTTTTCTCTGTCAACAACAGGCAGGGAAATGAAGTCATATTTTGAGAACATGGAAGCAACATACTCTTTATCCTCAAGAGTATCAACGGAAATAACGTTGTCCTCCATTATGTCCTCTATTTTATCGTTATCATCAGCAGTTACGATATCAAGCAGTGAAAGCACGCCCACGAGCTTTCTGTTCTCAGTGACATAAAGTGTATTTACAGTTTCCTTGACCATACCAACGTGTCTTATCCAATCCAGTGCTTCCTTGGCGGTGTAGCTTCTGTGAAGATAAACGTACTCGGTGGTCATAATAGAGCCTGCACTGTCTTTAGGATATTTGAGTATCTGATTTATCTGCTTTCTCGTTTCTGCGTCAGCAGACTTGATTATCCTTGCAACAACATTTGCAGGCATTTCCTCGATAATATCTACCGTATCATCAAGATAAAGGTCGTCAACGATCTCCTGAAGCTCCTTATCCGTAAAGGCATTGATAAGCATCATTTGTGTATCGCTGTCCATATAAGCGAAAACGTCAGCCGCAACGTCCTTGTTCAAAAGACGGAACAGCAACGGAAGCTCGTATTTCTCGACCTCGTGATCGTCATAAAACTGCTGCAAAAGAGCAGCCACGTCGGCTTCGTTCATATCCATAAATATTTCACGGATAGCCTTGTAGTTTCTGCTTTTGAGCAACTCCAATACTGTGTTAAACATTATATTCCCCCTAACAGCAGCGGTAATAAGCACAACAGTACAAATAATTGTACTTATACCAACTCTGTACAAATATAAGGATCTACCAAAACACAGATCGTCCTATTCAATTAAAATTGATATTTAGATCACAAAAAGGCTGCCACAAACGGGCGAGCCGCTCTGCAATCGAGGGGCGATCGTATTCTGACTGGCGTCGTCCATTTGTACACACTCCTTAAAAATCATGATTTATGCACGTTTTTACTATTCGCACACATAATATCATTATACGCTTACCTTGTTTTTTTGTCAAGAAATTGTTTAATTTAATTTTATGAACGTGCTGTAAATTTGCGAAGTATAATGAATTGCTTTTGACCTCTTGCCAAATGGGGAGAAATAGGGTATAATTATTATATGGATCGAATAATAAACCGAAAGGAATTGATAAAATGAGCGAAATAAGAGATGAAAGCTTGTGGGAAAGCGGCAAAAGAAAGATAGAATGGGTAAGACAGAATATGTCATTGCTCAGAAGCGTTGAGGAAGATTTCAAGAGAGATCAGCCTTTTAAGGGGCTGAAAGTTGCACTTTCTATCCACCTTGAAGCTAAGACCGCTTATCTTTGCAAAGTCCTTGCAGCAGGCGGTGCTGAAATGTACATCACAGGAAGCAATCCGTTGTCTACTCAGGACGATGTTGCGGCAGGTCTTGTGCATGACGGCTTGAACGTTTTTGCATGGCATGGTGCAACTGACGAGGAGTATCACAGACATATATCCGAGGTAGTTAAGGTAGGTCCAAACATCATTATCGATGACGGCGGCGACCTTGTAAACCTTATCCACAATGAATACCCTGAGCTGATACCGAACGTTATCGGTGGTTGTGAGGAAACTACTACGGGCATTATCCGTCTTATTGCAATGAACAAGGACGGTCAGCTCAAATTCCCTATGATGCTTGTAAACAATGCAAAGTGCAAGTATCTTTTTGATAACAGATACGGCACAGGTCAGTCTGTATGGGACGGAATAAACAGAACAACTAACCTTATCGTTGCAGGCAAGAACGTTGTTGTTGCAGGCTACGGCTGGTGTGGCAAGGGCGTTGCAATGAGAGCAAAGGGTCTTGGTGCAAGCGTTATCGTCTGCGAAGTCGACCCAATAAAGGCTATGGAGGCTGTAATGGACGGCTTTAAGGTAATGAAAATGGTTGACGCCGCTAAGGTGGGCGACTTCTTTGTTACTGTAACAGGCTGTAAGGACGTTATTACTGAGAAAGCTTTCATGAACATGAAAGATGGAGCTATACTCTGTAACGCAGGTCACTTTGATTGCGAGGTAGACGTGGCTGGACTTAAAAAGTTGTCTGTTGAAAGCAAGCTTGCAAGAAACAATATTGACGGTTATAAGCTTCCAAACGGTAATTGGTTGTATGTTATCGGCGAGGGCAGACTTGTAAACCTTGCTGCAGGCGACGGTCACCCTGCCGAGATAATGGATATGTCCTTTGCTATCCAAGCCCTTTCCGCGGCTTATCTTGTTAAAAACAAAGACAAGCTTACAGACAAGATAGTTTATGTTCCTGATGAAATAGACAAGGAAGTTGCAAACAGAAAGCTTAAATTCTGGGAGCTTGAGATAGATAAGCTTACACCTGAGCAAGAGAAATATCTTAACAGCTGGCAGGTATAAAATATCATATTAGTACAATAAAACGGACAGCTTGGGTTGTCCGTTTTTTTGTATCTTGAAATTGCCATAAATTTATTTTGTCTTCAAGGTTTTAAATCACTGATTTCTGTACATTTTAATATTAGGGCGATAAAAAACAGGGCGGTGAGAATGTGGCGGCAAAGATGTATAAGATACTTACGCTTTTTTCAGTGGGTGCAATATGCTATGGCTTCATGGAAATACTTAACAGGGGATATTCTCATATCACAATGGGGGTGCTTGGGGGAACTTCAATGCTGGTTATCCATATCATGAATGGCGAGCGCAGGCGAGGAGTGAGCCTGCTGTCTGTGCTTGCAGTGTCGGCAGCATTTATTACTGCCATAGAATTTCTTGCAGGGGAGTATCTCAACCGCTATCTCGGCATGGGCATATGGAGCTATGAGGAAGTGCCGCTGAATTTTGACGGACAGATATGCCTGCCATTTGCTTTTGTGTGGTTTGGGTTATCCTATATTGGTGTGCTTGCGGATAATTTTATACGCAGACATATTTTCAAGGAATACCCTGTCATTGTTAAACGAGGAAAAGAAAAAATACCTGCGGCGGTTGGATAAGAGTACGAATATTTGTACTGCTCAGTATGTAAAAAATATAATTAACTGGAGACCTCAGGTCGCCCCTACGCAAAAATTGTAAATATAGGGGACGGCAACACGCTTACATTCGCCCGTCATTCACTAACGCATATAAAAACAAATGGACTGTCTATCCAATGATAAACAGTCCGTATTTTTGTACATATCAATCTTTTGTGTACCACTTTTTCAGCACTTCTTCGCCAAGCTTGCCGTAAACTGTGAAGTCACGGTTTTCTTTGGCTTTCTCTATTGGCGGCAGGATAGCTTTCCAATCCCACCAGAAATAGCCGCAGAACCAATCCAGATCCCAAGTTGCTTCCATTGCAGTGTCGTAGAAATTTGCCTGCTCCTGCTCGTCAAGTGGTTTGTCGAGTCTGTCATGGAAATCCCAAGGGTACTGCGTGCAGCCCTCCTCGTTTCGCACGCCTATTTCAGCGAACATTATAGGCTTGTTGAAATGCTTGTGAGCCTTTTCAAGGGAGCCGACAACTTCGTTCCAGCGACTGAGCATATGCTCCTTGCTTCTGCTCACACCATCTGTAACAGGGTAGTAGCCTGAGATGCCAATGATATCCACGTCGCTGAGCCAATCGAAACGCTGTTCGTCACCATGATTGATGTTGTGCATAACGATACCGCTGTAGACCTCTCTCACCTGTGCGATAAGCTTTCTGCATCTGTCGGACTGCTTGTCCATTCCTGCCATTTCACAGCCTGTGCAGAGCATTTCACAGCCCAACTTTTCTGCCAACTTAGCATAGTGAAGCATAAAAGCTGTGTATGACTTGAACCACTTGTCCCAATATTCAGGGTTCTCAGGCGGGAAGTCTATCCTTGCACGCCATGAATGGTCAAGGCAATCCACCATAGGCTTAAGGCAGACTTTAAGTCCCAGTGACTTTGCTTTTTGTATAGCGAAGGCAATGTCTTCGTCAGATTGTGTTCTCTCATAATCGCTGAAAACTCTTGTGCTCGCAAAGCTCTCCTGCAATGCGTTTACAGGGATACATATCCAGTTCAAGCCGTTTGAAGCAAGCCTTTCCATTGACTTTTCTGCCGCTTCCGTCTGAAAATCACCTCTCTTGGAGAAAAATCCCCAAGTATATCCTTTGCAGAAAATATCTTTATTCATGTATCAAAAACCTCTCTTTTTCGTAAATGTCCTGATAGAAAAGCCACAGGTAAGCTCAAGCCTGTTCACCTTTTTAAGCTTCTCCACCGCTTCGGCAGATGTTTTGTAGTAATACGGAGTCATTGTAAAAAGATTGAAAATATCCTCATGACTTTCAAGCACCACAGGGTATTCAAAAATCATCTCCTCTGACTCGTCAAATTTATTAAGTCCGTATACATTGGGCTTGTTTTTGTAAGGCTTCTCATAAAGCACTTCTTTAAGCTCAAACAGATGTCTTGGGGACGGAGAAACTACCACAAGTTTTCCGCCGTCTTTCAGCACCCTTGCGTATTCGTCATTTGAAACAGGTGCAAATGTGCATACGATAAGGTCTGCAAATTTGTCTATAAACGGAAGCTGAAATGACGATGCCACTGCAAATTCGCAATTTGTGATATTTTCGCAATGTATCCTCGTCATGCAGTGGGCAACTGCCGCCTTTGATATGTCAATGCCGTAAAACTTCGCCTTTGGCAGTGCCTTGGCATAGTTCACAGTGTAAAAGCCCTCACCGCATCCGCTGTCTATAATATAAGGCTGTTTCACATTTTCAAGCAGACCGCCCATTACCTCAGCCGTTTTCTTCGCAAGAGGCAGATAATAGTCACGGTCAAGGAAATCCGTTCTCGCCTTTACCATTTCCGCATTATCCCCTGCGTTCTTAGGGTTTCTGCCCTTTGTGGTAAGCAGATTTACATATCCTTTTCTCGCAATATCAAAGCTGTGACCGTTCTGACAGTGCCATACGTTGTCAAGCTTTCTGAGCCGTTTTTTGCATATCGGACAAACATACATATAAATCACCCTGAACATTATAGCATTTCCCTCTGCTTTTAGCAATGGATATTTTATTAATAAAAAAGTGCTTGACAATCGTCGGGTTATGCTTTATAATATCAATATATGCAAAATGCGGTGACGGAATTATCCGAAACAGTGTCGGTAAAGAGAAAAGGCGGTGGGTGAAAGCCTTTGCGGCAAGTTCGGTGGCTAACCTGAGCGGTGCTGAAAACAGCAACGTATGCTCTGCGTTAAAGGGCTTCGAGTGGTCGGGCGATGAGTTCGGCAATTTGGGTGGTAACACGGAACTGTCGGTTTCGTCCCATGTTTAGGGACGAGCCGTTTTTTTATTTTGCGAATAATTTCATTTGGAAGGATCTGAATTTATGGAATGGACAGGACTTAACGAACTGCGTGAATCTTATCTGAAATTTTTTGAGAGCAAGGGCTGCTTAAGACACAAGAGCTACCCTCTCGTACCTCAGAACGATAACAGCCTGCTGCTTATCGTTGCAGGTATGGCGCCTCTGAAGCCTTACTTCACAGGTCAGGAAACACCTCCGAGAACAAGAATGACAACTTGTCAGAAGTGTATCAGAACCGGCGATATTGAAAACGTTGGTAAGACGGCAAGACACGGCACATATTTTGAAATGCTTGGCAATTTCTCATTCGGCGATTACTTCAAGAAAGAGGCTATCGCATGGGCTTGGGAGTATGTTACACAGGTACTCAAACTGCCAAAGGACAGACTTTATATCTCTGTTTATGAGGACGATGATGAGGCTGAGAAGATATGGCATGAGGACGCCGGCGTTCCAATGGATCATATCGTAAGAATGGGCAAGGAAGACAACTTCTGGGAGGCTGGAACAGACGGCCCTTGCGGTCCATGCTCTGAGATATATTTTGACAGAGGAGAAAAATATGGCTGTGGCAAGCCTGATTGTAAGGTCGGCTGCGACTGCGACAGATACATGGAGTTCTGGAACCTTGTGTTCACACAGTTTGAAAGACATGAGGACGGCACTTATACTCCACTTAAACAGAAAAATATCGACACAGGTATGGGTCTTGAAAGACTTGCTTCTATCATGCAGGACGTTGACTCTATCTTTGACGTTGACACAGTAAAGGCTATCAGGGATCATGTTTGTAAGATAGCAGGCTGTGAGTACGGCAAGGAGTACAAAAAGGACGTTTCTATCAGAGTTATCACAGACCATATCCGTTCTGTAACATTCATGGCGTCTGACGGAATTTTGCCGTCAAACGAGGGCAGAGGATACGTTATGAGACGTTTGCTCAGAAGAGCCGTTCGTCACGGAAAGCTTCTCGGCATAAACGGACTTTTCCTCAAAGACCTTGTAAAAACTGTTGTTGACTGCAACAAGTGTGAGTATAACGAGCTTGAAGAAAAGTATGACTATATCGTAAAGGTGCTCACAACTGAGGAGCAGAACTTCAATGCCACTATCGACAGAGGTATGAAGATACTTGACGATCTTATCGCACAGATGCAGAAAGACGGCAAGACGGAGCTTGACGGTGAGAGCTGCTTCAAGCTTTCCGACACATACGGTTTCCCTATCGACCTTACAAGAGAGATCCTTGAAGAAAAGGGCATGACCTGTGATGAAGAGGGCTTTGCTGAGTGCTATGCAAAGCAGAGAGAAACAGCCAAGAACGCTCATGCTGCAACAAAGTATATGGGTGCAGACGAAACTGTTTTCCATGAGATAGACAAGGATTTCCACACAGAGTTCATCGGCTATGACAAGCTCGAGGGCGACAGCGAGATATCATTCATCACAACTGATGATGAGCTTATCGAAAACGCAAAGGCTGGCGATGAAGTATATATCGTATCTTCACAGACGCCATTCTATGCAGAGAGCGGCGGACAGGTGGGCGATATCGGTACTATCGTTACAGAAAGCGGTAAGTGCAGAGTTGTTGACACACAGAAGGTCGTTGCAGGCAAGTTCGCTCATAAGGCGGTTGTTGAAGAGGGCGAGATAGCTGTAGGTCAGAAGGCTCACTTCACTGTTGACAGAAAGACACGTTATGCTGTTATGAGAAACCATAGCTGCGCACATCTGCTTCAGGCTGCACTGAGAAAAGTTCTCGGTGAACACGTTCATCAGGCAGGTCAGCTCGTTGACGCCCACAGACTTAGATTTGACTTCTCTCACTTCAACGCAATGACAGCAGAGGAGAAGCTCAAGGTCGAAGCACTTGTAAACAAGTATATCCTTGAAGCTCTTGATATAAAAATGGAAGAAATGCCTATCGCAGAAGCTCAGAAGCTTGGCGCTATGGCTCTGTTCGGTGAGAAATACGGTGAAACTGTAAGAGTTGTAACAATGGGTGACGGTGACGAAACAGCTTCTATCGAGTTCTGTGGCGGTACACATCTTGACAATACTTCAAGAATAGGTCTGTTCAAGATAATCTCCGAAAGCTCTGTAGCTTCAGGCGTAAGACGTATCGAAGCCGTAACAGGCAGAGGCGTTCTGGAGCTTGTTGAGGAAAGAGCCGCAACTATCCAGCAGGCGGCTGAAAGCCTTAAGCTTGCAAATCCACTGGACATCGTAAAGAGATGCCACACTATCATGCAGGAAGTCAAGGATCTTGAAAAGGAAAGAGACGCTTTGCAGGCAGAGATAACAAATCTCAAAACAAAGTCACTGTTCGATAATCCATATGAGGTAAACGGCGTTAAGGTAGTCACTGCAATGCTCACAAATACAAGACCTGATATGCTCAGAAAAATGGGCGACGAGCTTAAAGCAAGAGAAGCTGACGCAGTTGCAGTTGTTGCAGGCGTTGACGGTGAAAAGGCAAACCTTGTTGTAGTTTGCGGCAAGAATGCTGTCGCAAAGGGTGCGCACGCAGGCAAGATAGCAGGCAAGGTAGCAGCACTCACAGGCGGTAAGGGCGGCGGACGTCCTGACTCTGCTATGGCTGGTATAGGCGACAGATTCAAGATCGACGAGGCACTTGACAAGGTAAACGAAATAGTTGGCGAATTTGTAAAATAATATGGGCAAAGGCTGTGCAAAATGCTATGCAGCCTACCCCTTTTTGAAAGGCGGAGAGATAAATGGAAGATTGTCTTTTTTGTAAAATTATTTCCGGGGAAATACCTTCAAAGAAAATATACGAGGACGAGCTGACATACGTTTTTGAGGACATTGCTCCTACAGCTCCGATTCATTATCTTGTTATCCCTAAGCAGCATATTTCAAAGCTTGACGAGATAACCCCTGAGAACAGTGCAGTTATTGCACATATCTATGAAGTTATCGCAAAGCTTGCCAAAGACCTCGACCTTAAGGACGGTTTCAGAGTTGTTTCCAACTGCGGCGAGCAGGCAGGACAGAGTGTTTTCCACATTCATTTTCATCTTCTTGCAGGCAGACCACTTGCTTGGCCAGCCGGTTAAAGAAATAAAACGGGCGGGTAAATTTCTTATCCGCCCTTAGTTTTAAGGGGGACGGCGGCAATGGTGAGAAAAAGCTGTTATATTGGCTTTTCGTATTTTGCAGGACTTTTTCTCTGTACCATTGGCTGGGGCAGGAACAACGCAGTTTTTGCACTTGCGTCAGCGTGTGTAGCCATTACAGCCTTTGCGCTTTTTAAGAGATACCGAAAGCATATAGCTCTCTGCTTTGTTTCGTTCCTGATAGCGGTGGGAGTCAATACCGCTTATACTCACATTCTCTATGATAAACTGACAGCTTTAGACGGAAAGACCGTCACAGTTAAAGGCGAGATAACCGACATAAGCTATATAGGCTCTGACACCTGTCGGCTGACTGTAAAGGGTTCTGTGGGAGGAGTAAAAGGCAGGCTGACCTTTTATGCAGATGACATTGAATATGATTACTATGACAATATCGTGGCGACAGTAAAGGTCAGCAGGATAAAAGACAGCATCAATTTCAAATCAGAGCAGTATGACCGGGCTAAGGGCATTTTTCTCCAAGGTTCGACCGCTGAAAGCATAGAAGTCACAGGCGGCGGAAACACCATTTTACGCAGTATAATGCACTACCGTGACAAGATGTTCATGTTGATAAACGATATCATAGGCGGAGATGAGGGCGGTTTTGCCGCTGCAATGCTCTGCGGAGATAAAACTGAGCTTTCAAAGCAAACGAAGCTCACGGTCTATCGTAGTGGCATAGGTCATATATTTTCCGTGTCGGGAACTCATGTGGTCATAATAAGTGCCATGATAGGCTGGTTCATGCAGAAACTAAGCAAGGATAAGCGTGTGATATTTGCCGTCCAAACTGTGGCAATGTGGGCGTTTGCGGTCTTTGCAGGTCTGTCAGTCTCCGTTGTGAGGGCGGCTGTTATGCTGACCTTGGTCACCGCTGCACCGCTCCTTTACCGCAGACCCGACCCGGCAAATACTCTCTGCCTTTGCGCTGTTGTTATACTTACTCTTTCGCCCTATGCGGCGGCGGACTGCTCATTCCTGCTGTCATTCACAGCAACATTTGTGATAGGCACGGTCTGCCCGAAAGCAGCGGCACTTGTAAAGGGCGAAGGCATTTTGTACAGCCTTGAACGGCAGGCAGTAAATGCGGTGACGATACTTCTTTGTACAATGCCTGTTCAGCTAATGTTTTTCAGTGAAATATCTCTTGTTGCACCACTATCAAATATCCTGCTGGTGCCTGTCTGTACCCTTGCTCTGGGTCTGACGGTAATAACTGCGGTAACAGGCGGTGCGGCAATAATAGCCTATCCTGTGCTGACGGTGGTAAAGTATCTTCTGAAAGTCGTTCTGTTTCTTGCGGGTCTGTTTTCAAAATTCAGCTTTGCCTATCTTCCTCGTGGAGTAAGACCACTTGGTCTTGTAATGCTCGTTACCTGCCTTGTGCCTGTGGCGGTCATATTTCTGAGAAAGTCAGTAAAGCTTGGGGCTTTTTGCACTGCTCTAATGCTTGTATGTTGGACAGCGGTGTATAATTTTTCTCTTGCTTTTGGAGGCTCGGTAAAGATAGTTGTAATGCCAAAAGGAAATGCAGTGCAGGCTGTGCTGTATGATAAAACAAAAGGTATGGTTTTCGATATCGGCAGTAAGGGTAAGCTCAACAGCGGTATGGAAAGCTTTTTGGAGCTTTACGGCATAAAAGAGCTAAAAGGCGCATTTATAGAAAGCGAACAGTATTACACTATAACGAAATATAACGAGCAGATGACTATACGACCTGACAGATTTTATATAAATGGTGAGCCTGATAATGACAGCGAACTGCCGTTCATGACAGGCGCACAGCTTGATTGGAACGGTGTTAAGATAGAAGCACTGGAGGACGGCTATAAAATTACCACCGAGGGCTGTGTGGTCACTATAGAAAAAGGTTCTGTCACCATAAACGACAGAAACCTTGACACAACAGATGAAGAATACCCATTGATGATAGATATGAAAATTTCGCAGATAAGGAGGATGGACTATGGCTTTGCTTACGGCTTCGGCTCTTGGTAAAACGATAAGAGAGAATGATATCGACAGCCTTTATTATTTTTACGGACATGATACAGCGGCACTTGAAAGCTTTACAAAAAGGCTTGTGAACAAGCTTTGCCCTGCTGACGCTCAGGTCATGAACTTTCATAAGCTTGACGGCAAAAATCTTGATTTTCCAATGCTTACGGACGCTTGCGAAGCTCTGCCTTTTGTGGCTGAACGTGTGGTGGTGACTATAAACGACCTTAATATAGATGCCGTGACTAAGGACGATCTGGACGATCTGAAAAAGATCCTGGGCTCTCTTGGCGAAACCACCACAGTGATAATCTATGCCACAGGAGTTGACCTTTTCAAGAACAAAAAGTATCTTACAGACAAAAACAAGCGCTTTGCAGATTTCTGCGAAAAGCACGGCACTGTCTGCAACTTTGAATACAAAAGGGCTTCCGACCTTGGAAAGTCTATATCCACCTATCTTGCAAAAAGCGGCTGTACCATAACAAAAAGCAACGCAGAGTATCTTGCAAATCTCTGTTTGTGCGACACTGCATTTATCAGCAAGGAGCTTGAAAAGCTTTCGGCTTATGCAGAGGGCAGAGAGGTAACAAGAGAGGATATCGACTTGCTTTGTATCAGGCGTATCGAGTCGGACGGGTATTCTCTTGCAATAAATATCCTCAGAGGCAATGCGGCAATGGTCTTCACACGTTTGCGTGAACTCGATGTGCAGAATTATGAACCATATGCTATAATAGGAATAATCGGCTTTTCCCTTGCGGATATCTATAGGGCGAAGCTTGCACGTTCCTCTGGCAGGAGCGTTGCAGACGTGGCTAAAGATTTTTCCTATGCGAAAAACAGAGAGTTTGCAGTAAAAAACGCCTATTCCGAGTGCGGAAATATCTCGGCGGAGCGTATAAGAAAAACGCTTGAGATACTTTCTGAAACTGACCTTATGCTCAAAACAAGGTCACGGGGAAAAGACGGAGATATGCTCACCCTCGAGCAGGGACTTGCAAGGTCAATGGCGTTAAGGTGTTAGTAAATGGAAAAACTTAAAATATCAAGGGCAATAATCGTTGAGGGAAAATATGATAAGATAAAGCTTTCGTCCATAGTTGACGGCGTTATAATCGTCACTAACGGCTTTCGTATCTATAAAGACCCTGACAAGGCAGCGCTTATAAGATACTATGCTCAGCATGGCGGAATAGCAATTCTTACAGACTCTGACACAGCAGGCTTTCGCATAAGAGGGCATATAAAGGGTATCGTCCCCAAAGGCGATATTGTGAACGTGTATGTTCCTGAGATATTCGGCAAAGAAAAGCGCAAAACAGAGCCGTCAAAAGAGGGCTTGTTGGGGGTCGAGGGCGTTCCTGCGGATATTATCAGGGAAGCCTTTGAAAAAGCAGGCATTATAGGCGAAAAGGTTGCAGACAGAGAACTCATGACCAAGCTTGACTTTTATGAGCTAGGTCTAAGCGGCAGACCTGACAGCAGCAGGCTCAGACAGCTTGTGTGCGAAAAGCTGTCGCTGCCCAAAAAGCTCACTGCAAACGCACTGCTTGAAGTGGTGAACACAATGCTCGATAAAGAAAGCTTGCAAGCACTCATAGAGGAATTGACCTCAGAAAACAATAAAGACAAGGAGAATAGCGTTGGTTAGTCTTGAATTTTTATATTTCTTTCTTCCTGTTTTTATGGGAGTATACGCTTTGTCAGGGGTGCGTTTCAGAAAAGCCGTGTTCCTGATTGGAACAGTTGTGCTGTGTCTGTGGGTGTCCACATGGGGGATAATACCAATGGCGGTGTGTGCTGTTGTATCATACTTTTGCGGCAGGCTTATCCACCGCTTTGCAGACAAAAAAGGACTTAAAAGGCTATGGCTCATATTATCGGTGGCAGTAAATATGGCAGTGCTTCTTGTATTCATAAGAAGCGGTCACAGCAGCTATGACGTGACGTCTATATTCACAGGCAAAGGCGCAATGCTAAAGCTTTTCCCTGTGTGGGGAGCAGGCGTTTTCACTCTCCATGGCATCTCCTACTGTATGGATATCTATAGGAAAGAAATAGAGCCTGAGAAGAATTTTCTTTTGGTATCTCAATATATATGCTTTTTCCCATGCTTTAGCTGTGGACCGATACTCAGATTTTCAGATATGAGCGAACAGCTTAGAAAACCTGTCATAACCTCCGGAAAGCTTGCAGAGGGCATAAAGCTTATGCTTATAGGCTTTGCAGAGAAGCTTTTTCTGTCGGATCCTATGTATGAGATGTGGCAGCACATAAGGGGAGTAAGTGCAGATTCGCTCTCCGCCGCTTGTGCATGGCTTGGGATAATAGCTTTCTCATTTGCGTTCTACTATGAGCTTAGAGCTTATTCGCATATTGCACAGGGTATTGGTTCAATGCTCGGCTTTGAACTTCCTGATAATTTTGATCTGCCGTTTATGTCAGCAGGCTTCAATGAGCTTATAAAACGATTTGCCTGCACCTTTTATAGTTGGGTGAGAGATTATTTCTACAGACCTATATGTAGAAATAAAGACAGCGTTTGCCTTTGGGCATTGATACTGTCTGTGCTTGCAGGCTCGGTTTGGTATGGCTACGGCAGACACACAATGCTGTGGGCAGCGTTTATTTGTGTTATGCTTGGCATAGAATATCTCTTGAAAAACATTCTTGCGGCTGTGCCGACAGGGGTGAGATGTGCGGTGATGAATGTTCTGTTTCTTATAGGTCTGCCGTTTCTTGCAATAGACAGCCTGCCTTCAGCCTGCGGATATGTTGCCGCAATGCTCGGCGGGGGAAGCTTTGCAGGAGATGTTCTTGCTTCGTATGTGATAAAAACAGGAGTTGTGATGTATCTTATCTGCGGCTTTTTTGCAACAGGTATCGGCAGATATCTCAAACGCAGGATAATGCAGCTCAATACTAATATAGTTTATATAATCGAGCCAATGCTCACTATAGGATTTCTGCTTATCAGTACAGCGTTTCTTGTGGGCGGAGGTAATTCGTCTATGAATTTGTTCGTGAGATAAAATGGGAGGAGTGAACATTAATGAAAAAGGCTGCTGATTATATCGCAGTAAGCGCATTTTTTGTAATAGTCATAATGTTTGCGGCATATACTCTCGTGATGGGCAGACATGGATCTGAAAGTGAAAAGGCAGACAGTTCAGATATAAGACAAAACGTTCAGACTTATGTTAGCAGTAATTTTCCTCTAAGCTCAAATTGGAAGTCGCTCAGAACGACCATGTTTGTGATGACTGGTAAGAAAAATTTTGATAATATCTATATCCTTAAAGATCGTCTTGTAGAGATCACAGATTTTGATAAGGACAGGCTTGATAAAAATATCTCGCAGATAAATGATTTTTCAGAAAACACAGATACACCTGTATATGTTATGTTAGCTCCGACTGCCGCAGGTATCTATTCTGCTAAGCTGCCTGCTTATACTTCAAACACAGACCAGCGTGAAATGATAGATAATATCTATTATGACCTAGACAGCAGGATAGACACTATAGATACGTTTTTTCCTATGTATTCTGCAAGAAATAATTACGTTTACTATCGTACAGATAGAAAGTGGACTTCCTTCGGGGCGTATTTTGCCTATGCAGACGGCATAAAAGAGCTGGGTTTTGAGCCGGTCGCTCTTTCCAATTACGATCAGGAATATACCTCAAATTCTTATTATGGGGGACTTTACAGTGAACTTTGCTATAACAGCATAGGCGCAGACAGAGTGAACATCTTCCGTTCAAAGTATAAGACCACTGTGGATTCTGTGGAGCTTTACAGAGAAGATCAGGTGCTTACCTCAAAATCTGTTTATTTTAGATCTGCACTGAAAACAGCAGATAAAACGGCTATCTTCCTGCAAGGTGACAACTTTACTAAGGCAACGGTCAAGACAACTGCAGAGGACGCACCAAAGCTTCTTATCATCAAAGGAAGCTATGCCAATACCCTTGTGCCGTTTCTTACCCCACACTACAGCGAGATAACCTTGGTAGACCCTGACAAGCTCAAAGAGGAGGGCAAGACCCTTTCTGACGTGGCAGATACGAGTGCATATGACCAGATATTATTTATGTATGACTGCGACCAGTTTGCAGATGAAACAAATTTTGACCTGCTCAAATAATATGGGCTATGTACTTGAAAAAATTGAGCAGGTGTGATATAATAAAGAAAATGCCGTACAAGGAATGTGCGGCATAATGTATGTCTGAATATTTGAGAGGGTGTTTGATGTGAGTGAGCAAAAAAACAGACTTGATCTTATTGATCTTAATGACTATCCCGTATCTTGGTGGCTGAAACTTCTTGATCTCGGTCATAAGATAGTTCAGGATCCTGCCGCCTACAGCGAGGCTTGCAAGGGCAAGATAATGGGTACTCTTTTCTATGAGCCGTCAACAAGAACGCAGATGTCTTTTCAGACCGCTATGCTACGTCTTGGTGGAACGATAATAGGCTTTGACAATCCTGCCACTTCTTCCGTTGCAAAGGGAGAGAATATCAAGGATACCACAAAGATAGTTTCCGGCTATGCCGATATCATGGTAATGCGTCACCCTACCGCTGGATCGGTAAAGGCTGCGGCACTCACTGCTGATTGCCCTGTTATCAACGCAGGCGACGGCGGACACCTCCACCCAACACAGACACTTACAGACCTGCTTACACTTAGAGAAGAAAAGGGCAGACTTGATAACCTGACCATAGGCTTCTGCGGTGACCTTAAAAACGGCAGAACAGTCCATTCCCTTATTAAAGCAATGGTATGTTTTCCAAACAATAAGTTCATATTAGTTTCAACTTCTGAGCTTGCTTTGCCTGTGTATGTAAAGGATATCCTTGAAGCGGCAGGCATGGAGTACAAAGAAGTCACCGACCTTGAAGAGGTTATCGGTGAGCTTGACGTGCTTTATATGACAAGAATACAGAAAGAACGTTTTGCTTCTGAGGAGGAGTATCTGGCTCAGAGCGGAAATTACATACTCGATACAAGAAAGCTTTCAATGGGAAAGCCTGACCTTATCGTGCTTCACCCTCTGCCAAGAGTGGACGAGATAGCTATCGAGGTGGACGACGACCCGAGAGCAATGTATTTCAAGCAGGCAAAATACGGTATGTATATCAGAATGGCACTCATACTTACAGTTATAAACGGCGATGGTGCTTCGCAGCCGCTTATGAAGGGCAGAGTGCATAAGCACATTGATTGTTCAAATCCTAACTGTATCACTCACCACGAAAAGTATCTGCCACATTGGTTCAAAGGCGACGGCACAACGCTTGTTTGCGAATATTGTGACGAGAGAACATTGGTGGAATAAAATAAGAGCTTAATGGGGTAAACAAAGGCTGTGTGTCAGTCTTTGCTTGCCCTTTTTTATTGTGCAGATAGCGTATATTAATAGCCTTGTGATATGCAAAATCGTTAAAAGTAACGAAATTCTTACAATATGGTAACAAACAGTCTTGAATTAACGTTGAGCGTGTGGTATAATTAAAATGGATAAATTTTTTACAGGAGCTTTGATCTAATGAATATACTTTCAGATGAGGAGTTTGAACAGATCTACGGACGAAAGCCTGTCAGAAGGGTGAAAAAGAAAAAAATATACTGGAACAGAATTATTATTGCATTGATAATACTTATCGGCATTGTGACTGGTCTGGTAAAGCTGACAGCCTTGGTAGTATCAAAGATCAAAGGAGACGATACGCAAAAAACAAACAAGGTATTGAATAATACATCTTCTGTCGCTGTGAAGGAGGACGCTTCTTCTGCTGAGGATAAAAAAGACGAGCCTGCGAAGTATTCAAATATGGACTTTACAGTGTGTGTTGACGCAGGTCATGGTGATTATGACGGTGGCACAACTGACGCCTCAGGAAAAAGATATGAAAAAGACGATAACTTAAAGGTCGCACTTGAGGTGCAGAAATATCTTGAAAAATACGGCGTCAATGTGGTGATGATAAGAGATGATGACTCTTTCCTTGAGCTTGACGAAAGATGTGCAAAGGCAAATAACGCCAAGGCTGATATGTATGTTTCACTTCACCGAAACAGCTATGACGGTGATATTTCGGGCGTTGAGGTTTGGGTGAACAATTCTGAGCCTGAATATGACACAAAGCTTGCACAGAATATACTTGATGGTCTTGAAAAGGTAGGTATATCTGAAAATAGAGGAGTACAGTATGGCTACGTTGGCAATTCCGGTGTAAACTACTACATAAATGCCGACACTGTTATGCCAAGCTGTCTTGTGGAGCTTGGATTTATAACCGAGGATGTCGACAATAAGCTTTTTGACGAACACCTTACCGAGTATGGACAAGCTATTGCTGACGGTATAGTTCAGACAGCTGTTGATGTTGGTCTTGTTGATGAAAGTGGCAAAAGACTTATGTCTGAGCAGCTTATCTCACCTGAGAAGCCTGTGAACAATAAGGATTCTTCTTCTGTGGTTGACGCTATGACACAGCCGATGCAGACGGACTCTTCTGCTGACATTTACAATACTCAGGAAAACGAGTGGTATTAATAACAAAAAAAATAAAAGCGAACACAGTTCGTTTCTGCTAATGCAGAGAAACCGTGTTCGCCTTTTTGTTGTTAAAGCTCTTTTCTGATGAGTTTGAATTTCTCAAATTCTTTCGTCAGGTCTGCCAGAACGTTTTCAAGACCCTTTTCAGAGTATTCTTCGTGATATTCTGCCACAAAGTCGGTTACCTCCGTGACGCACTTTGTGCCGTACCATACTCTGACATAAAGCTCTTTTTCATCGCCGAGAATAGGGTCTATGCGGTAGCTGAAATTTGTGTAATTGCTGCCAGACCAGGTGTTTTTTTCTTCAAAATAGTGAAATGTGGGTATATCAAAATAACCATGGAGCATTGCATATTTTCCTTTCAAAAATCATTCGTTTATGATATTATAGCATATCACTGTTCCTTTTTCAAGCATTTAGTCTGCTTCTTAATTAAATTAGCCTAAAAAACGTTTACAATTTTGTTAGGAATGTATATTGGAGAATTGTTCAAAATATGTTATAATTAATAATGGTATGACTATTTCAGCGGTATGCTGTCGCAGAAAGGATAAGATCTATGAGCATTACAATAAAAGATGTTGCCAAGGAAGCCGGTGTTTCAGTGGCGACAGTGTCAAGGGTTCTCAACGGAAGCTGTAACGTATCAGATGAGTCAACAAAAAAAGTCAATGAAACTATTGCAAGGCTCAACTATTCTCCGAATTTTCTGGGAAGAAATCTTAGAAAGTGCGAAACGAATGTTATTCTTGTAATTATGCCGACCTCTGAACATTCCCTTTATTCAAAGATAGTCATGGGTATGCAGGAATATGCAGGAAAAGTCGGATACGATATCATAACCGCAGTTTCCTATTCAACCTCGACCGCTGAAACAAGGCAGATGAATATGCTTTTTAACAGAACTGTTGACGGTGTTATCCTTCTTGGCACTCAGTATGACGCAGCTTCGCTTAATAAGCTCGCAGAGAATTATAACGTTGCTCTGTGCTGTGAGGGCGTGGAGGGCGCAAATGTGCTTACTGTCGCTGTTGACGATGAACAGGCTGCGTTTGACGCTGTCGCTGCTCTTATCAAAAAGGGTCATAAAAGGATAGGCTTTATCGGAACGAACTCTGCGGCTATCTCCTCCACTGCGAGAGAGAACGGCTATATAAGAGCATTAAAAGAATATGGCATAGAGATAAAGAATGAATATATCTATAAAGAGTCCTATGACTATGACTGCGGAGGCAGAGCGTTTGAATATTTCAATGCACTTGCTGAGAAGCCTACGGCGATTTTCGCTGTGTCAGACTTGCTTGCTATCTCTGCAATGCACAAGGCAATAGATATGGACATTGATGTGGGCAAAGATGTCGCCATAATGGGATTTGACAATATATCCATGTGTGAGTGGATAATCCCTACACTTTCAACGGTTGAACAGCCTTGCTCAAAAATGGGCGAGCTTGTTGTGGCAAAGCTTATTGAGAACATGAATAAGACTACTAAGGATAATCATTATTATACTGTTGACCACAGGATAATTCTAAGAGAGTCCACAGGCGACTAATTACTTTCGTAAAAATAGATAGGGGAGAAATAAGGCAGTTTTTCCATAAAAACTGCCTATTTTCTGTAAGAAAGGATTTTTTAGGGCATGGAGAAATTTACAAAAATACTTGAAACGATAGATGGCTATGTCTGGGGCATACCGCTTATCGTACTCATTATGGCTGTGGGAATATTCCTCACCTTTAGGCTAAGGCTTCTTCAGATATTCCACCTGCCAAAGGCTTTGAAATTTATGTTTCAGAACGAAAATGGTGGCAAAGGCGAGATATCGAGCTTTGCAGCACTATGCACCGCACTTTCCGCAACCATAGGTACGGGAAATATCGTCGGTGTTGCAACAGCCATTGGTGTGCTTTCAGGCGGACCTGGAGCGCTCCTCTGGATGTGGATAGCGGCACTCCTTGGTATGGCGACAAAGTATTCCGAGGGTTTTCTTGCTATCAAATACCGACGTATGGACGCTGACGGACACGTTTGCGGCGGACCATTCTATTACATAGAATACGGCATGGGTAAGAAGTGGAAGTGGCTTGCAAAGGTATTTGCGTTCTTTGGCGCTTGCGTTGGACTTTTTGGTATCGGAACTTTCTCTCAGGTGAATGGTATCTCATCGGCAGTTCAGGCTTTCTTTGATCCTAAAAAGGAACATACAGTGAATATTTTGGGTGCTGACTATACATTGGCTGTTATAATCTCTGGACTTTTGATAACTGTTTTTGCCGCACTTGTTATTATCGGAGGCATAAAGAGGATCTCAAGTGTTTCTCAGGTAGTTGTGCCTTTTATGGCGGTCGTTTATATAGTTGCCTGCCTTTCACTTATTGTTATAAACATTCAGAGGCTCCCTCACGCTGTCGCTCTTATTTTTGAACAGGCATTCAGCTTCAAGGCTGTCGCAGGCGGATCTCTTCCTACAATATTCATTGCTATACAAAAGGGTGTTGCCAGAGGAATTTTCTCAAATGAGTCAGGTCTTGGTTCGGCACCTATCGCAGCCGCAGCAGCTCAGACAAAAGAGCCGGTAAGACAAGGTCTTGTTTCTATGTGCGGCACATTTATCGACACTATCATTGTATGTACTATGACAGGTCTTGCTATCGTAATGATGGGAAGCTACGAGGCTATCAACCCAGTAACAGGCAAGCCTTTTGAGGGCGTTGAGGTCACAAATCACGCTTTCCAGAACGGCTTCTCGTTCCTGCCGTCAATGATACCTGCATTTATTCTTATGGTCTGCCTTGTGTTCTTTGCTTTCACAACTATCCTTGGCTGGAACTATTACGGTGAAAGGTGTATGGAATATCTTTTTAACAGCAACATGAAGGTGGTCATGGTCTATAGATATCTCTATATCCTCGCTGTATTTATCGGACCATATATGACGGTTTCTGCCGTTTGGACGATCGCTGATATCTTCAATGGACTTATGGCACTGCCAAACCTTATAGCGTTGCTTGCTCTCAGCGGTGTTATCAGTAAGGATACAAGGCGTTATGTGGCGAAGTATTCCAGAGCAAAACGAATCAATAAGCTGGTAAGAGCATAGATATCGTATTTTATATGAAGCGGAAACGGCTGAATGTTGTTTCCGCTTTCTTTATGCTGTAGGCTTAATCACCAAAAAAATGAATGATTATTTGTTGAAATCACCAAAAGTATTTAAAAGAATGCAACAGTGGTTGTAACTTTGTTGACAACGATTACATTCAGTGATATAATAGCTTTGTAAGAATCAAGGAAACGTTTTCTAATGAAAACGATCTGTAACGGAGGTTATATATAATGAAAAATTCCAAGCGTGTTATTGCCGGCGCAATGGCTCTCTTGTCAGCAGTGAGCGTAGCTTCATGCGGTAGCTCATCAGGCAGCGATTCAAGCAGCTCTTATGTTGATAAGGTAAAGGTAGCAAGCACCGACGATATTGCTACTATCCCTGATGGTTCGGAAAAGGAGTTGGAGTGGCTTTCTTATTTTGACATAAACCCAACTAAGAAAGAGCCGGAAAAGAGAACCGACCTTACTCTTTTTGAGGAAAAGGGCGGTAAGATCAAGTATTCTCAGACATCATCAATGAACAAGTATGATAAGCTCGCAGCAAGACTTATGTCTAACGATCCACCGGATATGTTCTGGTATGAGCAGTCTATGACATTCCCTGCAAACTGTATCAAGGAAATGTTCCAGCCTGTTGATGATATCGTTGATTTCGACAGTGCTATGTGGAGCGATGTCAAGAACGTTGCAGAGCAGTTCACTCTCAACGGCAAGCACTTTGTTGCACCTATCAACTTCCTGCCAGGTTCTGTTATCACATATGATAAGTCTATGATAGACGCTGCTGGTCTTGATGATCCATACGAGCTTTATCAGAACGGCGAGTGGGATTGGAACGCATGGTATGACATGATGTCAGAATATGTTGAGGGCGCTGCTGCTGACGAGGAAAGATACGGCGTAAACGGTTGGTTCGCACCATTTATCTTCCAGTCAACAGGTAAGACTCTTATCACATATGACGCTGATAAGGATGAGTATGTTTCAAATCTTAACGACGCTGACTTTGTAAGAGCATCTGATATGCTTTATGATATCGCAAAGAATGGTATGTACTATCCTGATTGGGTAGGACAGGCAGGCGACGCATTCAAGAAGAATATCCTCTTCTATGCAATGGGTCCATGGGCTTCTACCGGTACACATTCACCAAAGGACGGCGACAATTGGGGCGTAGTTCCAATGCCAAAGGATCCTAACTCTGATACGCTTTATACAACTATCGACATGAATGCGTATATGTGGGTAAAGGGTTCGACAAAGAATGACGCTATGAAGTGCTGGCTCGAGTGTGCAAAGATAGTTTATACTCAGGATACATATAAGGATATCGAGAAGGAGAAGTTCTTTGTAAACAATCCTAACTGGACAGAAGATATGTATAACGTAGCTTACGTTGACCTTGTTACAGACAAGTTCACTAAGATATTTGACCCTGGTTATGGTATCTCCACAACTCTGTCAGATAATGACGCTGCAACAAATGATACTAAGGAAGCTGTTATTCCTTATCTGTATACTTCAGTTATGAAGACAGACGAGAATGGCTCACAGTATACGTGGACACAGCTCAAAGAGCAGTATAAGGGTACTGTCGATTCAGAACTTAAAACTCTCAACGAGCAGTATCACGCATATCTGGAAAAGAATAAGTAATATAACTTGCCATATAAAGACGGACGGAATTTATTTCGCCCGTCTTTTTGTTGTAATGTCAGAAAAAATGTGATATAATCATAGAGTACATTAAGATTTAATTAAGAATTATGTTGAGCTGTTTTTAAAGAATGTGGCTTATAATAATAAACGTAAAAGAAAGGATCGTGCCGATATGGAGATAAAGGAGCCTGTAATCCTTGTTGTAGATGATGATAAAGATATAGTGGGAGCTATCGCAAAGCTGCTTGAAATGGAGGGCTATAAGGTAATAAAAGCCTATGACGGTCTTGAGGCTTTGGAGAAGCTCACTGAGAACAGCATACAGCTTATACTCATTGACGTCATGATGCCTAAGCTGGACGGACTTTCTACAATGATGAAAATAAGGGCAACAGAGAATGTCCCTATACTTGTGCTTTCTGCAAAATCTGAGGATACAGATAAGGTGCTTGGGCTTTCAATGGGCGCTGACGATTACATAACAAAGCCTTATAACCCTATGGAGCTTGTGGCAAGGGTAAGAAGCAACCTGAGAAGATATATGCAGCTTGGCGCTATCGACACGGCAAACAAAACGGATATTATAGAAATAGGTGGTCTGGAGCTTGACACTAAGGCAAAAAGCTTAAAGGTTGACGGAGAACCTGTCAAGCTCACCGCCACGGAGCTTAAAATTCTTGAGCTTCTTATGGAAAACGCAGGCAGGATATTTTCCGCCGAGGAGATCTATTCTAAAGTGTGGAACGAGGACGCTTATGCCGTTGAAAACACGGTAATGGTACATATTCGTCACATCAGAGAGAAAATAGAAATAAACCCTAGAGAGCCGAAATACTTGAAGGTGGTGTGGGGAATTGGCTACAAAATCGAGAAAATTTGAGCAGGCAGAATGGTTTAAGATATTCTCAGCTAAAAAGATGAGAATTATAGCATTTGTGCTTGCCTGCGTTATTGCAGGCGGCTTTTGCTTGTCTTTGGTGCTTTATGCTAACAGCCATGCTGACAGCAGCAGTAAGTCTTATCTTAAATCAGAAAGCTATAAGCTGGCTTCCAATGAAATGTATGAGGAACTGTGCGTTACAGCTTCGGCTTATCTCAGATATGTTGATGAGGATCGGAATTACACCCAGTCTAGACACTTGCTCAATGACTATCTGAATTATCTTGATTACAACCGCTATAAATACAAAAAAACAGAAGACGGTATACGGCTTGTAGACAGCCAGTTTGATTACTATGTGGGAATTACTCAAAATGGCGAAACAAGATATCTGTCAAATATAAAAGATATAGAAAATTATGACAGTGAAACGGATAAGATAAAAGCTTTTAAATCATCGCACAAGAACTATATACTTCGCCGTGACAACGAGATAATGAGCGACAGAACTTCATCAGGGCAAATAGTTGACTACTATTACAATACTGCTGAGTATCTTGACGTTGTGACAGAAGAATTTTATGCCGACAACCTTGTGCCTGTGGGCGGAAGCTATTATGATAACTACGGCAGATATTTCTACAATTACTGCAATTATGACCCGATAGTTTTTTATAATGTTGACTCATCATACAATGCAAGAAAGGGTCTTGACCTTAGAAATGGAATGAAATATTCCGACAGAGTTGATGACGAGGACATTGACAACGGCGTATATTACTTTGTGGACGATTACGGAAACGCATGGGAAAACTGTGAAAATCTCTATGATCTGCCTGACTACAAAGCGACAGACAATGATGATTCAGGCATAACAGTTTTCTTTGCACCGAAAGCTGAAAAGCTTACGGCAATGGAAAAGGAATACACCGAGGCTTTGAACGATATGTACCGTGCAAAGCTTCTGGTATTCGTTCTTGGCGTTATTGAATTTATGCTTGTGTGTTATCTGCTCCTGATCTGTGCATATAATGCAGAGCCTGAGAGCGTTGAACGCTGGAAGCAAGGCAATTTTCTAAAAAAAGTGCCTACGGAAGTTTACCTTATCCTAATGGTACTGGCTATTACATTTGCTTTTGTATTTGGCGCCTGCTGGAATTATTATGTGAGCATCACAAAAAATATTTTTGACAATGCTTTGGCTAATTCCGTTTTCAGAAATATACTTGCTGTAGCATTGTTTGCATTGGCATATTTTGCAGGCTTCGGCTCGCTTATGGAGTTTGTTGGCAAGATAAAGACAAGAAGCATATTCAAAGAAAGCCTTATTTGCAGATTATGTAAGTTCCTATGGCGCAAGTATAAGGAAACATCACTGTATCACTATTTTCATGGACTTCCGCTTGGAATAAAGCTTACTTGGAAGTTCATACTTATATTCGTTGGAATTTTTGTTGTGATGTCTAGTCGATTGACGATGTTAATTTTGTTGGCGGTAGAAATTGTTCTGTGTATATCAATGCTCCGTGACTTCGCACAGCTTTCAAAGCTCAGCAAACAGATAGACAGCCTTGGAGAAGAAAAGCCTTATGAGGGCAAGATAAGAAAAACTTCGCCTGTGTATGCTGAATCTGAAAAACTCAACTCAGTTCAGGATAAGGTGAGAGAGTCTGTGGAGCAGCAAATACAATCGGAGCGTTTGAAAATAGAGCTTGTGACAAACGTTTCCCACGACCTGAAAACACCGCTGACTTCCATTATCAGCTATATCGACCTGCTTAAGAAAATGGATCTTGACGATGAAGCTTCGAGCTATGTGAAGATACTTGATAAAAAGGCGCAGAAGCTCAAAGGCATTGTGTCTGACGTTTTCAGCATAGCAAAAGCCACAAGCGGCGTTGATGTAAACCTAACAAAGCTTGATTTTGTGATGCTGTTAAATCAGTGCATCGCAGACGCAGAGGACAAGATAGCTGACAGTGGCAAGATAGTAAAGATAAACATAAATGCCGACAGCGCAATGGTAATGGGCGACGGTGACAAGCTTTACAGAGTATTCCAAAACATTGTTGACAACGCTTTGAATTACTCTATGGACGGCACAAGGATATTCCTTGATGTGTACAAAAAAGCGGACAGAATTGTATTTGCCGAGAAGAACATTTCGGCAACGCCGATAAACTTCACGGAAGAAGAGATACTTGAAAGATTTGTGCGAGGGGATAAGTCACGAACAGACGGCGGAAGCGGTTTGGGATTGTCCATATCAAAGAGCTTCACGGAAGCCTGCGGTGGTATCTTCAATATCGAAATAGACGGAGATATGTTCAAGGCGATAGTCGAAATGCCGATAATTCAGGAGGATACGGCAGAGAAAACCGATGACAAAACGGAATAGCGTAAATATAAATAGCGGTGCTTTGAGTTGCACCGCTATTTTTAATGTCGTAAAATGTAGATAAAAAAATTAAAATATACCAATATTGTTTTGACAATTTGTTGAAAGTTGTATACTAATATGTTATAATATAGAAGTTAGGCGATCTTAGCGGACGGGAAGTGACATAATGAACTTTACAGAACAGATACTGTATTCGCTAATGGCGAAAACAGGCAAAAATTCGTCTGAATGGCTGCCACTTTTGCAGCATTTGCAGGATACGGCAGATATCATGAGCTGTCTGTGTGATGAATTTCTGTCGCCGTCATTTGCAAAGGCTTGCGGATTAGAGGAGAATGAGTTCAGAAAGTTAGCTATTTTTCTAGCAGCAGTTCACGATATCGGCAAAGCAATAGTGGTATTTCAATATAAAATAGGTGATAAACTTCCTGAGAGAAAGTCTGCACTTGAAGCGTCAGGAATCAATTTTGACGTTTCTTATGATAAAGAAAAAGCCAAACAAACTCCTCATGCATTTGCAGGTGAGGAGATCCTTAATTTGTTGGGTTGCCCTGAATGTGTAAGCACTGTTGTTGGCTCTCATCATGGTGTACCTGCTGAGAGCGTACAGGATTTGTCATGGCCGCAAGAGGATATAGCTTTCTATGAAAACTATTATGGACGTGACAAAGAAAATATTGAAGTTTTGCAGGATATTTGGCAGACGATATTTGATATGGCACTTGATTATGCAGGCTTTTTAGATGTTAGTGAGTTGCCGGATATAGACCGTTCTTCACAAATGCTTCTGAGTGGTCTGTTAATAATGGCGGATTGGCTTGCAAGCAACACTGAGCTTTTTCCTCTTTTGTCAGTGGAGGACCTCAAACCTGACGACAAGCTGAGGGCTGAACGCGCTTGGGCAAAGCTTGATTTTCCGCAGATGTGGAATCCTGAGAGATCGGTAATATCTAATGAGGACTTTAAAGAAACTTTTGGTTTTGAACCACGTTCGGTGCAGTCAGAAGTCCTTAAAATAGTTGAGAATTCGGAAAATCCGGGAATATACATATTTGAAGCGCCAATGGGCTGTGGCAAAACAGAAACATCACTTGCGGCAAGCGAGATATTGGCATCGAAGTGCGGCAAAAACGGCGTGTTTTTTGGACTTCCAACTCAGGCAACTGCAAACGGCATTTTCCCAAGAATACTCAGTTGGGCTGAAAAGCAATCTACAGAATTTTATCATTCTGTTCAGCTCAACCACGGAAGCGCAGTACTCAATCCTCTGTTTCAGAACATACAAAGGGGCATACCGCAGGAGGAAAGCGACAGCGGATTAATTATCCACAATTGGTTTTGTGACAGCAAAAAAGCGTGCCTTGCAGATTTTGTGACGGCGACAGTAGACCAAATGCTCATGCTTGCATTGAAACGAAAACACGTTATGCTCCTTCACCTTGGATTGTCAGAAAAGGTCGTTGTCATCGATGAGGTCCATGCTTATGACGCATACATGAGCGAGTATCTTGAAATGGTTTTGCAATGGCTTGGAAGCTACAACACCCCTGTTATCCTGCTGTCGGCAACGCTGCCGTCAGCAAGACGAATGTCACTTATCCGTGCTTATCTTGGAATAAAAAAGTCTGATGATAGATTTGAAAAAGAGCAGGGCTATCCACTGCTCACATGGACAGACGGTAAAGATATCCGCCAGCAAAGATTAAGCTATGACGGAGCGCACAAAACTGTGTCAGTCAGAAAATGCGCTGATGATGACGTTGTGTCCATTGCAAAAAATGTCACCGAAAATGGTGGCTGTGTAGGTGTTATAGTAAATACCGTAAGACGTGCCCAGATGTTCGCCGAGCTTTTGCAGGATAATGCAAAAGTGCTTTTGTATCATGCTCAGTTCGTGCTTCCTGACCGTGCTAAAAAGGAGAAACAGCTTGTTGACCTTGTCGGCAAAAACAGTACGCCTGAAAGCAGGAGCGGTCTTGTGGTAGTTGGAACGCAGGTGCTTGAACAATCACTTGATATTGATTTTGATATGCTCATCACGGATATGTGTCCTATGGACTTGCTGTTGCAGCGAATGGGCAGACTTCACAGGCATGAACGTGGAGTGCGGCCTGATACAGCACAAACCCCTGTCTGCTATGTTATTACAGATGAGTATACAAATATGGAATCAGCGTCAAGAAAAATATACAGCTATTGGCTTATCAATAAAACGGCTGACACTTTGCCCGACAGCATCACTCTTCCTGACGATATCTCATCACTTGTTCAAGAGGTTTATAGTGCTACGAGTGATGAGTGTTATGATAAGTATATAAATGAGCAAAAGAAAAGCGAGGGCAGGGCTGACTGCTTTAGGATAAGTAAGCCAAAAGGAAAAAGTATCCATGGGCTGCTTTCAAAGCCTGTTGAAACTGGTGATGAACAGCTTGCACAGGCGGCTGTGCGTGACGGAATCTCGTCATTTGATGTGTTGCTTATGCAGCTAAGTGCTGATGAGAAAATTCATTTTCTGCCTGACCAATATGGCGGTGCAGAGGTATCAGAGTGCCCTGATGATGAAGAATGTCGCCGAATAGCTGAACAGAAGCTTCGACTTCCGACAATGTTTTGTCAGTCATGGAATATAGATAAAAATATAAGAGAACTTAAAAACAACTGTATGAAGCATATTGCAGGTTGGCAAAATTCCCCGTGGCTTAAAAACCAGCTTGTATTGTTTCTTGATGAGGACCTTAAAGGTGAGCTGAACGGATATGACCTTCATTACAGCTTTGAAAAAGGTCTGGAATTTACTAAGAATGAGGAATGTGAATGAACGAAACAGAGTTTAATCTGCTTGATGAGCCGTGGATTAGAGTAATGGATGACAATTGTCAAATAAAAGAGGTGTCACTAACAGATGCACTTTTGAATGCGCATAAGTATAAGGCTCTGAAAGGCGAAATGCCTACGCAGGATATAGTTATACTTCGTCTTATGCTTGCCATAGTGCATACTGTCTTTTCAAGGGTAGATGCCGACGGCAATGAAGCAGAGCTAGAGGAAGAGGACGATGCGGTGGATAGGTGGGAAAGTCTATGGAACAACCGAAAGATTCCCGAAAAGCCCGTGAGAGAGTATCTTGAAAAGTGGCATGAACGCTTTTGGCTCTTTCATCCCGAAAGACCATTTGGGCAAATGGCCGGGCTTGATACGAGAGATTATGACGTTCAGAAATTAAACGGAGAAATTCTTCAAAGCGACAATAAAAAGAGAGTTTTTTTCTCCTTATTCAGGTGAAGCAAAGCATAAAATGAGTTTTGCACAAGCTGCAAGGTGGTTAATGGCTCTAAATGGTTTTACTGACATGGGTACCAAAAAGCCAAATCCTAAAAAACCTGGTTGGCTTGCAGACATTGGTACTTTATATGTAGTGGGAGACAACTTATTCGATACTATAATGCTGAATTATGTTCCACTATATCCTGACGGAGAATTTAGAAAAGAATGTCCTATTTGGGAGAAAGACACGATTGTAATTGTAGGAAATAAACTGCTCCCTATTCCTGACAATCGTTCAGAACTATACACCGCTTTGCCTAGAAAAGTTTTATTGATAAAAGACGTTAATTGCGTAAGAGTTTTTAAAGTCACAGCTGGAGATTATTTTGAAACAGAAAATGCTTTCATTGAACCTATGACTGCATGGAAAAAAGTGATAGATAAGAAAAAAGAATTTTATATGCCATTTAAACATGATAGTGAAAAACAATTATGGCGTGAATTTTCGTCTATTCTTATGCAATCTGAAAATCATGATACAGAATTGGCTGAAGTTGTGAAATGGACAAATTTTTTGTGTAAAAAAAGAATAATAAAGCATGGTTATGTTTTTTCTATAAGCACTATTGGTTTATCATTTGGAGATTTGTTTAAATCATTAGTTAAACATGTTTATTTTGATTCCCTAGAAATGAACGCACAAATACTATCAGAAGTAGGCAGGGGTTATCGTGAAGAAATAAAGTTTGAGATAAGCAGATGTGAAGAACTTGCGGATAAAATAAGCAGGCTTGCAGGAAATCTTTATCTTGCCTCAGGAGGAACGAGCGGAAGTAAGACAGCTCCTGATAAAACATATCAAAGCACAAAAACAAACGCCAAGTCACAGCTATACTACCGCCTTGATATTCCTTTCCGCAGTTGGCTTTCCTCCCTTGGCCCGGAAAATGATGATAAGCTGGAAAAGTTTGAACAGTGGCAGAATACTGCAAAGAGGATAACCCTTGATCTTGGCAGTGAGCTTGTTGCGGCAGCAGGTGACACCGCAATGGTGGGACATAAGATAGATAAGACTATCTATTCTGCCCCAAAGGTTTACAACAGTTTTCTGCGTGATGTTTCAAAGATATACAAGGAAATTTAATGGTTTTTAAAGCGAGGTGAAAATATGGAAGAAGTAAAGCTCGTAAGAGAAGAAATGTACAAAAGAGTGCAGGAGCTTATCAGACAAAAAGGCACTAGCGGTGGAAGAGCTGCATTAGCAAATCTCCGCCGTGGCATAGGCAAAAAGCCGGGTGAAATGCCTGAACTGTGGGATGTATTTTTCAATAAAATGTCGCCTGAGCTTTTCAGTAAATCTAACGAGCCAAGCATGGCAGAGTGGGCAATATATATTTCGATGACTATGTTTGCGCTTCATCAGCAGGGAAGCACGGAAGCAGTTCATTGTGAGGGAAGATCCCTTGGAAGTGCAGCCGCTGATCTTATGGAAGAGAAAACTGATGAAAACAGAGAACGCATCATGCGCAGATTTGGACCTGTTGTCACAGCCAAAGATATGCCTGAACTTTCACATCATATAAGAGGTCTTGTGCCGCTTTTCAAGGCAAAGAGCGTAAAGCTCGATTACGTCAGACTTGCAGAGGATCTGTATTGGTTTCAGGACACTAACAAGAGGAAAAACGTCCAGCTTAAATGGGGCGAGGATTTTTATCGTGAAAAAGGAGAAGATTTATCATGAGTATTTATGTTGACATACACGTTTTGCAGACCGTACCGCCAAGCTGTGTAAACCGTGATGATACGGGTAGCCCTAAGACAGCCGTTTATGGCGGAACAAGGAGAGCAAGAGTTTCATCACAGGCTTGGAAGCATGCTATGAGAGGCGACTTCAGAAAAATATTTGCTACAGAAGAACTTGGCGTTCGCTCCCTTAAAGTGGCAGCACTTGTTGCTGATGAGATAGCCGCAATAGACAGCACTATGAGCGAAAAGTCAAGAAACAAGAAGGCAGCTGAAGCTCTTAAAGCTGCAGGAATAGGTACTAAATCCACCAAAGATGATGATTTAGAAAAGACGGACGCATTGTTCTTTATGAGCAACAAGCAGGCAAAAGAGATAGCAAAACTTGTGTGCGACGGCGAAGAAGATAAAAATGCTTATAAAAAAGCTCTGAAAGATAATCCGTCAGTAGATATCGCATTGTTCGGAAGAATGGCAGCAAGTGACCCTACGCTCAACTATGATGCCGCTGCACAGGTGGCTCATGCTATTTCTACACATACTATACAGAACGAGTATGATTATTTCACTGCAGTTGATGACCTTCAGGACAATGACAACGCTGGTGCAGGACACCTTGGAACAGTAGAGTTCAATTCCTCAACTCTTTATCGCTATGCCAACGTGAATGTGACAGAGCTTTCAAAGGCACTTGACAATTTGTATGATGCAGTTGATGTTGTGAAAAAGTATGTTGAAGCGTTCGTACGCTCAATGCCTACAGGTAAGGAGAACACTTTTGCAAACCGCACTTTCCCTGACGCTATTTATGTGACCGTTCGTAATGACCAGCCTGTTAACCTTTGCGGAGCTTTTGAGAAACCTGTCAGAGCTTCTGAAGAGGGCTATGTTGCCGAGTCTGAGAATAAACTTGTGGAGTATGCTGGAAAGGTATATGATAATTTTGCTGCTAAGCCATTGGCTGCTTTCTGCGTTGGTGACAAGTTGGCAGATATTGCCGAAAAGATGACATTTCCTGAGCTTCTTGAGCGTCTGGAAGCATATCTTCGTGAGCAGACAGCAGAGGCGTAAAGGCAATGGCAGTATTATTGCTAAGACTTGCTGCCCCATTACAAGCGTGGGGCAGCAGTTCAAAATTCATTGTGCGTTCAACAGAACGTGAGCCTACCAAAAGCGGTGTTATTGGCATGATAGCGGCAGCTCTTGGTATCCAGCGTAATGACGATCCGCAGAAGCTTGTGCCGCTTACAACGCTCCGTTTTGGCGTTCGTGCCGATAAGGAGGGCGTTTTGCTTAAAGATTTTCATATGGTGCATGGCTATAAGATAGCAGATGTTACAGAGCGTTATTATCTGTCAGACGCAGTGTTTCTTGTCGCACTTGAAAGTGATGATAAGACATTGCTGGAGAGGATAGCTTCTGCACTGCAAAAGCCTGTTTATCCGCTGTATCTTGGACGAAAGTCCTGTCCGCCAACTTTGCCTATCGTTCTTGGCGTTAAGGACGAGGATATTCTTACGGCACTAAAGGCCGAGCCATATCTTTATAAGAACGCTCACCGAAAAAGCGTGCGCATTTCCTATGAAGTCACATCAGGCGGCGCAATGGTGCAGGATATTCCGCTGTCATTCTCACAGCTCCACAGAAAGCACGGCTGGCGAATGAAGCGTGAAGAACTTCTTGTTGTGGATAGCAACCCAGAGCATGATGCCTTTTCTGAATTGTGAGGTGCAGTATGTATTTAACAAGAATAAAATTAGATATGACAAAAACAAATACAATGAAGGCATTGGTATGCCCAAGCAGATTTCATGGAGCTATCGAAAGTGCTGAGTCTGACGGCAGAACAAGGAAGCTTTGGAGAATAGACGAGCTTGGCGGAGAGAAGTATTTGCTCATATTATCAGAAAAAGAACTTGATTTTTCAAATGTTTCAGATCAATTCGGAGCAGAAAGACCTCAAACCAAATGTTATGATACATTACTTGACAGAGTTAAAAATGGCGGTAAATGGCAGTTTCGTTTGAAAGCAAACCCTGTTATACATAAGAAAGATACTAATTCCCACAGAGGTCGCCCGGTTGCACTTATAGGAAATAAACAGCAGGAAGAATGGCTGAAAAAGCAGGCTTTGAAAAATGGCTTTTCTCTAGAGGACGGAATGTGGCTGGTAACAGAGTTTAAGTGGTATGATTTTAAAAAGGGCGAGCGTAGAAACCATGTGAGAATACTTTCTGTAACATATGAGGGCGTGCTTACAGTAACAGACGAGGGTATTTTTAAAGCTGCACTTGTTAATGGTATCGGCCGTGAGAAAGCTTATGGTCTTGGAATGCTGACGATCGTTGGAGTAAGATAATGGCACAACAAAATGGGATAGAGAAGCCAGATCTCCATGCACTGCCCACAATAAGCGACAGAATGACGTTTATTTATCTTGAACATTGCAAGGTAAGCCGTGAAAACGGTGCAGTCACCGCCACAGATCTTGACGGAACAGTGTATATCCCTGCGGCAGCCATAACAATGCTGCTGTTGGGACCCGGCACTCTTTTCCCCGCATACGCGGGGGTGATCCTATTGTCGGGCGCATAATACTTGCTCGGTACATCTTTTCCCCGCATACGCAGGGCTACACAATTTCCAAAAAAAGCGGTGCTTTCAAAGCACCGCTCAGTCTGTATCAAAACCCCATATCCGAGCTGGATATGGGGTTTTGTTATGCT